>Ga0307373_10007285_pt1 | contig 17312 bp, 15 predicted proteins | sample OX2MG_FD_202534 | JGI IMG/M metagenome (GOLD analysis project Ga0307373, IMG submission 202534) | Soil microbial communities from Risofladan, Vaasa, Finland - OX-2 | ecosystem: Environmental > Terrestrial > Soil > Coastal area > Acid sulfate soil | place: Finland: Risofladan, Vaasa | collected... | reverse complement strand
CATAAATCCGTCGCGAGGGAAAACCCTGCAGGCGCGCTATCGTGCAAGGCGTTGGGTGCGCGCCATTCCTCGTGAAGTATTATGGAGCGGGGGACGGGGATCGAACCCGCGACGTCCAGCTTGGGAAATTGACCCTTGATTGAAAATAAAGAACATAGGGTCTACCGCGTTGATTTTCGGCGACTATAACTCTCCTATTTTCAAAGGGCTGCTCCGGTACTCCCGTTAATGGAGTACAAATGGAGTACAAAACCCCGCGCTTTCGGGAGACCTCGGTTAATAGCCGAAGAGCGGTTTCCTCCCAAAATATTGAGCAAACCATAAGCCAGTTCGTCTCTGGACTCAGAGGCCGTTTCCAAGACCAGATTGCCCGCGATCCACAGGGATTCAAGAAACAAATCATCCGGCTAATCCGGCAGCAGCTACCGCCGAGGCGAGGGCGCCCTAACAATCCCAGAATAGATGCCGCCGTCCGAATGGTCCACCAAGGAAAGACCGTCAAAGACGTACTCCGGTCGCAAATCCCAGGGTTCAACAGTTTGGACACCTACGGACGTTACTTGGCCGAAAAGGGACTACGCGCCGCCATCGCGCGGAGGCGGGGCGCACCACGACTGGGTGACTCGCCAAAGTAATCCAGTCGATTTTCTGCTTACAGAAATCCCGCTAATTTGCGGGGCTAGACCGCGAACCCCCGCGACACCTATCATGCGGGCATGAAGACCCTAACACGCAAACAGCTTCAATCTCGAAAGGCCCAGGCCGTTCGCTTCACCCGCGATGTTCGCGAGGACGACGACCTTGCCGACGAAATCGATGACGAATCGCTTGATGAATACGCCGAGCGACGGCACATCAAGCTTGTGAATCCGAAAGGAGCAAAGAAAATGCCAATCCCAACCCGACGCGAACTGATGGAACAAATCAAGGAATTGGAGCAGCAGAACGAAGAACTCCAAAGCCAAGTCGATGAAATTGCCGATATCGTAGCCCCGTCCGAAGAAAAGGAAGGCGAGGACGACGACCAGGGGGAAGAGTAGCGCGCCAGGTGTGCGGCGCGTCCTGGAGAAAGCCAGCCCACCAGATCACCGACCGGGCGAAGCGGTACCGGGCTACAGCGCCCGAGTGTCGCCCGCCCGGACCCGCCAAGTGTGCCCTCTGTGGATCATCTCGCTTTCTTGTGATTGACCACATGGACGGAGACGAGTCGAATGGCTCACCCGAGAACCTTCGCTATCTCTGCAAGAGTTGCAATACACGGCTCGGACGGGCGATGGCGCGCTCTGGCCAGGGTGTGCGTACGCGCCAGTACAACCCCGGAGCCTGGACGCTCGCGCAGTATACCGAGGCCGCGCTTCAGCACACCCGAGGCCAGCACGACGCCGGCGGTAAGATCATCCACGAGACACCCAAGGAAAAACGGGAGGAGTTCGCCGCTGAAATCTGGCGACGCCGCCGGGCACGCGGCACCGACCGCCGACCCTGACGGTCCGCCTGCACGCTGAACCGTGAACCTGAAAAAATCAATAAGAACCGCAAAGAACCGTTAACCCATGCACTCCCACCGACCGTCAGACCCGCCAAGAACCGTCAAAAACTGCTTGGAAAAACCGTGAAAAATATCGGCAAAAATCGTTCCGAAGCTGATTCTTGCAGCGCCAGCGAGGCCGCGAGACTGTTGGGCGTTTCGATCCCCACCGTCAAGCGCATGGTGGCAGACAGCCAACTGGAAGGCTTCAGGACCCCAGGCGGACACGTTCGGATTACGGCGGAGAGCATTAAGGCTGTGAGGGAGCGCCGACCGGTTCAGCCCCGGCCCGTGCGCGAGGCTTCGCCCGTGCTACAGAACCGCCGCGAGCGGCTGGAGGAGTTAACCCTGGACGCCCAGGAAATGCGGGCCAGGCACGAACTGGCGAAGCTTCGGCGGGAGGAACAAGAGGAAGCCGAGCGACGGGAGGCCGAGGCCCAGGCCCGCGAGGAGGAAGCGGCCCAGCGCGAGGCCGAGCTTAAACTGGAGCGCGAGCGGCTGGAGCTTGAGAAGGCACATCAGGAGCGGGAACAAGCCGAGGAGTGGGAGAAGCATGAAGCAGAGCAGGAACTGGCAGCATTCCGTTGCCGATGGCAGGCGAAGGCGAGCGAAGCCGTGTCCGCCTACCAGTATCCATGGCTTTCAGCCCCTCAGCGCAAGGAAGTGCTTGAGGGCTTGGAGGCCGAGATCGAGAAGCGGCAGGCCGCCGACCAGCCGAGAATGGCTGCAATTATCGCTCGCAGCCTGGAGGCCCTAATTGAACCCTTCCGAGCCGAACGGGACGCACAGGAACGCCGCCAGAGGCTCACGAACGAGGCTCTGTGGAGCTTGCCGTATTCCGCGACCGAGGCCGAGAGGGTGAAGGCGACGGCCGCGATCCGGGACGCCCTTGGGCGCTTGGACAGCTCTGCCGACGTATGCGAAATGCGCGTTGCCATACAGGAAACCGTCCAGCCCGTGCGCCAAGCGGTCAAAAGACGCCTGCTTGATGCCGAGCTCCTTCGGTGGGCATTCCTCAGACTCCCCTGGAGCCGGACCGACCTGGACAGAGCACGGCTTGGCCGCGAGTGCGTCGAGATATTGGGAGAACTGCCCCAGGATGTTTCGGAAGCCGAAGCTAAGGAAGCCCTGGAGCCGACTATCCGAGAAGCGTGCGCGGAGATCGAAAAGCGGCAGGCAGAGAAGGAGCGCCAAGCCCGCAAGACCAGCCTGATTCAGCAAGGAGTTGCTGAAGTTTCAAACTATCTGCTAGAGCTAAAGCGCGTGGGCGAAATCTCAGGCGAAGACTCTTGGAACAGCGAATTCAATGCTGACTTGAAAGAGGCCGTCCAGCGCGGCTTGCAAGCCGACTTGTCCGGCAATGAGACCACCAAGGAAGTCCGCGAACTGGTCCGCGAGATCATTGACGCTGAACTGGAATAGCAACTCCCCCTTTGGAGCGATGCCCTCCGCCGAAAACCCTTGATTCCCGCCTTGCTATTCTGAATAATTGTTGTTCGAAGCCTCTCGCCAGGGATAAATGCCTTTCACTCCCGTAGACACATACCGCCACGAGATCGAGCGCGAATTGCAAGCGGGCAACGCCACCGAGCACACTCACCGCCCGGCTCTCAAGACCCTCCTTCAATCTCTCGCCGCGAAGATCACCGCCACGAACGAGCCTAAGCGTGTTGAATGCGGAGCACCGGACTTCGCGCTCACGGAGAAGCGCGCTCACGGCCACGTCACAATTGGCCACCTTGAAGCCAAGGATGTAGGCAAGAGCCTGGATGAAGCTGAGAAGTCGGAGCAAATGAAGCGGTATCTTCGCGCTCTGCCCAACCTGATTCTTACCGACTATCTGGAATTCCGCTGGTATGTGGACGGCCACAGGCGGGCGGACCCGGCCCGGCTCGCCCGCGCCGACAAAGGGGGAAAGCTCGTCCCGGAGAAGGACGGAGCCGAAGCCCTCACAAGCCTGCTCACCGCGTTTCTGGCCCAAGAGGCCCAGACTATCAACGAACCGAAGGCTCTGGCCCTTCGCATGGCCCGGCTTACGCATTTCATTCGCGACATGATCGTTAAGGCTTTTGAAGCGAAAGCGGCCTCTGCCACTCTCCGCGATTTGCACGGGGCTTTTGAGAAAGCCCTCATTCCCGATTTGCCCATCCCGCAGTTTGCGGATATGTTCGCTCAGACTCTCGCCTATGGACTCTTCGCGGCCCGCTGCAATCATCACGGGCCAATAGGCTCATTCAAGCGGTTGGGGGCCGCGGCGGAGATTCCGAAAACCAATCCCTTCCTTCGCCAACTCTTTGAAACCATCACCGGCACGGCTCTGGACGAAGAGCCTTTTGTGGGATTCGTGGATGATCTGGCCCAGCTCTTGGCCGATACCGACATTGGCGAGGTGCTCGCGGACTTCGGCAAGCGGACTGCCCGCCAAGACCCGGTTGTCCACTTTTACGAAACCTTCCTCGCGGCCTATGACCCGAAGCTGCGCGAATCGCGCGGAGTCTATTACACGCCGGAGCCGGTTGTTTCATACCTTGTCCGGTCCGTGGATTATTTGTTGAAGACCCGTTTCGGATGCGCGAATGGGCTTGCGGATACCTCTACAGTTGAATACGAGCGCGGCGATGTAGGGGCGATTCATGAATCGCCCCTACGGAAAGCCACTTCCCCGCGTGTCTTGATTCTTGACCCCGCGTGCGGGACCGGCGCATTTCTTTACGCGGTTGTTGACCTGATTCGCTCCGAATTCATGCGGCAAGGCAACGCCGGGATGTGGTCCGGCTATGTGCGCAATCATCTCTTGCCCCGCATCTTCGGGTTTGAATTGTTGATGGCTCCCTATGCAGTGGCGCACTTCAAGCTAGGAATGCAACTTGCCGGAAACGATCTTACTCCGGCACAGCGGGAGAAGTGGGCCTATGACTTTTCCGGCGATGAGCGGTTGGGAGTGTTTCTCACCAATACGCTCGAAGAGGCTGAGCGCCGCGCCCAAATGGAGTTTGGATTTCTTCGGACACTGACAGAAGAAGCCAATGCCGCTGTCCGTATCAAGCGAGAATTACCGATCATGGTTGTGATGGGCAACCCGCCTTACTCGAATTTCGGTCGGATGAACAGAGGCAAGTGGATTCTCGGCCTTCTTGACGACTACAAGAAAGACCTTCACGAAAAGAAACTGAACCTTGACGACGACTTTATAAAGTTCATCCGCTTTGCGCAGTGGCGGATTGACCAGACCGGCGCGGGGATTTTAGCTTTCATCTCAAATAACACCTATATCGACGGCATTACGCATCGGAGGATGAGGCAATCGCTCACGGAAAGCTTCAATGACGTCTACATCCTCAACCTACATGGAAACGCCATGAGGAAAGAAAGCTCCCCCGACGGCACGAGGGACGAGAACGTCTTTGACATTCAGCAGGGGGTCACTATAGGGATATTGGTTAGACATCGCGATGAACGCACAACTCCGAATGTCCATTACGCTGACCTGTGGGGCCCTCGGGAGCGCAAGTACGGGAGACTTTTCGACACCGCCATTGACACGACCGATTGGGTTAAATTGGAGCCTAAACCACCCAATTTCCTTTTCGTGCCAAGGGAATCAACCGGCGAGCGGGAGCATGCGAGGGCGTGGGGTGTGAAGGATATTTTCTTGGTACAGCAAAACGGTGTGAAGACTGACCGGGATGACCTGTTCTTTGACTTTGACTTCGATACACTTAGTTCAAGAATCGAGAAATTTTATTCCGAGGCTGGGATGGAGCCGGAATTCCGCGACAAGTACCGCGTCGAGGACTCCTCAAGTTACCCTCTCCTAACACGTCGAAAGAGCACCAATTTCGACGCAACCAACATTGTTCGTTGTTTGTACCGCCCTTTTGACCTGAGACGGCTTTACTACTCACCGGGCCTAACAAGCAGGCCGGCTTATGATGTCATGCGGCATCTGCTGAGAGGTCACAACTTCGGTCTTATCTTTATGAGACAGGTTGCGGTCAACGAACCGTATTCGCACTTTTGCGTTTCCCGTGGCCTGGTTGATAATCGGGCTTTTTACAGCAACAAAGGGATTATGAGTCTCGCACCCATTTATCTCTTTCCGGCAAGTGAAGTGCGCGATAAAGGACAGGCTCCGCTTGCGGTTCAAACATCGCATTGGCCCGCTGGTAAAGATGGGCGAACGCCGAACCTCAACCCCGAATTCGTTGCAGACCTCGAAAAGCGGCTGGGGCTCAAATTTGTGCCGGATGGCAAGGGGGATGTAGCGCCGGGCTTTAGCCCGGCATCCGAGCAAAATGCCGACCTGAAGGTCGGCGCTACCACCTTCGGGCCGGAAGACGTTTTCAATTACATTTATGCTATCTTCCACTCGCCCACTTACCGGACCCGTTACGCGGAATTTCTCAAGAGCGATTTTCCCCGCGTGCCGCTCACTTCGGATGTGAACCTATTCCGCCTTCTATGCGGGCTGGGCGCGGAGCTTGTGGCCTTGCACTTGCTCGAATCGCCGAAACTGGCGAACCCCATCGCGCGGTTTCCCGTCAACGGCTCGAATCTGGTGGATAAGGGCTTCCCCAAGTACGTCGCGCCCGGCGAGCCGGAACAGGGCACGGGCAAGCCCGTCAAAGAGGGGCGGGTGTATATCAACCGTAGCGCCGCCGTCCCGGCGGCAGGTGTAGAGGCGGGCTTCAGCCCGGCAGATGCCCGCCTAAAGGCGGGCGCGACAAAGGATGCCGCCACGGGGCAATACTTCGAAGGCGTGCCGCCCGAACTCTGGAATTTTCACATTGGCGGCTATCAGGTTTGCGAGAAGTGGCTGAAAGACAGGCGTGGCCGGACCCTCACTTACGATGATCTGGAGCACTACTGTAAAGTCGTCACGGCACTGAGTGAGACGATCCGCCTGATGGCCGAAATCGACGCCGCCATCCCGAAGTGGCCGATTGAGTAGCGCCCGAGACTCCCATCGTTATGACAAGGAAAGACCAATCGCCGCCAGACATCTTCGAGAGGCTCAAGAATCTGGAGATCGACTTTGAGACTATCCACCGAATTGTTCAATCCGAGCGGCCACACGCCACCCTGTTTTTCGCGCAGTGGTTCAAAGGCCGAACAATCGGCGAGGTTCTCAAACACTTCGACAAATGGAGGACATTTCTCAAGAAAGATTTCATCCTTTCGCTTTCATCGGACGTCAAGGCCCCAGTCGAGCAATTTGTCTTCGGGATGGAATTGTTCGTGTGGTGCGCACTCATCGAGGCTAATCCTCAAGTGGAACAGTGGGACTTGCAGGTTCGCTTCCTGCCTACGGGCGAGGACGAAACCGGCCAGGCGGTGTATATCTATCCGGACCGCGAGATCGTGGCCGTCCATCGAAAGACCAAGGAAACGCGCCGAGCGCGGCTCCCCGCCTGCCCGTCCCGCCCGCTCGCCGTGCAGGCGGAAGACTACAAACGAGCATTTCAAGAGTTGGGTATATGGGATCTCCTCTGGAAGGGAGACCCGAGCCGTGTCTGGACTTCGAAGCGCTCACGGCAAGGCTGGCCCGTTTTCACACGACTTATCATCCCGCGCTTGTACGAATTCATGGCGCCGCACTACAAGTCACCCAGTCACTATTCCGCAAAGCTCGACGGTGCCAGCGTAAAAACGGAGCGACCGGCGCGATTCCCGAAAGCGTTGCTCCAGGACATGCTGGAAATCCTAAAAATGGCGCACGATTACGCTTTCCACGATGCCACGCTGCCCCAACTGAAAGCTGTCCTCCAACGGTATCACGCCAAAAAAGGGCAGTCTGACCCTTCCAAGTAACCGCAGAACTATCTCGACCAAAAACGGCGAAATCCCCGACTTAATACTTCGAATCCCTCCCGCCAGATTTCGTCAACAATTTGTTCATGAAGTTAAAAACTTGCACGGTGCAAAAGCGAGGACTTGTTGAGGTTCGGGTCGCACTTGTCTTGAGAGGCATCCACCAACAGGAATTAGCGCACGCCGTCGGGCTGCATCCGTCGCGACTCTCGAAAATGATTTCTGGGCGAATTCCGACACGGGCGCGCGAACGACGGCGCATTGCGAAATTCCTTCATGTTTCCGAGCGCGATCTATTTCCTTGTGTGTGGCGCGGTTGGCACGTGCGGGGAGAGCACAGGAAAAGCAGCAGCCTGTGAGCGGGGCGTGTCTTGCGGAACAATATACGCAGGTTGTGAATTCTTTCTTGCGCGATGCATCGCTATCGGCAGCGGATGTCCGGGTCGGGGCGGTTATCGCCAGTTATGCGAACTCCGAAGCGATCGCGTGGCCGGGAACGCGACGCCTCGCAAGGGAAACAGGTTTGAGTCGCCACATCGTCGAGCGCGCGCGCGGAAAACTTGTGAAGGGTGGCTGGCTTAAAAAAATCTACGTGCGGGACCGCAAGGGAAAAATCCGGCAAGTGCACTACCACGTCACAACTAAGATTCTGGCAAGGCGTGCTCAGTAGCCATCTCCCCCGAAAACGGGGAATTGGCTCAGCCATGTCATGGTTTTATGGGGCAGGAAGAACACCTAGTATTAGTCACAGCTAGTTTTTGTCATCGTCATAGTCAATTTGATCTTAGTAAGAGCAGTCAGAGGCGAGCTCGAAAATCGCAAATCAACTGACATTGACGATGACGTCCCAAAGGAAAAACGAAAAGCGATGGATTTACTCGACCTGCTCGAAGTGAACAAGGACCGCTTGCCCTCGGACACTCAACGGGCCGCGAGCTACATCGAACGCGCTTGGCTGGAGGCACGACGGCCTACAGAGCCGGAGGCGCTTGCGCATTTTCTTGATGGACGCTTGCGATTCTGCAGTGAAAACGGATTCCGCTATCCGCGTGTCTTGCTGCTTCGTCTGAAGCAGCTTCAGCGAGGCGAATGGTCCCCGCGCACCCTCTGAAAGTGTGAAGACATCATGCTACATGACGAAGTTCTTACGGTTGCCGAGGTTGCGGCGGAGCTGCGATGCTCCAAGGCCCACGTTCACAACGCCATCAACGGAAAGGTGGCGGGCGTTTCGCCGCTGCCAGCGATCCATATGGGCAGGAGGAAGCTTGTCCGCCGCTCCGCACTGGAGCGTTGGAAAAGAGCAAATGAAAGAGGCGCGTTTGATGCTATGATGCCCGTGTCGCCGGAAGTCGGCGCCGCTAGACCCATGAGAGGAGAGTCTCATGAGTCGTAAACGGCATCAGGAAGGAAGTTTGAAGATTGCTCGTGGACGTTGGATTGCCCAATGGTGGGAAGCGGGACACCGCCGAAACAAACTGCTTGGGAAGGTCAGCAAGGTTACGAAGTCCCAAGCAAAGGACAAGCTGGCGGAGATTTTGGCCGCCATTAACACGAAACAGGATGGCCCATCGGAAGATTGGAAGTTCGGTGATTTCGTGAACCAAGTCTATCTCCCCTGGTATCGCCGCAAGTGGAAGAGTTCCACGACGGCGTGCAACCTAGACCGCCTGGAACATCACCTCATCTGCGAATTCGCCGACCTCACATTGAAATCATTCAAGGCGAGCGAATTGCAGGATTTTTTAGACCGGAAGGCCCTCGCCGGATTGTCGTTCAGCACGGTGGATCATCTGCGGTGGGACATGAAGCAAATCTTCGGCATGGCGGTCGTCGAAGGCTACCTGCAGAAGAATCCCGCCGCTCTTCTGTTTACACCCAACAAGACCCTGCGCCCCGTTCAGCGTGTCATGGCATGGCAAGAGGTCAGGTTACTTTTTTCGGTCCTTGAGGCGCGAGAACTGGCCATCTGCATGCTTGCCACCATAGCAGGTATGCGGCCCGGCGAGATCTTCGGCCTTAAGTGGCGGCACGTCAATGCCGACCACATCGAGATCGAACAGCGTTTGTACAGAGGAAAGATAGACTCTCCCAAGACCAATCAGTCCAAACGGAGTGTCGCGCTTTCCCACGGCCTACAGTCTGATATCGCCAGGTGGAGATCGCTAACCGGCGACCCAGGCCCGGAGGCATGGGTGTTCCCTTCGGAGACTCTGAAAACTCCGATGTCGAAAGACAACTGCTGGAGGCGATGGATTGCGCCCAGGCTGAAATCGGTTAGGCTCGAATGGGTAAACTTCCAAGTCATGCGTCGCACGCACGCCTCTCTCATGCGAGAGCTTGAGGTTGACCCAAAGATCGTAGCCGACCAGCTCGGGCACTCGGTGGATGTAAATTTGAACGTTTACACCAAGACCGCACTTGGCCTTCGCAAGGAAGCCTTGAACACCTTCGAATCGGCCTTGCGCGTCATGTAATGGAGTATATTGGAGTACGCCCTTTGATCAGTTTCTCTAAGTTGTTGAAAAGATGGAGCGGGGGACGGGGATCGAACCCGCGACGTCCAGCTTGGGAAGCTGGCATTCTACCGCTGAATTACCCCCGCGTGGCCTATCTGAGTTGAAAGTATACCGTCATTAAGAGCGTTATGACAAATGATGGAACATGCCGGTAGTGGGTCAGTTTGCTGTAGCGGCGGCCTCTGACCGCCGGTCTTTATTTTTCAATAGCTTCGGCGCTCATAGAGCGCCGCACCAACTTAAATACGGCTGTTTTCACACAGACTCTTTAACCCCGCCGAAAGCATCGCTCCACCCTCGACCCTAACCCTCGCCCGCCTCAGCGGGAGAGGGGGGACCGCAAAGCGGTGGGTGAGGGCTTTGGCGGCTTTCACAAACTCCAAAGCATGCCTGCGATTCCCTGCGCGCCTTGGCGCGAGGCTTTCTGCGTTGTGAACTTAGGATTTTAACGAACCGCTCCGGCAGAGTATACCGGAGAATTGGCGGGAAGTTTGAACACGCCCGGGATTTTCGCGCCGCAGAACGTGCAGTGGCCGTCTTCGCTGATCCGCACGCCGCTCACCTGATGCCACCAGCGCTTCACGATCGTGCGCTTGCAGCCTGGGCAGATCGTGTTGCCACCCTCGGAATAGACATTGCCCTCGTAAACAAACTTCAGGCCCATCTCCAGGGCGATTTTCCGCGCGCGGTGCAGCGTCTCCGGCGGAGTGTTCGGCTTGTCGCGCAGTTTGAAGTCGGGATGAAAGGCGGTAAAGTGCAGCGGAACGTCATCGCCAAGGTTTTCTAAAATCCATCCGCAAAGCTCTTTGGTCTCATCAGCCGGATCGTTCAGCGTGGGAATCATCAGGTTCGTGATCTCGAACCAGATGTTCGTTTCGCGCCGGAGCGCCTTGAGCGTCTCCAGCACCGGCTGCAAATGCGTAAGCGTGGTCTTGGAGTAAAAATTCTCGGTGAACGCTTTCAGATCGACGTTCGCGGCGTCGATGTGCTCGTAGACCTCCGCGAAGGCTTCGCGCGTAACGTATCCGTTCGTCACCATCACGGTTTTCAAACCCGCCCGGTGCGCGGCCTTGGAAATGTCGATGGCGTATTCCGCCCAGATGGTCGGCTCGTTGTAGGTGAACGCCACGGACGGGCACCCGTATTCCATGGCGGCGGCAACCACCTCTTCCGGCTCAAGATGAGTCGAATGAACCTGGTCTGATTTGGATTTGGAAATATCCCAGTTCTGGCAGAAGAAGCAGCCCATGTTGCATCCCGCCGTGCCCATGGAAAACACGCTGGTGCCGGGCAAAAAGTGGTTCAGCGGCTTTTTTTCAATCGGATCAATCTGGATGGCCGCCGGCTGACCATAGCCCAAGTTATAGAGCTTGCCGTCGATGTTCTTGCGGATAAAGCAGAAGCCGGTCTGCCCGTCGCCGATGTGGCAATGCCTCGGGCAAAGAAAGCAGTGCACCTTGCCATTCGGCAAGGTTTCCCACCAGCGCCCCTCGTGCAGATTCTGTACCGGAAGCGTTACGGACGCGCCCATGCAGGCTGAGCCTTGCTTTAGAATGTAGCGCCGCCCTTTAGGGTGGCATCTTCCGGGCTGAAGCCCGGCGCTACAGCAACCAAACTGAACCACTGCCCAGTTTTTTCAACTGCTTGACTTAATTCTCCGCCGCGAACAGGGTATTGTCAAACCATCGAGTGTAGCAAAGCAAACGGATTAGCCGTCACGGATGGCGCGCCGCAAAATAAACCGTCTCATCTGTCTCACGTGTCTCCTTTGTCTCATTTGACTCTCCTAACCTAAAGTAGGACACCATTTGGGCCATGCTTGAGGAATCTCTCCTTCCGAAAGCCGAGTGTTTACCGGACGAAGCGGCGGTAGTATACTCACCCGACATGGCGTTCTGGCGGGATACGGTCTGGAAACAACACACGGAGGGAGTCGCCGCGATAATCGTTTCGGATGCGCTAAAGACTCTTCTTGCTCTCGCCCTGTTGACCGTCGTTTACATGGGAATAAGGCTATTGGCCCTAATGGGCTATCCAGCCAATCGAATTGACGTACTGGAGACCCTTCATTACTGGGCCGTACTGCCTCTAATTTTGATGTTCATCACCGATTTGCTCACCAAAATATTCTCGGAGTTGTTTACTCACAAGGGATAGAAGGTCATGGAGCACCCCAGACTACTGCGAATCCGTCGGCTGTCGTTTGAAGACCACAAGACGCGTTGGAAGTACTATCGTTGGATAATGCTAATTACGTTCGCTTACGGGTGGCTCAATAACTTGGTTTTGGGGCGTCCGGAAAGGGAAGTAACGTGGGAGGCGGTCGGCGTACTGTGCCTGTTGACGGCTTTTTTCTATGGTGCGTATTGCGCCAGGAGCCACGCGTCACTTCCGAGACTCACTCGCAACGTGGAGGGGCGGAGGCTCTCTAGCCTTTCGCGGCGACCCTTTTTTGGACGAGCTGCCGGCATTGCAGCTACGGTTTTTTTGGTGGCAGCTAACAGGATTCCCTTCGGGGTACTCGAGGCCGCGATAGTTGAAAAGCGCCTAAGAATGCTTTCAGTGGGAAACCTCGACGTCACTAAATTGGAAACGGCCGGCGAAATTCTAATTTCCTCTCAGAGGTCCGGGTTAAAAGTGGACCCATCAGTCGTCGCAGAGTTCACTCGGAAAGCTTTCGAGGCTTCGACAGAGAATAAGAACGTGGCCAACCTTGCCTGGGCGACCGCAGTCGGTTACCTTGGGTATAGGTCTTCGCTGACGACTCTTCCTACCTCAGTCCCCCCGATCGAGTCACACCGCTTAACTCCTGAGCAGGAAAGCCAATACGCGTTTTATACACTTCCGTACCCCCCTGGCTTCCATCCCTCGAAGGATATGCAGATCCGGCTTTCGAACGTAATTGTTCCGATCGAATATGCTGCGGTGATGGAACCAATCGGAGCAAACGTAAATAAAAACATAGGCGAAGCTCCGGAGTATATTTATTGGATCCACGCTACCGGATTGATCGACGGGATGCACATGAGGAACGCAGTCTTTATAGCCAGTCACATAATCTACAACGGCGGCCCGCTCATCTTAGAAAACGTGTACTTTATCAATTGCACATTTGAACTCAAAGTGAGTCGCAACGCCAGGCGGTTAGGAACTTCCCTGGTAGCTGCGATGCCGGCAACATTCCGAGCCTCCTGAGAACGGATCTTTCATACCTACCAACAGGCCCTCGGGCACAGTCGACCGCCGGGTGGCGCAGTTTGCCGTGTATCCGAGCGCGACCCCGGAAGAGTCTGTGTGACAACTGCCGCTGTAGCGGCGGTCACAGACCGCCGGTCTTTACTTTTCAATAACCTCGGCGCTCATAGAGCGCCGCTACAACTCAAAAACGGCAGTTGTCACACAGACTCTGAGAGGGAGAGGGCTATGACTGAATATTAGGGCGGGGCGGCCCAACCTCCCTTGACAGGACATTATCTAGCGTAGTACACTACGCTATCAAAGGCAGGCAAGCCATGAGGCGCTTAATTCAAACGCGGAACACCACCCATCCGGGCAGCGAAATAGTGGGGGGAGCCTTGCCAAATCGGGTTCTGTGTCCCGAAAAAACTGCTCGGGGAAGCGCACTCTGGGCAAAATGCCCGTTTTGACTGAGCAAACCCATTCAGCGTTGAAAACAAAAGAGTTACCTTAGAAACAAACCCATATTAAGCCATATCAAACCCATCCCCTCGGACAAACAGCCAGATTCTTGTAACTAATTGATTATAATATAGATATTCAAGATTCGCGGTGAGTTTATCTCGCCATGTGGCGGCATGAAGCCGCCTCTACATTCAGACCGGCCGAACGCCATCAAATCCCGGGCATAGGTTTCAAACCCCGGGCTTTGATAGAATCGATCTGTGCAAAACGGCCCGCGACGATGACATCCCAACACAAGCCGCCTCAGCAGAAGATTCACCCGGCCTTCGGTTCTCCGAAGCGGTTGAAACTCGTGATCTTCTTCGTGACTTCCGTCTGCAACGCCAAGTGCCGCACTTGCTTTTATTGGGAGGAACTGAACCAGCGCGGCGACCTGAGCTGGGATGAAATCCAAAAGCTCTCCGCCACCATGCCGCCCTTCACGGACCTCTGGCTCTCGGGCGGCGAGCCGATGCTGCGCCGCGAACTCGCGGAGATCGTCGGGCTATTTTACCGCGCGAACGGCGTTCGCTGGATGAATCTGCCGACGAACGGCCTGATGCCAGCGCGCACTGCCGAATGCGTGACGCGCATCCTGACTGAAAATCCCGAGCTTCGCCTGGACTTGAACGTGGCCCTGGACGGCCTCGGCGCGATGCAGGATTCGATCCGCGCCGTCCCCGGCAATTTCCAGAAGACGCTCGAAACCCTGGAAGCCATTCAGCCCTCCCGGCGCCGTTTCCGGAACTTGCGCGTGAATGTGAACACCGTGATCTGCGCGGAAAATTTCGATCACGTTGTGGAGATCGCGGACTTCGTGAAAGACCATTGCCAGGTGGACGGGCACTATTTCAACATCATTCGCGGCAACGCTAAGGACGCGGGCCTGAAGCAAATACCTGTTGACCGGCTCCCTGCGCTCTATAAGCAATTGCAAATGTATTACGCTCACTACGCGCCCACCATCGAGCGCCGGTTGAGCGGAGCCGGGCGGCTGCTCGGCAAAATGGTTTACCAGGGGACGCTCGCTTTGCACAACAAGATCCAGCTTCAAAACATCGAAGCGCCGCATCCCTGGCCCATGCCCTGTACGGCCAGCGAAACCTCCGTGGTAATTGATTACAACGGGGACGTCCGCGCCTGCGAGCTGCGCGGCAAATTGGGAAACTTGCGGGACTTCGGCTGCGACTTTGAAAAGTTTTGGCAAGACCAGAGGCGCCAGGATGAGGCCGGGGCGATCCGCCGCGATCAGTGCTGGTGCACGCACGTCTGCTTCATCCATGACAGCCTGCGCCATTCCGCAAAGGCGATGCTTTACGACGTGCCGCTGAGCTATTTGCAGTCTAAGGCCGCCGAACTGATGCGCTAAAGAACCCGTTTTTCCTGTTGCTGACAGCCTACATCGGGACGGTGTAATGTATGAAGGGAAGATGGACTGGCGTGAGTGAGCCAATCGCAGTCCGGCGGAGGAATAACTGAGCCAGGAGCACTACCAAACCTATCTGTCGGACCTGAAAGAGGTCTTGGACCAACTACCCATCGGGGAGGCGCAGCGGGCGGCCGAACTCCTCTTTAACGCTTACGAAACCGACCACACCGTATTCTTGTTCGGTAACGGCGGAAGCGCGGCCTTGGCATCCCATATGGCGGCTGATCTCGGCAAGGCCACACACTTCCCCGGCCCCGCCTGGCTTGCGTCCGCCAAGCGGCTGAAGGCGCTCTCTGTTGCGGACAACATGCCGATGGTCACGGCGTGGGCCAATGACTCCGAATACGAACAGGTTTTTGCCGGACAGATTGAGAATTTCATCCAGACTGAGGATGTGGCCTTCGGCATCAGCGGCAGCGGCAATTCGCCTAACGTGCTCCGCGCGCTGGAACTGGCGCGGCGCAAAGGCGCAACCACTGTCGGCCTGGTAGGATTCGGGGGCGGCAAGATGAAGGCTCTGCTCGATTGCGCCATCGTCGTGCCCTCCCATAACATGCAGAAGGTCGAAGACGCGCATCTGGTCCTGTCGCATATGATTTTCCTCGACCTAAAGCAGCGCATTGAATCGCACGCTCAAGCTTCCCGAAGTCCAGGCTTGTGATAAGGCTATTCCGCTCAGGCCGGCCTCCCTCACGGCCGGCAATGACCAGAAGCACGTGACCATGCCCGGTAGAAGCTTTGCAGATGCCACCCCATCCGCTGCGGAAGACCGCCTTGCCGTGAATTCATCCCTGCTCATGCCCGCCGAATGGGAGCCGCACGAAGCCACGTGGATTGGCTGGCCGCACAACGTTTCCGACTGGCCCGGCAAATTCGCCCCCATCCCCTGGGTCTACGCGGAGATTGCCCGCAAGATCGTTCCTGGCGAGCATTTGCGCGTGCTGGTTAATTCCGCAGCGCATGAAGCGCGTGCGCGGTCGGTTCTGAAGAGCGCCGGCGTGGACCTCTCCCTCGTCGAGTTTTTCCATTTCCCCACCAACCGCGGCTGGACTCGCGACTTTGGCCCTCTCTTCGCGCGAACTTCCGAATCCACCGTGGGGGCTGGGGTCGCAATCGTGCGCTTTCAATTCAACGCATGGGCCAAGTATTCCGACTGGCAATTGGACAACCAAGTCCCAGAGCGCGCGGCCGCGGCCCTGGGTTGCCCGATGGTAACCGCCAGCGTAAACGGCGAGGGGCTGGTGCTGGAAGGCGGCAGCATCGACGTCAACGGCGAAGGAGCCCTGATAACCACGGAGGAATGCCTGCTGGACCCTGCCGTGCAGCCGCGCAATCCGCAGCTCACTCGCACTGATCTCGAAGCGGCGCTGCGCACTTATTTGGGAGCGACGCAGGTAATTTGGCTGGGCCGGGGCATCGCAGGCGACGATACGCATGGTCACGTGGACGATCTGTGCCGCTTCACAGGGCCTCGCACCGTGGTTCTTTGCCGGGAAGACGATCCGGGCGATGCGAACTACCGCCCGCTCGAAGAGAATCGGGAAAGGCTTGAGGGTACGCGGCTGGCGGATGGCTCAAAGCTTGACGTGATCCATTTGCCCATGCCGTCGCCGATTTATTTCAAGGGCCAGCGCCTTCCGGCGAGCTATGCTAATTTTTACGTCTCGAACGCCGCCGTGCTCGTGCCGACGTTCAATGATCCGAAGGACCGGGTCGCCCTCGGAATCCTGGGCGAACTGTTCCAGGACCGGCCCATAGTGGGCATCCACGCGGTTGACTTGATCTGGGGACTGGGAACCTTGCATTGCCTTACACAACAGCAGCCGCGAGCGCGCAATGCCGCGGGTGAAGATCACCGCTGAATCACCTGCCTGCTGCAAGCCATGGCCCGCGGTGGGATAGAAAAGCGTGTGATTTGCCGCCGCAAGGCGCGAACGGTAGTGACTCAGTAGCGCCGACCTTCAGGTCGGCATTTTGAAGGCTGTGCCGGGCTGAAGCCCGGCGCTACAAAACCAAAATGAGTCATTACCGCGCGAACCATCACCTTCAGCGCGAAGTAACCGTTGTGTTACTATTCAAGGCTTGATCCGGTCGCGAGCCGCTCCCGTGAGAGGAAGGTCGTTCATGCAGATTGAAATCCGCAACAGCTATCTAAGAACCGCTGCCGTGGCGCTTGAAGTAGCGGTTTTCGCCTTCGCTCTGGTGTGGATCGCAAAGACTTACTTCGGAACCCTGGTCGCGGAGCGCCCGACGGCGGCGAACCTCAACTCCGCCGCGCGCCTTGATCCTGGCAACGCTGATTACGCCTTGGGCTTGGGACGGCTTTACGAATACAGCGTGATGAACG
>Ga0307373_10007284_pt1 | contig 17313 bp, 17 predicted proteins | sample OX2MG_FD_202534 | JGI IMG/M metagenome (GOLD analysis project Ga0307373, IMG submission 202534) | Soil microbial communities from Risofladan, Vaasa, Finland - OX-2 | ecosystem: Environmental > Terrestrial > Soil > Coastal area > Acid sulfate soil | place: Finland: Risofladan, Vaasa | collected... | reverse complement strand
AGCGTGGGCGCGGCGCAGGCCTCGCGCAACGCCTCCGGCAACTCTGCCAATTGCCCCAGCGCCAGCAGCGCCCGCAGGTCCAGGATTTCGTCCCCGATCGCCACCCCCAAGTGCACATCTCCCCCTGGCGCCGCCAGGGCGCCGTAGGGAAGGTTCAGCAAGGGGAAGTCGGTCTCCGCGTCGCGGGCCGAGGCGATCCAGCAACTCATGCGCCGCAGTACTGTTCAAAGGCGGCGCTGAGGGCCTCGGCGATCTGCGGGGCGGTACGCCCCTCGATCTGCTGCCGCTCCAGCATGTACACCAGCTTGCCGTCTTTGAGCAGGCCCACCGAGGGCGAAGACGGGCGAATTCCGGTGAAGTAGCCGCGCGCCCGGTCGGTCGCCTCCAGGTCGGCCCCGGCAAACACCGTGATGGAGCGGTCCGGCCGCGTGCTATGTTGCAGCGCCAGCGCCACTCCCGGGCGAGCCTTGCCTGCGGCGCAGCCGCACACCGAGTTCACCACCACCAGCGTGGTCCCCGGCTTCCCGGCGGCGGCGTCCACCGCCTCCGCCGTCCGCGCCTCTTCCACCCCCAGCCGCGTCAACTCCTCGCGCATCCCCACAATCATGAACTCTGGATACATAAGCCTCCCCTTCCTCAATGCCGGTTGAGCAGAAACAGCAGCCACCCGCCGGCGATGGTGCCGCCCACAAACCAAGCGAACGCCACCAGGCCGTAGCGCACCTGTTCGCCCACCTCCTCGCGCAGCGTGATGCCAAACACGATCGAGGCGAAGAGCGAAAACAACAAAACTGCGCTCAGGTGCGAAAGAGTCATGCCGGTTTATTTTTTCTTGCCCAAATACACGTCCCGGGCATCGGCCGCCGCCAGCAAATTCAGCAGCCCGGCGGCGATCAGAAACTTGGTGCCATAGTCGCCCATCACGGTGAAGGGGTTGCCCGCGCCCGCACCCAGTGCCCGGGTCAGGAAATACAGTGCCCCGGCGCAGATATCGCCCACCCAACCCAAAATGTCGAGCACGTCGCCGGTGTTGAAGCCGTAGATCTGGCCTTTCAGCGCCAAGCCCAGCCCAAACATCCCCGCCACCGAGACCAACACCAGCGCCCCCCGCACCCACTTTCGGTTCACAAAGTAACCCATGCCGGGGAACAGCCAGCCCAACGCCACCACCCACCAACTCGCCATGCCGCTGGCGCTGGCCGTGGTGCGGCTCGGCGAGGGTGGGGTGGCGCGCTTGGTCACAGTGTCGCTCGGCATGGTGAAAACGGCAGGAAAATCGCAGTGCTTCCTGCTGGTCTCATATTCTCACGATTTCCTGCTGGCGGGGACCGGTCACCTCGGCCCCGCTCTCGCCGATATGCAGGTTGACCTCGGTCCGCACGCCGAAGGGCTTGCCGTGCGGACAGTAGATGCCGGGCTCGATGGTGAAGCCGCTGCCCACCAGAATCTCGCGCTCATCGTGGGTCTCGAAATCGTCCATGTTGGCGCCGGTGGCATGCACCTCCCGCCCCAGCGAATGTCCGGTGCGATGGACGAAGAACTCCCCCAGGCCGGCGCCGGCGATCACCCCGCGCACCGCCCGGTCCACCTCGAAGCCATGGAGCGGGTGGCCCTCGGCCACCCGCTGGGTGACGTAGGCGATGCCGGCGTCGCGCGCCGCCCGCGCCACCGCGAAGGGCTGCGCAAACTCCTCCGGAATGGCGCTCTCGCCCGGCCGCGCGCAGTAGCCCATCCAGGTCACGTCGTAGTAGGCGCTGTCGTTGCCCGGCATCTTCGCCCACACGTCCAGCAGCAGCAGATCGCCGGGCGCGACCGCGGCCGAGCCCTGCGCGGCGGGCTGGTAGTGCGGATCGCCGGCGTGGGCATTCACCGCCACGATCGGGGGCTCGTCCACCGCCAGGCCGGCAGTTTGCATCTGTTCCACCAGCCACTGCTGCAACCGGTATTCGTTCAGCGCCCGGTCGCCATCCATCTCCTGCCGCACCCAGCGGAACGCCCCGGCGATGGCGGCGTCCACCCCGCGGCCGGCGATGCGGTGGTTGGCCAGCATGGCCGCTGTCCAGGTGGCGTCAAAGCGGGAGATCAAGTCGCCCGAGCTCAGCACCAGGCAGCCCAACAGCCGCAGCGTCTCCACCGTGCCGGCGTCCGCCAGCGAGATGGGCGGCAGGGAGCACCCCGGGGAATATTGCATCGCCAGCCTTGGCGCCGCCCCCAGCTCCGCCACCAGGGCGCGCAGGCCCGTTTCCAGCTCGCCCCATTGCGCGTACAGCCGCCGCTCCCCCGGCAGCGTGTCCAGCGCCCCCGCCTCGATACGATGGGTCAGCTTGCGCGGCGCGCCCTCGGCTGGAATCAGGTAGTACCACCGCCGCGTCGCCATCAACGCCGGCAAGCCCAGAATGCGGTAGGCGATCGGATCGCGGTGGTGGTGGTCGTAGAACAGCCAGCCGTCCAAATGGCGGGCCCGGAGCTCGGCTTGAATGGCGGACAAGTGCATAAGTCCTGACAGGATACAGGAATCAGGACCGCAAACCGAAGAGGGCCTGCCCCAGGCGCACCAGGGTCGCCCCTTCCTCGATCGCCACCTGGTAGTCGTGCGACATTCCCATCGACAGTTCCCAGCCCTCCGCGGCGGCGCCGGCCGCGGCGCGCACCCCCTCGCCCAGCTCCGCCAGGGCGGCAAAGTGGCGGCGGCTCGCCTCCGCCCGCTCCGCCGCCGGAGGGATGGCCATCAGGCCGCGCAGTTCCAGACCGGGCAGCGCCGCCAGCGCCCGCGCCACCTCCACCGCCAACCCTGGCGCCACCCCGTGCTTCTGCGCCTCCTCACCGATATTGACCTCGAGCAGCACCCGCGCCGGCCGCGCGCCGCGCGCCACCGCCAGCCGGCTCAGCCGTTCGGCCAGCCCGAGCGAGTCCAGCGTTTCGATCATGTCGAATGCGGCCAGCGCCCGCCCCGCCTTGTTGCTCTGCAGCGGGCCGAGCAGGTGCCACTCCGCCTGCAGGTCCTCGAGCGCCGCCCGCTTCGCCACCCGCTCCTGCACCCGGTTTTCGCCCAACAGGCGGATGCCCAGTCCGTAGGCCTCCCGAATCCGCTCCGGCTCGACCGTCTTGGTTGCGGCCAGCAAGCGCACCGCCCGCTCGCTCCGCCCCCGCCGCGCGCACGCCGCCGCCATCGCCTCGCGCACCCGCTGCACCTGATCGGCTAAACTCATTTCATCTCGCATGGTACCACCCGCTTTCATCACCTTTGAGGGACTGGATGGCTGCGGCAAGTCCACCCAGGCCGAGCTGCTGGCCGAGCACCTGCGCCAGCGTGGCGAGGAGGTGGTGCTGACCCGCGAGCCCGGCGGCACCGCCCTGGGTGAGCGCATCCGCGCCCTGGTGCTGGGCGCAGGCGAGCGCCCGGGACCGGAGACCGAGCTTGCCCTGATGTGCGCCTCACGCGCGCAGAGCGTGCGCGAGATCATCCGCCCGGCGCTGGAGCGCGGCGCCTGGGTGATCTGCGATCGCTTCCATGACGCCACCGAGGCCTACCAGGGCGGCGGCCGCGGCATGGACGCCGAGGTCATCCGCGGCCTCCACCGCCTGCTCTGCGGCGACCTGCAGCCGGACCTCACCCTGGTGCTCGATCTCGAGCCCCAGGCCAGCCTGGCCCGCGCGCGCCGCTTGCCCACCGCGGGGCGTTTCGAACGCGAGAGCGACGAGTTTTTCCAGCGCGTCGCCCGCGCCTACCAGCTCATCGCCCAACGCGAGCCCCAGCGCTGCCTGCTGCTTGCCGCCTCCGGCACCCCCGCCGAGGTCGCCCAGCGGGTGCGCGATGCGGTGGCCCTGTGCTTAGGCCCCGGGGGGAAGCGGTAGACCCGCCATGTGGAACGACTTCATCGGCAACCCCGGCGTGGTAGACCAGCTCCGCCGCATGGTCGCCGCCCGCAGCGCCCAACGCACCATCGTGCTGGCCGGCCCGGTCGGCGTCGGCAAGACCACCCTGGCGACTATGCTCGGCCTGGCGCTGAATTGCCTCGCCCCGCCCGCCCCCGGCGAGTTTTGCGGGGCCTGCGCCAGTTGCGCCCAGGCGGTGGCGCCCGCCGACCTGCCTGCCATGCTCGCCGCCGCCCTGGAACACCGCGCCGACGAGGTCAAGGGCAACGTGCGCGAGGCTGCCCCCCTAGCCCTCGCCCTGCACCCCGCCATCTGGTGGTATCCGCCCGACGGCGACGTCCTCACCATGTCCCAGGCCCGCGCCCTCATCCATCAGAGCCAATTGCAGCCCGATCCCGGCCGCACCTGGACCCTCATCGTCCCCGATCTCGATCAGGCCCGCTGGGCCACCCAGGCGGCCCTGCTCAAGACCCTGGAGGAACCGCCCGCTGGCGTCGCCATCCTCGCGCTGGCGCGCAATTCCCTGGCGCTGCTCCCCACGGTCCGCTCCCGCGCCCTAGTGCTCACCCTCGCCGCCGTCCCGCCCGCGGAGCTCACCGCCGCCCTGGTCGCCCGTCAGCACCCCCAGCAGGCCGCCGCCCTCGCCGCCCGCCTCGCCCAGGGCGCCCCCGGACGCGCCCTCGCCCTCGACCTCACCGCCTACCAGCAGACCCGCCGCGAAGCCTTCGAGCTGCTGCGCGCCGGCCTCGCCGCCGGCCGCCCCGGGCCTTATGCCGCTTCAGTGTTTCGCCTGAGTGAGTCCACCCGAGCCAGCAAAGAAAAGCTTGAATCGCTTTCCGAAATTCTCTATAGTGTCCTCCAAGATATTGTTTATCTCCAGTCGGGTTTTCCCGAAGCGGTCCGCAACGTGGATACCGTCCCTGAACTCAGTCAACTAGCGCAACGGGTCAGGCCCTCCAGCCTGCCTCGGCTGATCGAAGAGTTGGATCGGGTACAGTCCGCCGCCCGCCGCAATGCATTTCGCCCTTTGGCGCTGGCCGGTTGGGCGCTGGGCCTGGCCGCCGAAGACGACGCGATGCGCTAGACCTGCCTGGAGCTTGGAGCCCCGCTTATGGCCTCGCCGTTGAATGACACCGTTCCCCGTCGCGCTCCCGATCCGGAGCTGTCCCCCAACCGCAAGCTCATCCGCCCTTCCTTGGCTGAAGTCCGCGACCAGTTGGCCCGCACCCTGCCCGCCGCCGGCGTGCCCCCCGCCACCGGGCCGGTGCCCCCGCGCCTGCCCAAGAAGCCGGTTCCGCCCGACCAGACCAACGCCGAGAGCTTTTACTTCCTCAAGCAAATGCAGGCCAAAACCGAGATGGTTTTGGTGCTGCGCGACGGCGAACTGATCCGCGGCGTGATCGAATGGTATGACCGCCATTGCCTCAAGGTCCATCGCGCCGGCGAGCCCAATCTGCTGATCTACAAGGCCATCATCAAGTACATGTACAAGGCCGAGGACGAGCAGCGCGACGGCACCCTCGCCCGCGACTGACGCCCGCGACTGAGCTGCCCACCGGCCCGGCGCCTCCCCGCCCCTTATAATGGGTCGAGCGGATGTCCAGCCCGGCGCCCCACCCCGTGTCCAGCCCTCCACTACCACACCCGCCCCGCCCCATGCGGCGGGGCGTGGCTCTGCTGCCCTCGCTGTTTACCGTGGCCAACCTGGGCATGGGCTGGTTCGCGATCCAGCAATCGGTGCTGGCGCTGCAAACCGCCGAACCCGCCGGCCTGCTCGACGCCGCCGCCAAGGCCATCGGCTGGGCCATACTGCTGGACGGGCTGGATGGCCGCATCGCCCGCATGGCCAACGCCACCAGCGCCTTCGGGCGGGAGTTCGATTCCCTCGCCGACCTCATCAGCTTTGGCGTTGCCCCGGCGCTGCTCGCCTACGTCTGGGGCCTGCGCTTTCTGATCCTGGATCGCGGCTGGTCGCAGGGCCTCAACGGCGCTGCCCAAATCATCATCTTCCTGTTCGTGGTGTCGGGCGCCGCCCGCTTGGCTCGCTTCAACATCGCCACCCCCGATTCCCGCCCCTCCAACCCTGGCAAGCCCGGCAAGCGCTACTTTGTCGGCATGCCCATCCCGGCCGCCGCCGGCGCCATCGCCGCCGTGGTGCACTTCTTCGCCTCGCCCGCATTCTTTTTCGCCACCGTCAACACCTCCGCCTTCCTCGCCATCCTTTGGCTGGCATTGGTGTTGGCCGTGGCTTGGCTTATGGTCAGTACCTGGCGCTTCTACAGCTTCAAGGAGATTGACCTCGGCCGCCGCCACCCCTACGTCTTCATGGTGTCGCTGGCGGCGCTGATGGCCGGGCTGTGGTACTACTCCGAGGTGGTGTTGATGGGGGTGGTGGTGCTCTACGTCGGCTCGGCCGTGGTCTGGCGCCTGCTCTACCACCTCCACCGCCGCCGCCAGCGTCCCACCCACTGAATCATGCCTCCCTTCCGCATCGCCATCGTCGGCGCCACCAGCTTGCGCGGCAAGGAGTTGGCCACCGCCCTGCGCGAGCGCCGCTTCCCCGCCCTGCCCCCGCGCCTGCTGCAACTTCCGGCGGCCGCCGGCGCCGCCTCCCCCGAGGAGCGTGCCCTCATCGCCTTTGACGACGAGGCGGCCGTGGCTGAGACCTTCAACCGCGACGCGCTCGACGGCCTGGACGCGCTCTTCCTCGCCGGCGCCGCCGCCGCCGCCCAATCCGCCTGGCAGGTGGCCGAGCCGCTCGGCCTGCTGGTGGTGGATCTCTCCTCGAGTTTGGAAGCCACTCCCGGCGCGGCGGTGGTCGGGCTCGAACCCTTCGCCGCCTCCACCCGCCTCGCGGTCGTGGCCCATCCCGCCGCCCAAGCCTTGGCCCTGCTGTTGGGCCTGCTCGGCCGCGCCGGCCGGCTCGAACTCGCCGCCGCCACCGTCTACGAGCCCGCCAGCGAGCGCGACTTGGCCGGGCTGCGCGAACTCGAGCAGCAAAGCCTGCGCCTGCTCGCGGCGCAATCGCTGCCACAGCGCGTCTATGATGCCCAGGTTGCCTTCAACCTGCGCGCCGCGCTGGGTTCCGACGCCGAGCCCAGCCTGGCCACCCTGCGCGAACGCCTGGCCCGCCAGCTCGCCGCCCTGCGCGCCGCCGACGCCTGGCCGCTGCCGGCGCTGGAACTGCTGCAAGCGCCCCTGTTCCACGCCACCGTCATCTCCCTGTTCGTGCGCTACGCCGCGCCCCCGCCCCCTGCGGCCCTGCAGGCGGCGCTCGCCAGCCCCTGGCTGGCGGCCGGCCCCGATTTCCCCGATGTGGTCGCTGCCGCCGGCGAAGACGCCATCCAACTCGGCCCCTTGCGCCCGGACGCCTCCGTCGCCGGCGGCTTCTGGCTCTTCGCCACCCTCGATAACCTCCGCCGCGCCGCCTTCAGCGCCGTGGATGCCGCCCAAGCCGCGCTCAGCAGGCGCCCATGAAGCCCTTCGCCCTTCTCGCCCTCTGCGCCGCGCTCTCCGCCTGCGGCTATCGCCTCGCCGGCCACGGCGGCGCCCTGCCCGCCTCCACCCGCATCGTCGCCGTGCTTCCCTTCGCCAACCATACGCGCCAGCCCCAACTCTCCCAGGCGATCAGCGCCGCGGTGGCGCAAGAGTTCCTGCTGCGCACCCATGACCGCGTGCAGGCCCGCGTCGCCGGCAGCGACGTCGCCGTCCACGGCGACCTGCTCGATCTCGAGGTCAACCCCGTCACCTTTGATGCCAGCAGCGGCCGCGCCACCACCGTCGAGGTCATCATCCACCTGCAAGCCTGGGTCACCGCCGAGCCCAGCGGCCGCGAACTCTTCCGCAACAACGATCTCGTCTTCCACGACCAATACCAGATCAGCACCGAGCAGCAAAGCTTCTTCGAAGAGGATTCCACCGCCTTCCGCCGCCTCAGCCGTTCCACCGCCCAAACCCTGGTGGCCGACATCCTGGAGGCCTTTTGACGCTCGCCGACCTGCGCCCGGTCTACACCCTGGTCGGAGACGAGCTCTACTTCCGTGACCAGTTCCGCCGCTCCCTCGAGGCCCGGCTGAACCCCGCCACGCTCGAATTCAGCTTGTTCGACGAAGACCTGGCCTCGACGCCGCTCGATGAGGTCCTCGACCGCGCCCGCACCCCCTCGCTGATGGCGCCCCTGCAGATCTTCTTCCTGCGCAACGCCAAGGATCTCTTCGGCCGGGGCGGGGCCGCCGCCGAGCCCGCCAAAAAATCCGCCGGCAAAAAGAAGCATGGCGACTTCCCCGCCAACCTCGAGCGCTTCGTGCGCGACACCCCCGGCTCGCCGCCCCCGGCGGTGCTGGTGTTCTTCGCCGACCACGTCCACCTGCCCGCCGACCGCCAACGCCTCTCGCTCGAAGACAAGGGCCGACTGCAACGGATCGAGGCCACCCTCGGCGCCGCCGGCGAGTTGGTGATGTGCGCCCAGCCCAGCGAAGCCCAGGCCGTCGCCCTGGCCCAACGAATGGCCAAAGAGCAGGGCGCCGAGCTGCCTCCAGCCGGCTCCCGCTTGTTGGTGGAGATGCTCGACGCCAACCTAGCGCTGATCCAGCGCGAGGTGGAGAAGCTCTGCCTGCACGCCCCCGCCGGCGAGCCCATCCGCGCCGAGTCCATTCACGACCTGGTCGCCGCCTCGCACGTGGGCTCCGCCTACGAGCTCGCCTCCCGCCTGGCCCGCCGCGAGCGCGCTGCCAGCCTCGCCTGCCTGCGCCGCATCTGGGCCGAGGAGGGCGATGCTGGCGCCATCGGCCTCGTCTTCCAGCTCAGCCGCGCCTTTTCCATGGCCCTCATCCTGCGCCAGCAGCAGGTGCGCGACCGCTCCGCCCTCTACCAGGCGCTGCCCGAAGGCCTCCGCCCCCCCGGCTTCGCCGCCGACACGATTCTCGCCATCAGCCGCCACATGCCCGAGGCCCGCCTGCGCCGCGCCGTTGTCATGCTGCAAGCCGCCGACGTCGAGTTGCGTTCCAGCCCGCCCTCGGCCGAGCTCATCTTCGAGCGCCTTCTGCTCGCCCTCACTGCCGAAGCCGCCGGATGAGAGCAAAGACAGCGTCACTGTGCGCCGCCGCCCGGAGAGCGCGTGCGCCGTTACCTGATGGAAAAGCCGCATGCGACCGGCGGAACAGGCTACACCAAGGCTGTTTTTGCTCTACGGCTGTGGAACCAACTGCAGCGCGTGCTCCCGGTGCAGCGCGACCGCCCGCGGCGTGAACCACAGGGGCAGCCCTTGTCCGCCCAGGTAGGCGGCAAACTCGTCGCGATAGTGCGGATTGAAAAGATTGCCCGATTCCCCCGCCACCAGCGTCAGGCTGGAGCGGTCCCAATTGCCCAGGTCGGCGACAAAGCGCAGGCTTGGCCCCAGGTCGTGGGCGGCGCCCAACTCGACGTTGCGGGCCTGCTTGACCGTCAGCGGGCTGCCGTTGATCTCCACCGGCCCCAGATCGGCGAAATTCCGCAGCACCGGCACCTGCGAAAACACCGGGTGCAAGATCTGCAGCGTCTCCAACCGTCCCCAGCGCAGTTGCGCCGGCTGCAGCGCGGTGCGCACCGCCACGCTGGTGAGGCTGTCCAGCAGCAGCGCGTTCCAGCCGCCGCCCCTGCCCTGGTACTGCGCCGGCAGCCACTGCGCCGGATGCGTCGCCAGCAGCCACTGTTCGAACACTGGCGCCTCGTCCCAGCGGTATGCCCGCGCCATGGCGTCGCTGGTCTGGGCCGCCACCACGCGCCGCAAGAACTCCCGCCGCGTTTCGTAGGCCAGCGTCGGCCCCGCGCTGGTGTGGCCCATGAACCCCCGGAACCCGCGCAGCAGCCCCAGCGCCCGCTGGGTGGTGGCGCTCAGCCCCGTCCCGGCGGCGGCTTCCGCCCGCCCGGCGGCGACCACCGCCGCGGCAAAATCGCGGTCTTGCTCGGAGACGTCGTCCTCCTGCACCCGCCCCATGGCGCTGGCGTTCCAGTGGGCCAGCTCGCCCAGCCGCTGGTAAATGCGCCGGGTGCGGTTGGGCGCGTCCCAGTCGGTCGAGATCACGTGCGGCGCGCTGGCGTGGCTGATGCGGCCGTTGGCCGTGGCCAGCATTCCGCTGGCCGGATCCGCCACTTGCGGCAACTGCGCAAACGGAATCCAGCCGTGCCAGTCGTAGGCCGCCGTGGCTCCCGGCACCGGCACCGACCCGTCAAACGCATCCCGCGCCGCTGGGTTCGCCGCCCGCAGCGGCACCCAGCCCGCGCACTGGTAGCCGATGTGGCCCGCCGTGTCGGCGTAGACGAAGTTCTGCGCCGGCCCGGCAAACTGCGCCAGCGCCGCCTCGAATTGCTGCCAGTTCTGCGCCTCGTCCACCGCCAGAAACACGTGCGTCGCCTGCAACGCCCCCGGCGCATACAGCGTCCAGGCCAGCGCCAGCGGCCCGCCCGCGTCCTGCCCCACAATCGGCCCGTGCCGCGTCACCGGGATATCCATCGTCACCGGCGCGCCGCCTTTAACCTCGATCTCCTCGTGCCAGTGCCGCAGCGGCTGCCAGCCCTGCGGCGTCAGCACATTTCCCTTGCCGTCCAACTGCTCCCGGTATAGATCCTGCACGTCGGCGCGGGTATTGGTCACTCCCCAGGCGATGTGCTGGTTGTGCCCGATCACCACCCCCGGCACTCCGGTGATCGCCACCCCGGCGGCGTCCAGCCCGGGCGCGGTGAGTTGCACCGCCCACCACAAGCCGGGAACCTGGAACTGCAAATGGGGATCGTTGGCCAGAATGGGATGGCCGTCAAAGCTATGCGCGCCCGACAGCACCCAGTCGTTGCTGCCGCCCCGCAAGCGATCGTTGCCCATCCCCAGCCCGGCGACCTGTTGCAAGTCGGCCGGGAACACCGGCAGGCTGGCGTTGCCTCGGCCCCGCCCTCGCCGAAACCCAAACCCCAGCCCCGGCGGCGCCGGCGGCGGCGGTGCCTGCCCCGGAACCACATCCCAGGGCGAGTGCTCCGGAAAGAGCTGGGTTGCCAGCTCCGGCCCCAGCCGCGCCACGAACGTCTCCCGCATCAGCTTGTCTTTGTAGCCGGAGGCCAGCACCTGGTACATGTACGCCGCCAGCGCCAGGCTGTCGCGCGGCTGCCACGGTTCCGGACGGTAGCGCAAAAGCCAGAACTCCAGCGGCAGCTCCCGTCCGCGCCGGGCGATGAAGTCGTTTACCCCCGCCGCGAACGCCTCGAGCAGCGCCTCTTCTTGGGGCTGGAGCCGTTCTGCTTCCGCCGCCGCCGCCCGCCCCAGCCCCAGGGCGCGGTTGGCCCGGTCCGCCCCCAGCGCCGCCGGCCCGAACACCTGTGCCAGCCGTCCCTCCCCCAGCCGTCGCATCAGGTCCATCTCCCACAGCCGGTCCTGCGCCATCGCGAAACCCTGCGCCACATACAGGTCGTGAATGTTCTGCGCGGTGATATGGGGAATGCCGCGGCTATCGCGCACGATCTCCACCGGCGCCTGCAAACCCGCCAGCGCCACCCGCCCGTCCAGGTCGGCCTGGGGCGTGCGCACGTACCAATAGACCAAGCCGCACGCCGCCACCAGCAGCAGCAGCAGCCCCAGCAATAGGTCCAGGCCCAGCCGGAGGCGGCGCAGCCGCGCGGGCGGAGGAGGCATCAGCGCAGGTTCGCTCACCCCTAAATTCTATCGGAGTGGCCCGTCCAACGCCGGGGGTTTGCCCGCTGGCACCGCCGGAGCATTTTGTTCATGTTTACCTCGCATTTGCGATATGATTTCGGCCATAGGAGAGCTTCCCCATGTCTACGGCATCGGGTTGTCCGCGTTGCAAGTCGTTTGACGTCCATCGGATCAAGCGCAATTGGTGGGACCACCTCTTGCGCCGCCGCCGCGTTTACCGTTGCGACGGCTGCCGCCATCGCTTTGCCTGCGGCGACGAATAGCCCACAACCTTTACCGCCGCTTCCCTGAAACGCCTCCTTCGGACGCGAGGGCGGGCCATGCCCACGCGCCGCCGCGATGGTGTAAGCTGGCTGGGCCGAACCGGGCCACCGCATGGGCTTTACCCCCCTCGACACCGTCATCGTCGTCTGCTATCTCGCCGGCACGCTCGCCATCGGCCTGGCCGCCAAGCGCTTTCTCTCCGACATCACGGACTTTCTGGTCGCCGGCCGCGGACTGGGCTTGTTCTTGGGGGTGGCCACCCTGGCCGCCACCGAGACCGGCACCGTCACCTTCATGTACTACGCCCAACTGGGCTTCCAGACGGGCTTCTCCGCCTTCATCACCGGCCTCATCTCCGGCCTGGTGATGCTGGGGGTCGGCTACACCGGCTTCATCATCCATCGCTTTCGCCAACTGGAGTTGATGACCGTGCCCGAGTACTTTGAGCGCAAGTACAGCCGCGGCCTGCGCGTGCTGACCGGCGTGCTGGTGGCCACCGGCGGCATCCTCAACATGGGCATGTTCCTGCGGGTCGAAGGCAGCTTCCTGGTCATCCTCACCGGCATTCCCTTTCAGTACCTCAAGCTGGCGATGACCGGCATCCTGCTGATCGAGCTGCTCTACACCGTGGTCGGCGGCATGCTCTCGATCGTCATCACCGACTTCGTGCAATACGTGGCTCTCAGCCTCGGCACCATTATCGTTACCATTTACTGCGTGGTCGAGGTGGGCTGGGGCCACATGGTGCATGCCGTCTCCGCCCAGATGGGGCCGCAGGGCTTCAACCCGCTCACCAACCCCACCTACGGCGCGGGCTACATCGTGTGGCAGGTGATCCTCTGGACAGCGGTGAACACCTGCTGGCAGACCACCGCCATGCGTACCATGTCCATGAAGAGCCCCGAACTCAGCAAGAAGGTGTTCGGCTGGACCGGGCTGATCTTCCTCGGCCGCGGTATGTTGCCCATGCTCTGGGGCATCGCCGCCCTGGCCACGCTCGGCCCCCACGCCGACTCCATGAACGCGATGCCCACCCTGCTGGCCCACTTGCTCGGCCCCGGCGTCAAAGGCCTGGTCGTGGCGGGCATGCTCGCCGCCACCATGTCGGTAAACAGTTCTTACCTGCTGGGCTGGAGCTCGATCATCTCGCAGGACATCATCGGCCCCCTCCGCCGCGCGCCGTTGAGCTCGCGGGCGCAGATTCGCCTCAACCGCTTCGCCAACGTCTTCGTCAGCGTCTTCATCCTCTGGTGGAGCTTGTGGTACACCCTCTCCGGCCCGCTCTACCTCTACCTCAACCTGACCGCGACCATCTTCCTCTCCGGCACCTTCGCCGCCGTCATCGCCGGCCTGTACTGGAAGCGCGCCAACCTGGCCGGCGGCTACGCCGCCATGATCGCCGGCGCCGCCGGCACGGTCGGCTACTTCTTCCTCAACCTGCCCGCCACCTACTCCGGCTTCGCCGCCTTCGGCCTGGCCGCGGTGGCGATGGTCGCCGGCACCTGGATCGGCGAGCGCTTCCAGCCCCGGAGCGAAGCTGCCCATGGCTAACCACTTCTGGCTCGATTTCTGGACCGCCGCCCTGATCCTCTCGGGCGCCGTCTTCGCCGGCATCACCCTCATCGTCGCCGTCCGCGGCGGCGCCGAGTTGCTCCGCATGTTCCGCCACCCCAAGTAAGCCCCGGCTATTTCAGATTGGCCCGCAGCGCGCTCACCAGATCGTCGGCCGCGCGCGCCTGATCCTCGGTGGCGTGCCGGCCTGTCGGCCCTCGATCACCTCCGCCATCAGCGCATCCATGGCGCCCCGGCATGCGGCGATTGTGACCCTGGCCTCCTGGGGACCCGATCTCCAAGGGATCCGCAACCCCGGCTACAACCACGATCGCGGCCCCGTCTTGGTCTACGGCCTGCGCGCCCACGCGGATTTCAAGCCGCGTCTATGCCTTTGTGCGCCATGCGAAAATAGGGGAGCATGATTCAAACCCTGTTTGGCGAGCCGCCCAAGCCCACGCTGTTCGAGCGCCTGAGCGAGAAAATCGCCGGAGCCGTTGAAAAAACCCGCGATAACCTGGTCGCCCAGGTCGAAGACCTGTTCCAGGGCAACCCCACCGTCAGCCCCGAGCTGCTGCGCCAGCTCGAGGCCACGCTGGTGGACGCCGACCTGGGCGCGCGCACCGCCGCCGAGATCGTGGCCCGCGTGCGCACGCAGCTCGAGCAGCAGCGCGGCCGCGCCGCCACCACCTCTGCCGAAGCTGTCCGCGCCGCCATCAAGGCCGAGCTGGTTGGAATCTTCGACCGCACAGCCCGCCCGCCGCGTGAGAGCACCGACGGCGCCCCCTTTGTGATCCTGCTGGTGGGCGTCAACGGCGCCGGCAAGACCACCTCCATCGGGAAACTCGCCCAGCGCTATAAGAGCGAGGGCTTTACTTCGCTGATCTGCGCCGGCGATACCTTCCGCGCCGCCGCCAGTGAACAGGTTGCGGTTTGGGCCGAGCGCGCCGGCGTCGAGCTGGTGCAGCAAAAGCCCGGCGCCGACCCCTCCGCCGTGCTCTTCGACGCCCTCGCCGCCGCCAAGTCGCGCCACGTCAACTACGTGTTGGTGGACACCGCCGGCCGCCTGCACACCAAGACCAACCTCATGCAAGAGCTGGCCAAGATGCGCCGCACCGCCGAGCGCCAAATCCCCGGCGCCCCCCACGAAACGCTCTTAGTGTTGGACGCCACCACCGGCCAGAACGGCCTGCAGCAGGCCCGCCAATTCACCCAGGCCGCCGGCCTCAGTGGCCTCATCGTCACCAAGCTCGACGGCACCGCCCGCGGTGGCATCGTGGTCGCCATCGCCCGCGAGCTCGGCCTCCCGGTCCGCTACCTCGGCGTCGGCGAACGCGCCGAGGACCTCGTTCCCTTCGAGCCCGGCCAATTCGTGGACGCGCTGTTGGGTGGCTCGAAAGGCTCTTAGAACCCCCGCCCGGTTGCTCTCGGCGGCAAGGGAGGCCGCGGCAGCATGGCTGGGCGGTTGGCGGTCATGTAGACGAAGGAGGCCACGATGATGGCGTTCCGCTCCATGTCCCAGGGGATGACGTGTTCGTAGGTATCCGAGCTGGAGTGGTGGGTGCGGGTCTCGTAGTCGAGCGGGTCTTGGATGAACTGGAAACCGGGGATCCCGTCGGCCACGAAGCTCAGATGGTCGGTGCCGCCGGTGTTGCGGATGGTCAGTGTGTTCATGCCCAAATCGTGGAAGGGCTTCATCCACCGCTCGAACAGCGGCGCCACCATCTCGTTGCCCTGCAGGTAGATGCCGCGGATCGCCCCCGAGCCGTTGTCCACGTTGTAGTAGCCGCTGACCACCTTCTGGCCGGGCAACACCTCGCCTTGGGCGTTGCGGAAGTGCTGTAGCGCGTAGGCGCGCGAGCCCAACAACCCTTGCTCCTCGCCGGTCCAGAGTGCGATGCGCACCGTGCGCCGCATCTTGAGGCCACTGGCCTGGAGCAGCCGCAGCGCCTCCATCATGGTGGCGGCGCCGGCGCCGTTGTCGGTCGCCCCGGTCGCCGACTGCCAGGAGTCGAAGTGCCCGCCCAGCATCACCACCTGGTTGGCGAGGTCGCCGCCGGGGATCTCGCCCACGATGTTGAACGAGTCCAGCCCATTTTCGGTGTGGTAGCTGTTTTTGACGTTGACGTCGAGCGTCACCGGAACCTTCTTCTCCAGGGTTCGATAGATCCGCCCATAGCTATCAATCGCCAGCGCCAGTTGGCAAGGTGTGGGCGGCGCGGTCGCGCTCTGCAGCGGCGTCCCGCGTCCGCCTCGCCCGCCATGGTCGGTACCCTGCCCCTGCGCGACAAAAACCGTGCCGTCGTTGGAGTTCCCCCGCCCCGGCTCCAGCACGCAGGCCACGCCCTCGTCCAAGAAGAACTTGAGAACGTCGGCATGCGCCACCCCAGCAATCGGCCCACGGCCGCCGCGCCCGCCGCGGCCGAAGAAGCCGCCCCGCGGCGCCTGCGCCGTCTCCATGTCCTTGAGTTCCCGGTCGCTCCAGCGCCGGAACTCGCCGGTGAGCTGCGAGCCGGTGCCGTCCACCAGGGGGTTGGGCGGCAAGGGCTGGTCGAGCACGAACTTGCCGCGCAGCGTCCCGCGGTATTTGGCGAAGTCCGCCGGCGTGTTGATCGAGACGATCTCCGCCTGCGCCTTGACGTCGCCGTTGGTGCCGGGTGTCCAGGCTTCGGCGTAGGCGATCAGCGGATACACACGCGGGCTTGCTTCCTGCACCGAGGTGGAGTCGTTCGACCAGCCGCGCCCAAACGGAAACGGCTCCTCGCGCACCTTGGCGATGCCCCACGAGGTCAACTCCTTCTCCGCCCACTGCGCCGCCTGGCGCATGTCGGGCGAGTTGGTCAGCCGCGGCCCATAGACATCGGTCAGCCAACTCTCGATCTCCATCACATGCGAGTCGGTCAGCTCTAAATTCTTGATCTGGTGGATCGCATCCAGGTTGGGCGCGTCGGCCGACTGGGCCAGCAGGCCTAAACCAAACACCGCCACTGCGGACACAGTGAGCACGCGGCTGGATATTCTCATAGCCGGAAGTATATCCCGGACCTTCGCCTACTGCCGCAGAATCAACAAGCGCAGTTCGGTCATCTCTGCAATCGCCGCCCGCAGGCCCTCACGCCCGAAGCCCGACTCCTTGACGCCGCCATAGGGCATGGGATCCATGCGCCAGTTGGAGGCTTCGTTGATCAGCACCGCGCCCACCTCGAGCTGGCGAAACGCCTGCAAGGCAAACTCCAAGCTGCGGGTAAACACCGCCGCCTGCAACCCGTAGCGGCTGGCGTTGGCCTCGCGCAACGCCTCCGCCTCGCTGTCATAGGCGGCGAGCAGCAGCACCGGCGCGAAGGCCTCTTCCTTGTAGATCGCCGCCTGCGGCGGCACACCTTCGAGGATGGTGGGCCAGACGAAGCCGCCATCCCGCTTCATGCCGCATGCCACGGCCGCTCCGCCCGCGACCGCCTCTTCCATCCAGCCGAAGGCGCGGTCTGCGGCCTCGTTGCTGATCATCGGCCCCACATCGGTGGTCTCATGTCCGGGATCGCCCAGGCGCAGCTCGCCGGCCTTGGCCACCAGCCGCTGCCGCAGCTCGGCATAGATCGAGCGGTGGGCATACACCCGCTGCACCGAGATGCAGCTCTGCCCGGCGTAGCCAAACGCGCCCGTGGACAGGCGCGCCGCCGCCAGTTCCAGATCGGCGTCGTGGTGCACGATATTGGCGGCATTGCCGCCCAACTCAAGCACCACCTTCTTGCGCCCGGCGCGGGCCTTCAGCTCCCACCCCACGGCCGCGCTACCGGTGAACGACAGCATCGCCACCCGCCCGTCGCTGAGCAACTGCTCCACCGGCTCAGCCCCGCCCGCCACGACGTTCACCGCGCCCGGTGGCAACTCCAGCCCCAGCGCCAACTCGCCCAGCCGCAACGCCGTTAGCGGCGCCCGCGGCGAAG
>Ga0307373_10007283_pt1 | contig 17314 bp, 15 predicted proteins | sample OX2MG_FD_202534 | JGI IMG/M metagenome (GOLD analysis project Ga0307373, IMG submission 202534) | Soil microbial communities from Risofladan, Vaasa, Finland - OX-2 | ecosystem: Environmental > Terrestrial > Soil > Coastal area > Acid sulfate soil | place: Finland: Risofladan, Vaasa | collected... | reverse complement strand
CCCCGCCCCTCTCCATCGGAGATGGAGAGGGGCGGGGGGTGAGGTCGCCCGGGTCCAGCCTATCTGCCGTAGTACAGCTCGATCGCCCGGGCGTACGCGCTGGCCAGCGCGTCTTGCACGCGCGGGTCGCGCAGCGCCTGGGCGTCTCGCGCGTTGGTGAGGAAGAGCCCTTCCACGAGCGCCCCAGGCATCTGAATTGGGCGAGCGGCGTCGGGCCCCAGCACGTAGAAATGGCTTCCCAGGCCAGCGGCCTGACTGTCCGTTTGGACGCCGCGGTTCACGGTCGAGTAGCCCACGCGTTGCAACGCCGCCACCGCTTCGCTATCCAGCAGGCGAGCGAAGTACCAGCTCCGATGGTAGAACGGCATCGCGTCGTCATAATAAACGGTTGTCCCGCTGATTGTCGAGTTGTCGTCGCCATTGAAGTGGATCGACAGGAACAGGGTCGCGTGCGCGTTGTTGGCGATGTCGACCCGCGCCTGGAGATCGTCGGCCAGGCCGACTTTGCCATCTCCATCGACGTCCTTGAGCGACGAGTCGACCCAGGAATCGGTGGTGCGGGTCTGGATCACGCTGAAGCCGGCCCCACGCAAAATCGCCGCGGTGCGGGTCGCCACGGCGAGGTTCAGGTCTTTCTCCGTCAGGACCTTTCGATCCGGGAAGGTGTGCGCGGCGCCAATCTCCTTGCCACCGTGGCCCGGGTCCAGCACGATCAGCGGGCTCGGCTCGAAGGCGCGGGTGAGGTTCGTATTCGGCAGATCGTTGGGGCGAGCGACCCAACCGGGCATGAGCGGGTTGTACTGCCGGAAAAACGGGCTCGTCTTTGCCTGTGCGAGCAGGTCCGCGGGCAGATGCTCGCCCATCAGGATTCCTTTGAAGTAGTCGGCCAGCAGAATTCCCTGCGTGGCCCCGGTCTTCGCATCGTAATGGAGAATGCCGCGCTGGAAGCGCTGGTAGACGAACTTCGAGTTGTGTGGATCGTAGGCCGGGCGGCTGGTCGGCACACCCCAGATCTCCAGATCGAAACCCGTCAGCAGAGTCGGGTTCGCCTTTCCACTGGGATACGCGTCACGCGGCGAGACGGTGCTGACGAACGTCTGGTGGAAGCCCACCGGGATCCCCTGCCACTTGTCCGGGGCGGTCCGGCTGATCCATTTGAGGATCGCCTGCGCGTAGCCCGGCGTATCGCTGGTCGGGGCAGTCTTAGTGAGCTGCAGATCGATCCCCGGAAAGACCGCGCCATTGACCTGGGTGTACGAAAAGAGTCCGGTGTCGAGCAGGTTCAGGAGCTGCACGTGGCCATCGGGATAGCACTGCATCACGGCACGCTGGAAGATCTGGACGGGGAACCCGAGCAAGATGAACTCCCGCGAGACCGGATAGCCGAAGGTGCGCAACCCGCCCCGCTTGTCAAAGAAATTGAGAAAGTGGGGATCGGCGATCGCATAGCCCGTTTGGGGAAAGAAGCGGCTCGTGGCCGCCTCGACGGGCTGAGGCCGGGGAATCATCGCCAGGAGGACCGCCAGCACCACGACGAGCGAAGATCGTCGGAACCACACCACCACATACCCTCCGTCCGCGCGACGGTTCGCTCGATCGGCACTGTCCGCACTTAAACTCAATCCAAGGTGGCACCTGCCTGGATCTGCTGGTTTTGCTGCGCGAAACCAGCAGATCCAGGCAGGTGCCACCTTGGCCGCAGTTCAGGCCAGCCAGGCGGATAGTCACGACCGATGGTCAAAAGACGGTGTGAGTGTAATCTCGTGGAGGGGGCGGGCGCCAGCCTTTTTACTGGATTCTAACCGCTTCCCGACCCGTCCCCGAGCGGGAGCGCCAGTTGGACCCAGCTCTCGGATGCGACGAAGCGGGTCGCGCCGATGCCGATCAGGCGGATCGGCCGGCGACGGTCCCAGTTGGCGCGCACCAGCGTCGCCGCGACCTGCGCGATCAGCTTTGGATCGGCCGTGGGACTGGTGACGCTGGCGCTGCGGCTCACGAGCTGGAAGTCGGCGTAGCGCAGCTTCAAAGTGATGGTTCGCGCGAGAACGCCGTGTCCCTGGAGCCGGCGTGACACCTCCTCGGCCTGCGCGCGCACGGTCGCCCAGAGCCGCGCGCGGTCGGCGAGGTCCCGGGCGAACGTGGTCTCCTGGGAAATCTGCTTGAGGCCGTGGTGGGTAATGATCGGACTGTCGTCGCTGCCACGGGCGTGGTCGTAGAGTGATTGCCCGGCGACCGGACCGAACTGGCTGGCCAGGGTCTCCAGGGGCAAGTTGGCCAGGTCGCCGCAGGTCTGCACGCCCAGCGCCGCCAAGCGTGCCGCGGTCTTCGGCCCCACGCCGCCCAGCCGGTCGACGCCGAGTGGCGCGAGGAAGGCCGCTTCCTGCCCGGCCGGGACGACGGTGAGGCCGTCTGGTTTCTGGAAGCCCGACGCCACCTTGCTAACGAGCTTGTTCCGCGCGATGCCGACGGACACGGTCAGACCACTCGCCTCGCGTAGCGCGGCTTTAACCGTGCGGCCGAGGCGTTCGTCGATGCCGTCGCTGCCAACCGCGACGAACGCCTCGTCGATCGACATTTGCTCGGTGGGTCCGAAGGTGCGCAGGACGTCCATGAGCCGCTGGCTATACCGGCCATAGAGCTCGTGGCGCGGTGGAAAGCGGAGGGCCTGGGGACAGAGGCGGAGCGCCTGCGACATCGGCATCGCGCTGTGGCAGCCGAAGCGCCGCGCGGCGTAGCTGGCCGTGCTGACGACGCCACGCTCGTCCGGGGCGCCGCCGACGAGGATGGGGACGTCCGGGCCGAGTCCGCGTTCGATGGCCTCGACTGTCGCGAACATTGCGTCGACGTCGGCGCAGAGAACTCCGGCTGACTCCATGGCCCCTTCGATGGCCGACCCTTCCGAAGAATATCGTAGCGAGACAACCATCGGGCAAAACGCAAAACGCAATACGCAAATGACGGTCATCTCGGCGCACCGGGGCGCCCCGCGGGGCCCCCGCTTTGCGCGTTGCATCGTACGTTTCCCGCAGCGATCAGTAGATACTACCACGGCACCGACGGGCCGGGATCGCTGTCACGCGAGCCGCCGTCTGAGGGTGTCGAGACGCAGGGCATCGGTCGCAGCCTGGCGCTCGTGGCTCGCGCCGTTGTCGGGAGGTAGAGCCGCTGTCCTGGCGATCGCGCTGGCGGTTGCGATGGCCGACGGCGCCGCCGAAGCCAACCAGAGCCGGCGGCTCCCTTCCCGGCGCGCAGCGCGCGCGCGAGAAAAACACACCCGATTGCATATATTGACAGCCGAACGAATGCTACATATAATCTCCGTCATTGGCGTTCGTGTGTGCATAACCCGTTGTATTTTGGAGCTTGGTGAGAGGAGAGCGAAGGTGAGTCGATTCGGTATCAACCAGCGAATGCCCCGGCGGGCCCTTCTCGCAGGAATCGGCACGGTTGGTTCGATCGCGCTGCTGAGTGCGTGCTCGTCCGGCCCCCCGGCTTCGCAGGCAACGCAGGCACCGGTGAAGCCGGCCGCGGCGCCCGCGCAGCAACCGGCGGCGCCGGCGAATACCAGCAGTCTACCGACCACTCCGACCCCGGTGCCGGCCTTCACACCGGTGCCCCAGGCCAGCGGCACCACCAAACTGCTCGTGCGCGTCCACTGGTCTGGCGTTCAGTTCAACAACTTCCAGTCGGTCGTCAACAAGTACAACAGCACCCAGGGCCCGGCCGACAAGGTTTACATAACTCTTGAGCGCTTCATCGCCGGGTCGGCAGGACCAATCGCCACGTTTATCGCCGACTTCCAGGCAGGGACGCAAGAGGATGTCTACCACCTGAATGACGCCTATCTCGCGGACCTGGCATCGCGGAGCTTCTTCGAGGCGCCGCCGACCGAGGTCCAGAATACGATCAAGGAGCAGTACCTGGCGTCCGCGGTCAAGACGGGGACCTGGCAGGGCAACGTCATGGGCTATCCCACCGAGAACGAGCCCCACATGATGTTCGTGGACACGAAGCTGTTCCAGGACGCTGGGCTCGACGCGACCAAGGACGCCCCGAAAGCCTGGGATGACATCCGCCGACTGGCCAAGCAGCTAACCCAGAAGAACTCCGCGGGTCAGAAGACCCAGGCCGGCTTTATCGTCCACAACGCCAGCGGCGAGCGTAACATCGTCCAACGCGTGCTCTTTCAGTATCTCAACGGAGCGCCGTGGGTCGACGACTCGGTGACACCGCCAAAGTTCGGTAATAATATACTTGACGCAGCAGTCAACCGATGCTACACTCGGGCTATCGAGAGTTAAGCCGCAGGATGGTTGTCGATGGACGCGAACACTCAACCGCAGACACTCCTTGAAGCAATGCGCTACTTCTCTGACCCGGACGTATGTCTTGACTTCGTGGCTCTACTCCGCTGGCCGAATGGCGTCGCGTGTCCAACCTGCGGCAGCGTTGATGTCCGGTTTCTCGCGACGCGGCGCGTGTGGGAGTGCAAGAGCAAGCATCCCCGGAAGCAGTTCTCGGTCAAGGTCGGCACGATTTTCGAGGATAGCCCGATCGGCCTCGACAAGTGGCTGGCCGCTATCTGGATGATTGCCAACGACAAGAATGGGATCAGTTCCTACGAGATCGCGCGTGGCATCGGCGTGACACAAAAGTCCGCGTGGTTCATGCTGCATCGGATTCGCCTGGCAATGCAGACGGGAACGTTTCAGAAGCTATCCGGGGATGTAGAAGTTGACGAGACATTTCTGGGCGGCAAGGCCAGGAACATGCACAAGGATGTCCGCGAGCGGAAGATCCACGGGCGGGGTCCGTCCGGCAAGATTATCGTCATGGGCATATTGGAACGGCACGGGCGGGCGCGTCTCGCCGTCGTGCCAAATCGCGACACGACGACATTGCAGGCCAAGGTCCGGGAGCACGTCGCGCCGGGCGCCACGGTCTACACCGATGAACTGGCGTCGTATGCGGGACTCGATGTGGATTACCTGCACGAAGTCATCAATCACGCCGAGAGTTACGCTCGGGGAGTAGTCCACACGAACGGAATGGAAAACTTCTGGAGCCTTCTCGGCCGGACAGTTGACGGGACGTATGTCAGTGTTGAGCCGTTCCACCTGACGCGCTACCTGGACGAGCAGGCGTACCGGTTCGATCATCGCAAAGAGAACGACGGCGAGCGGTTCGTGGGGACGTTCGAGGGGACCGTTGGCCGGCGCTTGACGTATGACAAGCTAACGGGTAATGTGGAATCGTCGGATGTGCTTGTGACGGAGCGCCAGGGGCGCGGTAAGCGCAAACCGAAGGAGCAGCGTGACGACCGACGACAAGACGCGAATACCGGAGCCAACGCCATTTGGGCGGTTTGAGAAGCTGACCAAGCGCCTTCTCGGCGTCCCCAAGAAGGAGATCACCGAGAAGGCGAAGCAACCGACGAAGGCCCGAAGGATCGCTAAGGGCCGCTAGCCAATATTCTCAGCAGCGGCCGGTAGACCGGGGTATGCGCCCGATCCCCACGCACGCTCATCACCAAGGCTGTTTCCTTTCCGAAGGCGACGGGTTGGCCTGTCAAACCACTGAGGCCCGTCGCCTTCTCCATTTCCCCGAAAGCCCCCTCGCAGGCTAATTCGAGCAATTGCATAAAACGGTCAAACGCCCGTACTCGAGAATTGCCGTAAGGCAGTCTGGCCGTTGACGCTTTGTTCCGACTGGCCGTCGGGCATCGTGCGCAGCCGGTACTTACCCGGTCCGAATCGCTCCCACCGGCCTTCTTGCGCGCCACGCGAGAGCGAGGAAACGAGCGAACGCTTTACCCAGCGCACATCATCGCGTGTGTCTGTCTCGAAGATCACCTGTGCGAGACTGTCCGCGTGCATCGCTCCACGTTCGCGTAGGACACTGGTGATAGCGTCATAAAGGGAAACATCGCGGAAGCTCTCCCGTCGCGGCGGCATGGCATCGCCCCGGTTGCCCGTCTTGCCAATGGGAGTTACGGATTGTTCTGCCTCCGGAATCTCGCTAATCGGCGGAATCCCATACTCGACTAGGTATGGGTTGAAGATCCGCAGATGCCGCTGGATCGCCTCAAGTTGGTTGTCAATTTCCTTTCGTGCGTCTAACAGACGACGGTGCTCTTCCCTTATAGCGTCGGCTCGCGCTTCCAGGATGCGCCGGTGCTCCGTCTCGAATTCAAATCCTGGTAGACGGTAGGCCATCGTTGGAGCCTCCCCTCTTGCCAGCACGAAACTGGCGTGGTAAAATTAACGAGCACGCCCGAGAGAAAACCTGGAGGGCACGGGTATCGATCCCGTCGCCGTCCGCTCGCAACGGACAGCGGCGACCTCGCGCCCCCCATGATTCGATTTTGGGCTGGCCTCAGGGCTGACGCGCTAGACTTACTGGTCGTGCGTCAGCCCTTCCGCATCTCTACAACAGTGTACCAACTCGCCGCGTGCGAGTCAAGCATCACGCGCCCACGTGCCATCTCCGTATCCGCACCTGCCACCTCTACGGTGCTGCCATGGAACTCTCTCTCGTGCAAGAACAATTTGACTCCGCGCAACGCTCGTTCCCATTCTCCACGCATGTTAATCTCGCAACAGAAAAGACGGGGGCGGTGATGCACCGTCCCCGTCTTTTCTGCTATGACACGCTCCCCATAAGTAGGTAGTCTGTTCGTACGCTGAGACAAGTATATTATTACCCAAAGTTCGACGTTACGTCGGATGCCGCTCGGCAGTTCACGGACCTGATTTACAACGTGACCAAGGATGGAAGTGGCTCCGCCAACATGGGGACGCCCGACGTGATCTGGGAGCAGCGCAAGGGTGCGATGATCACCCACGACGCCTGGGCGGTGGTCTTTCAGATTATCGACGCGGGGTTGCCAGGCCTGGTGAGCGAGCAGTTCACCCTGGGTGTCTACGATGCCGCCGGCACCAAGACCGGGAACATCAGTCGCAACTACCATTACCTGGTGTCCTCCAAGAGCCCGCACAAGGACCTTTCCTGGACCTTCCTGAAGTGGATGAACGAGGGGCCCGACTTCCGGATGCAAGATTTCATGACCAACGTGTTCGGCTTCGTGGCATCGGTCAAGAATTACCCGCTGCCGAAGCCCTACCCCGATCAGATGAAGGGGGCCTTCGCGGCGTCGTTGAAAGAATCGAACCAGACGTCGATGCCAGTGATCAAAGGGCTGGCGGAGGTCTACACAATCATGCAAGACAACTTCGACGCCCTCGTCCTGGGGAAGGTCAACGCCGACGATTACACCAAGAAGCTAGACGACGAGCTGAAGCAGGCGATGCAAAAGGCGTACAGCGAGTAGAGAGGCGCGCCCGCTGTACGACACTTCGGCCGGCTGCGTCTCGCCGCGACCGGCCGCGATGCAGTGGCCTGACCAGACGAAGCGGCGCCAGGGTGTTGCGACGGCTGGCGCCGCTGAGCATAAGGAGTTGGCGACAGTGGAAAGAGTATCCCCGACCGCATCGGCTCGCCGAGACCCCCTCGCCCGGCTGGGCATCCACGGCCTGGCCGCACGAGAGGCGGCCTATGGCTACGGCATCGTCGGGGTCGTCTACCTTTTCCTGGCCGCTTTCGTGTTTGGCCCGATGATCCTGGCCTTCTACGTTTCCCTCACCAGGTGGGACGCACTGAGCCCGATCGCGCAAGCGCACTTCGTCGGTCTGAAAAACTACGTCGATCTCGCCCTCGATCAGCGCTTCCGGTTCGCCCTCTGGCACGATTTCGAGTTCGCCGTGAAGTCGTACGCCGGGCAGATCGGGCTGGGCCTGATCCTGGCCCTGATCGTCAACTCGATTCATCGTTTCCGCGCGCTGGCGCGGTTTATCACCTTTTCACCTTTCATCCTGCCCATCGTAGCGACGTCGATTCTCTTCACGATTATGATGAACCCGGTCTGGGGCACCTTCAACGAGTTTTTGCGGTTCTTCGGTGTGGCGCCCGGCCAGTGGCTATCGGACACGTCGACCGCGATGAACTCGGTCGTGCTGACGATCATCTGGAAGTATGCCGGCTACTACATGATTTTATTCATCACGGCGCTCCTCGGCGTACCCCAGGAGTATTACGACGCTGCGCACATCGACGGCGCCGGTCCGCTGCAGAGCTTCCGCTACATCACCTGGCCGACGATCCGGCCGGCGTTTCTCTTCATCTCGGTGATCAATGTTATCGGCAACCTGCAGGTGTTTACGCCCGTCTTCATCATGACCGGTGGTGGACCCGACCGCGCGACCGAAGTAGCCGTTCTGCTGATGTACAACACGGCTTTCACAGATTTCCGCTACAGCGTCGCGAATGGCATGGCCGTCATCCTCTTCTTCATTATCCTTCTCCTGACGGTCTTTCAGATGCGCGTGCTGCGGCAGGGCGATGCGGAGACGTGAGTGGCCCAGCAGGAGATCCCGGCCCGAAACCCTGGAGGTGAATGGTGGAACGAGTTGATCCCGGCCCGCGCGGAGTGCCAGTGCCTCCGCCCGGCGCCGCTCGTGTCTCCGGCGGTCGGGACCGCGGCCTCGTCTGGGGTCGGGTCGCCGGGGAAGGTCTTGCCTATGTTTTCCTGTTGGTCTGCGCGGTCGTGATGCTCGTGCCATTTCTCTGGATGGTCGTCAGCAGCTTCAAGGAACAATGGGAGATCACTGCCGTTCCGGCGATCTGGCTCCCCCACGTGTGGCACCTGGACAACTTCGCCTACGTCATCCGGGATAGCCCGCTGATCACGGGCTACAAAAACAGCCTGATCATCGTACCGATCGTCACGGCGGTCGAGGTGGCGACCAGCACCATCGCCGGTTATGCTTTCGCCAAGTTGCGCTTTCCCGGGCGGGACGTTCTCTTCGTCGGGGTGATCTCGACGTTGATGCTGCCCGGCTTTCTGATTCAGATTCCGCTGTTCGTCGTCATGGTCGGGGTTGGCTGGCTCAACACCTTTCAGGCGATGATCATTCCGTTCCTGTTCACGCCGTTTGGAATCTTCCTCATGCGCCAATTCATTCTCGGCGTCCCCACCGACTACATCGACTCGGCGCGGATCGACGGCTCCGGCGAGATCGGGATCATCTGGCGGATCGTCTTCCCGCTGACGCGTGAGGCCGCGGCCGCGCTGGCGATCTTTGTGTTCATCAACTCGTGGAACGACCTGTTCTGGCCATTACTCGTCCTGCGCCAGCGGACCATGTTCACGCTCCCCGTCGCCCTCTTCACCCTTCAGGGAGACTATGGCACGTACTATCACTACGTGCTGGCCGGCGCCACTCTCGCCGTGATTCCGGTCGTGATCGTCTACGTCTTCTTCCAGGAGCACATCGTGCGCGGCGTGACGCTCACTGGGCTGAAGGGCTGAACGCGTGCCGCGGCCCGAGGAATGAGCAGGAAAACGCCTGGACGCACTGCCGGCGGAAACTGACGAGCGACTACCCGGGTTTTACCCCGCCTTGGGGGTACCCGGCTGCCCCGGCAAGACACTTGCCGCTCAGGCGCGCCACCGCTATGATTACCCTAGCGTCGAGCGCGATGTCCGGCCGGCGGCATGGGTCGTCGCGGGTACGGCGCGCTCACGGAGGGTGGAGCGATGGGTGACGTCGTTCGGATGGGCGTAGTCGGCGCCGGTAGCATCGCGGTGCGTGGGATTATGCCACACCTCAGCCAGGAGGACGTGCAGGACCGAGTCCGACTGGCCGCGGTCTGCGATCCGGTGCCCGGCCGCGCCGAGGCGGCCAAGGCAAAGTTTGGCGTCGAGCGCGCCTTCGTCGATTACGCCGACCTGCTGGCGCACGGCGACGTCGACGCGGTGACGATCGCGTCGCCGATTGGCCTGCACTACCAGCAGGGCCTGCAGGCGCTGGAAGCCGGCAAGCACATCCACGTCAACAAGACCATGACGACCAGGGTGGCGGAGGCGACCGAGCTGATCGACCTCGCCCGTGCCAGGGGCCTGAAGATCGTGGCGTCGCCCGGTGAGATGCTGCGGCCGCACAACCGCCAGATCAAGCAACTGATCGCCGAGGGTGCGCTCGGGACGCTCTGCTGGGCGGCCTGCGGCGCGGCCTTCGGGAACTACCACGAAAAGGAGCGCGTCCGCCAGGGCAGCGACATCCTGTCGAACATCGATCCATCCTGGTACTATCGCAAGCCCGGCGGCGGACCGCTCTACGACATGACCGTGTACGCGTTGCACGCGCTGACCGGGATCCTGGGGCCAGCCAGGCGCGCGACGTCGCTCTCGGGCGTACGCATCCACGAGCGCGAGTTTCGCGGCGCCATGGTCCCGTGCGACGCGGATGACAATACCCTGATTCTGCTCGACTTCGGCAACAACCTCTTCGCGCTCGCGTACGGCATGGCGGCAGGCCGCGTGACCGAGGGCTTCGCGGGGAGCTACTTTGGCACGGCGGGCACGATTATCGGGCAGAAGCTGAACGGCGAGCCGTTCGACTATCCCGAGCGTGCCCTGGCGGCGCAGGCGCCGAACGGCCGCGGCGCCCAGTGGATGCTACCACACGTCGTCGGGCCGCACCGCGAGATCGAGGAGCAGCACGTCTTCGAGGACGTGATGCAGCTCGTCGACTGGATTCGCGCGGACAAGCCGACAATCGTCACCGCCGAGCACTCCCGCCACGTCGTCGACATCATCGAATCGGCGTACCGCGCCGCCGAAACCGGCGCGACCCAGACTTTGACCACAACCTTCTAAAGTTGGTCCAGGGTGAGCAGGGCATGGCTGGGAGTGAGGTGCGCAGCACCTCACTCCCAGCCATGCCCTGCTCACCCTGGACCAAAACTACAGTTCGGCGATCAGTCGCCGCAGGTAGGTGATCTCGTGGGCGGCGGTCTCCTCCCAGGGGTGGTGGTTCGGGTGGTCGATCGAGATGTAGCCGTCGAAGCCCTTGCTCCGGAGGATTCGGATGTAGTTCGCGAAGTCCAGGTCGCCCGAGTCGAGGAAGGTGAGCTTGCCCCAGCGCGTCGCGCTGCCGTTGGTCCAGTTGTGGGCTTGCACCTGCACCGTGACGTGGCCGAGCTGCTCGGCGCTGTACTCCGGCGTTTCGCCGACGAGCGGCGTCTGGAGGGCCACGTGCAGGTTCGGGCGGTCGACCAGCGCGAGCAGTCGGAGCGTGCTTGCGCTGGTATCGGTGAGGGTTGGACCGTGGTGGAGCACCTGGTGCGTTTCGAGGGGAAACGCGATCCCGTGGGCTGCGCCCAGGTCGCAAATCTGCCGCAGCGCGTGGACGCTGCGCTCCCACTGCTGGTCGGTGGCCTCGGCGTTGGGCGTGTTCAGGGTGTAGGTCCGGATCCAGGCCGCGCCGAGTCGTCGCGCGTAGCCGACGAACTTCTCGGCTTCGCGCAGACTCTCCGTGCATGTGTCCTGGCTGGTCGAAAAGTCGAAGTAAGGGCAGAGCTGTAGAATCGTCAAGCCGTGTTGCTCGCAGAGCTGGCGGGTCCAATCAAGGTCCGCGGTGTCGAGATACTGCTTCCAGAACTCGATCGCGTCGTAGCCGAGCTGGCTGGCGAGCCCGATGCAGCGCTCCGCGACCTCCCGCGTGTAGCCGAACCCCATCATGCAGAAAGATGTCTTCATCGTCCCTCACCGGTTTTGATGCGACGGGGGTGTGCTGGTGGGTGAGGGGTTGGCTGCGCCAACCCCTCACCCACTTTGCCCGAATCGTTCGATGGTCTGACCGACCAGATTGTCGACACTGGACGGGTCGGCGATGTCAGCGCGTAAGAACAGCACGTCACCCAACTCTGCCGCGACCGCTTGCCCGCGCGTCGCATCCACGTCCGACACCACGACCCGCGCGCCATCGGCGGCCAGTGTCCGAGCGATCACCCGCCCGAGTCCGCCGCCGCTGCCCGTGACGATGGCAACGCGGTGCTGTAAGGGTGCTTCCACCTGCTTCACCTCTCGATGCCGACGAAGCGCGTTGGGGTTCCTAGCCAAGCCTGAGATTCAGCGCGTGGGGCACGCTGAATCTCAGGCCTCGCCACAGCAACTTCCCCTGACACTGAGCAGTCCGGCGCGTAGCCCGTAGGGTGGCAGCTTGTCTGCCGCCGCCCGGCCGTGGTGCAGCGTCGAAACATCGCGGCGGCAGACAAGCTGCCACCCTACGGGCTCCGGGCTCTCGGCCGTGTGTGCGCTCAATGTTTCCCAAAACCGCTCTGGTGTTTCTCAGGCGCGCCCCGGGTACGCGAAGAGCGACCCGCTCCCCTGGAAGATGATCCCGTCGTGCCCCAGGCGGTCCGCCGCGGCGATCAGCCCGCGCACGACCTCCGCCGGCCAGACGCCACCCTGGATGATCGGATAGCTCGGCAGGCCCGGCGATAGATAGCGGCGGCTCTTCTCGAGATCACGTTCCATCAGGCCCACGATGGGCACGTGGCGAAACTCTCCGTCCGGCCAGTCGAGCCCCAGCGCCTCGATCGTGTCGGGCATGCCCAGCCCGTCGTAGCCGGTCAGCCCGTACAGAGCTGTCAGTGCGTCGCTCTCGGACAGGCCGGAGATCCGCGCCTGCAGGAACCGGGTCCAGCTCGCGAAGCCCCGCGTGATGAAGGCGAAAATGTGTGAGAGCAACGGGCTGGAGAAGTCGGAATGGCTCGCCCACTCGCCGTAGCGGTGGCCGACCAGGGCCGCGAGCGCCGGCGGATAGGTGTCGCTGGCGAAGAGCACCGGACGCCCTGTCGCGTGAACCGCCTGGTGAAATCGGCGCAGGTTGCGCGCGAGCAGATCGCAACGGAAGCTCAGCCACGGACCAAGCGCGGCGGCCTCGGGCAGGACCTGGAGCAGGTCGAAATAGCCCGCTGAGCCACGGGCGGCCGCGGCGAGCTTGTCGGCCGAAATCCGTCCCAGCCGCTCGACCATGCGACGGAGCGCGTCGACCATCCCCGGCAGGTCGTATCCCAGGTCGGCCGCCGAGCGGGCGCAATCCGGGCAGGCGCATTGAAACAACGACTCGACAAAGTCGAACTTCGGGTAGCGAGCGTGCGTGACGTCGATTGCCGCGACCTCGTAGCTCCGCGCGACGTCCGCGTACACCGCTTCCAGCCACGCATTGACCCGTTCTTTGCTTGGACAGAACATGAGGCTGTTCGCGGTCCAGGCGCCGCCGACGTACCACGCCGTGAGGCCGCGGGCCCTGGCCACGTCAATCGCCCGCCGCAGCCCCGAGTCGTCGCCAAAGGCGACGGAGGGTCCTCGCCCTCCCTGCCCCGTTCGGGCCTCGTCCAGGTTGCCAGGAATTTCTCCATCAAACCCGCGGCACACCAGGTCCTTGACCACGTCCCGCGGGTCGGCGGCGCCGGCATACGGATTGAGCGCGAGCGTATCCGACGAGAGGCGGACCGGGTGCCCCGAGAGCAGCAGATGGGTCAGACCAATCTTCTGCTGCAGCGCGTCGAGGTAGCCGGGATCTTCGTTCACGACGCTCACGGGCAAGTAGATGCCAACCAGTTTGCTCATGGTGTTCCTTGCTGGTGTCGTCTCAGCCGAGATATTTTGGATTGTCCGTGAGACAGTTGGCCCGGCGGGCCAACTGTCTCACGGACAATCCAAAATATCTCCCTGGATGATGCACTGGGCATGCACAATGAGGCTGGACGGAGCCGGCGAGATCCAGGCGAGAGGCCCGCCAACACCATCGTGGCGCGATCAGCGCACCGTTGTGCTGGCAATGCTAGTAGCGCACGCGGCGGACGTCAAGCGGGAACTGAGGGATAGCGTGTGTGAACAATGGTTCCAGAGGGCCGATTGTTCACAGACTATCCCTCAGTTCCCGCTTGACAGAGCGCTGGACACGACGAACCGGCTGACCGCGCCGGCGACCGGACCGATACTGTACTACAGATGGTGTTGCAGTTGGCGAAGGAGGGATGTACTGGCAGCGGGGATCACGACCAGCATTCGGATGCCGGCAGAGGTCCGGGACCTCTACGAGACTCTTGCTCAGGCGACCGGGCGGGCAAAGAACGAGATCATGGTCGAGGTACTGCGAAACGAGGGCCAGCGGCGGGTCAACGAGATCGCCATGATCCTCGAGGGTCGCGATCAGGCCCGCGCCGGGCGGCTGTCGAGCCTCGCGGACGTGGTCGCCCGGTTCAAGGCCAGGAGCATGGTCCCGGCCGATTTCGAGCTGGAGAACGACGAGAGCGACGACGCGGCAAACGCGTGAGGGTCGTCCTGACCGACGCGGCGGAGGCCGATCTGTCCGCCATCTACGCCGATTACGCGGAGCGGTCGGGCCCGACTGCCGATCAGGTCCTCGGGACGATCGTGCGCGCGATCAACGGCCTGGCGCTGTTTCCGCTCATGGGCAGGCCGGGCCAGGTTGCCGCGACGCGCGAGCGTCCTGTGACCCGCTACCGGTCCCCGCAGCCCCAGTCGCGTCGCACCCCGGTGCAGCTCGCGCAGACCGCTCTCCGTGTGGGCGCGGGTCTCGTCCACGTAGATCGTACCGATGAAACGCTCGGGGTAGCGGCGCACGCAGTCGCCGAAGAAGTCGTTCAGCTTGCCGTAGTAGCTGTCGTTCTGTAGCACGCAACGATCGACGCCAGCGTGGTCCATCATCGCGACGATCAGCTCCGCGCTCGCGGCGATGGGGTCCAGCCAGGCCGGCAGATACTGCTTGTAGTAGTCGACGCCGTCGACCGTCCAGAGAAAGCGGCCGAAGCGCCCAGCGCGAAAGTTAACGTCGACGAAGCCGTTCGGCGAGGGATCGGTCGCGCTCCAGAGCGGCGGACCGTCGACGATGGCGTTGTCGCGCACGCGGCGGGTCGGCTGGCCGTGGCGCGCGAGACCGTGCTGAAGCTGCCGGAAGAACTCCGCGGACCGCGCGAAGCCCGGAGCGGTGCTTTGATCCGGGAAGGTGTGCGCGTGCGAATCGACGATCACGAGTTGAATCCTCCGCCGGTGGAGCGGTCGCGACACGCCGGTCGACGACGACCGAGAGCGATCCCCTTGCCATGATAATCCTGACCCGCGAAGCTGTCCACGAGGTGGCGTGGCCTCACCCTCTCGCCCCCTCTCCATTTGCGCACAAATGGAGAGGGGGCGGGGGTGAGGCCGCGCGGGCCCACTGCCGATTCTGCCCCTCACCGCACAATCACCGGACCGAGATCGACGGAGTCGTGGCCGGCGAGGGTGTGCAGGCGCTCGCCTGTCTTCAGGTCGTACATGCCGACCTGCACGCGGTACCGGCCCGGTGGCGCCTGGATCGCGTGCGGATCGATCACGACGTCGCCGGCGCGCCAGTCGGTCGTGTTGAAGTTGCCGAGCGCGGGAATTCCGTCGTGTCCGGCGACCAGCCGCCCGCTGGAGTCCAGCAGATGGACGAACACGGTGTAGGACCTGGACGGCGTGCCGGTGGCTCGCCAGTAAACGGTGAGCTGCCCGTTCGACCACGTCGAGCCCAGCAGCTCGACCCCCTCCTGAAAAGCCACCGGGTCGGGTCGCGCGATCCGCGGCGGCGAGGCCAGGCGGACTCGGACCCGTCCGACGGGAATCTCGACCGCGCCGGTCGAGTCGCCGAACGAGGCGACCGGTGGGTACACGAACGTTCCCGCGAGATGACGATAAAGACCTGCCTTCAGCGTATACACGCCGGGTAGGAGCCCTGGTGGGATCGAGAGTTGGACGCGTTGGGCGGCTAGCTTTCCGGGCGGCCAGAAGCGCATTGGATAGATCGGCAGCCCGTTGAACTGCGCGACGGTCTGGCCATCGCCGGTATCCAGGTGGACGAAGACGGTCCATTCATCGCTCACCGGGGCCACCGTGCGCCAATAGAGCGTCACCTCCGCGGTGGTGCCAGCCACGACGCTGTTCTCGGCCGGCGACGACCCGGCCAACTGAATTCCGTGAGCGAAACTGTCGTCGGTGTGGACCTGGATCTGCGATGGTGTGCCGGCAACAAACCGAGCGCTCTGGCGGAGAGGGGCCAGGTAGACGATTGGGAAGACCACGGAGAGGGCGGCGAGTCCGCCGCCGACGGCGACAAAGACAAGACGACGCGCTCGCGGCAGGGCGTTGATGCCCAGGACGATGAGCACGCTGATCGCCGCGCTCGCGGGAAGCAGGAAACGCCCGTGCCAGATCCCGTCGATGGATTGAGAGTAGAACACGATGGCCGCGCAGTCGGTGGCGATCGCGGCGCCGGCCACGATCAGCAAGCGGGAGCGCGGGGTGACGGCGAACGGTCGCGACCGACGAATCAACCACACGTGGCCCAGACTCACCAGGGCGACCGCGAGGACTGCGATCCAGGTCCAATAGACCCAACCGGGCGCGCGAACGGAGCCGCTTGGTCCCAGCGCCGCGAGATAGGTCCGACTGAGGTCGAGAATGGAGCCGGGATATTCGCCCAACCCCATCGGGTGCGTACGCACCAGGGTGGGGTTGAGCACCGCCTGGAGCTTCTGGCCAAACGGATCGCGGTACAATTGCCACCCGCGCCACCACCACCAGCCATTGAGCCCCACGACGCACGCACCGACGACGACTCCGTGACGCGCGACCGACCCGCTGCGCCGCGCGGCCACGCCGGCCAACACGAACGCGACCACCAGCGGACCGGCCGCGACGAGCGCGCTCAGCTTTGAGAGCGTGCCGAGGCCGAGGGCAACGCCAGCGATGGCGGTGCGCCGCCGCGACACACCCCGAAAGGCGGTCTCGGCTGCCATCAAGAGCGCCAGCGAGGAAAACGCCGTCGCGAAGCCATCGTTGCTGACCGACGCGCTGATCGACAGAAAGGTGGGGTCGAGCACCACCAGCGCCGTGGCGAGCAGGCTTGGCGCCGAACGCCCCCGAAAGACCAGGGTGGCCAGCCGCCACGCGCACCACGCCGTGAGCAGCCCAGACAGCGCCGAGAGCCAGCGCGCACAGATCAGCTCGAGAAACGCTTCGCTGATTCCAAGCCGAGTCGACAGGCCCAACGCCAGCGCGGCCTGGCTGATCGCGGCCGCGGACACGTAGTACAGCGGCGGCTGAAACTCCTCGGACGATGAGCCGGCGTGGATCAGTGGCAGTCCCCGCGCCTGGACAATGTCCGCCACGTAACCGAGGTGATGTCCCTCGTCGATACTCTGCTGAGGCGGAATCGCGAAGCTGTATCCGACCGCCAGCCACAGATAGGCCACCGCGAGCGCTATCCAGAGAACCGAGGAGAGCCGACGATCGTCTCGCAGATGTCGCTGCACGAGACTCACGCCGAAGAGGTGTTTCACCAAAAGCGTCCTCCGGCCATGTACTGCAATTTTCAGGTTGGTTTGGCTGGCTGTGCCTCGGCAAGCCAGCCAAACCAACCTG
>Ga0307373_10007277_pt1 | contig 17320 bp, 14 predicted proteins | sample OX2MG_FD_202534 | JGI IMG/M metagenome (GOLD analysis project Ga0307373, IMG submission 202534) | Soil microbial communities from Risofladan, Vaasa, Finland - OX-2 | ecosystem: Environmental > Terrestrial > Soil > Coastal area > Acid sulfate soil | place: Finland: Risofladan, Vaasa | collected... | reverse complement strand
TCGAGATGGAGCCGCTCGAGTTCCCGGCCCCGGGCGTCGACCCGCTCGCGGACCTCGAAGCGATACCTGCGGCGCACAATCGGCGGTTCTTTTTCGAAGCGAAGATTGTAGAGATCGGGGCGATTCCCGCGGGCTATCTCCAGCACGTCGCGAAACCCCGCGGTGGTGATGAGCGCAGTTTTGGCGCCCTTGCGCTCGGTAATGACGTTGATGACGGTGGTCCCGCCGTGAACGAAAAACCCCACCTCGCCGGGATCGATTTGCGAGAGCCCGATGGTGTCGATTACGCCCTGCGTGAGTTCGCGCGGAGTAGTCAGCGACTTCGCTATGCCCAGGTCACCCGTACTTTCGTTGAAGTAGACGAGGTCCGTGAAAGTGCCACCGATATCAGAGGCCAGCCGCCACACGTGCGCGCTCCATCAGCCCGCGACGCAGTTTGCGAGTCGCAGCCTCGTTCAAGGTCCCGCCGGGTCTTATTACGACGCCGTACTGGGCCCGAGCCTGACGCGCTGTGATATAGCCATCGCGCACGTCCTCGAACACTTGCGGCGCGGGTCGAGTCAAAGGATCGCCGCATCCGCCGCCGCCGCCGGTAACCTCCTTGACCCGGTCGCCCGGCTGCAAAGTGGTGATGGGCTTGCGCGCACCCCGCCAGCGCTTGCCGTTGCTCAGAACTTCGAAATAGTTGCACGACCCCGGTCCGCCGCCATCGAGTCCCCAGGGCCGCTCGATGGAACGCCCGAAACTCGCGGACAGCAACGTGTTGGGGGCCAGCATCTCGTACTCGCGGACCACACCAAAACCGCCACGGTTGCGGCCCGCACCCACACCCCCCTCGACGTTGAGCCCATAGCCCACCACGCGCAAGGGGAACTTCGCCTCGAGCAGTTCCAGCGAATAATTGAAGGTGTCGCCGTTGGTGATGGCGCTCACCACGCTCGCGCCGTCTCTCATGTCGGTCGCTCCCCAACCGACCATGTTTGGCTCCACCAGCACGAACGTTTCACCGGCCGCGGGGTCATGCCCCGCGAGGACCGTCACGCACAGGCTGTTCGCACTGCCCGCACTGAACCGCCCGGGCACCAGGGGCGCCAGCGCTTTCCACGCCAGTTCGGAGGCTTGACCTGTGCCCTCGTAATACCAGCCGACCGGCGCGGGCGGTACGGCCGTGAATACGGTTCCCGCGGGCGCGACCACTTTCATCGGTTTGAAGTATCCCTCGTTCGAGGGCGCTCGCGGATCGACCAGCGCCTTGAAAACGGTTTTGACCGCCGAGCACAGGCCACCGGCGGAACAGTTGACCGGACCCATAAGTTGCGGGCAGGACTCGGAGAAGTCGAATGTCATCTCGTCGCCTTCAATCCGCACCTGGACCTTGACCGGGAAGCGCTCGTTGCTGATTCCATCGCCGTCGATCCAGTCGGTGGCTTCATAGACACCGTCGGGCAAGGCGGCGACTGCGGCGCGGCTAAGCTTCTCACTGGTCTCGATGATATGGCGGAACGCCTCGCGCACCGTCGTACTGCCGTATTTCGCGCAAAGCTCCTGCATCCTCCGGTCCGCGATCCTTACCGACGCCAGTTCCGCGTTGAGATCGCCGAGCGACATCTTCGGCAGGCGCACGTTCGCCGCGATCGTCTCGAACATGTCGTCCTGTCGTTCGCCTTCCTTGTAGAGCCGGACCCCGATGAAGCGAATTCCCTCCTGGTAAATCTCGGTGGCGTCCGCCGGCAGCGAGCCGGCCATCTTGCCGCCCACGTCCGTCCAATGTGCGATGGAGATCGCGAAACCCAGGATCTCATCGTTGACGAAGATCGGTTTGATTATGGCGACATCGTTCAGATGCGTTCCGCCCTCGTAAGGGTTGTTGCTCATGTAGATGTCGCCGGGGCGGATCTGACCGGCGTACTTGCGCCTCAATACATCGACATGTAGAGCGAACGTGCCCGTGAAGACAGTGATGCCGTTGGTTTGAGCTACGAGCTGCCCTTCCGGATCGCAGAAGCCGCAGGCAAAATCCAACACCTCGTAGATGACGGGGCTCATCGCCGTCCGCGCGAGGACGATACCCATTTCGTCCGCCAGCGCGAGCAGCTTGCCACGGATTATCTCGAGCGTGACGGTATCCACCGGCCGCTGCCCAACGCGCCGCCGCGTTGCCGTCTCAGGCGCGGTTTCGGGCATGGCGGACGTATCTTCCATTTCCATTACTCCGCTCCTTTGAAGGCACACCGACACTGCCCTCGCCGGTCCTCGCCAAAAAAAACCGCCCTGTTGGCCTTTGCGGCCGACCTCCGCGACGCCACTCTCCGCTGGTCAAGACCCTCGCCGGTTCCAAGCCGCCAAGGCGGGGAGTGCTGCGAGATTCCGAACTTCCCGGCAGCAGCTCCCCGACAGGGCGCCTTAGCTTACATACTGTTCAGTGGACGGTGCACTACTCCCACTTCTCGAAGCACCTTATTTGCGAGGTCCTTCCTTGCGCACGTCCTACCGATGCAACTGTTCGAGCTTGCTGAGATCGAACAGACGATCCGTGTCGGCAGGCGTGAGTATCGGATGCCCTCCTGCATATCCGGGAATAATGGTCGCGTGACTATTCTGAACATCGACCGCCACTACGCCATTGAAATCCAACGCCCGAACTCCCCGGTTGTCGCGGACGAACCGCTTGGTATCCTCGGAAAACCTGTATTGCCAGATGTTCGTCTTCCACAGGTGTTTAGCCTTATCGAACGGAAAGTGATACAGGCAGAACGAGGTTTGCGTGTCGATAAACATCAGCGCCGCACTGTAAGTATGGCGGTATTTCGGCTCGCGCAATATCACAGCGGTCTTCCGTAACCTGTACCAATCATCCGGGATAGTTCCCATTGGACCGTAATAGTGTTCGAAATCATGCTTGATTCCGATGGTACCCAGTATGTCCTTGAAACCCAGGAACGTCCACTTCCAGTCCAGAACGCGAGCGTTGAATCCCCAAAAATCGTCAAGTGTGAAGTCCGTGCCCAAGAGTGAGTCCGACTTGACCTCGGTGGAAATCCGACGTACGCGTCTCAAAACTGGAAGATAGGCCCACGAGTCGTCCGAGCGATGCGGATCGAGATACCGGATCTGCACGAACGCGGTACCGCGGATATCGAACGGCGAATAAAAGCCGTCCCATTCTTTGAATTCTATGTCCTTCGCGCCCGGCAGTGGCAGACTTCCCTTCGTCGGGGTATCCATGAACTCCGCGATATGGCTGTATTGAAAGAGTTGAAAGATGCCTTCTATGACGCGCTCTACGTTCCCCCCGCCTCCGAAGTAACTTCCAATATCGGGAGGAGCATAGCCGGTCTGGTCGGCGGTGCTAACGAACCAGTCGGTAGGCGGTTGCGTGTGCACCCAGGCAGAATGAGTACCACCGGGCCGCACGAGCACCCATGCGTTGAGATTGCGCACCCCCCAGTTCCGTGGTCTCCAGTTGTAGTTCCACGCGTCCTTGAGACCGGACCTGGGATCGCTCAGCGTGATCTGACTCAGCGGAAAGGGCTGGCCGCAGACGTAGTTGACCAGTTCGCCGTCCGGTCCCAATCTCGTCTGTGAACTGTACTTTTCAGTGCAGTCCATGTAAGCCCGATCCGGACTCATGTCCTCGGGAGGAGCGATCTCCATGTGGAAATCGGGAAAGTTGAGCATCTCGTAGAAACCGGGAGGAATAAAAGCGCGCAGCCTGCCGACATCCTTCTGAGTCAGCGTATCGCCGGGTTTGAAATCCGGTTTGGCGCCCTGGTATTCCTTGAGCCAGTCCGTGTAGTTCTTGAGTGTATAGCCCTTAAGCTGGCTCGGGATTCCGTCTCCGGCGGGGGGCGGCGGCCGATCCTGCCCATAGGCAAAAATTCCAGATACGCAGACCGCCAGGACAACCGCCGGCAGAACCGCTATCGCGGGGCTCAGCAGGCGACCGAATGCCGCCCTGGTGACCGACCAACAGGCCCGGTGCGCTACCTCAGCAATCCGATTCATCACTCTCTCCTTGCTAGGCGATAAAGAATCTCCGGACAAACTCTCGAGTGGCATTTTAGTCGGCTGTCATTTCTTCATGGCAGTTTTCTCCGCGAGCTTATTCGGAACGCCTTGCACGGGGCCTGCGGCCGGGCGGTGCATGGCGGTATCCTAGAAGCTATTTGGGAATCACGGTCGCGTCGCGAATCTCGCCGAGGGTCGCAAACCACCCTCCTTTGTCCGCTATGTACTCAATCAAGCCTTCGAGCCGGGAAATCATGTGCGCTCTGCCCATGGTCTGCGGATGAGTGGTGACGACATAACAGGCGCCCGTTTCATGCTCGAGCGCGTAATCGAATATCGCTTTCCATCGATCGAAAATCCCGCTTGCGGGATTCATCCCTTCCTGTTTGCCGGTGATGTATTCCTCCGGAGGAAAGTCATCGAGATACCAGGACACGGGGATCTCGAGAACCTTGCTGGACGCGCCGAAAACATTGCCCCTATCGGCATGTACTTCGACCCGCCGAATCACGTATGGGTGGAAATCGTTGCCCATCAAGCTGCTGTCGGCGGCGAAGCCGTGCTTTTCCAGGATCGACAGCGTGTTGGGGCTGAAGTCCCAGTACGGCGAACGGTAGACCCGTGGCGTCACACCTATGCGGGCAAGCGCCTCCAGCCCCATCTGCATGACCTTCGTCTCTTCATCCAGGCTCATCGGCGTGGGATTTTCGTGGACGTAGCCGTGATGTCCGATTTCGTGCCCGGCCCCGGCTATCTCGCGGCACAGTTCCGGCCACGTATCCACGGTATGGCCCGGAATGCACCACGACGTCTTGATGTGGTGCTTGTCGAACAGCTTGAGCAGGCGCGGAACGGCGACCTCCGCGCCGAATTCGCCGCGCGCCATGTACGCGGGCGAGGTCAGATTGAATGAACCTATCCAGATCGCCTGAGCGTCGAAGTCGCAGCCGATGTTAACCGCAATTTTCTTTCCCTTCGGGATTGCTACCTTGCAGGATACCTGAGACATCTGAGAGCCCTCCCGTCACGGCTGAATTGGTTTTGCCTGTGAGTTATCCAAGTCGAAGTTTTGGTATTCGGTTTGGTACTCAGATCGTTACGCCCGCGTGTCCGAAGCTTCCACCCTTTCGCCGGTCGACAGGTCGCCCCCGGTGCCCGGCCGATAGGGTGAGTATTGGTTGTACATGGGCGCCCTTCGGATACGGTCGCGGAAAGTGGTTGCCGCGCCGGTTTTGCGATTTACGTATAGCTGGTCGAGGTCGACGCTTGCGGTTACGACCATCTGCTCGTTGGTCTTCGCCTCCGCGACGATGCCGTTTGGATTCCAGGGCTGGTCGCAGGGGCTGAGGATCGAACTGCGACCGTAGCCCGGCGGAAGCGGCGCGCCGGCGTTTCCGATCGTGCAGCAATGGACAAAGTAGATCTGATTTTCGATGCACCGCGACTGGGCACAATGCCTGACGCGCCAGAAGCCCGCCTCCGAAAACGTGAACGAGGGGCAAAGGATCACCTCGGCGCCATTGTAGGCCAGGATCCTGCTGACTTCGGGAATTTCGGCCTCGTAGCAGATCGCGACGCCCACCTTCGCGGGGCCGATATCCCAGACCTCCAGCGTATCTCCCTCGGTCGTCTGCCATTGCGACTCCGCCGGAAAAATATGGGTCTTCTTGTGGGTCAACTCGCGACCCTCCGGCGTAAAGAGGTGCGCGACGTTGAAGTAGAGGTCGCCCTGCTTCTCGAGATGGGAACCGGCAAGCACGATTTGCTTGCGGCTCGTCGCGATTTGATGGAACAATTCCCTGTAGCGCGGGGTAAACTCGACTATGCGGGTGAGGTCGGCCACCGAGGATGCGTCCGGATAGACCGTCAAAAGACCGACCGTAAACAGCTCGGGGAACAGCACGTAGTCGCTGTCGCGTGGCACCTCGGCCATAGCTTGCTCGACTCGCGACCGAAAGTCGTCGAAGCCGCCACGCGCAATTGGAAACTGACACGCCGAAATTTTTGCCGCACGCATCGTATACCTCCTGAAACCCGTTACTTCAGCTGACACGCCACAGCCGAGTTTCGCGAATTCGGTGACGACAGCTTCCGAAGAGGAGTCGAGCTCCTCGACGAAACCTGCCGGGTACAACAGTGCTCTGTAAAGCCCAACAGGACTCTGTCGTCCGGCTACACCCTTTCGTGGGGAGGACCTTTCGGCAGCAGCGCTGGGCTCCGTCGGACGGCCGAACGACGCCTTCGCTACTCGGTTTGGGTCATCACCCGTCGGGGAAGGCAGACAAAAGCCGATTTAACACGGCCACCTTCCGAATGTAAAGAGGCAAGAAACAAATATTCTTCAGCGTAAACAGATTGCGCCACGAATTGTTGTCCGGCGCGGTCGCCGAACCGCCGAAGAGGACGTTATCAAGCTCACGAGCGCTTCATATATAACGCGAAAACAAAATTCCTCGGAATTAATCCTGGAGCGACCAGTCCGCCGCAATGATTCCGCGGGCGGCGCGCAGGCGGGACCTTCCGGGCGAAAGGCCGAACTAGCAAGGTCGGCGCCCGCGGGACCGCCCCGCGCCTTGCAGCGCCGAACATCAGTAAGGCATATTGCTGCTCGGAAACCTTTCCATGTCAAGCAGAACACCAGTTCGCCCCAAACCCATAGTGCCTGAGGTAACTCTTCAAAAATATCTAGGGCGCGCCTTGCGCGAGCATAGGCGCCAGCACGCTTTGACCATCAGTGAGGTGGCCGAGATCGCGCGCATCAGCTCCGGGATGTTGAGCAAGATCGAGAACGGCCAGGTTGCACCGACGCTCGACGTCATCGAGCGGACCAGCACGGCGCTCGGACTGACTCTCGCGCAGCTTTTCCAGAACTATGCCGTGCCGGATGGAAGCGCCCAGCAGGTAAAAACGGGCCAGGGCATGGAGGTGGTCCGTGTCGGCACCAAGCGAGGCCACACGTACCACTTGCTGGCGTATGGGCGCGGGCCCAGGAAGCTGTTCGAACCCTTCCTCATCACGATGAATGACGAGAGCGAGGCCTTTCCTTCCTTCCAGCATGAAGGGACCGAGTTCATCTACATGCTGCAGGGAAAAATTGCCTATCGGCACGGCCGAAATACGTATCGGCTCGAGCCGGGCGACGCGCTGACTTTTGCCGGCAACGTGCTTCACGGACCTGAACATCTAATCGAAGTACCGATCCTTTTTTTGTCCATAATCATCTACGGCGACGACAGCAGCGAATAACGAGTAGCGACTGCCCGCGCTGCAGCCCATTGAAGGTGTCGAGCGAATGGGGCGGCAAGATTGCCCATCTCATGGGAGACCTGGCCCTTGGGCGAGACTTGGCGGTTGCCGAAACGGCGAAATTTGCAATTCCGCGAAACGGATGACAGGGAATGCCTGTATTCCGCGGTAAATCACCTAAGCCGAGACTCAACAGGCCAGCTCCAGAATTAACTAATGAGAACTTTAAGTTCCGAGGACCCTGCGTAAAACCTCAGATTATCCTTGTGTTTCATATGGAGAGCGTTTCAAATCCGCCCGGTCGATATCGAGAAGTTTGACAGATGGGAAAGTTTTTTTCTAAACTGCCCAAATTGAACTGGGGCTGTACTATCGTAATTCTGTCGCCCGCCAATGACGTTTGGGAGACCGAGATGACGGGCCTTCATCGAGTTGTCCAGTCTAGATCCCGTCAGCGGGAGAAACTCCGATCGACCGCGGCCGACCAGGAGTTTGCCCGAAGCGGCTTTGTTGCCGGCGCGACATCGCGCGGCAAGCAGGAGGCAGGCAAATGTCGGACGCATTCATGAGGCTCGCGCTCAAAGGCGAGCCGTACGACGTCGGCTATCAGCACGGAGCGCGCCTCGCCTCCGCGGTCGCAGACAACGTCGAGGTCTATTTCACCTTGTTCCAGCACTACGCAGGCCTTGACCGAGAAGCGGTGCTCGGCCGTGCCTCTGACTTCGTGCGCATAATCGGCGCATTCGACGAAGACCTGTTGACCGAGATTCGGGGAATCGCCAAGGGCTCCGGCAAATCGCTGGAGGAGATCGTGGCGCTCAACTCACGCACCGAGATCATGTTCAAGGCGGGTGCGCGCCTGCTCCACGGCGAGTGCACCTCGATGGCCGCCACGCCGGAAGCGGCGCTTTCCCAGCACACCCTAATCGCACAGAACTGGGACTGGATGCCGCGAATTCAGCGCAATTGCGTGCTCCTCGACTTGGAGCGGCGCGGTAAACCGCGGGTGCTGACTTTCACGGAAGCCGGTTTCGTCGGCAAGATCGGCATGAACGGCGCAGGGCTCGGCTTTTGCTGCAATCTGCTGGTCACCCCTCAGACGCGCCCAGGGATTCCGTTCCACATTCTATGCCGCCGAATCCTTGATTCCTCGTCGATCGGCGAGGCCTTGGGTGTTTTGATGACGAGCGACAGCGGCGCGAGCGGAAATTTCCTCATCGCACACGCCGAGGGTGAAGCGGTGGACATCGAGAAGACCCCGTCCGGCACGGACTATCTGTATGGAGCGGCCGGCGTACTGGCGCATACGAACCACTTCGAATCGCGGCTGACGGTCGAAGACGAGGGGCGCAAGCTTCTGCCCGACAGCATCTTGCGCTATTGCCGCGCGAGAAAGCTGCTGGACCGCTCGATCGGCGAGGTCGAAGTATCCACCCTGCAATCCATACTCCGGGATCACGTCAATCGTCCCAGTTCAATCTGCCGACACCCGGACTTGCGCGTGCACGAACTCGAGCGGCTGCAGACCAATGCTTCGATCGTGATGGATCTGAATGATGGAGTGATGTTCATTTGCAAAGGGCAGCCTTGCGCGGGCCAGTATCAAATCGAGAGCCTCAACGAAAGCGCCGTCGAACCGCAGATGCTGCCGCACTGAGGAGAGCTTTCGCGATCGAAAGGAACAGAGACTGAACGCGGCGGCGGCGTCCGCCGCCCAACCCATCGTACGCGAAGGAGGAGGTGTTAAATGGCTATCACGATGCCCAAGGGTAAAAGGTTCGCGGTTTGTTTCACCTTCGACGTGGACATAACCAGCTTATGGTTGGGCTGTTTTAAATTTCACACCATGAACCCGCTGTCGCGTGGCGAGTTCGGGCTAGAGGGGCTCAGGCGAATCCTGGACCTGCTCGACAAGTATGACATCAAGGCGACCTTTTATCTGCCCGGCCATACCGCCGTTCACCATGGGAACGAAATGCGAGAGATCGCCGATCGCGGACACGACATCGGATCCCATGGAATGTATCACCAGCCAAAAGAGGTTGGTCTCCTCGGCAGCGACACGAGCACTGAGGATAAGCGAAACTATCTGAAGCAGCAGATCGAGGCGATCGAAAAAGCTACCGGCGTGCATCCGGTGGGGTTCCGCTCGCCAATCGGGGATTACGGACCGGATATGCCTGAGTTGCTGCTCGAGGAAGGGTATTTGTATGACAGCTCGCTCCAGGGTAGCGATTTTGTCCCCTACCGGCTCAGGATTGGGGACAAGTACGAGTTCGAGGAGCCCTATGACATCACCTTCGGCAAACCCTCGAAGATCGTAGAGATCCCCTGGATGTGGGATCTCGACGACTTCCCGCACTTCGAGTTCATGTCCTACTATCTCGACCCGCACAATGGCTGGTACGGTCAGGCTCCGTTGTCGAGCCCGGAAAAAGTCAAAGAAGTGTGGTTGGGACACTTCGATTTCATGTATAAGAACGTCCCTGGCGGTGTATATACGACTGCACAGCACCCGCAGTGCACGGGCAGAGGCATGCGGCTTCAGTGCTTCGAAGATATGATCGAGCACATGCGCAAGCCTGACGTATGGTTTACCACGCATCGGAAGATAGCGGAAAACTTCGTCGGAGACTAAGGCTTCTGTATCGATGCAGTCATAGGTAGAGCATTACCTAACGGCAGGCCGAGGAGTCGAGCGATGAAAAGAGTCGAGAGAGATCCGGAGAAGTTCCGCTACGTTTTCAGTAACAAGTTCAGCCCTGTTCTTGAAGTCAAACCTGGTGAAGAGTTCACGCTGGAAACTGAAGACGCTTTCGGCGGGAAGATAAGGCAAAATACAGACCTGCCAGTACCGCAGCGCCTGCCGGGCCTTCATCGCATGCCTCCATATTTAAATCCCCTGGTGGGCCCGGTCTACATCGATGGCGCCGAGCGGGGCGACCTCATCGCGGTGGACATTCATGAGATCGAGCCACAGGACCAGGGCGTGTCGGTCGTCATCAGCGGCTTTGGTCCGCTGGCGGATTCGGCGAGTTGGCCCGACTGCCACGGGCCGTATACACGCGTCCTGCAGTACGAGCGAGGCGCCACCGGAAACTTCCGCGACGGCCGGGTCATCTTCAACGAGCGCCTGTCCTGGCCGATGGCCCCGTTCATGGGATGTATCGGAGTGGCGCCGGACTTTGAGGAGGTGTCGTCGTTGGTGGGGCCGTATGACGGACAGGCGGTGGGCGGTTTCGGGGGCAATTGGGATTCACGCGAGGTCAAACAAGGAAATCGCATTTATCTGCCAGTCTACAATGAAGGAGCCCTGCTCTATTTGGGAGACATGCATGCCTCGCAGGGGGACGCCGAGTGGACCGGAGTGGCAGTGGAGACACGGGGGGAATTGCGTGTCAGTTGCCAACTGGTGAAGGGAAAAAGCGTTCCTTATCCACGCATCGAGACGCCGCGGTCTATTATACAGTTGAATAACGGGCGGCCACTGGAGCGATCTATCAGCCAGGCATGGATCTGGATGATGAGCTGGCTGGTTGATGAATACCGATTCAGCCAAATCGACGCATATCAATTCATATCGTGCTGCCCTGATGCGCGGATAAACGTTTATCAGATGATCCCCGATAACTGGTACACGGTCGGAGTCGAAATACCCAAAGCTTATTTAATGTAGAACCACGCATTCCGAGGAATTCCCCGGGAATTGTGCGATGAACGCAAACCCGAGTAGAGGGTTGTACGAGCGATGCCAGCAAACGAAAAGAAGTCCGCCAAACATCCCGGGATGACACGCGAAGCGGCCAAGGCCTTTCTCGAGGCCAACCAGATCAAGTTCGTGCTCGCCCAGTTCGTGGACATTCACGGCGTGGCCAAGACCAAAGCGGTCCCGGTCGAGCATTTCGAGGACATCATCCTGGAGGACGGCGCGGGCTTCGCCGGTTTCGCGGTGTGGGGCATGGGACAGGCGCCACAGGATCCTGACTACATGGCGATAGGCGATCTTGCGACCCTCACGCTGATGCCGTGGCAACCGGGTTACGCAAGGATCGTGTGCGACGGCAGGGTCAAGGGCAAGCCGTGGCCGTTCGACAGCCGTTTCGTGCTGAAGGAACAGATCCGCCGCCTGAGCGAGCGCGGCTGGACCCTCAATTCCGGGATGGAGCCGGAGTTCATGCTCTTCGCCCGGCGTCAGGACGGATCCGTCGCGCCGGCCGATGAAACCGACCGGCTCGACAAACCTTGCTACGATTATAAGGGACTGGCGCGCAACCGCGCGTTCATCGAGCGGCTGGTCGACGCGCTGCAACGAGCGGGTTTCGACGTCTACCAAGTCGACCACGAAGACGCCAACGGCCAGTTCGAGGTGAACTTCACTTACGCCGACTGCCTGACCACGGCGGACCGCATAGTGTTCTTCCGCATGGCGGCGGGCGAGATCGCCCGTGAGCTCGGACTGGTCTGCTCGTTCATGCCCAAGCCGTCGTCGGATCGAACCGGCAGCGGGATGCACATGCACGCGTCGCTGGCCGATGCGAAGAATCCCAATCTCTTTCTGGATCGCTCCGACCGCCGCAAACTTGGCCTATCGCGGCTGGCCTACCAGTTTCTCGGCGGCCTCTTGGCCCATGCTCCGGCCCTCACCGCGCTGGTCGCTCCGACGGTGAACTCGTATAAGCGGTTGGTGGTGGGCCGATCGTTCTCAGGGGCAACCTGGGCCCCGGCCTACATATCGTACGGCGACAACAACCGCAGTTGTATGGTCCGCATACCGTACGGCAGATTGGAGATGCGGCTGATCGATTCGAGCGCCAATCCGTACCTGGCCACCGCTGGAGTCATCGCGGCGGGACTCGACGGCGTCGATCGGAAGCTCGATCCCGGCGAACCGAACAACGTCAATCATTACGAACTCGGCGACGCGGAACTGCGCTCCCGCGCAATCGCGACCCTTCCGCAGAGCCTGCCGGAGGCGCTCGACGCTCTCCAGGCGGACAGTCTCTTCCACGAGATGTTGGGAAAGGAGTTTGTGGCGGAGTTCATCCGGCTCAAGCGCATGGAATGGGTGGAGTACCACCGGCATGTATCGGACTGGGAAGTGAAAAGGTATCTCGAGTTTTACTGAGAAGAGCGGGAGGTCGATTGCGTGTGCGGAATAATAGGACTGATGGCCAAGAAGGAAGAACTGCGCCAGTCGCTTGGCGAGTTGGTCCTTCCGATGTTCGACTGTATGGCGGAGCGCGGGCCGGACTCGGCGGGTCTGGCGGTCTTCGCCCCGGCGGTCGAACCGCCGCTGCGCCGCTTCAGCCTGTTCAGCGATCGCGACGGCTATGACTGGAACGGCTTGGCGCGATCGCTGGAAGCGGATTTGGGCTGTAGCGCCAGGATCGTCACGCGCGACAATCATGCCGAAGTTGTCGCAGCGGTAGGAGACGATCCGTTCAGGGGATGGCTCAGGCGGCGGGGCAACGGTGTGCGAGTGCTGGCGGTGGGACATTCGATCGAGCTGTTCAAGGACGTGGGCCGGCCCGACGAGGTAGCCAGGCGCTACGGCTTCTCCGCACTGCGCGGCACGCATTGCGTGGGCCATACGAGGATGGCGACCGAATCGCAAGTGTCGCCGGCGCACGCGCATCCGTTCACGGCGGGCGAGGACTTTTGCCTGGTGCATAACGGGTCGTTGTCGAATCCGTATAGCCTGCGCCGTCTGCTGGAGGAAGAGAATCTGGAATTCGAAACCGACAATGACAGCGAGGCCGCCTGCCGCTTTTTGCAGTGGCGGATGCGCAAGGGCGACACGATCGAGCAGGCGCTGGGCTCGGCCTTCGAAAAGATCGACGGCTTTTACACCTTTCTGATCGGAACGGCCAAGCAAATGGTGCTGGTGCGGGACCCGTTCGCCTGCAAACCCGCGGTGGTCGCGGAGACCGACGATTACGTGGCGATATCCTCGGAGTTCCGATCGCTGGCTCATCTGCCCGGTGTCGCGGAGGCCAACATTTTCGAGCCGCTGCCCGAACAGATCTACGTGTGGAGGGTGGCTGCGTGAAGTCCGTGCAACTGGATCTGTCCGCGATCAGCGTCCGCGAGCTGAACGACTACCTGCATCATGAGCTGATCGCCGAAGGCCCACGGGTCGTCGATATTCTGAAACCCAACGGCATGCACAACATCGCGGTCGGCCTGGATTGCCCGGTCGAGGTACACGTGCGGGGCAACGCCGGCTATTTCATCGGCGGCATGAACAAGCAGGCGCACATCACCGTGTACGGCAACGTGGGATGGAGCGTGGCCGAAAACATCATGTCGGGCAGCGTGCGCGTCAAAGGCAGCGCCTCGGAATGCACGGCCGCCTCGGGCCATGGCGGCCTGGTGGTGATCGAGGGCGACAGCTCCTCGCGCTGCGGAATATCGATGAAGGGCTGCGACATCGTGGTCGGCGGCTCGGTCGGCCACATGTCGGGTTTCATGGCGCAGGCGGGCAACCTGCTGGTCTGCGGTGACGCCGGCGCGCACCTGGGCGACTCGTTGTACGAAGCGGTAATTTACGTGCGCGGCAGAATCCAAAGCCTCGGCGCGGATGCGCGCGAGGAGCCGATGACGAAGGCCGACTACGCCAAGGTCGGAGAGTTACTCAAGCGGGCCGGATTCGAGCTCTCGTCCAAGGAGTTCAAGCGGGTGGCCTCCGCGCGCGCCTTGTATCACTGGAACGCCGAAGCCCATCAGGAGTATTGAGCGCCCAATGTCATTGAAGCACCTTGAAGAAAGTTCGACGCTCAACGCCGAAGCGCTCGAGTACGTTCACCGCGCCGCCGAGCGGGGCCTTTACGAGATCAGAGGGCTCGGCGCCAAGCGCAAGCTCGCGACCTTCGACGACCTGGTTTTCCTCACCGCGTCGCTATCGCGTTATCCGCTCGAGGGCTATCGCGAAAAGTGCGTGACCAAAACGGTTCTCGGCACGCGATACGCCAAGAAGCCCATCGAGCTTGCGATCCCGATAACTATCGCCGGGATGAGCTTCGGCGCGTTGTCGGCCCGCGCCAAGGAGGCAATCGGCCGCGCCGCCACGGCGCTCGGCACCTCCACTACCACCGGCGACGGCGGCATGACGTCCGAAGAGCGCGACGCCTCGAAGACCCTGGTCTACCAGTGTTTGCCGTCGCGCTACGGGTTCAACCCCGACGATCTGCGAAGAGCCGACGCCATCGAAGTCGTTGTGGGACAGGGCGCCAAGCCGGGCGGCGGCGGCCTTTTGCTGGGGCAAAAGATCAGCCCAAGGGTCGCCGCGATGCGGACCCTGCCCGAGGGTATCGACCAGCGCTCCGCATGCCGGCATCCCGATTGGACGGGCTGCGATGACCTGACCATCAAAATCGCCGAACTGCGCGAGATCACCGACTGGCAAGTACCCATCTACGTTAAAATGGGCGCCTCCCGCGTCTTCAACGACGTCCAGCTCGCCATCAAGAGCGGCGCCGACGTGATCGTGATCGATGGTATGCAGGCCGGGACGGCGGCTACTCAGCAGGTGTTCATCGAGCACGCCGGAATACCCACTCTGCCCGCGCTGCGCGAAGCGGTCGAGGCCTTGGAAGAGATGAAAATGGTGGGCAAGGTTCAGCTCATCGTCTCGGGCGGCATCCGAACCGGCGCCGACGTCGCCAAGGCTCTCGCGATGGGCGCTGACGCGGTTTCAATCGGCCAGGCCGTGCTGGTGGCGCTCGGATGCAATTCGCCGCGCTGCGCGGACGGTGGCGCGCATCAGGACGTTAGCGCCGACTACGAACGTCTCGGTACGGCTCCGGGCTATTGCCATCACTGCCACACCGGACTGTGCCCCGTGGGCATTACCACTCAAATGCCGGAACTCGAGACGAGACTCGATCCGGAAGAGGGGGCGCGGCGGCTGCGCAACTACTTCAACGTGATGAACATGGAACTGGTCACGCTGGCGCGCGCCTGCGGCAAGTCCGACGTTCATCATCTGGAGCGCGAAGATCTCGCCGCGCTCACGATCGAAGCCGCGGCGATGGCAAAGATCAAGTTGGCGGGAACGAACTGGATACCAGGGCTGAAGAGCTAATCCGGCATTGAGTGAACACTGGGAGAACCGAACATCACAAATGAGCCTCGGACGAAATTCGGGAAGCCCTGGCTTGGGCAACGGCGGCAATAGTGCGAGGCGCCCGCTTCGATTGCCCGGGCGCTATTCTGTGTGGAGCCTGCTTCGCCACGGACTGACGGGGGAAGATTGGCCGCGAGTGTGGCGGACGCACGATCTCAAGGCGTCCTATGACGTCGTAATCATCGGAGCCGGCGTACACGGACTGGCGGCCGCCTACTACCTGGCCAGAAATCACGGCATTACCGACGTCGCGGTGCTGGACCGGGGCTATCTGGGCGGCGGCAATTCGGGCCGCAACACTGCGATCGTTCGTTCCAACTATTTAACGCCCGAGGGGGTGCGATTCTACGATCGCTCGGTGAAGCTTTACGAAAGACTGTCCTCCGAGTTGAACTTCAACGTGATGTTTTCCCAGTCCGGCCATCTCACGCTGGCCCACACTGACAGTTCGCTGCGCACGATGCGCTGGCGAGCCGAGGTCAACAAGCTCGAGGGCGTCCGCTCCGAAGTCATCGATCCACAAGAAATCAAGCGGCTAGTGCCCGCCTTGGACGTTTCGCAAAACGTACGGTACCCGATTGTCGGCGCGCTCTACCACGAGCCAGGCGGGATAATCCGCCACGATGCGGTGAACTGGGGGTACGCGCGCGGCGCTGACGCATACGGCGTCCATATCCATCAGCGGACTGAGGTGACCGGGATCGACGTCGACAATGAACGTGTGGTCTCGGTGAGAACCACGCGGGGCAAGATCGCGACCAGGCACGTGCTCAATTGCACCGCGGGATCGTCGAGCGTCGTGGCGGCGATGGCGGGAGTGACGCTTCCGATCGTGACCCTTCCGCTGCAAGCGGCAGTGACCGAACCGATCAAGCATTTCCTCGGTGCGGTGATAGTTTCGGGCACGCTGCATGTATACGTGAGCCAGACCGATCGCGGCGAGCTGGTCTTTGGCGCCAGCGTCGATCCATTCGGCTCGTATTCGATGCGCGGTTCGCTGGAATTCACCGAGGAACTGGCAGGCCAGGTGCTTGAACTTATTCCGGCCATCGCCAAGGTCCGGATAGTGCGCCAATGGGCCGGGCTATGCGACATGACGGCGGATTTTTCGCCGGTCATGGGTGTCACTCCGGTCGAGGGATTTTATGTCGACGTTGGATGGGGCACCTACGGCTTCAAGGCCGGCCCGGTATCCGGTGAGACGATGGCGCAACTGGTCGCGAGTGGCAAAACGCCCGAGCTGATCGCACCGTTCAGTCTTGCGCGCTTCGCGGAGGGCCGCCTGGTGGGCGAAAAGGGCGCGGCCTCGGTCGGCCATTGAGCGGGCCGCGGCGCGCGAAAGAGGAACGCCGGATGATCTTGGTATCATGTCCATACTGCGGGCCACGCAACGCCTCGGAATTTCGCTGGGGCGGCGAAATCAAGCCGCGCCCCGACCCCAATAGTGCAACCAAACAGCAGTGGCGGGACTACCTGTACTTCAGACGCAACGAGGCCGGATGGATCACGGAGACCTGGTATCATCAGGCCGGATGCGGCCGGTACTTTCGCAGCGAGCGCCACACGGTCACCAACGAGATTCGCACCACTTACGTTGCGAGCGAATCGCGGCCGGCCACGGCGAACGTCACAACGGAGCAATCGACGCAGACTGATACCGGCGTTACTCCGGTTGTGCGCCGATGACCGCGTCAATGACTAATCGGCTCGCGCCGCAGGCGGGCGAGGTTGTTAATCGGAGCGAGTGCTTCAGCTTCACCTGGAACGGTGCGACCTTTCCCGCCTTCGCGGGAGACACGATCGTCTCGGCGCTCGCGGCCTGCGGCGTGCGCGTCTTTTGGCGCAGCTACAAATACCATCGCCCACGCGGAATCCTGACCGCCGACTATCTCGACCCTTCCTGCACGATGCAGGTCGGGGATGAGCCGAATGTGCGTGGCG
>Ga0307373_10007273_pt1 | contig 17329 bp, 13 predicted proteins | sample OX2MG_FD_202534 | JGI IMG/M metagenome (GOLD analysis project Ga0307373, IMG submission 202534) | Soil microbial communities from Risofladan, Vaasa, Finland - OX-2 | ecosystem: Environmental > Terrestrial > Soil > Coastal area > Acid sulfate soil | place: Finland: Risofladan, Vaasa | collected... | reverse complement strand
GCACCCCGGGGAACAACGACTGGTTCTCCTGGATGTAAAGGATCTGCTGCGGGGACGCGTTGCGAAGCACCGGTACCGGCGCGTAGGGGCTGTACTGGACGTTGTCGATGGCCCTCTGGAGTTGGGGCGCGGTCATGTTGAGCAGGGGCGCGAGCCTGGCGACCATGTCGGGGTTCTGAGCGGCGACCTCGCGGCTGACTTCGATCACCGGCACGTTGACGTCGCCGACCAGCACGTTTCCGTTGCGGTCCAGGATCTCGCCCCGCGGGGCGGGGATGTAGATGAGTCGGATGCCGTTGTTCTGGGCGGCCGCCTGCGCATTCGGCGCGTTCACCACCTGCAGGAACCACAGGCGTGCGAAAAGCGCCGCGAAGAGGCAGGCCACGACCACCAAAAGGATCGTGAGCCGCATGAGCGGCGATTCCTGCTCGTGGGTGCTCATCCCGGTCGACCTACCGGATCCCGGCCAGCCGCTCGCGCTGGCGGGGCAGGCCGAGAGTCATCCCGAAACGCTCGGAGCCGACGGATCCTCTCGCCGCCCGCGAGTACAGCCACCCGATGGGCAGGGACAGGACTAGGTTCCACGCGGCCTCGATGACCGCCACCCGGATGAGCCAGGAGCCACCGGCGTCGAGCAACTGGCCCTGACCGAGGATCTCGCCAAAAGCCACGAACAGCAATACTGCTGCGGCAGTCGCCAACATTGCAGTCACGGGCACCACGAGCGATCGCTCCGGCATGACACTCGCTCGGGCGGTCCCTATGAGCGCGCCGATCACGCAGTAGGTCAGCGCGGACAGCCCGAGCGGCGTCGACGCGAGGAACATGTCCATGAGCAGCCCCGAGAAGAAGCCGACGACCGCACCAGCCTCCGATCCCCCTGCGAGGCCGGCGAGCACCGCGACCAGGACCATGAGGTCGGGAGCCACGCCGGCGACGCGCAGATCGGACGCGAGTGCCGTCTGCAGCACCGTCGCCACTACCAGCAAGACGGCAATGCGGAGGCGGGCGAGGGTGTGCGCGCTCACTGGGGTGACCAGAGCAGGACTTGCAGGTAACTGAGGCGGTTGAGGTTCACGAGGGGGGTCAGGGTGATGTCGGGCTCGGAAGCCCCGGGGGGGGTCTTCGCGCTGAGCACCTTGCCCACCGGGATGTTGGGAGGGAACTTCTCGTTGTTGAGACCGCTCGTCACGACCGGTTCACCCTTGGTCATCGCGGGCGATGGTTGGTTGGTGGTAATGACCGAGACGTTGAGCGAGCGACCGCGTCCTGTGCCTTCAACCGATCCGGTGTTGCCTCCGGCCAACCGCACGCCGACCACGTAGGACGGATTAGTGAGGAGCAGGACGGTGGCCGTGTGAGCGCTGACACTCTCGATGCTGCCGACGAGGCCGCCGGCGGCAACGACGGGTTGACCGGATGCGATGCCGCTATCGGCGCCTTTGTTGATCGTTATGAACGTCTCGAAGTTCGACGATCCGTCGTCGATGACCTGAACCGTCACCGTGGGAATTCCACCGACAAACGACAGGTTTCGCTCAGCGAGAACCTGTTCCGCCGCCGCCTGCTCCGCGGCGAACTGGACCCGCAGACGTTCCAGCGAGGCGACCTGGTCTCGCAGACGCTGGTTCTCGCGCTTCAAGGATCCGTAGTCCACCGCTCCCGTCAGGAAGTCGCCTATCGGGCGCAGGACAGCGTGAGTGGCGCGCTGGAGCGGCGAGAACACGTCCTGCACCTTGGAGCGGACATCGGCGGTCACTCCGGATCCGTTGCTGCGAGCGTCGATGGTCACGAGCGTGAGCGCGGCTAGGACGAGCACCGCCACGACGTAGCGGGTGCGCGAGGAGCGTCGGTATACGGCCACGAGGGGCGGGGCCCTCTCCTAACGGCTCTGGGACGACGACGACATGAGCACGCCCTTGAGGACGTCGAACTCTTCGAGGCACTGCCCGCTGCCTATCGCCACCGAGTGAAGCGGGTTGTCGGCGATGACAATCGGCATGCCCGTCTCGGACATCAACCGGGCGTCGAGACCGTGAAGCAGAGCCCCTCCACCTGTCAGGACGATGCCCTGCTCCATGATGTCGGCGGCCAGTTCAGGAGGGGTCTTGTCGAGGGTCACCTTGACTGCATCGACGATCGCTGAGACCGGCTCCTCGATCGCGTCGCGGATCTCCTCGGTCGTCGTGACGATCGTCTTGGGCAACCCGGTGATGAGGTCGCGCCCGCGGATCTCTGCGTGCAGCTCCTCCTCGAGGGGGCACGCGGTGCCGAGAGCGATCTTGATCTCCTCGGCAGTGCGCTCGCCCAGAGCGAGGCTGTACTCCTTCTTTATGTACTGGATGATCGCCTCGTCGAGCTCGTCACCGCCGATCCGGACCGACTGGCTGGTGACGATGCCACCGAGGGAGATGACGGCGACCTCGGTAGTGCCGCCGCCGATGTCCACGACCATGTTGCCGGTGGGCTCGTGAACCGGAAGGCCGGCGCCGATGGCGGCCGCCATCGGCTCCTCGATGATGTGAGCCGGCTTGCGCGCGCCGGCGGACTCCGCAGCCTCCTGCACCGCTCGCTGCTCGACGCCGGTGATGCCGGACGGAACGCAGATCACCATGCGCGGCTTGGCGAACTTACGAGGCCCGTGCACCCGCCTGATGAAGTAGGCGAGCATCTTCTCGCAGATGTCGAAGTTGGCGATGACGCCGTCGCGCAGCGGGCGGATGGCCTTGATGTGGCTCGGCGTACGACCGATCATCCGCTTGGCTTCGATTCCCACTGCGAGGGGACGGTCGTCCTTGACGTTGACCGCGACGACCGACGGCTCGTTGAGCACGATGCCCCGGCCGCGCACGTACACGAGGGTGTTCGCGGTACCGAGGTCGACGGCCATGTCCCGTCCGAAAAAACCAGCGAGAAAGTTGTCCGACACGCGAAATTTCCTGTCAGGGGGCCCGGGGACCCAAAGAGGCTACCCGGCGTACTGGGGCGCGTCCACCCGCGCTGGGCGGGGGTCCACCACTTTGGCCGGCGCTGCGGCTATGGGCCTCGGGTGGGGCTACTGGGTAGCCTAAGTATCCCAGGAGACCACTTAGGCTACCCAGAAGCTCCCGCGGCAAGTGGCGCCGCGGAAAGCAGCACGGAGAGCGGCGCCACGGTGAGTTGCGCCGAGAGAGGCGTCACGGAGAGCGGCGCTAGCCGGCTAGGGCGGGGAACCAGATCTTGATCTCGCGTTCGGCCGATTCCGCACTATCCGACCCGTGCACGAGATTCTCGCCGGTGTCAGTGGCGAGGTCACCGCGGATCGTGCCTGGGTCAGCGTTGGCCGGGTTCGTGGCGCCCATCATCTTTCGCACCACCTGCCACGTGTCCACCGGGCCCTCCACCACCAGCAGCATCACCGGCGAGCGGGTGATGAACGCGATGAGGTCCTCGTAGAAGCCCTTACCCTCGTGCTCGGCATAGTGGACCGCCGCGGTCTCGCTGTCGACGTGGCGCAGTTCAGCGGCGACGATGCGCAGGCCCTTGCGCTCGAGGCGCTTGATGATCTCTCCGGTAAGGCCGCGCTCGACGGCATCGGGCTTGCAGATGACGAGGGTGCGATTCACGAACGGAGCAGGCTAGCCGTCGCCGCCGCACCGCCGCCCCGCGCCACCGGCGGGCGAAGGGTTACTCGTGGCTCGTGCCGACCGCGAGACAGGCGCGGGCCGCGCCGACCACGTAGAGCGATCCGGTGACCAGCACCAGGTCGTCGGCGCCGGCGGAGGACAGGGCCAGCTCGAGCGCTTCTGGCACCGACTCCGCTTCGAGGGCTTCGACCCCTAGCGAACGAGCCGCCTCGGCCACCACCGCCGCCGGCTGCGTCCTGGGCGAAGGGGCGGGGCACGCCACGACCAGCCGGGCTCGGTGAGCGCCGAGTGCCTCGAGCATTTCGGCGGGGTCCTTGCCGCGGAGCATGCCCACGACGAGAATCTCCGACGCGGCGCTGCCGAACTCCTCGGCGACCGCCTCGGCTGCCCGGTGCGCGCCTTCGAGGTTCTTGGCGCCGTCGAGCACCACCAGGGGTTGGCGGCCGACGATCTCGAGCCTGCCGGGAGACCGGACCGTGCCGGCCGCCTCCCGGACAAGGCGGTCGTCGAGCGGGCCACCGAAGAACGCCTCGCAGGCTGCGAGGGCCGCCGCGAAGTTCTCCCCCTGGTGGCGGCCGTGCAGATCGAGCCAGACTCCCTCGTAAGTGGCCCCGGGGGTGTGGATGTCAAGGACTCGCCCGCCGACGGCAGGGTCGTTGCGCGTGCACCCGTACTCGACGCCTACCAGCCATACTTCCGCGGGGTCCTGCCTGTCGAAGATGGACCGCAGCTCGTCGTCCCGCTCCCCCAGCACGAGCGTGGCCCCGGGCTTGACGACGCCGGCCTTCTCGCCGGCGATGTCCGCCCGTGTCGGGCCAAGGAACTCGACGTGGTCCATGCCGACGTTGGTGACCACCGCCACGCCGGCGTCGGCCACGTTGGTGGCGTCCCACCGGCCGCCCATCCCGACCTCCAGCACCGCGATGTCGACCGGGCGGTCCGCGAACCACAGCATCGCCGCGCCGGCGAGTATCTCGAACCAGCTCAACCTGACACCGTCCCCCAGCATCGGTTCGACCGCGGCGATCTCGGACAGGACGGTCACCAGATCCTCGTCGGAGATGGGCTCGCCGTCGCTCGCGATCCGCTCGTTGATCGATTCGAGGTGAGGGCTGGTGAAGGTGCCGGCGCGCAGCCCCTTCGCCGACAGGAGAGAGCTGACGCAGCGTGCGGTGGAGGTCTTGCCGTTCGTGCCTGTGACGTGGATGACTGGGGCCGCCGCCTGCGGCTGGCCGAGCGCGTCGACGAGCTGGCGCATGGAGGCCAGGTCCGGCGCCGGCCTGCGCGTGTCCGCCAGCATCCGTTCGAGGTTCTGGTGGCGGTCGAGCCAGGCGAGTGCTTCGCCCAGGCTCCAGTCCCGGCTGGTTATGACGCCGCCCGGCGCGGCCGGGCCTGCGTGCGGGGCGCCTCGGTGCGGGGCACGAGAGTGGGTGCCACCCGCTCGAGGACGACCGACCGGTCGATGACGCACTGGCCGATGTCCTGGCGGCTCGGCAGGTCGTACATGACCTCGAGGAGGACCTCTTCGAGGATCGCCCTCAACCCACGCGCACCGGTGCCGCGAAGCAATGCCTGCTCGGCTACCGCCTCGAGTGCGTCATCGGAGAAGACCAGCTCGACGCTGTCGAGCTCGAACACACGCCGGTACTGCTTGACCAGCGCGTTCTTCGGCTCTACCAGGATCCGCACGAGAGCCTCGCGGTCGAGGTTGGACACCGCCCCTATGACCGGAAGGCGTCCCACGAACTCGGGGATGAGCCCGAACTTCAGGAGGTCCTCCGGCAGAACCTGCCCCAGCAGGTCGCCCTCGGACCGCTCCTCGCCCCGGCGGATCTCGGCACGGAAGCCGATGCCCTGCCGGCCGAGCCTCGAGTCGATGATCTTGTCGAGCCCGGCGAATGCACCGCCGCAGATGAACAGGATGTTGGTGGTGTCGATCTGGATGAATTCCTGGTGCGGGTGCTTGCGCCCGCCCTGAGGAGGCACCGACGCGGTCGTGCCCTCGAGGATCTTGAGAAGCGCCTGCTGCACCCCCTCACCGGACACGTCACGGGTGATCGACGGGTTCTCGCTCTTGCGCGCGATCTTGTCGATCTCGTCGATGTAGATGATCCCGGTCTCGGCCTTCTTGACGTCGTAGTCGGCCGCTTGGATGAGCTTGAGGAGGATGTTCTCCACGTCCTCGCCGACGTATCCCGCCTCGGTAAGGGCAGTCGCGTCGGCGATGGCGAATGGAACGTTGAGCATCCGCGCGAGAGTCTGCGCGAGGAACGTCTTGCCGCAGCCCGTCGGGCCGAGAAGCAGGATGTTGGACTTCTGCAGCTCGACGTCCGCGTCCGCGTAACCGCCCGACTGGACGCGCTTGTAGTGGTTGTAGACGGCTACGGAAAGGATCTTCTTGGCGCGCTCTTGGCCGATGACGTAGTCGTCGAGGAAGGTGAAGATCTCAGCGGGCTTGGGCAGCTCATCGAATCTAACTTCGGTGGATTCGGAGAGCTCCTCTTCGATGATGTCGTTGCAGAGGTCTATGCACTCGTCGCAGATGTAGACGCCCGGACCGGCGATCAGCTTCTTCACCTGCTTCTGCGACTTGCCGCAGAAGGAGCATTTGACCAGGTCGCTCGACTCGCCGAACTTCGCCATGACTAACCCCCGCCTCCCCGGATCCTTACGCCACGCCCGCTGCCTGCGGGACCAACGCGAGCTCTCGTGTGGTGATCACCTCGTCGATAATGCCGTATTCCCTGGCCTCATCGGCGCTCATGATGAAGTCCCGGTCTGTGTCCCGGGCGACTTTGTCCACGTCCTGCCCGGAATCCGTGGCCAGCATCTGGTTCAGCAGGTCGCGCATCCGGAGGATCTCCTTGGCCTGGATCTCGATGTCCGCTGCCTGTCCGGCGGCACCGCCGTAGGGCTGGTGGATGAGGATCCTGGCGTGGGGAAGCGCGTAGCGCTTGCCCGGTGTGCCTCCTGCGAGGATCACGGCGGCAGCCGACGCGGCCTGGCCGTAGCAGAAGGTCGAGATGTCGTTTTTCACGAACTTCATCGTGTCGTAGATGGCGAACAGAGCCGTGATGTCGCCACCAGGACTGTTGATGTACAGGCTGATCTCTTTATCGGGGTTCTTGTACTCGAGGTACAGCATCTGGGCGCACACGGCGTTGGCGACGTAGTCGTCGATCGGCGTGCCAAGGAAGACGATGTTCTCCTCGAGCATCCGCGAGAACAGGTCGTAGCTCTTCTCACCGCGGTTCGTCTGCTCGAAGACGCCGGGGATGTGGTATTGGGCGACGGGCTCGATCACTGCTCTGCGGTCTCCGCTTCGGGCTGTTCCGGATTCTCGGTTTGATTCTCGGACTCTGGGTTCTCGGCTGATGCGGTCAGGTCCTCCGGTGATGCTGGTTCGAGAAGAGCCCTGTCAACTGGGCGCCCCTCCGGGTCCACGATCTCGACCCTTTCGAGGAGCCATTCCAGAGCCCTCGTCTTCTTCCAGTCCGAGCGTACCGCGGGCATCTGGTCCGCGCGGTCGAGGTTTCGCCTCAATTCCGGCGGCTTGACCCTGTAAGCCTCGGCGAGGCGGGCGATCTCGGCATCGAGATCTTCGTCCGTGGGCTCGATCTGCTCTGCTTCAGCGACCGCTCGGAGCGCGAGATCCGCCTTGACGGCACCCGCTGCCCCGTCGCGCATCGACTCCACGACCTGCTCCGGTGTCTGCCCGGTGGCCTCGAGATACTCACCCACCGTGGCGTTCTGGGCCTGAAGTCGGTGCTCGAGGTCGTGAACCCTCCGTTGCACCTCGGCGTCGACGAGAGGGGCGGGAGGGTCGATATCCACCAGCTCGACGAGAGCGTCGATCGTCGAGTTGCGCAAAGCGATCGTCGACTGGACCTTCTTGACCATCCCGATCCTCTTCGAGATGTCGGATCGCAACTCTTCGACGGTGTCGAATTCGGAAGCCTCAGATGCCCACTCATCGGTTACCTCCGGGAGCAGCTTCTCCTTCACGTCCTTTACAAAGACCCGGAACTGGACCTTGCCGCCAGGGAGATCGGCGTCAAACGCGAGGATGTCGCCCACCTTCGCGCCCTGCAGCTGCTCATCCAGTTCGGGCAGGACGGTCCCGCTACCGAGCTCGTAGAGGAAGTCGTCGGTGGTGAGCCCGGCAACTTCCTCGCCGTCCCGGCTTCCCTTCAAGTCGATGGTGAGGTGATCGGCGTCGCGTGCCGGCCGGTCCACACTCTTCAACTCGCCGAAGTTCGAGCGCAGTCGGTCGACCTGCGCGTCGACCTCTTCGTCGGTGACTTCCGGGCTGGGGACCTCGACGCGCAGGCCCTGGTATCCCGCCAGTTTCAACTGCGGCCGCACCTCGACGACAGCATCGAACGCGACCGCCCCGGACTCTTCGCCGGCGGTGATGTCGATCTCGGGCGGAGCTATCGCGTCGACGTCGTGGTCACGCAGGGCCTGGCTGTAGTAGCCGGGCAACGCGTCGCGAAGCGCCTCCGTCCTGCCCGCCTCCTTGCCGAGGCGCGCCTCGAGGATACGGCGAGGCGCCTTGCCCGGCCGGAAGCCGGGGATCCGCACTTCCCGGGCGATCTTACGAAAAGCCGCGTCGATCGCCTTCTCGAACTCGTCCTCTTCGACCTCGATCGAGAGCTTGACCTTGTTCCCCTCGAGGGGCTCTACCACGGCTTTCATATAGGGCTCGGAGTCTAGAGAGGTTCGCGCCATTGGTGGAGCAGAAGAACGCTGCTGAGCAGCGTTCTTCTGCTCAGGCAATTCTGCGAACCTCTCTACGTGCGGAGGGCGGAGACGCGGGTCACGGTAGGTTGGTCGCGTTTCAGGAGCTTCCGGCTCCTGCGGGGAGTAGCGCAGCTTGGTTAGCGCGCCTGCTTTGGGAGCAGGAGGCCGCGGGTTCGAATCCCGCCTCCCCGACACAACAGCCTCCCGACACAACAGCCTCCCCGACACTGGCTCACTGACGCCGGCGTGCTGGTCACGTGGTGCGGTCACCCGGTTAGGATCTTCTTGCGTCGCGGGCGTAGCTCAACGGTAGAGCTCCAGCCTTCCAAGCTGGTTACGCGGGTTCGACACCCGTCGCCCGCTCCCGAGATGAGCTTCCGAATCAGAGATGTGCCCCTCCGCTGACCTCGTATCCAAGCGCCGGAACCCCGCTTCCGTCCGCTGGCAGGGCGCTGCCGCGATCTCCCTCGTCCTGCTGTTCGGCGGGCTGAGCCTGAGCGCCGAAGCCGCATCCGCCGCCGGCGCGCGCTCCGTGGCGGCCGCCCCCCGAGACCTCTCGGTCCCCACCACTGAAGCGCCGGGCGACTCGGGCAACCCGCTCGGGGTGTCGCCGGCCCCCTCGGCAAGTGCGTCGATCCGCCCTGTCGGCAAAGGATCGGGTGCCAACTACCGGCCGGTCACTCGAGTCACGAGTTCGTCGTCCACGGGTTCGCCAACCCGCACCGAGCGCTCCGCCCTCGTCGGGCTTGCCCTCGCGGTGCCTCTCGGGACATGGCTGGTGATGGCGGCCAGTGATAGATGGAGGCGTCGCCGGCGCTAGCGCGGCTTTCGCGCCACCACGCACAGCAGGTAGCAGTCTTCGGCACGCGAGTACAGCCCCGAGTTGCCCGCCACCTCGTCGGCGTCGAACCGCCCGCTCGCGACACTGTCGGTCGCCAGGTTGGTTCCTTTGCAGTCTGCGATCTCGAAGCCGGCGCTTGTAACCAATTCCAGCAGCTCTTCGAGCGTGTACTCGACCTTGTGATCGGGGTCGATGAACTGCGGCTGCTGCACGCGTGTCACCCGCCCGTTGGGGGTGTCGAGCGCGAAGTACCCGCCGGGCTCGAGCACCCGGTACACCGATTTCACGACCTTGCGCCCCTCCGCGGGCGGCACGTGCTCGATCGACTGGCCCGAGTAGACGAGGTCAACCGACGCGTCGGCGAACCCGCTCAGGTCCGTCATCGAGTGGTAGCGGTAATAGACGGGCCCGAGCCAGGTCTTTACGGGGTCGGCGTGAAGGTCCGCTCTGTAGATTTCGTGTCGCTCGTCCGGGGGCAGATCCACGATGGTCAACGTCTCGAAGCGGTACGGGTAACCCATGGTGACCATCGCGCCCTCTGGCGACGCGAGATCGGTGCCTCCGAGATCGAGGATGTTCCTCGCGGCGGGCAGCGAACGAACGAACTCGCATCTGCTCGAGTGCAGCGAGGGGCCGAGCGTCCTGCCTGTGAAGTGCCGGTTGCGCCTGAACTCTCCCGAGCCCATCAGCCAGCTGATCATCTCGCTGGGAGACCAGGATCCGGTCCCCAGCATCGAAAGCGCAGTCTCGCGGCCGACCGGGTCGGCAGGCCTTCCCAGGACGATCTCGTACGCGACCTCGACCATCCGCCGGTGGCCCAGCGAGGCGAAGTAGCCGTCAGCGTGGGTGATGCGCCGCCTGACACGCGATGGCATCTGCTGCGCGGTTCTGACGCCGCGGTACGCCCTGCGGGCACCCGGGACCCTTGCAACCGTCGATCGCAAATTCATCCGGCAAACCATACGGCGTGCGGCCAGAGCGGTAAGACTCGTGGTGTGACCGAGCCGCCGAAGAGCCCCCATCCGTCGCGTAGCACGTCGTTATGGCTCGCTGTCGCCTCAGGGATGGTCCTGCTCGTCGTGCTGCTCGTGTTCATACTTCAGAACCTCCAGCGGGTGAAGGTCAGCTTCTTCACGGTCCATTGGAGAGCTCCCCTGGCTGTGGACCTTCTGTTCGCCACGGTGCTGGGGGGTCTCGTGGTGTTCGCCGCCGGTTCGGTCCGGATAATCCAGCTGCGCCGCACCGCCCGGCGCAACCAACCCGGTGTCGAGCGCAGCGGAGGCGGCGACATCGACGGGGGGGAACCCGGATCGGGCGCCCACCGGGGCTGAACCGGCCGCCGGTCGGGCCTGGGTCAAGCGGTCCGCACAATCGCCACCGAATCCGGCGGCAGGGACACCGCTTCCCCGGCAGAGGTGATGTCAGGGGATGAGGCGGCGATCAGGTCCCACGAGGGCACCAGGGGGAAGTCCTGCATCACCGCGGACAGGTTGACGAGCACGGTGAATACGCCTCGGTGCACGACCACCGTCTGGGTCTCTTCTTCCACGATCACCTCGGTCCGTTCGAGGCGGGGATCGCTCAGGTCCGCGAACCTGCGCCGTAGCGCGATGAGCCGCTTGTACCACGCGAGAAGGCAGCCGTGGGGCGCCTGTTCGCGCTCGTCCCAGTTGAGCTTGGACCTGTTGAACGTCGTGGGTGCCTGGGGGTCGGGTACGTCCCCTGTCCCAGCGCTCCAGTAGGGGAACTCGTTGCGACGACCCTCGCTCACTGCGCGCCCGAGCTCGGGATCGTGGTGATCGGTGAAGTAGAGGAACGGAGAGGTGGCACCCCACTCCTCGCCTTGGAACAGCAGCGGAGTGAATGGGCCGGTCAGCAACAGCGCGGCTGCGATCCGCAACCGCCCTTCGTTCATCAGCGCGGATGACCGCTCGCCAAGCGGCCGGTTGCCGACCTGGTCGTGATTCTGCGTGAACACGACGAAACGATGACCCGGCAGCCCGGACGGGGATCGCCCATGGTGACGTCCCCGGTGCCGGGACCACGTCCCGTCGTAGACCCAGGCCTGGCGGAGAGCCCTGCCCAGATGCGCCAGTGAGCCGAAATCCTCGTAGTACCCGGTCCTCTCGCCGGCGAGGGCCGCGTGCAGCGCGTGATGCCACTCGTCCGCCCAGGCGGAATCGAGTCCGTATCCGCCGGAGTCGAGCGGGCGGACGAAACGGGGGTCGTTGAGATCTGTCTCCGCGATGACCGTGAGGGGACGGCGGAGATGTGAGGAGAGAGCATCGACTTCAGCCGACAGTTGCTCGAGAACGTGGCGCGCCGAGTCGTCGACGATGGCGTGGACGGCGTCGAGGCGTAGGCCGTCGGCGTGGTAATCGCGTAGCCAGCCGAGCGCGTTGTCGATGACGAAACGGCGGACCTCGTCGCTGCCGCTGCCGTCGAAGTTGATCGCGGACCCCCAGTTCGTCTGATGGCGGTCGGAGAAGTAGGGGCCGAATTCCGGCAGGTAGTTTCCAGAGGGGCCGAGATGGTTGTAGACGACGTCCATCACGACACCGAGGCCGTAGCAGTGGCACGTGTCCACGAACCGCTTCAATCCGTCCGGTCCGCCGTATGCATGGTGTGGCGCGAACAGGTTGACGCCGTCGTATCCCCAACCTCGATCGCCGGGGAACTCGGCCACCGGCATCAGCTCGACCGCGTCGACTCCGATGTCGACAAGCAGGGGAAGCTTCTCGATCGCCGCGTCGAAGGTGCCTTCCGCAGTGAAGGTGCCGACGTGGATCTCGTAAAGAACTGCGCCCTTCATGGTCATGCCCGTCCACGAGGCGTCCTTCCAGGCGAACGCGGACTGGTCGACCACCTCGGACAGGTCTTCGGGGCCTCCGGGCTGGCTGGGTGAGCGCGGATCGGGCCGGGGTGGCCCGCCGTCGAGGCAGAATCCGTAATGCGTGCCCGGCCCGGCTCGTTCGTCGCTGACGTGCCACCACCCTCCCGAGCCACGGTGCATCCGAAGCTCGCGACCGCCGGACAGGAGTGTGACGCTCTCGGGTTCGGGAGCCCAGACCTTGAACTCCTGCACGCCTACCCGGCCCGTTCGAGAACCGCGACCGGCAAGCGCGAGAGCAGGGATGCGACCGGCTGCAGCCCGCCCGACACAGCAGCGCCGGTGACGACGTCGGTCCACTGGCCGGCGGGCAACTCGACGGACAACGGGCCGGCAACGGCGCTCCTGCAAGGAACGATCACCACGAGCGAGTCGCGCTCGAATGCGACGATCCCCTCACCGTCGACGGGCAACGGCTCATAGCCACTCTTCGAATAGGGGTCGGGATTGGAGCTTCTGTGAGCGAGCAGCTGCCGGATCAGCTGAAGCTTCGATCTCCCGAGCGCGTCGTCACCTATATCGAAACCGTCTTCTCCGCCGGCGCGGCTGAGCAGGTGCGCGCGCGACGCATAGTCGACGGGCCGGCGGTTGTCGGGGTCGACGAGGCTCATATCCCACAACTCGGTGCCCTGGTAGATGTCCGGGATGCCGGGGCACGTGAGCAGGAGGGCAGCCTGCGCGAGCGAGTTGCGCCGGCCGCGCTCCACCACGCGATTGTCGCGCAGGAAGGATCCGAGCAGCGACAGGAAGTCGGGGTCGCCGAGGATTCCACGGACAAAGACCTCGACGTCGCGCTCGTAGGCCTCGTCGGGGTCGGCCCACGAGGTGTGGACTCTGGCTTCTCGAAGCGCCTTGGACATGTAGCCCGTAAGCCGGTCCGGCTCTATTGGCCATGCACCGACGATTGTCTGGTAGAGCAGGTACTCGGAGTTGGGGTCGGGACCGTGGCGACCTCGGTACCGCGCGGTCACCCGGGCCCATGATGCGACAGCGCCGGCCCACTGCTCGGGAACCTCGGAAAGCACGTTGATCCGCGCCCGCACGTCGGCGCCGCGCTTGGTGTCGTGCGTCGCGAGGGTGAGCATCGACTCGGGAGACCGGTGCGCCGTACGTTGCGTCGCGGTGTGGAACTCGTCGGCCGGGAGACCGAAGGTTCCCGGATCGCCACCCACCTCGTTCAACGACACCAGCCGGTTGTACCGGTAGAACGCCGTATCCTCGACGCCCTTCGCCATCACGGGTGCTGTCAGCTGCTGGAAGCGCGGCACGAACTCGTCGGCACCTTCGCCTGCGTGATGCCCCTGCGCGAGCTCTCCGATGAAGCGCAACAGCTCGAGGTCGATGTCCTCACGGCAAGCCACGGCGCCGTCGACGGCGTCCTCGACCCACCGGCGATCGCTTCCGCCAGCGGGTGTGCCGGCTGAGTTGTACGTCCGGTAGACGCACATGTGCGCGACGACCTCGCTGAGCGCGTCGCGGAGTTCGCGCCGGGTGTGGTCGCGGTGGCGGCGGTGGGTTTCGCACACCCCGGACAGCAAGGAGGTCAGGCGCCCCACCTCCGGGGCGAGGTCGCGCCGCATGATCTCGATCTTCGACTCGTGGGCCACGTCGGCGAACGTCGCGGTCTGGCCGGTAAACGACCCGTACGCGTCGGTCATCGGGCGCTCGTTGGCGGTCGCGACGAAGAGGTTGTTGACCCGGATCAGGAAGTCGTAGCCGGTGGTGCCCGCGACCGGCCAGCTGTCCACCAGCAGCTCTTCTCGGGCCAGGATCTTCTCGACGACGGTGTAAGTGCCCGACGTCGCCCCATCCAACCGCTCGAGGTAACCCTCCGGGTCCCGGAGCCCGTCGACATGGTCGACTCTCAGCCCGTCGACGGTCCCGTCGTCGACGAGTTGGAGGACAAGACGGTGTGTCTTTTCGAATACGTGCTCGTCCTCGGCCCGCAGCCCGACGAGTGTCTCTATGTTGAAGAACCGCCGGTAGTCGAGCTCCTCGCTCGCCGTCCTCCAGTACGCCAGCCGGTAGTTCTGCCGACGGAGCAGCTCGTCGAGGCGGTCCGGGTCGCGGTTGACCACCTCCACCTCTTCGTCGAGTGCGTCGGCGAGACCGGGATCGTCCCGGCAGAGCTCGACGACGCGCGCCACTAGCGTCTCCTTCCTCTCGTGCCGGTGCGCGACGGCCTCACGGTCCGTGACTCTTGCCGGCGGGAGACCGGCGAAACCGGCCTCCACCTCCGCCAGTTCCGGCGAGCCGGCACGGCGGGCCGCTCGCCCCACGATTTCATCCACTGTCTTGGGCGAGACCGGCAGCTCGTGTTCGTGGTAGCGGAGGACGAAATCGCCACCGCTGCGCGCGAGACGAACCTCGCCTCGCTCGATGACCCGGCCGTAATGGTCGCCGAGGATAGGGACCAATACGGTGAACGCCGATCTCGATTCACCGCCCTCCCAGTCGATGTCGAAGAAGCCGGCGTACTGGCTGGACGGCCCGTTTTCCAGGACGTCACGCCACCAGAGATTCGCCTTCGGATCGGCGGCCATGTGGTTGGGCACTATGTCGAGGATCTGGCCGAGCCCGTGCTCTCTCAGTGCGCCCGAGAGGAGGGAGAGGCCGGGTTGGCCGCCGAGTTCGTCGTTGGGCCGCTCGGGGTCGGCGACGTCGTATCCGTGCGTGCTGCCTGGCGCGGCTTGCAGGTAGGGGGAGCAGTACAGATGAGAGATACCGAGGACCGCGAGGTAACCGGCGATCTCCGCTGCCTGCGCGAAGGTGAAGTCGCGGTTCAGCTGGACCCTGTAGGAGGCGCGCCTGGCAATCCCGGCCTGTGCACCGCCCGCCTTCATCATCAGCCGCATGTACCCGAGCGGCGGCGGCGCATAAACGGGGCCCGTCGTTTGCTGCTCGCCCGAGGGTGTGTGAGGGCGGTGTGTGCCCCCGGCAGGACTCGAACCTGCGACCCGCCGCTTAGAAGGCGGCCGCTCTATCCAACTGAGCTACAGGGGCTTGGGCCGGAGACTCACGGTAGCGGGGCGCAGGGCGCACCTGGCCCTACAGATACCTTTCAGGAGAGGTCCACCTCGATCGCCGTCGACTCGGGGTCGCAGGCGTGTCGCCCGACGAGGAACCGGTGGCGCCCCGAAGCCGGCCGTGACGTGTGCGCGACCGGGTCCCGCGTCTCGAGTCTCCGTCGCGGCACCCTGACCTCGAAGGTCTCCTTGCCGCCGGCGGCGACCTCGATTCTAGAGAATCCGACCAGCCGCGGCGGTGCCTCGGGATCCGGGAGCTCCGCGTACACCTGGACCACCTCGGCGCCGTCCATGTCACCGGTATTCGACACGGTTCCCGTGACGGTCACGCCGTCGTGCGCACTGAGCAGACCCACGTGGGTGAGGGCGAAGGTGGTGTAGGAGAGACCGAACCCGAACGGGAACGCCGGCTTGCGACCCGCCCTGGCGAGGTGCCACCAGCCGTGCCACCGGTCGTAGCGGAAGCTGGTGGCGTCGCGGTCGAACGCCGGCAGGTCGGCCTCGTCCACCGGGACGCTGAAAGGCAAGCGGGCTGACGGATTCACCTTGCCCAGAAGCACGTCTGCGAGCCCCGGGCCGGCCCGGCATCCTCCGTACCACGCCTGCACGATGGCGGCGACAGAGTCCGCCCACTCCGAGACGATGACCGCGCTGCCCGCCTGGATCACCACGACGGTTCGCGGGTTCTCAGCGGCGACGGCCCGGATCAGCTCGACATCGGGATCGGGCAGCCGGAGCGAGCTCCTGTCACCGCCGATGCTGAAACCCTTCGGTCGTTCGGAAAGTCGCTCGGGTGCATCGACCGATCGCAGATCACGCAGGGACGCTTCGTAGGCCTCGACGACGCCGGGTTCGTCCGAAGGTGGTAGCAGGTGCGCGAGCCCAGAGCCAGCATCGCCGATGTACTCGCCCTCGTCCCGGTAGGTGTATCCGGCTACCACCACGCACGCCTCGGCATTCGAGGCGAGGGTGACTGCCCGAGCAGTGTCGCTTCCGTCGTCGTAGCGGACCTCACCGGCGAACTCTGCGCGCAGGCCGTCGAGGATCGTGTGGCAGTCGAGGTCCCACACGTCGCTCGAACCACCGTCGCCCAAATTGACGGCGCCGGCCAGGCGGCCGAAGACGGCCACGGACTTGGTGGCGGAGGGCAGGGGCAGGACGGGCGTGCCTTCCACCGCCTCGTTTCGCAGGAGCACCACCGCACGACCGGCCACCTGGCGCGCAAGCTGCCTGTGCTCGTCACAGCCGACGACGCCGATCGGAGGCGCCGGTGCCCCGAGCATCTCGCCGAAGCGTAGAAGGCTCGAGACCACCCGGGTGACCGCCGCGTCGACGTCCTCCCATCTGGCGTCTCCGCGGTCGAGCGCGCCAGGAAGGTGCTGCGCCCGGACCATGCGGTACGGCATCTCGATGTCGAGACCTGCGCCCAGCGACTTCGCGGCGTCGCGCAGCCCGAGAATCCAGTCGCTGATGACGTAACCCTCGAAGCCCCATTCGCCGCGGAGCACATCAGTGAGAAGGTTCGTGCTCTCCGCGCACCAATCACCGTTGACGGAGTTGTAGGCCGACATCACGGCCGCGACGCCCTCGTCGACCACGCGGCGGAAGTGCGGGAGGTAGACCTCGTGAAGGGCGACCTCGTCTACCTCGATGTCGACGCTGAATCGGGCATTCTCCATCGAGTTGCACGCGAAGTGCTTCACGCAGGCCATCACGTGGCGCTGCAGCCCTCGCGTGAGCGCGGCGCCCAGTTCGCCAACGTGATGAGGATCCTCACCGTAGGTTTCCTGCGCTCGACCCCACGCCGGATGGCGAAGCAAGTTCACGCACACAGCGCCGGTGAGGTTCGCGCCGAGAGCCCGCAGTTCACGCCCGATGGCCTCGCCGACGCGTTCCTCCAGAGCGGGGTCCCAGGTCGCGGCTCGAGCCATCGTGACCGGGAAGCACGTCGCGTTCCCGATCACCGCACCTCGCGGCCCGTCGGAGAAGGCGATGCCGGGGATCCCGAGCCGTTCGACCTGAGCGGCGACGAACGGTGCCTTGTGGTACCCGTTCTCCTGGTGCATGAACGCGAGGCCCGCCCAGGTCGGCGCGTCCCCGTCGAGGCACCACAGCCGCTCTTCTGGGGTCATCTGCGAAACGAGTTCGCCGGCTGCCGCGGCGGGCGCCATCCCGGAGGCTACGGCTGCGCGTGCTTCGTCGA
>Ga0307373_10007272_pt1 | contig 17329 bp, 20 predicted proteins | sample OX2MG_FD_202534 | JGI IMG/M metagenome (GOLD analysis project Ga0307373, IMG submission 202534) | Soil microbial communities from Risofladan, Vaasa, Finland - OX-2 | ecosystem: Environmental > Terrestrial > Soil > Coastal area > Acid sulfate soil | place: Finland: Risofladan, Vaasa | collected... | reverse complement strand
CAACTGCGCGGAAGCCTACCGCTCGGCCAATGACCGGACGCGCCAGCTATACAACAAAGCCGTCTTCGAGCAGATCTTGGTCAAGGATGGAGAGATCGAGGGGGTCACCTACCGCGCGCCGTTCAACTTGGTTTTTGGGGTCGAAAAGTTCGAACAAGGAAGTATGGAGCGGGAGACGGGACTCGAACCCGCTACCTCAACCTTGGGAAGGTCGCGCTCTGCCAGGTGAGCTACTCCCGCCGGTTCGGCCCGCGGCCGAGCGTCACATTCTAGCCTCAGAGCCTGTGGTCGAGGCGGCTCGATACCGGCCCGGGTCCAGCGCCGGATCGTCCCCTCCCTCTAGCATTTGTCGATGGAGATCAGCGTTCCGCGCAGCCTACCCGACGCGCTGGTCGATCTCTCCTCTCATCCGGACAGTCGCCTGATCGCGGGCGGCACCGACGTCATGGTGGACATCAACTTCGGCCGCAGCCGGCCCGAGCGCTTGGTCTCGCTGCGTCGATTGGGAGAGTTGCGCCGCATTGAGCGGGGGGAGCGTATTTTCATCGGCTCCGGATGCACGTTTACGGATCTCGCCGCCGGCGTCGATGAGCCCAGCCTGGCGCGCGCCGCCGCCACCGTGGGATCGGTGCAAATTCGAAATTCGGGCACCGTCGGCGGAAACCTGGGAACCTGTTCGCCCGCCGGGGACGCGTTGCCGGCGCTGCTGGCGCTCGACGCCGACGTCGAGCTCGGGTCGAGCGCTGGCCGGCGGGTGATCACCCTGGGTGAGTTCATGATCGGACCCAGGCGGACCGCACTTCGCCCTGGCGAGCTGATTTTGGGCGTCAGCTGGCGTCGGGCGGGCAGCGCTCAAGCGTTCATGAAGGTGGGGAGCCGAAACGCCATGGTGATCGCGGTGGCGAGCCTTGCCCTGGTTTTGGATCGGGCCCAGCGCCGAGTTCGCCTGGCGCTGGGTAGCGTGGCGCCCACCATCGTCCGCTGTCCCCAGGCGGAGGCCCTGGCTGAAGCGGCTCTGGCCGACCAGGACTGGGCACCTCGGACACTGCCGGATGCGGTGCTCGAGGAGTTCGGCCATCTCGCAGTTCGCGCCGCACAACCCATCGACGACGTTCGGGGGAGTGCCAGCTACCGTCGACACGTCGTGCGTGTCATGGCTCAAAGGGCTCTGGAGCAGACATGCGCGTCACTCTGAACGTGAACGGCGCGCCCCACGTGGTCGACCTCTGGGAGGGCGCCTCCCTGCTCCAGGTCCTGCGGGAGGAACTCCACATGTGGGGATCGAAAAATGCCTGCGAGCAGGGCGAGTGCGGCTCCTGCTCGGTGCTGCTGGACGGGGCCCTGGTCTGCTCCTGCCTGGTCCTCGCCGCGGGCTGCGAGGGGTCCCCGGTCGTCACCGTCGAGGGCCTTGCTGACGACCCCATCAGTCGCGTGGTGGAAAAAGAGCTGGTCGAGGCCGGAGGAGTCCAGTGCGGGTTTTGCACCCCAGGCTTTGTGGTCGCGATGACCGACCTTTTGCGCCGGTTCCCGGATGCGGGGGAATCAGAACTAAAAACGGCACTGGCCGGCAACCTGTGCCGCTGCACCGGCTACGTTCGCATCCTGGAGGCTTGGCGTCGCGCCCGGGTGCAACTTGCCTGAGATGACCCGAGGCGTGGGGGCCTCGGTTCCCCGGCCCGACGGCCCGGCCAAGGCGCGGGGCGAATTCGACTTCGCGAGTGACCTCTGGGCTCCGGGAATGATCTACGGGCGTACGTTGCGCAGTCCCTATCCGCACGCGTTGATCCGCAGCGTTGACACCTCCAGGGCTCGTTCACTGGCCGGCGTGAGGGCGGTACTCACCGCTGACGATCTACCCGGGCAGACCGTCTACGGACTGGCCAAGGTGCGCGATCAGCCGGTGCTGGTGGGGACTAAGGACCGAGTCATGTACGAGGGCGAGGCGATCGCGCTGGTTGCCGCCGACACTCCGGAGATCGCCCGCCTTGCTCTGGAGCTGATCGACGTCCAGTACGAGCCGCTGCCAGTGCTGACCGACCCGGTCGCGGCCCTGATCGGCGGCGACGGTTACCGCGAGCTGGTCATCCGCCGGGGCGACCCGGATGCTGTCGCCGCAGTCCAGGTCGAAGGTTATTACGAGGTTGGCCAGCAGGATCAGGCCCCCCTGGGACCGGAGGCGGGCCTGGCCGTGCCGTCCCATGGTGGGCGTGAGGTGGACCTGTTCATCGCCACCCAGGCTCTGCACGTGGACTTGGATCAGGTCGCTGACTGTCTGGCCATGGAGCGGAGTCGGGTGCGGCTGCATCTGGCCGGCGTGGGGGGGGCGTTTGGGGCCCGCGAGGACATATCGATGCAGATCCACGCCTGTCTGCTCGCGCTGGCCACGATGCGCCCGGTGAAGATGTGGTACGGGCGCCAGGAGTCGTTCTTCGGTCACGTCCATCGCCACCCGGCCCGGATGTGGTATCGGCATGGCGCGGACGCCTCGGGCCAGCTCGTCTTCGTGCGCGCGACGATCGTCCTCGACGGCGGTGCGTACGGGTCCAGCACTAGATCGGTGGTGGCCAATGCCGCGTGCTTCGGCGCCGGTCCCTACCGGGTTCCCAATGTCGAACTCTGGTGCGGGGCGGCCCGGACCAACGTGCAGCCGAACGGCGCCATGCGCGGATTCGGAGCGGTCCAGGCCTGTTTTGCGCACGAGGCGCAGATGGACCGGCTGGCCCACAAGCTTGAGCTGAGCCCGCTCGAGATCCGCCGACGCAATCTGCTCGGCCCGGGCGATTCGCTCATCACCGGCCAGCGGGTGACCGGGGCGGCACCGCTGGCCGAGCTGCTCGATCGCTGCCAGTCCCTCCCGCTACCGTCGGCGCCCGCGGCCCAGGACCTGCCCGGAGCCGGGGGGTACGCGGCTGATCCGCGCCGCGTCAGGCGCGGCGTCGGGTACGCGCTGGGGTACAAGAACATTGCCTTCTCCGGGGGCACCGACGACTACTCCACCGCCCGGGTGCGGCTTGAGCTAGTCGATGGTCGGGCTCGGGCGACGGTCAAGACGGCCGCATCTGAGATGGGGCAGGGCCTGGTCACGGTGGTGGCGCAAATGGTTCGCACCGAGCTCGGGGTCGACGAGGTGATTCTGCTCGAGGCGGACACCCTGATCGGAGACGCCGGGAGTTCGTCCGCTTCCAGGCAGACCTGGATGACGGGAGGCGCGGTGCAGGGCGCCGCACGCAGGGTCAAGTCCGAGCTTCTGCGCCGGGCCGGGCCCCCGGCGGCGGACCTGGGCGTGGGCTGTGTTCTGGATTCCGAGGGGGTGGCACTGGCGCCGATCGAACTCGTGCTCTCCGAACCGATCGAGTTTGAGCATGAGTTCCATCACCGCCCCACCCAGCCCCTGGACGACAACGGCCAGGGGGACGCGCACGTGTCCTTCATGTTCGTGGCTCAGCGCGCGGTGGTCGATGTCGACCTTGACACCGGGTGCGCCAGGGTGGCTCAGGTCGCCACCGTCCAGGATGTGGGTCGGGCGATCAACCCGCTCCAGGTCATGGGCCAGATCGAGGGCGCGGTGGCTCAAGGCGTCGGCCTGGCTCTGATGGAGGAGATGCTGTTGCAGGACGGACATCTTCTAAATCCGAGCTTCACCGACTACCTTCTGCCGACCGTGCTGGACACGCCGGAGATGGTGTCCGAGCTGATTGAGGAGCCTGAACCGCTCGCTCCATACGGGGCCAAGGGGGTCGGGGAGCCCCCGCTCATCGCTTCGCCGGCGGCGATTGCGGCCGCGCTACGCGATGCGAGCGGCCGTTCGCTGCCCCGGATTCCCGTGCGCGCCGAGGAGCTGGCGGGTATTGCCGAGCTGGCCTGGGATCGGCGAGTGGTCGCCGGTCAGCGGCCGGGGGCGGTGCTGCCCGAGCCCGCCTCGGGGGCCAGCGCTCCGATGCCGGCCAGCGAACCGGGGTTGTCCAGGGCGGAGACATCGCCCGGTTCAAGGCCGAGATAGACGGCCTTGATCAAGCGCCGGAGGATTTTTGCGTTGCGAGTTCGGGGCAGCTCGTCCAGGAAGTGCAGGGCGGACGGAGCCAGCGCCTTGCCCAGACTGTCGGAGAGCGCCGACACCAGTCCTCGCCGCAATCCGTCGGTGGCGATGACGTCGGTTTTGAGGACACAGAAGCAGACCAGGACCTCGCCTTTGATCGGGTCCGGAACCCCGATCGCCGCCGCCTCCAGCACCTCGGGCTGAGCCACCAGAACCGACTCCACCTCCGCCGGGCCAAGCCTCTTTCCCGCCAGCTTGATGGTGTCATCCGATCGGCCCAGCAGGTACCAGAGCCCGTCGTCAGCCACGTACGCCCAGTCGCCGTGGACCCAGACCCCGGGAAACCTTGACCAGTATGTCTCCAGATAGCGGTCCGGATCGCGCCAGAACCCCTGCGTCATCCCGGGCCAGGGCTGCAGGATGCTGAGCTCTCCGACCTCGCCTCTAACGCTCTGCCCCTGGTCGTTAAGAACCGCCGCCGCCATGCCCGGAAGTGGCCCGGCGAACGAGCACGGACGAAGTGGGCTGAGGACGTTGCCAGCGAGGATGCCGCCCGATATCTCGGTCCCGCCGGAATAGTTGATGACGGGGAGTTGAGAGCGGCCGACGTGCTCAAAGAACCATTTGAAAGGAGCGGGATTCCAGGGCTCGCCCGTACCTCCAAGGACGCGGAGGGCAGTCATAGGATGGCTATGCACAGGCGCTGTTCCGTGGGCCATGAGAGCGCGGACCAGAGTCGGCGAGACGCCCAGGATGCTTACCCCCAGCTGGTCGCAGATGCTCCAGATGCGGTCCGGACCGGGGTGGTCGGGGGCCCCCTCGTAGAGAACTGCGCAACCGCCCAGGGCGAGCGCGCCGAGGATCATCCACGGCCCCATCATCCAGCCGATGTCCGAATACCAGAAGAGCACGTCAGCCTCACCCATGTCGAAGGCATGGGCAAGGTCCAGGGCCGCCTTGACTGGAAATCCGCCATGGACGTGATACGCCCCCTTGGGTGTTCCGGTCGTGCCCGAGGTGTACAGGATCATCAGAGGCGATTGCGGACTGAGACTCGAGTTCGCCAGGGCCACCGTTTCTTCGTCCATCAACAGGTCGAAGAGTCGATCGCGCTCAGGCATCCAAGGCACCTCTCTGCGCACGCGTCGGCACATAATCAGGTGCTTGACGCTGGGGCACTGCAGGAGCGCCCGATCCGCGATCTCCTTCATCGCCACCATCTGGCCGCGCCGAAAGTAGCCGTCGGCGCAGATCAGCGCGCGCGCCTCACAGTCCTGGAGGCGCGCGGCCACTGCCCCGGCCCCAAAACCGCTGAACAGGGGGATGAAGACAAGGCCGATCTTGGCGCAGGCCAGAATGGCGATGGCGGTTTCGATCGTCATCGGCATGAAGATGCCGACCCGTTCTCCCCGGGTGAGGCCCAGGCGCTGGAGCGCGGACGCAAAGCGCCCAACCTCCCAGTTGAGCTCGGAGTACGTGACCCTCCGCCGATCGCCAGGTTCGCCCTCAAAAATGAGGGCGGGGCGGTCTCCAGCGCCCCGTGCCAGGTGCTGATCGATGCAGCTGGCCACGATATTCATCTCCGCTCCGGGCCAGAACTGAGCCCACTGCGGCCCTCGGCTCAGGTCCACAACGCTCTGGTAGGGGCGGTCGAAACGGATCCCGATGTCGCGCACCGCGGCGTCCCAGAACCAGTTGGGATCCAGCTCCGCTCGCTTCAGGAGCTCCGGGTAGGACTTGACGCCATGCCGTTCCATGAACCCGGCGAGCCGGCTGCGCGAGATGGTCTCCGGGCTCGGCCGCCAGATCACCTCTCCGGTCGTGACCGATTGCACGCCCGGATTCTATAAAGTCGACCCGGGCCTACCACACCGTGATGACTGCTTATCGCCCAGACTCAAGCAACGCGGGCCTGGCCGAAGCAGGTCTGGCCCGCCTCCTAAGACGCTTGGTGCCAGCACCGGAGTGGGCCCGCGTGGCGGCGGTCATGTCCCAGGCGGTGGCGCTGGACGACGGTCAACTCACCGTCTTCCTGGATCGGCTGGCGGAGGTGATCGAAGGCGGGGGTGCAAGCCTTGGCGCAAGCCAGGTGGAGGCCGTCCTGGCTCAGGCCAGATCGCATCGCGGCGGGGTGGGGGGAGCGCTCAGCGGCTCAGACCCGCCTCCTCCTCACTGAGCTCGAAGTAGTTCTGCCAGGCTGCTCGGGCCGCGCTGGCGGCGGCCAGTGCTCGAGCCATGTCCCCCTGCGCACAGGGTCCACTCCGCGCAGCCTGCTGGGCCTGATGCTGGGCGCAGGCCCAGCGGTCGAACGCCCTCTCCACGGTTTGGTGCACCAGGTCCAGCCATTCGGCCTGGGCTCCTACCTCCGCCTCCGTCGCAGGAGGCGGAGGTAGGGTCAGGAACTTCCAGCGCGCGCCCGCCGCCACCGCTTGAAAGGTCGGGGTGCCGGCTGCGCGGCCGGGGTGCATTCGGGGCTGAGGGTGTAGCGGATTGAGGGCCATTAGCCGCTGCTGGACCGAGAACACAAGGCGGTGGGCGGCGCGCAGGGTCCGCGCGCGGCCCTGGCGCTGAGCTCGGGCCAGACGCCGATCGAGGGCCTCGATGGCGTCGGCAAGGGGGTCGGGCAGCTCTGAGCAGTCGCCCAGAAGCAATTGTTCGACCTCCTCCAAAAGGGCGTCCGAACGCGCCATCAGCTGGCGCCGCTGAGCCTCCCGACCGGAGCCGTCGAGGTCGTACTCGATCGCCGTCGCCACGCCTCAGAGAATCCACGCGGCGCCACATCTTGTCAAGCATTGCTTTACGGCCTAAAGCCGCTTAACGGGCGGGATTGGGGGTCCGGACGCAGGAAGGGAAGATGGCGCCGAGGTGGCATGAAGCGCAGGTTGGCGGTGGTGGTGGTGGCGTTGCTCAGCGGGTTGGCGGTCAGCGCCGGTCTGCTGGTCGGAATTGCGCCTCCGGCCAAGCAGGCCGGATACGTGATCGTGTCGCGCGATGTGCCGGCGGGAGCGCCGCTCGGTGGTGGGGTCCTGGAATTACGGCGGGGACCGCTCACCGCCGACCTTCTGGCGACCGCAGCCTCGCCGGCGGCCATCGGCGAGGCGGCGAAAATGTATGCCACCCACCAGTTGATATCGGGCCAGCTGCTGCAAAGGGCCGACCTGACCCGGACGTTGGGAGCGGGAACCCGGCTTGTGTATCTCCCCTTGAGCGGACTGCCGCCCGTGGCCGCGGGCCAGCGCGTAGACCTGCTACTGGCCGTGACCGCCGGCTCTGACACCGGGGTCACGCCGTTCGCGCAGGGTGTGCTGGTGACCCGGGTGGAAGCCACCGGTCTGGTCCTGGCGGTCAGCCCCGAGGCCGCCCCTGCGTTTGTGTACGCGTCGCTAAATGAGCACCTGGTGGCGTTGGGGGAGGCGGAGGGCTCGGCCAGCGAGCCCTCCGTCCAGACCTTAAGTCAGGCTCTGGCGGGGGCCGGGAGTTGAGCTCGCCTCCGGTCCGAAGTCGCGTCCTTGCTGTGCGCGGGGCCAAGGGCAGCCCTGGCTGCACCTGGTTGGTGGCCGGGCTCGGGAAGGTTTACGCCTCGGGCCGCCTCGAGGTCCTGCTGGTGGACGCGGATGCTGAGGCGGAGGGCCTCCTGAGTGTGTTCGGGGCCCCGGCGGGAGACGGCGGGCGGTCCCTGGCCAGGGCGGCCAAGCTGGGACCACCGCATCCCGACGTGGTGCGTCAGGCCGCCCGGGCCGTGAGCGAGAGGCTCTGGGTGCTGGAAACCATGCGCGCCGCCGATTCCCTTCGGGGAGCCGACCTGGTTGCCGCCGCGCGGGCCCGCCATGCCGTCGTCATCATCGATCTGGGGCATCGCCTGGAGGGCTTGCAACGCGAGCTGGAGTCGGCGGCTGACTGGACCCTGTGGGTGGCCGCGACGGATCGCTCGGGGCTGGAGCGGGCCGACCGGGCACTTACCTTTAGTCCGGGGCTCGCCGCCTCGACCGGCCTGGTCATCAATCGGGGAGCCGGACCAACTCTGGAGGGCAGCGCCGCGCTCCTGCGCGATCGTTACGGTCTCCCCGTCGTCGCTCGGCTGGAACGCGGTGGGGCAATCAGGAACCGATGGCGTCTGCGCCGGATGGCCTCAGCGCTCCATCCTGACCTGGCCCGGATCGGACTGCCGTGGTCGTGAGTGCTGAGCAGGCCGAGCTCCGGATCCGGGCCCGCGTGGAGCAGGAGCTGGCAGAGCGCTTAGAGCGCCGCCAGTCGGCGCGGCTGCGCCTGGGCGATCAGGACTGGGTCTATCGAATGATCGGAGCCCTGGTCAGTGAGGAGCACACGCGGCCGGGATCAGACCTGGATCTGGCCGACTGTCCCTTGATCTGGCGCCGCGTGTTTGGAGCGGTGACTCCGTTGGGTCCGCTGGCCGAATACCTGGGAGAGCCCGAGGTTGAGGAGGTGCGGATCAATGGAACGCGATCCTGTTTTCTGATTCGGGACAGCCGCCGGCTCGAGGTGCCACCGCCGTTTGCCAGCGAGGCGGAGCTGATCGAACTCGTGCAGTGGTACGCCGATGGGGCGGGGGGTGCGCGGCTCGACCGCGCCAGTCCCACGGTGACCCTGACCCTGCCCGACGGGAGCCGGCTCCACGCCGCGCTGTCGCCCCCGGCCAGTCCGATGAGTGTGACCATCCGACGACATCCACCGGCCCGATTTCAGGAATTGCAGGACCTGGTCCGCGCCGGCTTCCTGCCCGAGCCCGCGACTGAGTTTCTAGAGGCCGCCGTTAGGGCTCGCCTCAACATGCTGGTCGCAGGGGGTACTGGAGCCGGCAAGACGACATTCATGCGCACCCTGGGACGACTCATCCCCGAGCACGAACGGGTGGTGACCATAGAGGACCACGCCGAGCTTCATCTCTGGCGCGAGCTCAAGGACTGCATCGCCCTGGAGGGACGGAGCGCGAACATCGAAGGCAGGGGAGCCATCAGCATCCAGATGCTGGTCCACGAGGCCCTGCGCATGTCCCCCGACCGGATCGTGATCGGAGAGGTGCGGGGCGCCGAGGCCCTTGATCTGCTCGACGCCATGAACACCGGGCACCCGGGCTCCATCTCCACCATCCATTCCGACAGCCCGCGCGACACCCTGCCCCGTCTGGTGCGCCTCGCGCTCCGCAACCCTCAGGCTCCGCCGGCCGACGCCGTCACCGCCGAGGTGGCGCGAAGCGTGGAGTTGGTGATGCAGGCCAGCGTCGATCTGAGTGGGGGCCGGCGCCAGCGCTATCTGAGCTCGATCGGATGGGTGGCAGGGACTGAGGCGGGGCGCCCGGTGGTGCAGGAGTTAATGGCGGCTGAGGTGAGGGAGGGGACCCGATCCTGGCGGCGCCTGGCGTCCTGCACCTTGATGCCGCGGTCGATGCTAGACAAGCTCTCTTTGGTGTCAGCACCCGAGCGCCTGCTCGACGGCCTGGATGGCTGAGCTGGGTCCGCTCCTGGTCGGCGCCGGGGTTGCCCTGGGCGTGGCTGCGGCCGCAGGCGCGGGGCCCGCACGCATCGCCGCGAGCTGGCGCTGGAGCCTGGGGTGCGTGCGCGGTCAATACCAGCGCCGCGCCCTGGCCGCCGATTGGGCCTGGCTCACCCCGTCCCGCCTCGCCCTGTTGGACCTGGGGGCGGTCACCGCCGGCACCGTCCTGACCCTGTCCCTGACCGGGCTCACGGCGCTCGCGCTGGCGGCGGGCGGATCTGCTCTCTCGCTCCTGAACGGTCTTCTGCTGACCCGCCAAGGACGCCTCCGAGCGGCCCGCGAAGACGCGGTTCTAGACTCCGTGCGTCTGCTGCGCCAGCTTTTGGAGGCCGGCGGCGTGAGCGTCGGGGAGGCGGTTAGCGTCCTGTCAGAGCGCGGGCCAAAGCCCCTGCGCGATGAGTTCGCGTCGATCACGGAGGCGTCGGTCCAGGGCACATCAATCCGGGCTTGGCAGGCGGCGCGGGCACGATTGGCAGAGCCGTCGTTCGACCTCCTCGCGGCAGCGGTGACGCTGCAGCGGCCCGCGGGAGGAGAGCTCAGTCCAATCCTCCATGACCTGGAGGCGGCCCTGTCCGCTCGACTGGCTGTCAGCCGCGAAGCCGAGGCCCTACAAGTTCAGGCCAGAGGTGCCTCAGCGATCATCCTGGGTCTGCCGTACGCCTTCTTGTTCGCACTTGCGGCACTTGGATCTCCCTACCTGGCCGCCTACCGCGAGCTCGGAGGCGAGCTCTTCCTGGCCGCGATGCTGGGCGTCATGGCGGTCAGCCGGCGCTGGATCTCCCACCTTCTCGCCCTGCCGCTCGAGCCCCGCCTGACCGTCGGGCGCGGCTGAGGTGAGGGTTACGCTGGCCTGCTCCGCCCTGGGGGCTGGCTTTGCGTGCGCCATCCTGGCCGGCTTCTGGCCCGCAGCCGGCTCCTCGGCGCTGCGCTGGTTGTGGCGACGCGGTCTGGCCTCGCGTCCGTTGCCGCCGCGCTCGGGACTCAGCTCTTCTGCACCGTGGCTCCGCACCAGGTGGCTGCACGTCTGGCTGCAGCTCATCATCGAGCGCGCGGGCCTGGCGGTCGGCATCCGCAGGCTGCTTCTCGGCGGCATCGGGTTGGGTATCGCGCTGGGAGCGGTATCAGGCGCCCTGGGCGCGCTGGCGGGGAGTATGACGACGGCCTGCATCCTGGGTCTGGCTGGACTCATCCAGGGTCCGCCCTGGGTCGTGCTCTGGCTTTGGTCCCGCGCTCGCGGCCGGCGCCGACGTCTCAGCTCCGAGCTCGCCCCAACCCTGGAACTGCTGGCACTCGAGTTGGGTTCGGGAACCGCGCCGCTGGCTGCCCTGAGCCTGGTTGCCGGGGCCTGCGAGGGAGAGCTGGCTCACGAGCTACGCCGGATACTGGTCGCCGCCCAGATCGCGGGCCAGGCCCCCGTGGAGGCCCGACTGCTGGCGCTGGCCGACCGCCACGAGCTTCCCCAGCTGGCCGCGCTCGCCGCCGTGCTCGCCTCCTCCCGTGACTACGGCGCCGCCTGCCGCGCGGGCGTGCGGGCTCTGGCCGATGGAGTCCGTCGCGCTCAGCGCGAAGAGCTGATCGCGTTCGGCCGGCGGTCGCTGAACCGGGTGCTGATACCCGCCGCGCTGGGCGTCCTGCTGCCCTTCATGGCTCTGCTCTTGTACCCGGCGGTCTCCGACCTGTCCCGTTCGCTGCGGTGATGCGCGAAGGCTCTGCTTCCTTGCTGCAGCGGGGCGCGGCCATGGTCGAGTTCGCTCTCGCCTGGCCCGTGCTGCTGCTGCTGACTTCCGTGTCGGTCCAGTTGTCGCTCTGGGGTGCGGTGGCCGAGGCCGCTGTGTACGCAGCGGGGGCCGGGGCCCGGGCGGGCAGCGTGGCCGGCGCGAACGCGGCCGTGGCCGAAGCGGTGGCGGTCCTGAGTCTGTCACCAGCCCTGGCCGGCGAGTCCGCCGTCGCCGGCTGTCCCGCTGCGTCGAGACGCGCCGCCCGACCGGAGTTGACCGTGTGCGCAAGCTACACGTCGAGTTCTGTGACCGTGGCGGTTCGGGGATCGGCGCCTCTGCTGTTACCACTGCCTGGCCCGGGGATGCCGGTATGGGCCACTGTCACCCTCCCACTTCAAGAGTGATGCCCCGCTCCGGACAGGCACTTGTCGAACTCGCCCTGTGCCTACCCCTGCTCCTGCTTCTGGGCGGCACCGCCTGGAGCGCCGCCACCTTGGTTCAGGCCCGCGAAGAGCTCGACCTGGCGTGCGCCGCCGCGGCGTCGAGCGCGGCCCGGGCGCCGGATGCCAGCGCGGCTCAGGACGCTGCGAGCATCGCCTTTGCCCAGGCGCTCAGCGGGGACCCTCCACAGACCTCAAATCTCCGCCTCGATTTGGGAGCCTTTCAACGTGGCGGCGTGATGGAGGCGTACGCCAGTGCTGTCTGGCCCGTGGGCAGCGGACTGAGCTCGCTCCTTCCGCTTCAGATCACTCTGGTGGCGAGCAGCGCCGCGGTGATCGAGCCCTGGCGCTCGAGATGAGGCGGAACTCGGGCCAGACCATGGTCCTGCTGGCCGTGCTTCTGCCCCTGTGCCTTTTGCCCGCGCTGGCCTACAGCGCAGAGGCGGGTCTTCTCGCAGCCCATTCGGCGCGGCTGCAGGAGGCCGTGGCGCGCACCGCCCTGGACGCCGCCCAGGCCCTGGACCAGGATCGGCTTCGGGCCGGGGGCGGGGCGACTCTGGCCGCCGACCAGGCGCGGGCCCGGGCCCTTGTGAGCCTGCAGACACTAGATCCATCTGCGCACCTGGACGGCTGCCAGGTCGAGGCCCTGAGGGTGGTGGTCAGCGCCCATGAAGACTGGCCGGACGCCTTTGCTGGCCTGCTCGGCGGCGGTCGCGTGCGGCTGTCGGCGCGGGCCTCGGCTCGCCTCAATTTTTCCTTCACCGCTTCGGGCTAGCTCCGCCTTCGCCAGCCCCAGGCGCAGGGGCCCCGGGCGGAGGCGCGATAATCGTTCTCGACCCTGGCGGCGCAATTTGAGGACCGCGCACATTGAAAATCGCAGTGACCATGAAGCAGGTGCCGGATCCGGGCGGCCCACAGGGCCTGGAGGCCGACCGCACCCTGCTCCGGGATCGCGAGGTGGCATTGGATCCGGGCGATGAGTATGGGATCGAGGTTGCGCTGCGGATAAAGGAGTCTCAGGGCGCGGATGTGGTTCTGGTCTCGATGGGTCCGGAGCGAGCGCGCGACGCCGTCCGCAAGGGGTTGTCGATGGGGGCCGACCGTGGCCTTCTGATCAGCGACGGGGCCCTGTCTGGGGCCGACGCCCTGCTCACCGCTCGGGCGCTGGCGGCTGCGCTGCGGTCTGAGGCGCCGGACCTTGTGATCTGCGCCACCGAATCGTATGACGGGTCGACCGGCATGGTGCCTCCGATGCTGGCCGAACTCCTGGGCATGCCGCAGCTCACCATCGCCAAGAGTGTGGAGGTCGCCGGCGGAAATGTGACCGTGCACCGCCAGACCGGCGACGGCTATCAGGTAGTGGTGGCGGAGCTTCCCGCTCTGATCACGGTCACCGCCGGAATCGCAGAGCCCCGATACGCCTCGCTCAGGGGCATCATGGCCGCGCGCTCCAAGGAGATCGGGATCCTTACTCTCAAGGACTTGAACCTAGAGCTCTCAGGAGGAGCCGAAACGATAGAGGAGATGGTCGACGCACCCGTGCGGGCCGTCGGTGAGACGGTCGAGGACGACGGGAGCTCGGGCGTTGACAGCATCATGGCTGCGCTCCGCGCCGCCAAGGTCATCTAGGCCATGCCCAGCATCTGGCTCTACGCAGAGATGGGCGGTGGCCGGTTGGCGTCCACGGCGCTGGAGCTGCTGGCGCGAGCGCGGATGATGGGTGATGTCACCGCGGTAGCTCTGGGTCCGGGGGCGCGCGCGGCGGCGGCCACCCTGGGCGAACACGGAGCGGCTCGGGTCCTGTTCAACGAGGACTCGGCCTTCTCCGACTACATCGCCGAGCCCCAGACCGATGTGATGTCGGATCTGATCAGGGGGGCCGACCCCGATCTGGTTTTGTTCGGGTTCACGCCAGATTCGCGCGACGTTGCCGGCCGACTCGCCGCCCGGCTGGACCGGAGCGTGATCTCGAACGCGATCGATTTCAGCCTCGAATCCGGCGTCGTGCGGGCGCAGGTCCCGTACTTCGGAGGGTCTAAGACAGCGACGTACCGGGCCAACCAGCGACCGGCCCTGGTGCTAGTCCGCCCGCGCTCGTTCGATTCCTCCGCCGTCGGTGGTGAGGCCGAGGTCGACGAGATTCCCCTCACCCTGGCGCCCGCATCCCAGCGGTCCCGGATCCTGGAACGCCGGACCGAGGTCGAAGAGCGGGTCAAGCTAGAGGAGGCGACGGTCATCGTCGCTGGCGGTCGAGGTTTGGGCGAGGCTTCCAACTTCAAGCTCCTCGATGAGCTCGCCCAGGCTCTGGGGGCGGCCGTGGGCGCGAGCCGCGCGGTGGTGGACGCCGGCTGGGTGCCCTACGCGATGCAGGTCGGGCAGACCGGGAAGACGGTGTCGCCGACGCTCTATCTGGCCGCCGGCATCTCCGGCGCCATGCAGCACACGGTGGGGATGAAGACCTCCAAGTTCATCATCGCCATCAACAAGGATCGGGAGGCGCCGATCATGAAGCTGGCCGACCTGGCCGTCGTCGGCGATGCCCTCCGGATCCTGCCCGGCCTGGTTGATGCCCTGCGCGGCCGGAGAGGGCACTGAGGCCAACCATCGAGCCCGCGGCGGATCCCAAGGGGGGCCCCGGTGCGGGCCTGAGGCCGCGGTTGCGGGCTCTGGTCGAGGCCACCCTTACGGTCGCCTCGCCCAGAGCCCCCGTGGCCGACATCGGGGCGGGTGACGGCCAGGTCGCCCTCCGCCTGCACGATCTCGGCCTGCCTGTGGTCGCCACCGAATTCCACCCCGGCGCCTACGCGCGACTGCCGAGCCAGCTCGATCGTCGGCTCGGCGACGGGCTCGCACCGCTCCGGCCGGGAGAGGTGGAGGGTGCCATCATCGCGGGGATGGGGGCGCGGAACATGATCGGAATCCTGGAGCGGGATCGGGATCTGGCTCGAACCTTGGGCTGGCTGGTCCTGCAGCCGCAGCAGAAGCCCGACCTGCTCGAGACCTGGATCGATGAATCCGGCTGGCGTCGGACTGCGACCTGCAATGTAAGGCAGGGCAGCCGTGATTACCGGTTGCTCGTGCTCAGGTGGGCTGCGTGAACCAGACCGAGACCCTGCTCCTTTACCAGCGCCTTGAACTGCGGGCCGAGTTGGCGGCCGAGTCTGTGGCCCGACTACGGCGGCGGATCGAATCCGATCCCGAGGTGGACCGCCTCATGGCCGAGATAAGCCGACTAGTCGCTCTCAAGGCGCCCTTGGAGTCGGCCCTGGCCCTGCGCGATGATGAGGTGGGAGCGCACCGACAGCGTCTGCGCGCCCGAGAGCGAGAACTGATGAGCGGTCACGTCAAGAACCCCTCCGAGCTGATTCAGATGGCGGCTGAGGTCGAGCACATGAAACAGGCGCTCGGGCAGGAGGAGGAGGGCGAATTGGGCCTGATCGAGGAGACGGAGAAAATCGACGATGAGATCGCCGCTCTGAACTCCCGCCTGGATGATCTTCGCCGGGCCCGGGCCGAAGCCGAGCCTGCGCTGTTACTCGAAGTCGAAGCCAAGAGTGCCGAGCTCGAGTCGTTGGAGTCCGAGCGCGACCAGGCCTGGGAGCGCGTGGGAGGCCCACTGCAGTCCGAGTACCGGCGACTCAAGTCGCGCCTGCGCGACCCGGTGGCCGAGGTGGTGGACCTCAAATGCCAGGCCTGCCGCGTTCAGGTCACCTCCAATGCCATTCAGATTCTGCGTCGAGCCGACCGGGTCAGTTGCGACAACTGCGACCGCCTCTTGGTCCTAGCGTGAATACGCTGCGCCTTTTCACCGACGGAGCGGCGCGAGGCAACCCCGGCCCGGCCGGCCTCGGCATCGTGATCGAGGATGCCGAAGGCAAGCGTCTGTGGGGTGGATGCCGCTACATCGGTGTCGCCACCAACAACCGAGCCGAGTACCTGGCTCTGCTCGAGGGTCTGAAGGCGCTGGCCCAATGGGCACCCGATCGGGTCGAGGTGTTCATGGACTCGCTCTTGGTGGTCGAGCAGTTGAACGGCCGCTACCGGGTCAAGCACCCCGATCTCAAAACCCTGCATCAAGAGGCCACGGCTCTGCTCTCAGGCTTCGCCTCGCGCTCGGTATCGCACGTGCGCCGGGAGGCCAATCGGGGCGCTGACGCGCTCGCCAACCGTGCCATAGATGAGTACCAACAGTCACCGGCGTGAGTTCGGTCACGATCGTCCAGAGCTAGAATGGCGACGGATCGAGACGGACGGGCGACCGCCGCGCCCACGCGGGCGGGGAGGAAAGTCCGGGCTCCAAAGAGCAGGGCGCTGGGTAATACCCAGTCGGGGCGACCCGAAGGAAAGTGCCACAGAAATTACACCGCCCGGGCGACCGGGTAAGGGTGAAATGGTGGGGTAAGAGCCCACCGGCGGGCGGGTGATCGCCCGGCCAGGCAAACCCCGCCCGGAGCAAGACCAAATAGGAGGGCGCCAAAGGCTGCTCGCCGAGCCCTCGGGTAGCGGTCGCTGGAGGCGCCGGGCAACCGGCGTCGTAGATAGATGGTCGCCGCCCCGGGCGTGTCCGGGGAACAGAACCCGGCTTACAGTCCGCCTCGACCCACCAGCTCCCACGAGGGCTCACCTACCGGCGCGCCGGGCACGGCAACCTGCACGTGCGGGGATACAAGGAAGAGGGGACAACGACGACGCCCTTCGACATGGTGATGATGAACGACCTCGACCGTTTCCACCTGGTCATGGACGTGATCGATCGCACCCCAGGCCTCGGCCAAGGGTTGCGGCTCGAGGTGGCTGCGCTGATTCGAGAGCACAAGCCCCGCACGGTGTACGCGATCGGCGAGCCGTGTGTGCACCCGGACCATGTCGCGGCAGCGGGCATCGCGCGAGCAGCTGTGCTCCTTGCCCGACTCGGGCGATGGGAGGACGTCCCGGGTGGCGAGCAGCTGGCCAGCCAATCGCGCTGGATGGTGAATCGCCTCTTCTTTCCGCACTGCAAGATGGAGACGCCCTGGTCGGAGTTCGCCTTTGCGGTCGACATCAGCGAGATCTACGCCCGCAAGCGCCAGGCCCTGGCCGCCTATCCGTCGATCCTTCCGCCTGAGGGTGATCGTCTGCTCGCCCTCTACGACGCCGACGATCAGTACTTCGGCCGGCTCTTGGGCGTCGCCTACGCCGAGGTCTTCAGGAGCGCAAGCCCGATCTTGCTGGCCGACCCGACAGTGGTCCTGCCCGGCGTTCACGGCTGAGCTCACGAGATGGCCTAGAGTCAGAGTCGCAGATGTACCGGAGAATCGTCCTGGCCGTGGATCCGGAGGGCCTGGCGGAAAGCGTGCTGCCGATCGTGGCCGCGCTGGCGCGCCGCGGTGGGGGTGAGGTTTTCGTGGTCGGGGCTGCGAAAGCTGGCGACCCGCCCGAGCAGCGGGCCTTGCTGGAGAAGCACGTGGGGGAGGCAGCAGACGAGCTGAAAGCGGCTGGCATCAAGGCTATTGGGGAAGTTCGTCAGGTCGCGACGGAATCCTCGGCCGCAGCAGAGATCGTCGCGGCCTGTCATGAGCGGGCGGCCGACCTGGTCGCGCTTGGCTCCCACGGCCGCGGCAACATCGCCGCACTTCTTGAAGGCA
>Ga0307373_10007270_pt1 | contig 17333 bp, 14 predicted proteins | sample OX2MG_FD_202534 | JGI IMG/M metagenome (GOLD analysis project Ga0307373, IMG submission 202534) | Soil microbial communities from Risofladan, Vaasa, Finland - OX-2 | ecosystem: Environmental > Terrestrial > Soil > Coastal area > Acid sulfate soil | place: Finland: Risofladan, Vaasa | collected... | reverse complement strand
ATCCCACGAAAGAGGATTGAAAACGACCAGCGGAATTCCCTCGGCGCTGGTATCCATGCCGGCGGCGACAGCGCCCCCGCCCGTGGAGAGCGCGCTCGCGAACTGGTTGAGGGCAATTAGCTCGTCGTTCCAGGAGAAGGTGTAGGCCTGCGGGATGCAGGTGCCGGTAAGATCGTCGTGCGCCTGGTGCCAGAGCACTCGAATCCAGGCCTCTCGCAGCTTTTCGCGCGGATAGGCGGGTCCACCAAGCCAGTCTGCGATGACGGCGGCTCGCTCGGCCGTGTCGGCCAGCAATTCATTCGCCCGGTTCCACTTCTTCATTGCCGCCTGCGACGTGTAGCAGCCGACGCCATGCGTCCGCATCACCAGTTCGCCTTTATAATGCGGCAGCGCCGCGATCTCTCGCGGCTTTAGATCCTTGGCCATCTGATCCGCCGCGGTATTGCGTACGCGAACCGGGCCGGAGTTATCGTGCATCGACTTCTCGGCCCACTCCACCGATGTTGGGTCCGGCGCGCCGCCCTGGTCGCCAACTCCAAAATAGCGTAGATCTACCTTCGTATCCCCGGCGTCGGAAAGATCGCTGTTCCATCGTGGGTCGGTCGCGATATCGGAACGGAGGCGTGAGGTGTAAGATCCACAGCGCAGCGCAGAGACCAGGAATGATCCATCCACCCCCTCCCACCGGCCGACCGCGAAGGGCGCCGGAATCCAGCTTCCCCACGACAGTTTCTGGGTGGAAAAAGCGTTCAGGCCGGAGTGACGGCCAATGGAAGGCAGCGCATAACCGAAGCCGAAACAGTCCGGCAGATAAACATCCCGGCTTACCGTGCCAAACTCCCGGCGAAAAAAGCCATTGCCGTAGAGCGCATGCCGGAAGAGAGACTCCGCCGAGGGAATGTTCACGTCCACCGCGTTGATCCAGGCGCCGGAGACTTTCCACCGCCCCTTCTTCACGTAATCCTGCAGCCTGGACCACTGGTCGGGATGGTACTCCTTGAAGAACATATAATGAATTACGCCTTCGTAGTTAAACTTGTAATCGGGGTACTTTTCGAAGAGCGCAAAGTTTCGGTACATCGTATTCGGCACACAGTCGCGGATGGTATGCTGTACCGTCCAGTTCCATTGGGTGTCGTTGTGGGCCGTGGCAATAAGATAGAGTGTGGGCTTGAGAGTTGGGAGAGCGCTTTCGGAACCGGTGGCGGCGAAAGCCGGGCCGTTCAGCGCGGCGCCGGCGGCCGCCAGGAGAAGACCCTGCGTAAACTCACGCCGGGAAAGAGTGGCGGGCGTTGGCGGAAAGGCATCGCTCGATCCCCTTCCGGTCATTGAATTCATATCGTCCGGTCTACCGGCGATTTCCAGGGATGAGGCCGCCGCCTCGTCCAAACTGTCATTTCGTTTCATCCGCTGCCTTTCGTAGAAAACTCCGGCCACTACCGGAAATACTATAATTGGAGAAGCGCCATATATGCGGCGTTACGCTTGAAGCGGACGGAGGGCGAAGGAAGGAAAAAAAGTCCTCGCGCCCCTCGCTGCACAGGCGCGGAGGCCTGCGCCACTACGCGCTTGGCGCCCCACGCCTCTAACCTTTATCTTATGACTCATCAATACCAGTGCCATCTGCGAGTTCGGAGCTATGAGGTGGATAGCTTCGGGCACGTGAATAATGCCGCGTACCTCAACTACCTGGAGGCGGCGCGGGGGGATGCGCTGATTCAAGCCGGGCTGTCATTCCATCATTTTGAGGAGTGGAGCGCGTTTCCGGTAGTGCGCCGCGCCCGCCTCGATTTTCTGGCGCCGCTCTTCAGCGACGATGAAATCCGGATCGAAAGTGAGATGACGCCGCTGCGAAGGACCGGTTTTCATGCCCACCAGAAAATAATCCGTACCTCTACCGGAACGCTGGCGTTAGACGCCGAGTTGGAGCTCGTCTTCACCAGCCGCGCCGGCCGACCCATCGCGGTTCCTGAGCTCTTCAAAGAGCGTTTTCTATAGTTTTCCCTCATATCGTTCGATTTCACGCGGGAATCCTTATAGCGCTCCCGCGCCGATGCCCCCAAGCGAGGATCCGCCCTCACACGCGCTCTACGCGCAGGCGCCATGCTCCGGCTCGCTCACGATTCCCTAATATGTCTCGTGTAGCATAGGGTTCATACGGCGCCATGGAATAACCCGCGGCGCCAGAACGCAGCCGGGTGGGCGAACAGCCATCCCGGAGAAGGATAAGTCATGAGCAAGTCTATTGGCAGGGCGCGGGGCTTTACACTGATTGAGCTGCTGGTGGTTATAGCGATAATCGCTATCTTGGCCGCCATCTTGCTGCCGGTGTTCGCGCAGGCCCGCGAGAAGGCTCGCCAAACCGCCTGTGTGAGCAACATGAAGCAGTTGGGCCTGGCAATCATGCAGTATTCGCAGGATTATGACGAGCATAATCCCGGCCTTGATCCGTGGGGTCAGGGTCAGGGATGGGCCGGGGAGATCTTTCCGTATGTGAAGAGCGCGGGAGTTTACACGTGCCCGGACGATTCTACCAGTCCACTCGTAGCCACAAACGGTACAGTCATCGGTTATCCGGTGTCGTACGGGATGAACTCCAACGTCGGCGGATCACTGCTCGCTCAGCTTCAGGCGCCGTCGAATACGGTAATGCTCTTTGAAGTCTCAGGCGACCAGGCCTTGATTACCGATCCAAAAGAGGGCGCCGCGAACGGAACCCTGGCCGGGGGACCACCGCCGAGCGGGGAATATTCCGCAGGCGGTCGGGGGAACCCGGATAATAACGGTATGCCCGCGGGCGTGTGGGGCGGCGGAGGCGGTGGTAATCCACTGCTCTACGCGACAGGCGACATTGGCGGACTGGCGCTGCCCGGGCCGAACGGCGGACTGAGTATCGCCCGCCATAGCGGCAACACCGGCAGCAACTACCTGGCCGCCGATGGACATGTGAAGTTCTTGAGGCCAACGCAGGTCTCCGGCGGATACAACGCCGCAAGCCCTGATGACGCTCCCGGCGCAAGCACTGGCAACAACGCCGCCGGCACAGGTAACGGCAGTTACGCGCTTACGTTCAGCGACAACTGATCGTTCTCACGCCACACGCGCAGAGGACAAGCAAAAGACGGACCACGGAGTTGAGTCGATAGGGCGACTCAACTCCGTGGCGGCCCGGTTGAAACCGGTCTCTGCGTTCACAAAACAGTTCATGCGTACCGAGCCGAGGGTATAGCACAACGCGGTTCATTACCCTCGCCACGGGCCGTCACCCACTCACCCTCTCACCCACTCACCCTCTCACCCACTCACCCACTCACCCACTCACCCTCCTCCGTCCCCAAACTTGACTTTTATGTATAGTATCGGGCATACTAAGGGGAGGTTCGATTCGAAAGGGCAGGCTTCCCCATGAAATTCAGTGCGCAAGAAGAATATGGCCTCCGATGTCTCCTGCAGATTGCCAGGGAGCCGGCGGGAGAGTTGACGATCCCGGAGATCGCGGCGCGTGAGGCGCTCTCTACCTCCAACGTCGCCAAGCTGATGCGTGTGCTGCGGCAGGCGGGGATGGTGAAGAGCATGCGTGGGCAGAACGGCGGTTATCAGCTCGCCCGTCCTCCGGAACAGATTCAACTTTTCAATCTCCTGTCTGCGTTAGGCGGCCGGCTTTTCGGGAATGACTTTTGCGAACACCACACGGGGACTGAGGGAAGCTGTGTTCACGACGTGGATTGCTCGATGCGGTCGCTCTGGCTTGCGCTGGACACTGCAGTGGAACGTGCGCTCAAGGGGATAACCCTGAGAGATTTACTTTGCAGCGAGAGGGAGATGGGGCAGCGGGTCGGCGCCTATCTGGACGCCAGCTCCCTTGAGGTGTATTTACGGAGAACGTTATGACGACAGCGACAAACACCATTGAGGAACTCGCCAATCAGGAGTACCGGTACGGCTTTGTGACGGATATCGAAGCCGACACCGTTCCGCGGGGCCTCAGCGAGGAGACGATTCGCCAGATTTCGGCGAAGAAGGCCGAGCCGGCGTTCATGCTGGAATGGCGACTCAAGGCTTACCGGCACTGGCTGGATATGGTCGAGCCAACCTGGCAGAACGTCCATTATCCCCCGATCAACTATCAGGACATCGTCTACTACTCCGCGCCAAAGCCAAAAAAGCAGTTGAGCAGTCTTGATGAGGTCGATCCTGAGCTGCTGCGGACCTACGACAAACTTGGAATCCCGCTGCAAGAGCAGAAGTGGCTGGCGGGCGTCGCGGTAGACGCCGTCTTTGACAGCGTTTCTGTGGCCACCACTTTTAAGGCGAAGTTAGGCGAGCTTGGCATCATCTTCTGTTCATTTTCAGAGGCGGTCCATAATCATCCGGATCTCGTGAAGAAGTATTTAGGCTCAGTCGTGCCGTATACCGATAACTTCTTCGCCGCGCTCAACTCGGCGGTTTTCAGCGACGGATCGTTCTGCTACATTCCAAAAGGCGTTCGGTGTCCGATGGAGCTTTCGACGTACTTCCGGATCAACGCCGCAGACACCGGACAGTTCGAGCGGACGCTGATCGTCGCCGAAGAGGGAAGTACGGTGAGCTATTTGGAAGGCTGCACCGCGCCGATGCGGGATACCAACCAGCTTCACGCCGCTGTCGTTGAACTGGTGGCGCTGGATAACGCGCAGATCAAGTATTCCACCGTACAGAATTGGTACCCGGGGGATAAAGAGGGCCGGGGCGGCATTTATAACTTCGTCACCAAGCGCGGCAAGTGCCTGGGCACCAATTCCAAGATCTCCTGGACGCAGGTGGAGACCGGTTCGGCGATCACCTGGAAATACCCGGGCGTTATCCTGCAGGGCGATAATTCGGTGGGAGAGTTCTATTCGGTGGCGCTCACAAACAATCTTCAGCAGGCGGACACCGGCACGAAGATGATCCATATCGGGAAGAACACCCGGAGCACCATCGTTTCCAAGGGGATCTCCGCCGGACGCGGACAGAACACTTACCGGGGACTGGTGCGAATCCAGAAGGGCGCTGAGGGCGCTCGGAACCACTCCCAGTGTGATTCGCTGTTAATCGGCGACCGGTGCGGAGCACATACCTTCCCCTATATGGAGGTGAAGAATAGCTCGGCCCAGATCGAACATGAGGCGTCCACCTCAAAGATTGGCGAGGACCAGTTGTTCTACTGCCGGCAGCGCGGTATTTCTACGGAAGACGCCGTCTCCATGATTGTCAACGGCTTCTGCAAAGAGGTCTTCCGCGAACTTCCGATGGAGTTCGCCGTGGAAGCGCAGAAGCTGCTCAGCGTCAGCCTGGAAGGCAGCGTCGGGTAACGCGCGGGGACGGTGAGATAACCGGATGGTGAGTGTGTGAGTATGTAGGTGTGTGAGAAGGTGAGGCAGTGGGATCCTGAGCCAGTGGGATGGTGAGACCATAAGGGACCCGTACCTCGCGCCCCGCGCCTCGTACCCCGCGCCCAATACCCAATACCTATTCAACTTTTTTATGAGGAGTGCGAATGCTGGAGATTAAGAACTTGCGGGCCGGCGTGGACGGCAAGGAAATACTGAAGGGCCTGAATCTGAACGTCCAATCGGGTGAAGTTCATGCAATTATGGGACCCAACGGCTCGGGAAAGAGTACACTGGCACAGGTTCTGGCCGGTCGGGACGTTTATCACGTGACGGGTGGTGAAGTGCTTTACAATGGTAAGGACCTGCTGGAGATGGAGCCGGAGGAGCGGGCGGGTGAGGGGATCTTCCTCGCCTTTCAATACCCGGTCGAGATTCCGGGCGTGGGACAGATGTATTTTCTTCGAACCGCGCTCAACGCGGTGAGGAAGTACCGGGGCGCCGAGGAGATGGACGCGATGGATTTCCTCGCACTCGCCCGGGAGAAGTTGAAACTGGTGGAGATGGATCAGTCGCTGTTGACCCGGTCCGTTAACGAGGGTTTCTCCGGCGGCGAGAAAAAGCGGAATGAGATTTTCCAGATGGCGGTGCTGGAACCGAAGCTGGCAATCTTAGATGAAACCGACTCGGGCCTTGATATTGACGCTCTTCGAATCGTGGGGCACGGGGTGAACGCTCTCCGGAACAAGGACCGGGCGATTCTCGTGATTACGCACTATCCTCGGCTTCTGAATTATATTGCGCCCGATCGGGTACACGTGATGTCGGACGGTCAGATTGTTGGATCGGGCGATAGAGAGCTGGCGCACGAGCTCGAGGAAATGGGCTACGACTGGATTGACAATCCCACCACTGCCCCATCACACTTTGAGCTGGGAGTCTACGCGTGATTACCACCGCCAGCACGGGCACAGACAGCTATCTCACGGCTATCGGCGACCTGGAGTCACGGATGAACGGCCGCGCGCCGCTGCATGCGCTGCGCAGCGCCGCCCGTGAACGATTTGAGGACCTCGGCTTTCCGACAACTCGGAACGAAGAGTGGAAGTACACCAACGCTACGCCCATCGCCCGTACGAAGTTCGCGCTTGCCGCCGGGCCGGCTGATTCGGATCTGGCGCGTTCGGCGTTCGAGGCAGCCCGGGTACGGCTCTTTGGGGAGATGGATTCGCCGCTGCTGGTGTTCGTCAACGGGCATTACTCAGAGCCGCTTTCGACGCCCGGATCGCCGGAAGCCGGTTTTACCGTCGGCGGCTTATCGGCCGCGCTGGAGCGCGATCCGTCTTTCATTGAGGCTCGTATCGGGCGGCTCGCGACATCCGACGACCAGGGTTTTTCGGCGCTCAATACGGCGCTGTTTCAGGACGGCGCTTTCATTCACGTGGCGCGGGGGAGAGTGATCGAAGCCCCGGTTCGGATTCTCTATCTGTCTTTAGCATTGAGTGAGCCGACGATGTCGCACCCGCGCACACTCATCGTGGCGGATGAGCACAGCCAGTTGACAGTTGTGGAGAGCTATGCCGTTTTCGGGGATGGACCCTGCTTCACCAACGCCGTCACCGAAGTCTTTGTGGATGACGCCGCGGTCGTTGATCATTATAAGATTCAGCAAGACCAGGCTAGCTCGTACCATATCGCCAGTCTTTTGATACGCCAGGGGCAGAGCACGAATTTCTCGTCGCATTCCGTCGGAATGGGTGGCGCAATTGTGCGAAACGGTGTGCGGGCGCTGCTGGATGGCGAGGGAAGCGAGTCGCACTTGAACGGGCTGTACCTGGCGGGCGGACATCAGCACGTGGATAATCATACCGCCATCGATCACGCCCGGCCGAATTGCAACAGCCGTGAGATCTATCACGGGATTCTGGATGGGAGTTCTACGGGCGTCTTTAATGGCAAGATCTTTGTGCGGCAGGACGCGCAGAAGACGGATGCCCGGCAGACGAACCGGAACCTGCTCCTCTCGAACAGCGCCGTAATCGACACGAAGCCTCAGCTCGAGATTTTCGCTGATGACGTGAAATGCACGCACGGCGCTACCGTGGGGCAGTTGGATGAAGAGGCTATTTTCTACCTGCGCACAAGGGGAATCCCGAGAGCCGAGGCCGCGAGCCTGCTAACCTACGCGTTTGCGAGTGAAATTGTGGACCGGGTCCGGCCGAAGGCGATTCGGGAGAGACTCGGCGAGAGCGTACGAAGCTGGCTGGCCGGCGCTGAGGGAATGCAGGGGAAGAGAGAGTAGAGGAAGTCAGATGAGCGCCACAGGCACCATGAAGTCCAGCGTTTTGACCCTGGCCGCTGAGGAGGCCGGAGCGTTCGACGTGGATAAAGTCCGGCAGGATTTCCCGATCCTGGGCGAGACCATCCGGGGCAAGCCGCTGGTCTATCTGGATAATGCGGCGACTACGCAGAAACCGTGGCCCGTGATTAACGCGATGACCCGGTTCTATTGCGCGGACTGTTCCAATATCCACCGGGGAGTCCATCTACTTTCACAGCGCGCTACCGAGATGTATGAAGCTGCGCGGGAGAAGGCGCAGCGGTTCATCAACGCGGCGCACTCACGCGAGGTAATCTTTGTCCGTGGCGCCACCGAAGGAATCAACCTGGTAGCGCAGAGCTTCGGCCGCACGAACGTGAGTGCCGGCGACGAAGTTCTGATCACTGCGATGGAACATCATTCCAATATTGTGCCGTGGCAGATGCTCTGTGAAGAGAAGGGCGCCCGGCTGCGTGTGGCGCCAATCAACGATCGAGGGGAGCTGCTCCTCGACGAGTTCGAGGATCTCCTGACCCCCCGGACGCGCCTGGTGGCTCTAGCGCATATCTCAAACGTCTTAGGCACCATTAACCCGGTTCGCGAGGTTGTGGCGATGGCGCATCAGAAGGGAATTCCGGTGCTGGTGGATGGGGCGCAGGCGACGCCGCATCTTAAGATTGACGTGCAGGATCTGGATTGCGATTTCTACGTGCTATCCGGTCATAAAATGTACGGGCCGACCGGCGTGGGCATTCTGTATGGCAAGACCGCGCTCCTGAAGGCGATGCCGCCTTACCAGGGCGGCGGCGACATGATTCTCTCTGTCACGTTTGAGAAGACGAAATATAACGATCTGCCGTACAAGTTCGAAGCCGGCACGCCCAATATCGCGGCGGGAATTGGCCTGGGCGCCGCCATTGATTACCTCAACAGCGCTGGATTGGACCGGGTCGCGGCCTACGAACATGGACTGCTGTCTTATGGGACCGAGAAGCTCCTGGAAATCCCGGATCTCCGGATTATCGGGATGGCGCGGGAGAAGGCGAGCGTTCTTTCCTTCATGCTGGAAGGAGAAGCGCCGATCCATCCGCACGATATCGGGACCGTTTTAGACCAGGATGGGATCGCCATTCGGACAGGCCATCATTGCGCTCAGCCATTGATGCAGCGTCTCGGAATTCCGGCGACGGCGCGGGCATCCCTGGGAATGTACAACACCCGGCAGGAAATCGACGCTCTCGCGGAGGGATTAAAGAAGGTTAAGGAGATGTTCGCCTGATGTCGGATTTGAAAAGTCTTTACCACGAAATGATCGTGGACCACAGTCGGAAACCACGCAACTTCAAGCGGCTGGAGGGCGCGAACCGGGTCGCCGAAGGGCACAACCCCCTCTGCGGCGATAACGTCACCGTCTATCTCCAACTGGATGATAACGACGTGATCCAGGACATCAGCTTTGAAGGGTCCGGCTGCGCCATTTCCACGGCGGCCGCCTCGATGATGACGGGCGCGCTGAAGGGCAAGACCCGGGCCGAGGCCGAGGCGATCTTTGAGAAGTTCCACGAAATGGTGACCGGCGGCGGCGCCGACGTGGATGAGATGGGAAAGCTGGCCGTTTTTTCGGGTGTTTGCGAGTTCCCGGTGCGGGTGAAATGCGCCTCCCTGCCCTGGCATACCTTCCATGCGGCGCTTGACGCCGAGGATGAGCCGGTGTCGACTGAGTGAAAGTGAATGGGGACGTTGGGAGAGTAGGACGTTGAGTGTGTGAGTGTGTGTGATGGTGAGAGGGTGAGTGTGTGAGTGTGTGTGATGGTGAGAGCGTGGGACCGTGAGATGGTGAGACGGTAAGATATGGCGCCCACCACCCAACACCTAATACCTGTTTTTAGGGGTTTTGAAGTGCTGACACAATTATCCGACGCGATACGATTGAAGAGGGACTGCCCGGGGATCATGATTCCAGCCGGCACACCGGTAACGCTGCCTGCGGGCAGTTTTGTGACGCTCAAGCAGGCGCTCGGGGGCGATTACACCGTCCGGACGGACTGTGGTGATATTGTGCGAATCGCGGGCGCCGACGCCGACGCGATTGGCAAGGAGGCGCCCAGCATCGAAGCGCCGGCGCCGGGCGGCCCGTTCAATGAGAAGGCAATCTGGAACGAGCTTCGCAAGGTTTACGACCCGGAAATCCCGATCAATATCGTGGAGCTCGGGCTGGTGTACGGCTGCCGTGTGGCGCCCGGTACGGACGGGCGCCGGCGGGTGGAAATCACGATGACGCTGACCGCGCCCGGTTGCGGCATGGGCGAAGTACTGAAGCAAGACGTGGAGCGAAAAGTCGGGAGCCTGCCTGGCGTCGACGAAGTTGCCGTAGACCTGGTATTCGATCCACCCTGGAACCAGAGCCGCATGTCCGAAGCCGCCCGGCTGGAGCTCGGCCTGTTTTAGATTAATCGGAGCGACCGCCGGCTTCGTCAATGCCAGCTACCATCCGGCGAATCCTTCGAAATGTATCAACTGCCATTCGAACCCCGGATCCTTTGCGCCCCCGGGGTCGACACGAAGCGAAATCTCCCCTCCCGCGGGGTAGAACATATCCTCGAACTCCCAGCGGATGCGATAGCCCGGCGCCCGGTCGGAATGGGCTGCGATCTTAGACCATAACTCATTCCCCAACAACTGCCTGACCTCTTCTTGCATCGCCGCCGGCATCGCGGTCAGCGGCACTCCGTCTTTTCTCCGCATCCGGGCGCGAATGGCTTCCGGAGCGCCGTGGTATACGGTCAGGAAGTGTCGCAGGTCGTAGGCTGTGCGCATTGAATACATAAACGGCTTGAATCTCACGGGGCCATCCTCGTACGCCATGAGCGCGTCAAACTGTTCGTAGGTGAGCGACGCCAGCGCTGCTGCGTCTTCCAGAGTCAATCGATTGCCCGCGGCGAGCTGTGCGATCCAGCCTTCGGCCAGCGGCCACGGAATCTCGCTGCGAATGTCGTCGGGCCAGACGGTGCGACGCGCGAGAAGATAGTCGCCTTCTTCTCGGAAGACGGTATGATAGAGGCGCGCGGTTTCTTCAAGAGTCGCGCCGAGGGAGACGCGGGGGTGATCCTGGTCGAAAGCGTCACGACATCCGCAATTACATTCCGTTCGCCGTGTTTCCCAAGCCAGCGTAAGAACTCGCCCCGCAGCAGCGGGGCCGTTCTCGCCGCGACTGGAAACATGGCAAGAGCAGGACTGATTCTGATCGCGGGATTCGCCGTGCTATCGGGCGAATGCGTCGCTCCCAGAATCGCCGCAGGCGGCATAGGATGTGTCTGCATCCATTGAAGAACTGTCTTCTCCTGCCACTGTGCCAGCGTCCAGCCGTCACCGACGCTGCAGGTAAATCCCGATGACAAGAGCCTCGAACCGGGCAGCGAGGCCCGCGGCGAGAGCAGGTCGAGCCACACCATGTTACCGTCGCCCGTAATACCCGCCCGAATCGTGGCAGGGTCTTGAGTGAAATTGCCATCCTTCGTTCCCCTTGTGAAATCGTGCCGGATCGCGGCCCGCTGCGAAGCGGTGAGATTAGCCGGCGTGAGAACAATCGGGGGCTTCAGACGCAGCAGTTCATCGAAACTGATAGCCCCGCCTCCCGGGTCAATGGGCATGTGCTCGCCAACGAAACGTGCCAGAGCATCCAGTTCCTTTTCGGGAAGGGCGCCGATCAGATGAACAAGATCCGGATCCTCGATCTCCGGGGCGTTAGTTAATCCCTGGCCGGACGGCGCCTTACCTGGGTTTTGCGCGTGCGCCAGGATCTCGTGCAATCGCGCGCGATAAGCCTGGGTGAGCTTCGCTCTGGCCTCTCGCAACGCCTGGCTTCGGGCATTTGAAAGGGCATCCTCATATTTTCGGACAGTGCCGAGACGTTTGAGCTCGTACCAGGTTCTGGCGCCATGGGTGTGGGTCAACCAGTAGCTGCCAAACACCGCCCCGAGCCGATCCATAACCTCGATGAGGGGCCGCCCTGCCACGTCGATCAGCGCCTTTCGATCCCTGAGCGCGGGTTCCACTTTCAGCGTCAGACCGGACTCATCGGCAAGCCGCGCGGTTATGCGGCCAAGCGGCAGGTCATCAATGTGGAGCGAGATCGGCTGCTTCCAGTTGGCAGCGGCGGACGCCGGATGGGAACGCGCGGCCGCGCCCGAGGAGTGAGTATCCGCGGAGGCTCTTGTAATGGGAGAACTGGCGATGCTCAGGCCCACCACCATCACAACGCCAAATAACCACCTCGCGCCGATTCGAGAACTGCGCATAAGTCGCCTCCCAGGCATTTCTGATCTGGGCAAGTTCCCTATCAAGTTTCCGGAGAATGAGTCGTTTGACCCGCGTCGGCGCCGGATGCTTCAAAGCAGTGGTACCATCCGGAGTCTCCGGACAATCATGGTAGAATGGGATTGTACCATCGCGCAGTCGCTGATGCATGCGATGCCTCACGAGGGCGGAGGCCTCCGAGACTGAGACCTCCGGCGGCGCATCCGAGCTTATCTACCGAAGAAGTCCTTCTCAATGCCAGAACTGGAACTCCCCATCTACATGGATAATATGGCGACCACACCGGTTGATCCGCGCGTGCTGGATGCCTTGCTGCCCTATTACCAGGAGCGGTTCGGCAACGCCGCCAGCAGGGACCACGCCTTTGGACGGGAGGCGCGGGACGCGGTGGAGACGGCGCGGGCTCGGATTGCAAATTTGATTCGCTGCGATCCGGGTGAGATTGTCTTCACCAGCGGCGCCACCGAATCCGACAACCTGGCGCTCAAGGGCGTCATAGAGGTCGCCGGCCCCACAAAGAACCAGGTTATCACAGCGCCCACCGAGCATAAAGCGATCTTAGACTCGTGCAAATGGCTCAAATCTCGGGGCTGTGAGATTGTCTTTCTTCAGGTTGACCGGAATGGGTTGGTGGACCCGGAGGATCTGAGGAGAGCTATCACGGCACGGACGGCCGTGATCTCGATCATGCTCGTGAACAATGAGATTGGAGTTCTCCAGCCGATCAGGGAGCTGGCAAACATTGCACGGGAACACGACGTCCTGTTTCATACCGATGCGGCCCAGGCGGTAGGCAAGATAGAGATTGACACTCGTGAACCGGGCATCGACTTGATGTCGCTCACCGCTCACAAGATTTATGGCCCAAAAGGAATCGGAGCGCTCTATCTCCGCCGTGAGACGGCGCGCGGTCGGGTGGCGGAACAGATGCACGGCGGCGGGCATGAGGGTCAGATGCGATCGGGAACGCTGAACGTCGCCGGCTGCGTGGCGTTTGGAGAAGCGTGCCGGCTTGCCGGCGAGGAGATAAACGAGGAGCGGGCGCGCCTGGCTCGACTGCGCGACCGGCTCCAGACAGCGCTGCAGCGAGAGCTGCCAGCCGCGCATGTTAACGGTCATCCCTCCTCACGCGTACCCGGAAATCTGAACATGCGCTTCACCGGTGTGGATGGCGAGGCGCTGCTCACCGGCCTGCATGACGTGGCGCTTTCGCTCGGCGCGGCCTGCAATTCCGGCGCCATAGAACCCTCCTATGTATTGAAGGCGATTGGTCTGACCAACGACGACGCTCGCGGATCCGTCCGGTTCGGCCTGGGCCGGTTCAATACCGAAGCCGAGGTGGATTACACAGCCGGCCGGGTCATTGAAGAAGTGAAGCGCCTGCGAGAATTATCGCCCCGGTGGGATGACGCTGTGAAAGGCTAACTCGTGTCCCGGATCGTGCCGCCGAAGGAAACATTAACCGTCGAGTTCAAAAGCGACCGGGGCCCGCTATCTGACTCCGAACTGGTGGCCGCTATTGTCTGCCAGGCAAACTCCGAGGGTGGGGAATTATATATTGGGGTAGAGGATGATGGAACCATCACCGGGCTGCGACCACAGCACCGTGATCCAACGGGCGTGATGGCGCTCATCGGGAATCGTACCAGCCCCTCGGTTTCAACCCGAGCGGAACTGCTTGAGGCGGGTGAGTTGACTGTCCTTCGGATCCAGATTCCAAAGTCGGAGTCGATCGTCTCGACATCTGAGGGCCCTATTCAACGACGCAGGCTGCTCGGGAACGGCCGGCCTGCGTGCGTCCCCTTCTTCCCACACGAGTTTGCGCAGCGCCAATCCGATCTTCGCCGAGTCGATTACTCCATGCTTCCTGTGGTGGGAGCGTCTATTGACGATCTTGATCTGCTGGAGAGAGAGCGGCTTCGCCAGTTGGTGAACCGGTACGGCGGTGATAGCGCGCTTCTCGCGCTGAGCGACGAAGATCTGGACGGTGCACTCGGATTTACCACCCGGGAGGATGGCAAACGTGTCCCGACTATCGCGGGGTTACTGACAATTGGACGCGAGCGAGCTCTTCGGGCGCATCTACCCACCCACGAGATCGCTATTCAGGACCTATCGGGAACCCAGGTCCGCCTGAACGAGTTTACACGCCGGCCATTATTATGGGCCTTCGAGCGAATCTACGAGCAGCACTTTACGGCTCGAGTGGTCGAAGAAGAGGTGCAGGTTGGGATGTTCCGCGTGCCTGTGCCGAACTTTGATCGGCGATCCTTCCGCGAGGGAATGGTCAATGCCCTGATCCATCGCGACTACACCCGGCTGGGCGCCGTCCACATCCGATGGGAAACGGACGGCCTGATCATCAGCAATCAGGGCGGCTTTGTGGAGGGTGTGACCCTGGATCGGCTGCTGGTCACTGAACCACGGCCGCGGAATCCCCTGCTGGCGGACATCATGAAGCGGGTGGGATTGGCTGAGCGAACGGGACGCGGTGTCGACCTGATTTACAGCGGGCTTTTGCGCTATGGTCGACCCGAGCCGGATTACACCCGGAGCGATTCTCGCACAGTAATTCTACGCCTGCCCAGAGCCGACGCGGATTTACGGTTCCTGGAGTTCATTCTGGCGGAGGAGGCACGCGCAGGAACACCGATGCCCGTGGACAGTCTAATTGTGCTCAACCAACTCCGTAGTTCGCGCCTGGACCTCTCTGAGCTGTCACGGTCCGTCCAGCGTGACGAAGCAGCGACCCGCTCGTTGATCGGGCGTCTGATTGAGGCTGGACTGCTCCAGAGTCACGGTCCGGTAAGGAACCGGGAATACTCCCTCAGTCCGGCTGTCTACCGGCGGCTTGGACATGCCGCCGCGTCGGTCCACCAGTCAGTCTTTGACGATATCCAACAGGAGCAGATGGTTCTGAAATTTGTCGAACAGCACGCCCGAATTACACGTAAGGATGCCGCAGAGCTCTGTCGCCTCAGCACCGCTGACGCGAGCAGGCTGCTGCGCCGCCTTGTGCGGGAGGGGAGGCTATCCCCTCACGGCGCGGGGCGCGGGGCTTATTATGTACCGCCGCGGTAGCAGAAAACGCGCAAAGTAACGCGCAAAACGCGCTTGCGCGTTTAAGGAAACGCGCAAGCGCGTTTTGCGCCTTTACGTGCGTGTTTTTGTCACCAGCAGCCGGCAGGCGGCCCACATAGTTCAACTGCTGGTCCATGAAGGTCGATTGCGCGGTAGGACGTAAACGCGGCGCCCACCATTTCCAGGTTCATTTAAAAGTGGTGAGGCCGCTGCTAACCCATTCCCCGTATTCCAGAGCCTTCAGCGCGATTATCGGAGGCGCGTTGAGGCGCTCCAAATTATTAGAAGCGAGAACCGCGCTATGATGATGGAGAAGGCGAACAATCAGGTCGCAGCAATTCGTCCCATCGCGCCGCAGCCCTCTCTAATCGAGGTACTACAGCCCTGAGGACCGGTATGTGATTACTCTCATTGAGGCATTACACTTTGGCTGCCTTCGCTATGTCAGCCAGCCGCTGGCGCCCTTTCAGGTGCTGGTGGGTCCCAACGCGAGCGGAAAGTCCACTTTCCTCGACGTAGTGGCGTTTCTCGGCGATCTGGTCTCGAACGGAGTGGACGATGCGGTCAGCGCCCGCACTGCCAATTTCCGCGATCTCATCTGGGGAGGAGAAGGGACGGGGTTCGAGCTGGCCATCGAAGCGGTGGCGCCGGAGGAGCGCCGGAGGCAAACAGCGGACCCAACATTAGACACCGTTCGTTACGAGGTCACAATCTGGATTGACCCGGAGACAGGACAGAACGTTATCGCGGATGAGCGACTTTTGCGAAAACAACCGGCGCTGCCGCGAATTCCACTCCGATTCCCGGAGGACCTGGATCCTCCCTCAACCCTGCGCATCGCAAAAAGAAAAAAGAAGCAGCACGCTGTTCTAACGAAGACCCCGGGAGGAAAGGACAACTTTTATCCGGAGACCGATAAAGGCTGGTTCCCTTCGATGCGTTTTGGACCTCGTAAGTCCGCGCTTGAGAATCTGCCGGATGACGAGTCGATATTTCCGGTTGCAACCTGGTTCAAGGATCTGCTCACGACAGGCATCCAGCAGATGACACTGAACAGCGCGCTGATGCGAAGACCCAGCCCACCCGGTAACGGCCGCGGATTCCGCCCTGATGGCTCGAATCTGCCATGGGCTGTCGCGCGCCTGGCCGCCGAGCACCCGGAGAGGCTCAACCGATGGATCGGCCACATGCGGACCGCACTGCCCGATATTCAGCAGATCGACACGATTGAACGGCCCGAAGACCGTCACCGTTACCTGATTGTTCGTTACCGGAACGGCATGGCCTTACCGTCGTGGCGGGTCTCAGATGGGACCCTCCGGCTGCTTGCGTTGACGCTACCGGCCTATCTCACGGACACTGACGGGATTTACCTGGTTGAGGAGCCTGAGAACGGCATTCATCCTCAGGCCGTGGAGACCGTGTACCAGTCACTTTCGTCGGAATATGACGCGCAGGTGCTGCTCGCAACACACTCCCCCGTGATTCTGAGCAGCGCGCGGGCGCAGGATATCCTCTGCTTCGCCCGCACCGCGAGCGGCGCGTCCGCCATCGTTCGCGGCAGCGAGCATCCCGCCCTCGCTGATTGGAAGGGCGAGGTAAACCTCAGCTTCTATTCGCCGCGGGGGTCCTGGGATGAGGCGCCAGCCTAGTTCCCAAGATCTTGAAATTCGAGATTTGATTGTGCTGGTTGCCGACCATGACTGCCGGTTCACCGTTCAGGCGCTGCTCCGGCGCCATGCTGCTCTTGGCATCCGGGGGGTATCGTTTGTCGTCGAAAGCCATCCCGAAAAGGATCCCGGGTGCTTTAGAAGGTGCGACGATTTCCTCCGCGCAAGGCAGCGCCATTTCGCTCACTCGCTTGTAATGTTCGACCGAGAGGGATGCGGCCAGGACCGTCTCTTACCCGAAGACCTCGAGCGAGACGTGGTGTCGCGACTCGATCAATCCGGCTGGAGCGGTCGATGCGGCGCTGTCGCGCTGGAGCCGGAGCTTGAGTCGTGGGTTTGGAGCGCCTCCCCAAATGTTGACCGGGCGCTCGGGTGGCATGACCGGTCCCCGGACCTCCGCACCTGGCTTCGGAACCAGGGCTATCTTGCTCAGGCAAACACTAAGCCCGGACGTCCCAAGGAGGCATTAGAGGCAGCGCTGCGCCACGTTCGTACGCCCTGGTCGTCAGCTATTCACGCCCGGCTCGCAGAGACGTTTGGCCTTCGCCAATGCACGGATCAGGCAATCCTCAGATTCAGGCAAACGCTACGCGC
>Ga0307373_10007269_pt1 | contig 17333 bp, 15 predicted proteins | sample OX2MG_FD_202534 | JGI IMG/M metagenome (GOLD analysis project Ga0307373, IMG submission 202534) | Soil microbial communities from Risofladan, Vaasa, Finland - OX-2 | ecosystem: Environmental > Terrestrial > Soil > Coastal area > Acid sulfate soil | place: Finland: Risofladan, Vaasa | collected... | reverse complement strand
CCGACCCGATCGCATCGCTTCGGGCGCAGTCCGTCGCCGGCGCCCGCAATATCACCGCGCCGCTCGCCGACGGGCGGCTCCTGGTGCTGCCCCTGGAGCGGCTGCTTCCGATCGTCGAAGGCCTGCTCGAGATGTGGCGGCCGGAGGAGATCGGCGAGAGCGGCGCCCGGCTCTCCCGCTTCGAGGCCGAGTCGTTCGGGACGATGCGCGAACTGGTCGGCCAGGCCGCCGCCTGGTCGGGCGAGGCGCCGATCACCAGGCTCGCCGAGGCCTTCCGCGGCTGGCGCTCGCGCGCGCCGGCGTTGGCGCCGGCGACGTTCAAGGCGAGCCTGCGCCCTTATCAGCAGACCGGACTCGACTGGCTGCAGATGCTCGGCAGCGCCGACTTCGGCGGCGTGCTCGCCGACGAGATGGGTCTTGGCAAGACGGTGCAGATGCTCGCGCACCTCGATCTCGAGAAGGCGCAGGGCCGGCTAGACGCTCCTGCCCTGGTGGTCGCGCCCACCAGCGTGCTGCCCAACTGGCGCGTCGAGGCCGAGCGGTTCGCGCCAGCTCTCGCGACTCTGGTGCTGAGGGGGCCGGAACGGGCGCTCGACTTCCCCAGGATCGCCGCCAGCGACCTAGTGATCACGTCGTATCCGCTGCTGGCGCGCGACCGGGAAGTCCTGGTCGCCCAACGCTACAGCGTTGCGGTGCTCGACGAAGGCCAGATCATCCGCAACCCCGCGACCGCCGCGGCCCAGGCGGCCTTCGCCTTGAACGCGCGCCAGCGGGTCGTGCTCTCGGGCACGCCGATGGAGAACCATCTGGGCGACATCTGGTCGCTGATGCGCTTCCTCAATCCAGGCCTGCTCGGCGACGCCAAGAGCTTCGTGCGGCGCTTTCGCCGGCCGATAGAGAACCGCGGCGACGAGGCGGCGCGGGCGCGGCTGGCCCGGCGCCTGCGGCCGTTCCTGCTGCGGCGGACCATCGCCGAGGTGGCCTCCGAACTGCCGGCCAAGAGCGAGGTCGAGGAGCGCATCGAGCTGACGCCCACCCAGGGTGAACTCTATGAATCGACCCGGCTCGTCATGGATAAGCGCGTGCGCGAGGCGCTGTCCCGGCGCGGCCTGGCGCGCAGCTCTGTGGTGGTGCTCGACGCTCTCCTGAAGCTGCGCCAGGTGTGCTGCGATCCGCGACTGGTCCCCACCGCTTCGGCCACGGCCCGGGCCGGCGGCTCCTCCAAGCTGGCGCGCCTCGTTGAACTGGTCGAAGAACTCTGCGCCGAAGGCCGGCCCACGCTGGTGTTCTCTCAGTTCACTTCCATGCTGAAGCTGATCGCCGCCGAACTCACGCACCGCGGGCTGGGCCATGTCTGGCTCACCGGCGACACGCTCGACCGCGAGACGCCGGTGCGGCGCTTCCAGGCGGGCGAGGTCGGGGTGTTCCTGATCAGTCTCAAGGCCGGCGGCGTCGGCCTCAACCTGACGCGCGCCGAGACGGTGATCCTCTACGACCCGTGGTGGAACCCGGCGGTCGAGGCGCAGGCGATCGGCCGCGCCCACCGCATCGGCCAGCAGAATCCGGTATTCGTGCACCGGCTGATCGCGCTGGGCACCATCGAAGAGAAGATGCTGCGCCTGCAGGCGACCAAGCGCGATCTCGCGGGAGCCATCTGGAGCGAGGATGCCGCCACGCTCGGCGCACTTACCGAGGACGACATCCGTCAGCTCTTCGCCTGAGGCGGCGCCGGGCGCGTCCGGGCCGCGTCGCCGCCGCCCCTGGTCAACCGCCGCCGTAGGGACGGGTGATCACTTCCAGGAAGTGGCCGTCGGGGTCGGGGAAGTAGACGCCGCGACCGCCGTCGTTGCGGTTGATCTGACCGGCGCGGGTGCGGCTGGGGTCGGCCCAGTGGTCTAGCCCGCGGGCGTGGATGCGCCCGAGCACCTGGTCGAAATCGGCCTCGTCGATCAGGAACGCATAGTGCTGCGGCACGATGGCCGCCGCGGTGTCGTGGAAATCCAGCGAGACGCCGTTGTCGAGCTCCACCACCTGGAAGGGTCCGAACCGCGTCGGCTCGGGCCGGCCCAGCATCTCGGCGAGGAACTGCGCCGACGCCTCGCGATCGCGGCACCAGACGATGGTGTGATTGAGTTGCGCGCTCATGTGAGAACCTCCTGGGCTCTCGAGACTACGCCCTCGCGTCCATTCGCGCACGCCGCCTGGACGCTGGGGATCACGCGGCCTGACCGTGCAGGGGAGCGGCGCGTTTGGGCCAGTTCAACTTGGGGAGCGACGGGAGCCGCAAGCCGGACGCCGGCCGGGCGGCGGGCACGCAGCGGTCGAGGCAGTTCATCAGCAGATCGACCGGCCCATCGTTGAGGAAGTGGTTGGCGCCGGGTACGCGGATGAAATGGATGGGCGCGCGGGTGTGGGCTTCCTTGACCAGCTGCTCGGCCGTCTCGATGGGCGCGAAGTCGTCGTGATCGCCATGGATCACGTGCACCGGCACGTTGAGCCGTCTCAGCGCCGCGCGCATGTGGCCGAGCTGGGCTTCCTGTCCACTCACTTCGAGAATGGCGTTGCGAAGGTCGCGCGGGATCAGGGTCAGCATGTGCGATCCGAGGCCCACCAGCCAGCGCGCCGTCGGACCGGGGCGCCCCAGGTAGCTGGAGAGCAGCACCACGCCCGCCAGGTTGCGCGGGTTGCGCCCGGCCATCAAGGTGGCGATGGCGGCGCCGTAGGATTGGCCGACGAGCAGGATCTTCTGGCCTGGCGCGGCCTCCAGCAGCGGGGCGAGCGCCGCGGCCTGCATGCGGATGTCCGGGACGCAGGTGTCCGGCTCGCTGGCCGCGAAACCGGGCCGGTCGACCACCACCATCTCCCGGTCGGGCGGCAGAGCGGCCAGCAGCGGCGCCCAGTATTCGGACCAGGACGGCGCACCCGGAATGACCACGATCTTCAAGGCGCAGGGTCGTTCACGGGGGGTCGTCAGCGCGGAAATGCGCCACATCAGACCGCCGCCGGCGGTGAAGCTCACCCGGCGCACGACATCGTCGGGATAAAGGGCGGCCGTCGGCACATGCTCGGTCCGGCCCACGGCGGCGCATTCGAGGCAGGCCCACCCAAGCGCCAGGACTCCTTTCGGTCTTCTTCTCGCCACGGCTGACCTCCTTTCCTGGCGCTTGGATCGAACGCGGGAAGCCGCGGTCGGTTCGCTTTTCGAACCAGCGAACAGCGCCAGCCTGCATCCGCGCCGCTGAAAACCTGATGAACCGGGCCGTTGTCCAAGGTTCAGCTCGGCGCTGACATTTCGCGCCGTCGCGGCCGCCGCCTCGTGGCGCGAGGCGCGCCAGGCCTGGTCGTGGAGGGCTCTTTCGCCATCGGCCGCTGCGGCTCGATAGCGGCCCTTGTGTGTCCCAGGCGCCACACTACATCGGAGCTGCGGCGCGCGCTCGATCGAGGCGCGCCACGAAGTCCGCCTGACCAAAGAAGGGGATCCATGAACATCGACCTCTACTCGGACCGCGCCAAGCAGGCGATCCAGTCGGCGCAGTCGCTGGCGCTGGCGCGGCGACATCAGCAGCTCGGGCCCGAACACCTGCTGAAAGTGCTGCTCGAGGAAAAGGACGGTCTTTCGCGCGCGCTGATCCAGAGCGCCGGCGGCCGGCCCGATCAGGCCGACCAGGCCGTCGAGGGCCTGCTCGCCAAGCTGCCCAAGGTCGAGGGCGGTTCGGGCCAGCTCTACATGAAACCGCAGACGGCGAGCGTCTTCGCCAAGGCCGAGGAGGACGCCAAGAAGGCAGGCGATGCCTTCATCACCACCGAGCGGCTGCTGGTCGCAGTGGCCAAGGAAGGCGGGGAGGCGGCCAAGGCGCTGAAGGACGCGGGCGTGGGCGCCGCCGGCCTCGAGGCGGCCGCGCAGGGCATGCGCAAGGGCCGCACCGCCGACACCGCCTCGGCCGAGGAGGGCTATGATGCGCTGAAGCGCTATGCCCGCGATCTGACCCAGGCGGCGAGGGACGAGAAGCTCGATCCGGTCATCGGCCGCGACGAGGAGATTCGCCGCACCATCCAGGTGCTGTCGCGCCGCACCAAGAACAATCCCGTGCTAATCGGCGAGCCGGGCGTCGGCAAGACCGCCATCGTCGAGGGCCTGGCGCTGCGGATCGTCGATGGCGACGTGCCCGAATCCCTCAAGGACAAGAAGCTGCTCGCCCTCGACATGGGCGCGCTCATCGCCGGGGCGAAGTACCGAGGCGAGTTCGAGGAGCGCCTGAAGGCGGTGCTGAACGAGGTCACCGCGGCCGAAGGCTCGATCATCCTGTTCATCGACGAAATGCACACCCTGGTGGGCGCCGGAAAGAGCGAAGGGGCGATGGACGCCTCGAACCTCCTGAAGCCGGCCCTCGCCAGGGGCGAGCTGCACTGCGTCGGCGCCACGACCCTCGACGAGTACCGCAAGAACGTCGAGAAGGACGCCGCGCTTGCGCGACGCTTCCAGCCGATCTTTGTCGATGAGCCCTCGGTGGAGGACACCGTCTCGATCCTGCGGGGCCTCAAGGAGAAGTACGAGGTCCACCACGGCGTGCGGATCAGCGATGCCGCCATAGTCGCGGCCGCCACCCTCTCGCACCGCTACATCGCCGACCGCTTCCTGCCCGACAAGGCCATCGACCTCGTCGACGAGGCGTCGAGCCGGGTGCGCATGGCCGTGGATTCCAAGCCCGAGGAACTGGACGAGATCGATCGGCGGATCGTGCAACTGAAGATCGAGCGCGAGGCCCTGAACAAGGAGACCGACACCGCCTCCCGGCAAAGGCTGGAGCGGCTGGAGGACGAACTCGACGATCTCGAAGCCAAGTCCGCGGAGATGACCGCTCGCTGGAAGGCGGAGAAGGACAAGATGGGCCAGGCCGCCCAGGCCCGCGAGGCGCTGGACCGGCTGCGGGCGGAGCTCGCCGCGGCCCAGCGGCGCGGTGATCTGCAGCGCGCCTCGGAGATAGCCTACGGCGAGATCCCGGCGCTGGAGCGGCGTCTGGCCGAGGAGGAGAAGGGCGACGCTGCGGCGCTCAGCCCCGAGGTGGTCGACGCCCAGGAGATCGCGGCGGTGGTGTCGCGCTGGACCGGCGTGCCGGTCGAGAAGATGCTGGAGGGCGAGCGCGACAAGCTGCTGCGCATGGAGGACGATCTTCGCCGGCGCGTGGTCGGCCAGGACGAGGCGCTCGCCGCCGTCTCCGACGCGGTGCGCCGCGCCCGCGCCGGTCTGAAGGACCCGAACCGACCGATCGGCTCGTTCCTGTTTCTCGGCCCCACCGGGGTGGGCAAGACGGAACTCACCAAGGCGCTGGCGGAGTTCCTGTTCGACGACGAGCAGGCGATCACGCGGCTCGACATGAGCGAATACATGGAAAAGCACTCGGTCAGCCGGATGATCGGGGCTCCGCCCGGCTATGTGGGTTACGACGAAGGCGGCGCGCTCACCGAGGCGGTCCGCCGCCGGCCCTATCAGGTGGTGCTATTCGACGAGATCGAGAAAGCCCATCCGGATGTCTTCAACGTGCTGCTGCAGGTGCTCGACGACGGGCGCCTGACGGACGGCCAGGGCCGGACGGTGGATTTCCGCAACGCCCTCATCGTCATGACCTCCAATCTCGGCTCGGAATATCTGTCGGCCCCGAGCGTCGCCGAAGGCGCCGAAAGCGTCGAGGCGGTGCGACCGCTGGTCATGGACATGGTGAGGAAGCACTTCCGGCCCGAATTCCTGAACCGCATCGACGAGATCATCCTGTTCCACCGCCTCGGCCGCGCGCAGATGGACGCCATCGTCACGATCCAGCTCGAGCGGCTGGAGAAGCTGCTCGCCGACCGGCGCATGGCGATCCTGCTGGATGCCGGCGCTCTGCACTGGCTCGGCGACAGGGGCTACGACTCGGTCTATGGTGCGCGGCCCCTGAAGCGCGTCATCCAGAAGGAACTGGTCGATCCCATCGCCCGCAAGCTGCTCGCCGGCGAGCTGGAGGACGGGTCGGTGATCCAGGTGACCAACGGCGGCGACAGGCTGGAGATCGGCCGCGCCGCCGTGCATTGAGGCCGGGCCGGTTCAGCGGAACGCCTCGGACATCTGCAGCGGCGACGCCTGCCCGGGCGCAGGACCGTAGCGGTTGGCGGCGGCGCCGCCTGGGAGCGTGGCGAGCGCGGCGGCGGCCGCGAGCTCCAGGATCGCGGCGATCTCGAACCCGCCCGTCGCCCCAGCCCGCCAGCTCAGGTCGGCGGCGATCGCGAGGCCCTGGGCGCCGTAGAGGCCGATCTGCCACCAGCCGCAGCGGCCGAGGTCGTGCAGCCGGGCGGCGAACAGGCGTACGCCGAACAGGGCGACCAGAATCCAGGCGCTGGCGCCGACCGCGGGAATGAAGGTCAGCGCGCCCGCTCCGGCGATCAGCCAGACGAAGGCGGCGGCGAACACCGAACGGCTCATCCGCGCGCCGGCGAAGCCGTCGTCGAGCGGCGGCGGAGCGTGCGGCGAGGCGCGAGCGCCTGGCGTGGCGAGGAGCCAGCGCTCGCGGGCGCCGTTGAGAAGCTGGGCGAGGGCCGCCGGCTCGATCTCCCAGCCAGCGTTGAGTTGCGCCTCGACGCCGCAGAGCGCCCGGTTCAGGCGGGCGAGCCACTGGTGGCCGCGGCGCTCAGCGACGAACGAAAAGCCCACCGTCCGGGTCGCCAGGCCGATGACGGTCGGGCGAAAGTCGTGGATCTGCGACCAGGCGAAGTGTTTGGCCCGCCCCAGCACCCGTTCGGTGACGCCTTCGGGTCCGACGATCAGCCTGGCCGGCGCCATCAGCATCCAGAGTCCCGCGGCGGCGCAGAGCCCGAAGAAACCGAGATAGACCGCGAGCGTCGCATCGAGCCTGGCCCCACCGATCACCGCGGCGGCGATGGCGGTGTCGACGAGGGCCGCGCCGCCGAGCGCGAGCGCCCCGCGCGCCGGACTGGCCCTGACGACGATCGGCGGCGCCTCGAAGCTTCCCTGCACGGTCGCCATCCTTAACGAAAGGTTAAATGACCATGGCGCGTCTGGCCCGGCGGCGAAAGCCGGTTCGCCCGGCCGGCGATCCCGAAGAGGGCTTGCGGCGCGCGGGCTGCTTCTCCACGCTCCCGGGGCAAGCCGGCACGGAGAATCCGCCTGGGTGCGCCTGTCGTCATTCTCGCCGCCCTGGTTGCGCTGACTTCGGCGACGGCCGGCGCGGGCCAGCCGGCGACCCGGCCACGCGCGCCGGGGCCAACTGCGTCCGACCTCGCCGACTGCGGCTGGCGGCGCGCCCCGAGCCAGGTGCGCCGCGCCATCACCGGCGCCGGACCGAGCCTCGAGGACTATCTGGCGACGCTGGGCCGCATCGATACCGAGGCCGTGGCCGCGGCGGTGGCCGCCTGCGGCGCCGGCTCGCCCCCGGCGCTCGTCCGGGCCGCGCGCTCCGCCATGGACGGCCGGATGCTGGAGGCCTGGGCGAGCGCGCGGCTGGCGGCGGACGACGACGTGTCCGACGCCGAACTGGCCGCGGTCTGGGCGCGCGTGCCGGAGGCGATTCGCCGGGCGCTGCGGGCGGCGACGGACGAACCGGCCAAGGCCTCTCTCGATCTGGTCGCGCTCCAGATCGCCGAACTCGGAGTGAACACGCCGCCGGGCAGGCGCCTCGTGCTCGCCTATTTTCGCGGCCGCCTCGCCATGGCCGCGGCGGACGGAGCGCCGCGATCGCCGCCGCCCGCTACTGCGGCGGGCCGCCCTCGCTGACGGCGCCGGGCGTTGCAAGGGCGCCAGGCGTCGTCGGGGCAGCGGCGGCGCGATCGATGTTGAAATAGTAGATCTGCCGCGCCCCGTGGTCGCCGAGCGCGGTGATGGCGTCGTAGCGATGGCCGTTCTGCTGGAACAGCGCCTGCCCGCCGATGCGGCGGCCCTCGAGGCGCATCACGCTCGCGGCTTCCTGCGTCGAGATCACCACCATGGCGCGGGCCGGCGAGGCGCCGTCGCCGCTGCTCTCGATCGAGGCGACGAGGCCCCTGCCGGCGGCCAGTTCGCGCCCGGCGTCCTCGTCGTGGCCCAGCTTGTCGTCGCAGGCGGCGGCCACCAGGTGCGCGGCGGCCTCGACGTAGTCCGCCGCCTCGACCGCGCGGGCGGCGGCCAGAGCGGCGGTGCAGTCGCCGGCCCGGAACTCGGCCAGCATTCTCGCCCGGTCCGGCGCTCCCGCCCGCGGATCGTAGCCGGGCGTTGCGGCATAGGCGTAGCGCAGATCGCGCCAGCCATCGATGGAGGGCTGGCTCGCCACGGCGGCCGCCAGCATCGAGCGATACAGCGCATCTGCCTGCGAAACCGCTGCGAGGGCCGGCGGCGCCAGGAGCACGCCGATCGAGGCTGCAACACTCGCGAGACCGCGCAATTTTCGTTCCGGCGTCCACTGCATTGGGGTGAACCCAGGCTCCTACAGGGGACCAACGCGTCGGGGAAGCGGCGGTGAGGACGACGCGCTGACGAGCGCCAGGCCGGCGCCACCTTGACGGCCTCGGCAAAGGGTCGACACTCGGGTTTCGAGGCAACGCAAGATCGGGGAGGGGTGACGATGCGCCCCACTGCGCTGATTGGCGTCGTGGCGATCTGGGCTCTGGCCAGCGCAGCCTTGGCCGGCGTCTCACCGGTCGAGCCCGCGGACGGCGATCTCGTCTTCGGCGAGACGCCGGTGATCGGCGCCGGCGGCCTCGAGGCGAGCGGCGAGGTGGTCTATACGGCCGAGGGCGATCCGGTGGCGCTGTTCCACTACTTCAGCCTGGATGCCGACTGCCGCGCCCGCGCCGTCGGCATCCGCCTGACCGAGCCGCCGGCGCACGGATCGGTGTCGTTCAGCCAGGGTCGCCAGCCGCCGGTGCGCGGCGGCGAGCCGATCTATCCGGGCGCCGATCCGCGCGCCCGCTGTGCGGATCGGCTGGCGCCGACGCGCGACGCCACCTACCTTCCCGCCGCGGGGTTCTCCGGCGTCGACCGGCTGGTGGTGCAGTTCAGCGATCGCGGTCGGGTGTTCACGGACGCCATCGAGATCAACGTCGAACGGCTGAAGCCGCCGGCGCGGCGGCGCCGCCGCTGGCCCTGAGCCGTCAGGCCGAGGTCACCACCACCGTGCCGACCTTGTCGCCGCGCTCGACCGCCTCGTGCGCGGCGGCGGCGTCCTCGAGCCGGTGGACCGAGGCCACCTGCAGCATGCGCCGGCCGGTGGCGATCCAGCGGCCGATGTCGGACTGGGCGCGGCGGCGTCCCTCGTGGGCCGAGGTGGGCAGGACGACGCCGCCGAGGGTGATGTTCCTGCGCATCAGTTCGCCGGCCGCGAGTTCCGGGCGCGCGGCTCCGCGCGTGGCGTAGAAGGCGATGGCGCCGCCGGCACGGACCGAGGGCAGGGTGGCGGCTAGGTTGCCCCCGAAGTCCACGTCGACCACGTGATCGACGCCCTCGCCGCCGGTGATCTCGGCGATGCGGGCGGCGACGTCCTCGGTGCGATAGTCGATGACGAAACCGGCGCCGCCGGCGCGGGCGCGCTCGGCCTTGGCCGGACTGCTCACCGTGGCGATGACGCTCGCGCCGGCCCATTTGGCGAGCTGCACCGCATAGTGCCCCACCGCCCCGGCGCCGCCGGTGACGAGGATGGTGCGCCCCTGCACCGCGCCGGCGCGGAACAGCGCCACGTGGGCGGTCATGGCGGGAATGCCCAGGGTGGCGCCCTCGGCGTACGAGACCTCGTCCGGCAGCGGCGAGACGAGGTCGACGTCGAGCTCGATGTATTCGGCGCCCGAGCCGAACGCCCGGCCGTTGCGCTGGCCGTTGTAGAACCAGACGCGCCGGCCGAGCAGCGCCGGCGGGACGCGCGAGCCCACCGCCTCGACCACTCCGGCGCCGTCGCTGTGAGGCACGATGCGCGGATAGGCCATCGGACCGGCGCCGCCGCGGCGCATGCCGGCGTCCGACGGATTGACGCCCGAGGCATGCACGCGGATCAGCGCCTCGCCCGGGCCCGGCGAGGGCGTAGGCAAATCGCCGATCTGGAGCACCTCGCGCGCCGGCCCCTGCCGATCATACCAGATGGCGCGCATCGGCCCCTACCGGTGACGGTGGACGCCCAGGCGGCGGGCATGGTGGTAGGCCGCATGGCGGTGGCCGTGGCGCGAGCCGAAATGGCGCGAGCTGAAGTGGCGCAGGCTGAAATGGTGCAGGTGGAAACCCGACCCGCGGCCACGGTGCGCGGAGGCCATGCTGGGCGCAAGCACCGCGGCCACGGCGAGCGCGATTACGAGCTGCTTCAATCCCAAGGTCCCCCAAAGACGAACAGCCCAGCTTGCGCGCGCGCCGCCGGACGGTCAATCGCGTGTCGCCGAAGCGGCCAGGCGGCCGCTTCACCCAGATCAAAACGGTATAATGCCCGCGTTTGATATGGGGCCGGGGCGAAGCGCCATCGTTTCAGATTGGTCGAGGCGGCCGATCAGGGCTTGCGCCACCAGACCCCGGTCTCGTCGATGGCCTCGATGCTGGGCGAGAGAGCGCGCGCGTCGAGGAAGTCGTGCACCGCGCGCCGGCAGGCGCCGATGACGCCATAGTCGTCGATCACCACGAAGCCGCCGCTGGAGAGCCGGTCGTAGAGGCCGGTGAGCGCATCCATGGTCGACTCGTACATGTCGCCATCGAGCCGGATCAGGGCGAAGCGCTCGTCGGTCAGTCTCGGAAGGGTGTCCTTGAACAGGCCCTCGAGGAAGACGACCTGATCGTCCAGCAGCCCGTAGGCGGCGAAGTTGCGCCGCACCTGCGCCTGCGACACCGCAAGCTCCCGAAAGCTGAACAGCCTGTCGCCCCGGTCGGCGGGATAGGCCCTGGCGTCGGGCCGCGGCAGACCCTCGAAGCTGTCGGCGACGAAGACGCGCCGGTCGACGGCGCCATGCGCCGCCAGCACCGCCCGCATCAGGATGCAGGCGCCGCCGCGCCAGACGCCGGTCTCGATGAAGTCGCCGCCGATGCCCTCGGACAGGGCGATCTCGACCAGACGGCGCAGGTGGTCCAGCCGCGCCCGGCCGATCATGGTCTGGGCGCGCGGCGGCCAGGAATAGCCGCTTTTCCTCGTCTGCCAAGGATGGGCCAGCCGCAACGCCCAGCGCTGCAGCCACGCCTCGACGCGCGACTCGCCGTGGATGTCGTTCATCAGCGAGCGCTCGACGAGATCGAGGTAGCGCTCTGCAAGGGCGACCGCGCCGGCCGGCGGAGAAGGCGGCGGGCACGCGGGGTCGGAGCCGGGCATGCCGCCGACTTCTCCGCAATCGCACGCCATTGCAAGCGCGTTGGCGGCGTCCCGCGCCCGCCGGGCGTTCGCGACGGGAGACGAGGCGTCCGGCCGCTTATGGGCCGCTAGCAGGCGTAGTAGTAGCGGCGCAGCACATAGCCGCCGGCATAGGGGTCCCACACCCGGCGCGTCGCCACGCACGAACCTTCAGCATAGCCCGGGTAGCCGTAGCCATAGTAGGCCGGTCCGCCGTAATAGGGCGTCGCCAGCGCCGAACCGAGGGCGAAGCCGGCCAGACCGGCGCCCAGGCCCCAGCCCCAATCATCGCCGTCGCCGCCCCAGCCGCCGCCGCGCCACCCCTCGTGGCCATGCCATCCGCCGCCGCCGTGCCAGCCGCCGTGAAAGCCGCCGCCATGCCAGCCGCCGTGAGGCGCGGCCAGGGCCGGGGTCGCGCTGACGGCGGCCATCGAGCCGCCGAGCGTCAGAGCCGCCACGCCGGCCGCCAGGATCTTGCGCATTGGAACCTCCTACGCGTTGCGCATCGCTCATTCGGTGTCGGTCTCTAGAACGCCCGCGGGCCGCAATGGGCTCCGCAGGCGACCGTCCCGACCCGCGCAGCCTCGGCGCGCCCGGCTGAACCCGATCTGAACGCCTGGTCAGGCGGCATTCACGTCGATGACGATGCGGCCGCGCACCTTGCCCTCGACGATCGCCGCGGCGAGGTCCGGCGCCTCGGAGAGGCTCGCGTCGCGCCGCATCGCGGCGAGCTTCGCCAGGTCGAGGTCGCGCGCCAGCCGCCTCCAGGCTTCCTCGCGCCGGTGTCTGGGGCACATCACCGAGTCGATTCCCGCCAGCGTCACGCCGCGCAGGATGAAGGGCGCCACGCTGGCGGGCAGATCCATGCCCTGGGCGAGGCCGCAGGCCGCCACCGCGCCGCCATAGCGGGTCATCGAAAGGACGTTGGCGAGGGTGTGGCTGCCGACCACGTCGATGCCGCCCGCCCAGCGCTCGCGTCCGATCGGCCGGGCCGGGCCGGCGAGTTCGTTGCGATCGATGATCTCGTCCGCGCCGAGGTCGATGAGGTAGTCGCCCTCGCTCGCCTTGCGCCCGCTCGATGCGACGACGCGATATCCCAGGCGCGACAGCAGAGCGATCGCGACGCTGCCGACGCCGCCGGCGGCGCCGGTGACGACCACGTCGCCCGCGTCCGGGGTGACGCCCAGGCGCTCCAGCGCCAGCACCGACAGCATGGCGGTGTAGCCGGCGGTGCCGATGGCCATGGCGTCGGCCGTGGAGATCCCCGCCGGAAGCTTGACCAGCCACTCGCCCTTGACGCGGGCCTTGGCGGCGTAGCCCCCCTGATGGGTCTCGCCCAGGCCCCAGCCGTTCGCCACCACCGCCTCGCCCGGTGCGAAATCCGGATGGGTGGAGCGCTCGACCACGCCGGCGAAATCGATTCCGGGCGTCATCGGCCAGACCCGCACCACCGGCGCCCGCCCGGTGAGCGCCAGGCCATCCTTGTAGTTCACCGTCGAATACTGAACGGCCACGGTGACGTCGCCCTCGCCGAGGTCGCCCTCGCCGAGTTCGACGAAACGGGTCTCCTGTCCGGAGTCGGTCTTGAAGAGCCGGATGGCGCGGAAACTGTCGGTCATGGCATCGGCCTCGCTGGCGGCGTCAGGTCTCGAACCATGCCCGAACGCCCGGCGCAAGGCTGGCTGTCACTGCCCGAATCGCTCGCCGCGCTTGCCCTGCACCGCCAGATCCACGGCGCGCAGCCGGCGCACGCCCTGCATGCGCAGTTCGGAGCCGGGCATGTACATCATCGCCACATAGTCGCCCAGGCTGTCCTCGACCGCCTGGGTGAAGCCCTGCGCGTCCTGCGCCTTGTTCATCTGCACCTTGGCCAGCCGCAGCAGCTCGGGACTGTTCTCGGCGACGCGGCGCGCCCAGGCGAGGGCCTCGCGCTCCAGGTCGCCCTTGGCCAGCACGCGGTTGACGAGGCCGTGCTGGGCCGCTTCCGCGGCGCTGAGGAACCGGCTTTCGAAGACCACCTCCTTGGCGCGGCGCACGCCGATGTCCCAGGGGATGGACATGTACTCCACGAAGCCCGGGAGGAACTCGGCATCCTCGGCGGCAAACACCACGTCCATGGCGGCCGCCAGCATCCAGCCGGCGTAGATGCAGTAGCCCTCCACCATCGCCAGGGTGGGTTTGGGAAAGTTGCGCCATTTCAGCAGGAGATCGAGGTTGTACTTCTTGAACTGGTCATAGGTCTGGACGCCGGGCTTGGCGCCCAGCCCCTCCCGGTATTCCAGGGCGTCCGGCGTGCCGAGGTCGTGACCGGTGGAAAAGACGCCGCCAGACCCGCGCACCATCACGACGCGCACGCCCTCGTCGGCGCGGGCCAGATCGAAGGCCGCGTCGATCTCGTCCAGCATCCGATAGCTTTGAGCGTTGCGGTACTGCGCCCGGTCGAGCGTGATCACGCCCACCGGCCCATCCGCCGCGTAGCGGATGTCCAGAAAGTCCATCCGGCGGCCGTCCTTCGGCGTCGGCCCGGAGGCGCTCAGGGCACCCTGACCCGGGTCTGGCCGCCGTGGGTGACGACGCGCCGCATCACCGCGATCTGCTCGCCGCCGCTGACCGGGGTGGCCACGGTGATCACGAACCACGGTCCGTCGGGCAGATCGGCGAAGCTGAAGTGGTTGGCGCCATCGCAGACGCTGCGCCTGGCGTAGCGGGCGTAGTCGGCGGCGTTCTGCGGCGGCGTCCTGGCCTCCACGTCGGCCTTCGGCATCGCCGCCGCCGTGGTCGAGAGGTAGAGCACGCGCATCCGCGCCCGGCTCCACGGCGTCTCGGGCGCCAGGATGACGCTGGTGCCCTTGCAGGTGTAGCGACCGGGCTTGTAGTCCATGACGCCATCGATGCTGTCGGCGCCCGACCTGGTCGACCAGGCGAAGTCGGAATCCCGGAAAGCCCCGGGCGCGGACGGCGGCGTGTACGCAGGCCCCGGCGGCGGCGGGGGTCCTGGAGGACCCGAGGTCGCGCAGCCGACGAGGCCCGCGGCCGCGATGAGGATGATGAGCGTGCGCTTCATGGCCGCCGTCCCGTGCCTGAAAGTCCGATTGAGGCAAAGGTCAACGGGGCATGCAAGTCAATCCTCGAAATCCATGCCGCGAATTCCTCTTGGCGCCGGGAAGCCTTAACGGCGATAAGCTGACCGCGTGGTCCGCGCCGGCGGATCGATCGCCACAGCCAGGGAGACGCGTTCATGAAGGCCGCCGTGCTGCGCGAGGTGGGAAAGCCGCTTCAGATCGAGGATGTCCAGATCGGCAAGCCGGGGCCGCACGAAGTGCTGATCCGCACCGTCGCCGCCGGCGTCTGCCATTCGGACGTCCACTTCTACGAGGGATCCTATCCCTATCCGCTGCCGGCCGTGCTGGGTCACGAGAGCGCCGGGATCGTCGAGCAGGTCGGAGGCGAGGTCAAGACCGTCAAGCCGGGCGATCACGTGATCACCTGCCTCTCGGCGTTCTGCGGCCACTGCGACTACTGTCTGACCGGGCATATGTCGCTGTGCCAGAGCCCGGAGGTGCGGCGCGAGCAGTCGGAGGCGCCGCGGCTCACCCAGAACGGCGTCCCGATGCAGCAGTTCCTGAACCTGTCCTCCTTCGCCGAACAGATGCTGATCCACGAGCACGCCTGCGTCGCCGTGCGTCCGGACATGCCGCTCGACCGCGCCTGCCTGATCGGTTGCGGCGTGATGACGGGCGTCGGCGCCGTGTTCCACACCTCCAACGTGCGCCCCGGCGAGACGGTGGCCGTGATCGGCTGCGGCGGCGTCGGCCTGGCGGCGATCAACGGAGCGGCCATCGCCGGCGCGGCGCGGGTGATCGCCATCGACCTTTCGCCCGGCAAGGACAACATGGCCCGCAGCTTCGGCGCCACCGACTTCATCTGCTCGGCCAACGATGACCCGGTGAAGGCGGTGATGGAGCTGACCAAGGGCGGCGTGCACCACAGCTTCGAGGCGATCGGCCTCGCCAAGACTGCCGAGCAGGCCTTCAACATGCTGCGCCGCGGCGGCACCGCCAACGTCATCGGCATGATCCCGCTCGGCCAGACGGTGACCCTGATGGGCGCGGCGTTCCTGGGCGAGAAACGCATCCAGGGCTCGCTGATGGGCTCCAACCGCTTCCCGGTGGACATGCCGCGGCTGGTGGACTTCTACATGTCCGGCAAGCTGAAGCTCGACGACATGATCTCGCGCCGCATCAAGCTCGAGGACGTCAACGACGCCTTCGCCGAGATGAAGTCGGGCCAGATCGCCCGCTCGGTGGTCACCTTCGACGCCTGACGGGCAGCCGGTCGCCAGCCATGGGAGGCTCGCCATGAAGGCCGCGGTGCTGCGCGAAGTCGGCAAGCCCCTCGCCATCGAGGAGCTGCAGATCCGCAAGCCTGGTCCGCATGAGGTGCTGATCCGCACCGTGGCCGCCGGCGTCTGCCATTCCGACCTGCACTTCGTCGAGGGCAGCTACGCCTTTCCCATGCCGGTGGTGCTCGGACACGAGAGCGCCGGCGTGGTGGAGGCGGTGGGCGGCGAGGTTCGCACCGTCGCGCCTGGCGACCATGTCATCACCTGCCTCTCGGTGTTCTGCGGCCACTGCGAGGACTGCCTGACCGGCCACATGTCGCTGTGCCGCAATCCGGAGGTGCGGCCCGGGCCCGGCGCCGGGCCGCCGCGGCTCGAGGGCGCCACCGGTCCGGTCAACCAGTTCGCCAGCCTCTCCTCGTTCGCCGAACAGATGCTGATCCACGAGCATGCCTGCGTCGCCATCCGCAAGGACATGCCGCTCGATCGCGCGGCGCTGATCGGCTGCGGCGTGATGACCGGCGTCGGGGCGGTGATCCACACCGCCCAGGTGAAGCCCGGTGAAAGCGTCGCGGTGATCGGCTGCGGTGGCGTCGGCCTTTCGGCCATCAACGGCGCGGCCATCGCCGGCGCCGCGCGGATCATCGCCATCGACGCTGTTGCGTCCAAGGCCAATCTCGCCCGGCATTTCGGCGCCACCGACTTCGTCGACGCCAGCGTCGGCGACCCCGTGGCCCAGGTGATGCAGCTGACCGGTGGCGGCGTGCACCACAGCTTCGAAGCGATCGGCCTGGCCAGGACCGCGGAGCAGGCCTTCGAGATGCTGCGCCGGGGCGGCACGGCCAACGTCATCGGCATGATCCCCGTGGGCCAGACCCTCTCGCTGATGGGCGCGGCGTTCCTGGGCGAGAAGCGCATCCAGGGCTGCTCGATGGGCTCCAACCGCTTCCCCGTCGACATGCCGCGGCTGGTCGATTTCTACCTCGACGGACGCCTCAAGCTCGACGAGATGATCTCGCGCCGGATCCGGCTCGAGGACGTCAACGCGGCCTTCGCCGAGATGAAGACCGGCCAGATCGCCAGATCCGTGATCACCTTCGACGCCTGAGACGATCTGCGACGCGCCGCCTAGAGCACGATGCGATCGGACGGAATCGTCTGATCGCTGAATCGTGCTCTAGATTCAAAACACTGGAGCGCGTTCGGGTCGCAAAACCGGTTCCACTTTTGCGGAACGCGCTTTAGTCTTACTGAGTCATCACGTCACATCCACCTGCGCAGCTTGACGATTCAGCCTTGGTGATTCGGATTGGATCGCCTGGAGGTAGGGATGTCGGACGATACTGAGGTTCGTTTCGAGGCTTATGCGAATGGGCTTGCGGCTGTGTTGGGCCATGCTCACCGGGCGGCGGGGCTGAAGGACTACTGCACGACGCCGAGCCGGCCAAGTACTGGTTCTCCACCCTGCCGGCCGACATCGCCTTCGAGCGCCTGGTCGAGTTCGCCAAGCTGCGCTGGCGCATCGAGCGCGACTACCAGGACCTCAAGCAGGAAGTGGGCCTGGATCACTTCGAAGGCCGAAGTTGGCGAGGCTTCCACCACCACGCCAGCCTCTCGATCGCCGCTTACGGCTTCCTGATCTCCGAGCGGGAGACGATTCCCCCCTCACGACCTGGTTC
>Ga0307373_10007267_pt1 | contig 17335 bp, 11 predicted proteins | sample OX2MG_FD_202534 | JGI IMG/M metagenome (GOLD analysis project Ga0307373, IMG submission 202534) | Soil microbial communities from Risofladan, Vaasa, Finland - OX-2 | ecosystem: Environmental > Terrestrial > Soil > Coastal area > Acid sulfate soil | place: Finland: Risofladan, Vaasa | collected... | reverse complement strand
GTGCCGATGTTGGCCCCTGGAACCAGACCCAGGCCGCCCACCAGCCCCGCGCACAGGTCGGAGAGGATATCGCCGTAAAGGTTTTCGAGCAGCAGCATGTCGAACTTCTCAGGCCGCATGACCAGCTGCATCGAGCAATTATCGACGATCAATTCCTGGTACTCGATTTCCGGATATTCGGGAGCGATCTTGCGGATACAGTCCAGGAACAGGCCGTCGGAGAGCTTCATGATGTTGGCCTTGTGGACGGCCGCGATTTGTTTTCGGCCCATGCGGCGCGCATAGTCAAACGCGAACCGGGCAATGCGGGTGGAAGCGCGCTCCGTGATCACTTTCAGGCTCTCGACAACTCCCGGCGCAACGACATGCTCGAGACCCGAATAGAGGTCTTCGGTGTTCTCGCGCACAATGACGAGGTCAACATTCTGGAACCGCGTCTTGACGCCCGGCATGTTCTTGACGGGGCGCAGATTGGCGTAAAGATCCAGCGCCCGGCGCAAGGCCACATTGATGCTGCGGTTGCCAACCCCCACGGGCGTGGTGATGGGGCCCTTCAGAGCCACGCGCGTTTCCCGAATGGACTCGACGAGAGGATTGATTTCCGTTTCCCCCTGGCGTTGTCCAACGAGCGCCGTCGCCTGCTTTTCGATCCATTCAATTTGCGCACCGGCCGCGTCCAGCAAGCGGACGGTGGCGGCGGTTACTTCCGGGCCGATGCCATCCCCGGGAATCAGAGTTACTTTCCTCGACATGAGTTCACCTTGCAGTAGGATTTACTGATGTTTACAAAATATAGTGACGCCGTTCTTTGTAGCGCCGCTCTATGAGCGACGCGGGTCATAGACCCGCGCTACAGTAATAGTTGTCACTATATTTTGTAACTCTCAATAATTGTGTTGAACAGCAATTTAAGTTGGATGCAATGTGGCGCCCGCCGCGGAAGACATCCGTCGGCGCCGCTTGCGGCGCGCGCCGGCGGTCAAGCAAAGCGCCCCTATCTAGTGAACGGAGTTCGTGACCGGGGCGTTCAAAAGCCCGGTGAGGTCGCTCACCGAGGCCGCAGCTTCCAGATTGACTTGCGAGCCATCGACTTGCACTTGCAGATTTTGCAGAAGCGAATTAAGAGCCGGCGAGACGTTGCTCTTCAAGGAGGGCTGCGCATTCTGCAACAGCGTGAGCAACTGGCCGAAACCGTTTGCCGCCGCGGCGTCCTGGCAAATGATCGAAAGGTGAGCCATCACGCTACCCGACCAATTCACCCGGTAGAGCACCGCCTTCACGGAGCCAAACAGCGCGCTGGGATCGATCTGGATCTGCTTTCCTTGCGTCAGCCAGGGGACCGCCTCATTGGCGGCGGCCTGGCCGGTAGCGATGCCCCACTGCGGCGCCAAGCCTTCCAGGTCGCCTTCCCAGCGGCGGAAGTCGGCGTTGGAGTTCAGCGCGGGGCGTTCGGCATTCCGCACGTCAAGCAGAACCTTGAGATCGCCCAGGCGCCCAAAGGCCGCCGTCGAGCTATCCAGGAAAGTAAAGAAAAGGTCCGTGCGGGCGGCCCCGGAGCCGAAAGCGTAGAGGTCGTAGCCGGAATACCGTTGGATGGGCAGCTTGCTCTTCACGAAAAAATCGTGGAGCTGATCGGGCTGGAAACTGCCCTCGGCCAGACCAAAGAAGCGCGTGGTGTCCTGAACTTGTCCCCGCCAGCCGAGCACCAGCTCATTGACGTCTTTTTCGGGATCAACGCCTGCCGATCGCAAAAGGGTTTCCAGGTTGCGAAGCGGCGCGCTCAACAGATGCGAATGGATGAGCGCATACTGCGGCATCGCGCGCAGCTCCTGGAGATTGGTGTAGGAGATTTGCTCGGTGTCCGCGGGAAAGCTCGCCAGCGCATCCTGGCCGGCATATTGTCCGTAGAGCGGGGAAGAGAAGAGAACGATGGCGGAAAAGAAAAAGCCCAAAAGTGTGCGTTTCACCAACGCGCTTCGCAAAAATGCCAAACAACACCCCCTAAGAATATCAATGAACTCGGCGGGTCAGGGAAGCTCCCGGACGTCTTTGGCTTCCGCCGCCGTGGCGGGTGGATTGAGGCCCACGCCATTGACAAAGACCGGGCTCTGCTCAAAAAGCGTTACGCCTTTGACCACCCACAAAGGCCCTGCCGAGAGCCCGCTGAGCCCGCCGCCCGTGACGCCGGAGAAATCCGTGGAGGCAAAGGTGAAGACCGTGACCGGTGTGCCTTTGTAGAGCGACGAACACGGCGCCAGGTAAAAGCCTCCGGTCTTGCCATCATTGCCCACCACAGGAGGCGGCGATGGCGCCAGGTTCCCCGCCACGGATTGCAGGCGCAGGAAGATGGCGCTGGCCGCGACAGAAGGAGGACTCCCCGCTTGAGTTTGTCCATGGACAATGACCGACTGTCCCGGCCCCAGAGAGGCGGCGTTGAACGGCAGGTTCGCCTGGTTGATGCCGTCCGGAGTGATCACGAACTGCGTTGTGCCGTCAACCTTGACCAACAGCAAGGAGCCTTGCGGAACAACAGCGGTCAGGTCCGGAGCCTCTTCGCGCACGAACATCTGAAATTGAGTGGCGTTGCCCGAGGCGTCACGATCGAGGGAGGCAATCAATCCGATGAACGCCCCTTGACTCGCCGCCAGGCTCTCTTCGCCTTCCGCCTCAACCTCCCTGGCCACTATATTATCGCTGGTATCGAGATATGCGTCTACCTCCACGAAGGTCTTGCCGGCCACCAGGCCGCTGATCCCGGCGACGCCGTCGAACTTGGTGGTGTCCGTGACGTTGATTGTCAAAGGCTCAGTGCTCGTGAGGGAGCGAGGAATCGCAAAGCTTCCCGTGAAGGCAGGATTGGTGCTTGCGCCGCTCATGGATTGAACGATGCCTTTCAGCTCTTCCAAGTTGCCATAGCCGCTTCCCAGGAACGCAGAGGCAACTTCCGCCTGAACCACGGGGACAACCGCTCCGGTCAACTGCCCGCTGGCATCCGTTTGGAGAGACTGAAGCAGGTTGAAGTGAACGAGCAGCGCGCTCGCGCCGGAGGCGGCGACCGCCAGCGATGGGTTGAGATCGGCGGTGACGCTCAACGGGGCCATGGTGGCGGGAATCTTCACCGGCTGGGGCGGACTCTGGGTGGTATCCAATACGGTGAGATGCGGGTCTGCAAAGGTCAGCGTGATTTTTGAATAGGTATCCGGCAGCACCTTTGAGAATCCCAGAACCGTCTTAAAATCCACGAGCGTGGCGAAGTCAACCGTAACCGGAGATGTGGAAGAAATGACCGCGACCGGAGAGCCTCCGGAGGAGGGCGTGAGCGATGCGCCGGTAATGGTGACGATGAAGGACACCACGTCGCAGGCGGGAGCGTCGCTTGCCAGCAAGGCCACGTCGCCGGTTGCCGGCTGAAGGATGTCTCGGACACTGGCGTTTCCGCCTCCGCAGCCAAGCGTGAACAGGAACAGGCTAAATGCAAGAATTGCGTTCGGTATCAAGTAGAGTTGTGACATCGGTGTTCTCCTCGGCAGGTTGCCTAGCCGCTAAAAGCCCGCAAGCGTTTGCACACTCGTCCTCTTCCGGACGCCTTCGAAGGTTTGCGCGGAGCGTCAAATCCTGCCTTACGAATCCGCCCGTTCCGGGCCGGGCAGGCAGCAACCCAGGTTCGCCAACCTCTGGACTACGAAAGGACCTGGACCAACGCCCGGCGACGGCTCGATGGTTCCGGACCAGCGCGCTGAACCCTAACGCCCTCATAGACCGTGACTTCCCCAAAATTTGCGGGCTGAGGGGCTGAGGTTGAAAGGCGGGCAGCGGGAAGGTTTCGGTCGAGCCGTTACAAGCGTGGAGCCCATCAGCAGCGTCTGCGCCCTTGATTTATATCGGTTGTTTTGCTAGTTTAAGAGAGGGTACAGTGACTTTAACCGATCAGCTATTTCAAAGGAGAAACTTATGGCCCTTGAACTGACGCCACACGCAATCGATAAAGTGAAGGACATTCTGACGCAGCAGAACCCAGCCCCCTCGGGGCTTCGCGTCTCCGTCGTAGGAGGAGGTTGCTCCGGGTTTTCTTATCAGATGAATTTTGAGACCCAGACGAACGGGATTGACAAAATCTTCGAGTTCGACGGCTTGAAGGTCTTTGTCGACCAAGCCTCGCTGATGTACTTGAACGGAACAAAGATCGATTTTGTTGAGAGCCTGGAAGGGTCGGGCTTCAAATTTGAGAATCCAAACGTCAAAACGACTTGCGGGTGTGGAAGTTCCTTCAGCGTCTAGACGCTAGCTCAATGTCCGGAAGACCGCCAGCCGGGGCTGTAACGGCCGGTCCTCCGGACGATCCGTTTTTGCCTACCTCAAAGCAGGCCGCGTGACCCCTCACGGACAACCTAATCAAGAGTGTGCTAATAGAACCTGCTGTGCCGTTCGCGGCTTTGTTCCTAGCCGCGAGGCGGCGGGGTTCTGCATTCCGGTTTGTTGCTTCGGTATAATTAAGTGGCGGTTGTGCTTGGGAAATGAAAGGTCCCGTTTCCAATTGTTCCTTCGATGAAGATAGCGCTGGCACAAATTAATACCACCGTCGGAGATTTCGAGGGCAACGTCGCCAAGATCCTTCAGTATGCCAAGCTGGCTGCGGAGCGAGGCGCCAACCTGGTGGTCTTTCCGGAAATGGCAGTGTGCGGATACCCGCCGCGGGATCTTGTCGAAAGGCCGGATTTCATCCAGCGCTCAGAGGCTGAACTCTCGCGGCTGAGCCATCTGCTCCCGGACATTCCCGCCGTGATCGGTTACGTGCGCCGCTCGCAGGTCCAGTTGGGCAAACCCGTCTCGAATGCCGCGGCGATTGTTTACCGAGGCAAGGTGCTGCTCGATTACGTCAAGATTCTCCTGCCATTCTACGACGTCTTTGATGAGTCCCGGTACTTCGAGCCCGGCACGGCCGTGGGAATTTATGATCTGGAGGGCCTGCGCATCGGCATCACCATTTGCGAGGATATCTGGAACGACAAAAACTTTTGGCGTAAGCGCCTTTATCCCCGCGACCCGGTTGAAGAGATCGTCAAGGCGGGCGCCAAAATCCTCTTGAACATCGCTTCCTCGCCATATAGCACCGAGAAGATTCAGCTTCGCCATGATATGCTGCGAACCATCGCCGTCGAGCACCACCTTCCGGTGGCCTACGTCAATCACGTGGGCGGCAACGACCAGTTGATCCTGGACGGTTCAAGCCTGGCCTTCAGCGCGAGAGGCGCCTTGGTGGCCCGGGCAAAGTCATTTGCGGAAGACCTCCTGGTCTTCGATCCTTCCGGCGCCGTGGCGGACGTTCATCTTGCGCCGGCTTCCGAAATCGAGGCCGTCTATCAGGCCCTCTTGCTGGGGACAAAGGATTATATGCGGAAGTGCGGCTTCCGGGAGGCGATCGTCGGACTGAGCGGGGGAATTGATTCCTCCCTGGTGCTGACCCTCGCCACGGATGCCCTGGGCGCGAAAAACGTTCATGCCATAGCCATGCCGGGCCCGTATTCCTCTCCTGCCAGCCTGCGGGATGCGGAAGAGCTAGCGCGGAGGCTTGGCGTGAATTTCCGCGTCATTCCGATCACCCCTGTCTATGAAAGCTACCTCCAGACGCTCCAGCCCTCCTTCGAAGGGCATCCCGCCGACGTGACGGAAGAGAATATCCAGGCGCGCATTCGCGGGAACATCCTCATGGCTCTTTCAAACAAACTTGGCGCGATGGTTCTGAGCACCGGCAACAAGTCGGAACTGGCGGCGGGGTATTGCACCTTGTATGGGGACATGGCGGGAGGGCTCGCCGTGATCGCCGACGTTCCCAAGACCATGGTTTATGCGCTGGCCCGTTATGCCAACCGGGGAATTGAGCGGATTCCACTCTCCTGCCTGGAGAAAGCCCCTTCGGCGGAACTGCGGGCCAACCAGACCGATCAGGATACGCTGCCGCCTTACGAAGTTCTCGATGTCATCCTCCGGGCGGCCATCGAAGAGAAGCTTTGCGCGCAGGAAATTGCTGAAAAATACAAGGTCAGCGCGCCGCTCATCGAGGATGTCCTGCGCCGGGTCAGCCGCGCCGAGTACAAGCGCCAGCAGGCCGCCCCCGCCCTCAAGGTAACCGCGAAGGCGTTCGGCATGGGCCGCCGGTATCCTATCGCGCAGAAGTTTACCGGCTAATCGGCGAGACCATCGCGGTTGCGCGCCAAGGTATGCAAGATCGCACCGGAAACTCGCGCGCCGTTGGTTAACACCCACCGAGTCGAGAACTGGGGTCACCGTGTGGGCATACCCGGCTTTAGGAGCCGGTTCATAGGGTTCGTTCGCGGTGGGCTATATTGATCGAGGGTAATTGAGAAATCGCTTTTCATCCTGTCGGCCCTGGCGGCGGCTCAGCGCAGGCGCCTGCTTTTTTTTCCTGGCCATTGGCTCGGCTCTTGCCGCCGTCCGGCTTCCCATTCTCAATGTCCACACCCTTGAACTTCCCAACGGCCTGCGCGCCGTCATGGTGGAGCGCCACGAGGCTCCCGTGGTCACCGTGGAAGTCTGGTATCACGTGGGCTCCAAAGATGAACAACCCGGCAAGACGGGCTTTGCCCACCTATTCGAACACCTGATGTTTGACGGCACCAAAAGCCTGGGCCCGCACTTCTCGGATTACATCGTGAAGGCGGGAGGCATTGATAACGCCTACACCACAGACGACGCAACGGTGTTTTGGGAAACCATGCCCAGTTCCAACCTCCCGGTGGCGTTGTGGCTCGAGGCCGACCGGATGCGGAACCTGGACATCTCCCAGGGAACGCTGGATAACGAAAGGGAAGTGGTCAATGAAGAACGCCGCCAGCGCTTTGACAACCCGCCGTACGGAAACATCATGGAGAAGCTCTACCAGAGCGCCTTTACGGTTCATCCCTATCGCCATCTGCCGATCGGCAGCACAAAGGATTTGAACAGCGCTACCCTTCAGGACGTCCGGCAGTTCTATGACACCTACTATGTTCCCAACGACGCCACGGTGGTCATCGTTGGCGATTTTTCCACGGAACACGCAGAATCATTAATTCAGGAATACTTTTCTCCCATCCCGCGCGGAACGCATTCGATTTCCCCGGCCATCTCCGCGGAACCGCCGCAGACCGCCCAACGCATCGTCCAGCTACAGCAAAATGTGGCCTTGCCGGCGTTTGTGGAGGCTTACCACATTCCCGCCGACGGCAGCGTGGACTCTTATTCCTTGGAACTTGTTTCGAGGATCTTATCGGAGGGAGAGAGCGCCCTCATCTATCGCAAGCTGGTTTATGAAAAGCAGCTTGCTCTCCAGGCCGACAGCTCCGCAAACTTCAGCGAAGACCCGAACCTTTTCTTCGTATTCGCCGTCATGAATGCCGGCCACATGCCGGCGGAAGGAGAGGCGGCCGTGGCGGCCGTCCTGGACCGTCTGAAGGATCAGCCGCCCACCGAGCAGGAGCTGCAAGGGGCCAAGAACCAGGTTCTTTTTGAACTGGCCCAGGACCGCGAGACCTCCAAGAGCCTGGCGGAGCAAGTTGGTTACGACACGGTGATCCTCAGGAATCCGGAGGAGGTCAATACCCAAGCCGCACGATTCCTGGCGGTCACTCCTGAAGAAGTACAACGTGTAATGAAGAAATATTTTGTGCGTGACAACATGACTCTGTTGGAAGTTTATCCTGACAAAGCCGGGCAGGGAACTGCTAACTCCCGAGGCGGTGCGCATTGAACGGCAAAGCAGCCGTCTGGAAAAAGGTTGTGCTCTCGCTTGTCTGGGCCCTGGCGGCCTGCTCGGTCGCTCCGCCGCTTAACGCGCGCGAGTCCCCTCCCGGCGTTCCGCCTCCGCAAGGCCTCTCCTTTCGTTTGCCGGTGGTTCATCGGCTTCCGAACGGCCTCCGGATTGTGCTGATCCAGCGTCAGGATTTGCCTCTTCTGACGCTCTACGCAATCGTCGAAACGGGAGCTGAGGCTGATCCGTCCAACCTTCCGGGAACAGCAGAAATGGCCGCCGACCTGCTGCCCGAGGGCACCCAGCGGAGAAGCGCTTTCCAGATCGCCCAAGCCATCGACCAGGCGGGCGGAAACATCAATACAGGCGCGGGCTGGGACGAGTCTTTTGCCAACGTCAGCGTCCTATCGGATCACAAGAAACTTGCCTTCGACCTCCTGGCCGACTTGCTGATGCACCCTGCCTTTGCGCCACAGGAAATCGAGCGCGTTCGGAAACAAACTCTTTCCGCCCTGGACATCGTGACGCAGGACCCCAGCTATCTGGCCGACGTTGTTCTGCGCCGTTATTTGTACGCAGGAACTCCCTACGCTCACTCCGAAGATGGCACCCCGGAAGCCATCCGGCGTGTGACGCGCCAGGACCTTGTGGCATTTCACGCTCGAAACTATGTGCCTTCGCGCACAATTCTGGCCGTCGTCGGCGATATTTCCGATCAACAGTGCCTCGCCCTGGCCACCAGGTTCCTTGGGGACTGGAAGGACCGCGGCTCGAGCCCGCCTCCGCCCCCCCTTGAATATCCGCAGCCGCCCGAGCGGCAGGTGATTGTCATCGACAAGCCGGACGCCGTTCAGACGGAAATTCGCGTCGCCAATCTGGCCGTTCCTCGCTCCAGCCCCGATTATTACGCCCTCACCGTGGCCGATCAGGTTCTGGGAGGGCCCGCAGCCAATCGCCTTTTTGAGGCCCTGCGAACCCGCCGCGGACTGGTCTACGGGGCGTCGAGCGACTTGAAGTGCTATTCTTCCCTTGGAGCGTGGATCGCCAGGACCTCCACTCGCTCATCGGAATCCGTCCGGGCGACGGAAATGATTCTTGACCAAATGAAGCGCCTTCGTTCTCACCCCATCTCCGGCGCTGAGTTGGAAATGGCTCAAAACTACTTAGTCGGCCACCAGGCCTTGGAATTTGAGTCCCCGTCACAGATCGCGAATCAGGTTCTGAAAGTGCTGATGTATCACCTGCCGCTGGACTATTGGAACCATTTCGCTGAGCACATTCGCTCCCTCAATACGGCGGATGTTCTGAGCGCCACGCAGAAGTATCTTCGTCCCGATGACGATGTTATCGTTCTGGTCGGCGATGTGTCCGCCTTCAAAAGTAACTTGAAAAAACTCGGCCCCTATCGTGTGATCCCCATCGCCGACGCCAATCAGGCGTTCCCAAAAAACCGGAAGGGAACTGCCGCCTATTCCGAAACCGGTGAATAGGAGCATGAAGAATACCCTCGCAAGCCTGATCGGGTTGACGCTGATCGCTGCCGCAGCTGAAGCCATCCTTTTGTTCCAGGCTCGCCTGAATCCCTGGCGGCTGGCGGCCTTGCTCGAATGCCTTGCCCTCATGCTGGGGGTCTTTGCAGCCTTCACCTACACGGATTTTGTCCATCGCCTGCGAAACGTAGCTCTAACATCGGCTGCGACCGCTTTCCTGATGCCCTTCGCGCTTCTCGTGCCTTACCTGATTTTGGCGCTGAGCACAGCAACCTTCTCCTTTGCGGCGATTGCCAAGCTCGCCGCTTACATCGCCATTCCAACCGTGCTCCTTCTGCCCGATCGCGTGCACGGACCCGAAAGCGCCGGATGGCGGGATTTCGCAGCCATGCTCTGCCTTGCTTTTCCGGTGGGCGCCGGGTGGTTGAGCGGCATCTGGGTTTGGCCCGAGGACATATACGTCTTCCGCCCGATCTTCTGCGTTTGCGTGGGAGCCTACGGTTTCCTGGTGATTCGAAACTTGAAAGACGTCGGCTACCGTCTGATCTTCAAACAGGCCGACCTGATCGAGGGAAGCCTCAATTTCATAGCCTTCACGCTCCTAGCGGTGCCGCTGGGCCTTGCCCTCCACTTTATCCACCCGCACTCCCGGCATGCTGGGCTGTTTGGGTTCGCGGGTGACTTCGTGGGGGTCTACCTGAGCGTTGCCATTCCTGAGGAGTTCCTCTTCCGAGGCATCCTGCAAAACTTTCTCGTGAAAACCTTTAAAGGGCCCCACCGCGAACGCAATGGACTCATGCTCGCCTCGGTGATTTTCGGCCTTTCACATCTCCATCATGCTCCGGTACCCAACTGGCGGTACGCGATCCTGGCCACCTTGGCAGGTCTGTTTTATGGGAATGTGTATCGAATTCGCACCCGAACTTCTGCCTCCGCCTTTACGCACGCCATGGTCGATACCGTCTGGCACTTTTGGTTCTAAGGCAAGTGATACGCTGCCGGATCCTGCAAGGGGGCAACAAAAGGGGACCTGGGAGGGCAAGAAGAGGGGCAAGCCTGAAACCGAGAAATAGCGCTGTCCCGTCCATCTCTATTTTCTAGTTAACATAACATACCTTATCAGACGTTATGAATATGCGGCTTTACCGCACCAGTCGCTGGCCCTGAGCTGCTTTTTCCGCTGTGAGAGCCGGCTCCACTGCCCCCGGTCAAGCGCCGTCTGTTAGATTGGAGATGTTGCACGGTAGGTCTTTATCCGCGGTGTTTTGTATTCCCAGCGTGCAAGTGAATGTAACCAAAAAACTTCTGCCGTTGTTTCGCCAGGCAGGCTACCTCTCGGCGGAATTTGAGGCTGCCTTGCCACACGTTCGCAGGAAGGTGGGCTATGGCGGTCCGCGAACTTGAAATCCATCGTGTCATTCGAACCACTCCCTGGGCAAGGAGCAGGCAGGTTGCAAGGACAAGGAAAAGAACGGTTGCTGCTGCCAGCGCAATTGAGATCCAAGCTAAGTAATCCAGGAAGGTGTCCATATGGGTTTCTGAGACGCCTCCAGTCATTTGATGCGGTCCGCAGCAGCCAGGTGCACCAACTCCTCTACCGGTGACTTTATCGGCCGGCTGGGGCTGGGAAAAGAAATTTATGTTTTTTGTGGGGTTCGTGTTTAATCCGCCCGCTGGTTGATGTTTTTTATGTAAAATTAGTCTATGAAAACTCGCACCGAACACGACTCTCTTGGGGACGTAGCAGTTCCTGCAAGCGCTTATTACGGGGCCCAGACGGCCCGTGCAATCAAAAACTATCCCATCAGCGGTATCCGGGCGCATCGGGTCTTAATCAAGGCTTATGGCCTTCTCAAGCAGGCCTGCGCAGAGACCAACCTCGAGCTCGGAATGATCCCCCGGCGGGTGGGCCAGGCGGTCGTCCAGGCGGCACAGGACGTCGCCAAAGGCACGCTGGACGATCATTTTGTGGTGGATGTTTACCAGGCGGGAGCAGGCGTCAGCTTCCACATGAATGTCAATGAGGTGATCGCCAACCGCGCCATCTGGCACCTGCGAGGCCACCGCACGGACAAGTTTGGCGATTATTCGATTGTTCACCCGAACGACCACGTCAACTTCGGCCAATCGACCAATGACACATTTCCGACTGCCATGCGACTGGCTTCCCTGCTGCTGCTCGCGGAGTTCTACCCGGCGCTCAAGGAATTCGAGGAGGCTTTCCGCAAGAAAGGACGCGAGTTCGACGGCGTCCTGAAGAGTGGCCGCACGCATTTGCAGGACGCCGTGCCCATTCGTTTAGGCCAGGAGTTTACGGCGTACGCGGTGGCTCTGCACAATCTCGGCCGGCACATTCGCCAGAATGCCGAGCCCCTGGCTGAACTGGGCATTGGCGGCAGCGCCGTCGGCACCGGCCTGAACGCCCACCCCAAGTACCCGCGCCTGGTCGTCAAGCGGCTTTCCGCGCTGACCGGCTTGCGCCTGCGCGTTGCTCCGGATCTCCGGGCCGCCATGCAGTCGCAATTCCCGATGGCGGCAGTTTCCGGAGCGCTGCGTAACCTGGCGCTCGAACTCATCCGGATCGGCAACGACCTTCGGCTGCTGACCAGCGGTCCTCTCACCGGATTCAATGAGATCGTTCTGCCGGCCCTGCAGCCCGGCTCCAGCATCATGCCCGGCAAGGTCAATCCCGTCATGGGTGAATTGCTGGATATGGTGGCCTTCCAGGTGGTGGGATGCGATACGGCCGTCGCCCTGGCGGTGCAGGCGGGACAGCTTGAACTCAATGTCATGATGCCCGCCATGATCTGGAATGTTCTGCACGCCACGGAAATCCTCAAGAATACCTGCCGCGTGGTGGCCAAGCGATGCATCGCGGGCATCCGGGCCAATCGCGAGGTTTGCGAGCGCTACGCGTACCTGTCGCCTTCGATTGCCACCGCACTGAACCCCGTCATCGGGTATTCGCGGGCGGCGGAAATCGTTAAGAAAGCTCTCGCGGCGGGCAAAACCATTCCTGAAGTATGCCTTGAGGAAAATATCCTCAACGAGACTGAATTAAAGAAGATCCTCGATCCGCACCGCATGACGCAGCCCGGCCTTCCGCCGCGCCGGAAGAAGTGAGGCTGGGGCGGCTTTCCGGTGTCGCCGCGGGGTTGATCTTCTACTTGGGAGCAGTGCACCATCGCAGATCGCCAAAAACTCAACCGGCCTCACACCAAGCGTCTGCTGGTATGGTAAACTGAACCGATATTTAGGGCCGAAGTAGAGATCGTATACCCTGGGATCGGGAACCCTTAAAGCATCGGCTAGGAGGCCGCCATGGCGTGCGACACGAGGCAATTCCAACTTTCCAAAAGCCAAGTCCAGCACATGGAAGAAGAGGGCTATCTGATTATCGAGCGCCTCTTTGACGACGCGGAATTGCAGCCGGTCATCGATGAGATCAGCGCTGACCTCGACCGGCGCTGCCGGGAGGCTGTCGCCGTCGGCAAACTCTCGCGCGCCTACGAGGAATACGATTTTGAGCACCGCCTGACCCACGTGAACGCCGAGAACCAGGACATCTCCAAATCCATGTGGGACATGAAGGTGGTCTTGCCAAGTTTCTTTGGCCTGATGACGAACCCCAAGCTGTTGGACGTGGCCGAGCAGTTTTGCGGCCCGGAGCTGATCGCCTCCAGCGTCTATCGCCTGCGGCCCAAGGTCCCCAGCCACGCCTGGAGCCCCGTGCCCTGGCATCAGGACTCCGCCTACTTCGAGGCGTACTGTGACTTGGGACTTATCCTGACCGTCTGGCTGCCGCTGGTCGACGCCACAGAGGAGCGCGGATGCCTGTGGGTGATGCCGCGTGTCCATCAGGGAGGACTCTTCTTCCACCATCCCGACGCGATGGGACATTACCTGATCATTCCCGACGACGAGTTCGGCAGCCGCCAGCCCGTTCCCGCCCCCGTACCGAAGGGCGGCGTCCTCCTCCTCACCAATCGCACTCCACACGCCAGCTTTGAAAACAAAACCGATGTGGTGCGCTGGAGCATGGACCTGCGCTACCAGGCCGCCGCGCTGCCCACCAACGCCAAGATCACGCGCTTGCCTGGCGAAGCCAAAAACGTGGGGACGGTTGGGGTACCTCTGGCATGCAATCCCCCTGAACCCGACTTCCTCGTCCGCAGCCGGATTCGGCCTCACGAGGTTATGAAGACCGCAGAGGAATTCATCGCCTTGCGGAAGAACCATGCTTATCAGGCATCAACCGATCGATGGGGGTACTCCGTCGCCAAGCGCAAGGACCCTCTGGGGAATCCCTACAAGGTCTCCGACTCGACGAAAAACTAACCGGGTTCGGATGCGGCTCTTCCCTCCCCTGGCTTCTTTGTTCCTTTGGACCACGGTCAGGGCGCAAAAGCTAACTTCCAGATTTCTGGAGACTGTCATTCCGAGCGAAGCGAGGAATCTGTTTTTCGCTCAGGGCAAGCTCCGCGAAGAATCTAAAACCCTCCGTTTCTGCACAAAAAACACAAGCTTCGTTCCGCCCAGCATGACAATATCGAGTTTTTCAGCAATCTGATATCCCGGCCGGATTCACACTGTCCTCTCGACCAATTGGGCCGACCGGTTGACAGCCGCGGCATATTTTGGTTAATCTAGTAATTGTTCTATGGGTAAAGAATTTCACCTCGGCGCTGGAATCTGTTGTTGTACAGTTGCGCCGGCGTGTGGAGGATGACCTAAGGGCACCATTTAATCTTAGCCATAATCCAAAGCCACCGTCGGAAACAGAGTCTGACGGTGGTTTTTTATTTTGGAGCAAAGCGCAATGAAAATCTCGAACGCACTATGGAAGGAACATCTGGCCGGAAAGCTGCCGGAGAGCCTGGGGCGTGAAATCGATATCTTTGAGACCGAAGTCGCCCTGAAAAAGCAAGGCAAGCTTGACGACCGTCTGTTCGCCGAGACCCGCCTGCGGCGTGGAGCTTACGGCCAGCGATATGACAACGGGCAACGGCACGACGGCAAGAAAGTTCAGGAACTGGCCTATCCCAACCGCGAGCTGCTCAAGGGACCGAACACGCTGTGGGATGCTCCGGGGATGCAGCGCATCAAGATTCCCGGGGGCGGGCTCGATGCCGTGCAACTTGAGACTCTAGCCGACTTGGCCGAGGAGTATTCCGACGGCATCGCGCATATCACCACGCGGCAGGACGTTCAGCTCCACTATGTTCACATTGACGATACGCCCACGTTGATGCGCCGCCTGGCGGCCGCCGGAATCACCACCCGCGAAGCCTGCGGGAACTCCGTCCGCAACGTCACGGCCTGCCCTTATGCCGGCGTCTGCCCGGATGAGGTTTTTGACGTCACGCCTTACTCGCGCGCCTTGTCCAAGTTCCTGCTGGGCCATCCGGATTGCCAGAACTTTGGCAGAAAGTTTAAGCCCGCCTTCAGCGGCTGCTCCCAACACGCCTGCGCCCTCGCCAACATGCACGACCTGGGCCTGGTCGCCGTCCAACGGGCCGAGAACGGAGAAGTAAAACGCGGCTTTGCCATGTACGTCGGAGGCGGGCTCGGCGCCGTCGCCTACCAGGCAAAGCTCTTTGACTCCTTCGTACCCGCGGAAGAGCTGTTCCCTCTGGCGCAGGCCATCGCCCGGGTCTTTGCAAGGCTGGGAGAGAAGAAGAACCGCAACCGGGCGCGCATCAAGTTTCTGATTCAGGACTTGGGAATCGAGAAATTCAAGGAGCTGGTTCTGGAAGAGCGCAAAAGTCTTCCTCACGACCCGCGCTGGACGGAATACCTGGAAAGCGCGGAGGCGTTCCGCGAGGAGCCGCTGAAGCCGGCCGGGAAACTTCCGGCGGGAGGTTCCGAGGCTTTCCAACGCTGGCTCCAGACCAACGTGCGCCCGCAGCGGCAGGAAGGGTACGTGGTGGCCACGGTCACCCTTCCCATTGGCGACATCACCTCTTACCAACTACGAGTTTTGGCGGACAGCGTTCGGCGTTTTACTAAAGAAACCATCCGGACCACGGTCGAGCAAAACTTTGTGATCCGCTGGGTCAGCCAGAGCGATCTGCCGGAGTTGTACGAGGCGCTCGAGGCCGTCGGCCTGGGCGCGCCCGGCGCGGGAGGCCTCGTGGACATTGTCGCCTGCCCGGGAACCGACACCTGCAAGCTGGGAATCTCCTCCTCGCGTGGTTTGGCGGCGGAGTTGCGAAAGCGGCTGGCCGAAAAGAGCTTCCAAATGGACGAGGCCGTCCAAAATCTGCACCTCAAGATCAGCGGCTGCTTTAATAGCTGCGGCCAGCATCATGTGGCGGATCTGGGATTCTACGGGGTCAGCCGCAAGATGTCCGGGTATGCGGTGCCGCATTTCCAGGTTGTCCTGGGCGGCGAATGGGAGCACAACGCGGGTTCCTATGGCCTCCCGGTTCTGGCGATACCCTCCAAGAACATTCCTGAGGTCGTCACTCGCCTGACGGACCGCTACGTCATGGACCGGAAGAAGGGAGAAAGTTTCAAGGACTTCGTCAAGAGGGTTGGCAAGGTCGAGTTGAAGAAACTCCTCGAAGACTTGACCCAGCCGCCGGCCGTTCAAGCGGATCGCTCCTTCTTCAGGGACTGGGGAGATCCGCGGGAATACAGCATGGGCGATCACGGAGTGGGTGAGTGCGCAGGAGAGGTCATCTCTTCCCTCGACTTCGATCTCGCCGCGGCCGAGAGGCAACTTTTCGAAGCGCAAGTAGCCTGGGAAAATGGTGAAGCGGAGCAGGCAGGAAAGACCGCGTATCAAGCCATGCTTCGCGCGGCCCAGGCGCTGGTCAAGGTCGAATATTTGGACGTTCGTGACGATCCGGACCAGATCATCGCGGAATTCCGAAAGCGGCTCTACGACACACAGAAGTTCTTTGACCCGTTCGTCGGAGGGAAATTCGCCCACTACCTTTTTGCCGCGCACCAGAAGGCCGGCATACCTTTCACCACGGAGTCAGCTCGCATGCTGATGGATGAGGCCCAGCTCTTTATCGATGCTTCGCATAGTTGCTCCAACCGAATGGAAACTCCGGTGAGCATTTAAAGCAAGGGATCGCAACCCATGGAACTTCAGCACATCAACGTAAAACTCCTGCTCGGCAAGCCCGAGGAAGTTGACCTCGAGCCGCTCATCCCGATTTTTCATAGCTGGATTCAGGATCGGATCAGAGAAGAACTGCTGCTCGACGTGGCCGATTACCGGCATGTTTACGCGGGCCCGGGGATCATCCTGATCGGGTACGAGGGCAACTATAGCGTGGACAATGAGGACAACCGGCTGGGGGTTCGCTACAACCGTAAAGCTGCGCTCGAAGGCACGAACCAGGACCGCTTGAACCAGGCCGCGCGCGCCGCCCTCACCGCCTGCGAGCGCCTCGAAGCCGACCCTCGTCTCCAGGGAAAGCTTCGCTTTAACGGCCAGGAGATCGAAATTTCCATCAATGACCGCCTGCTGGCCCCCAATAGCGCCCCCACCCGCGAAGCCATCAAGACCGATTTGGAGCCCTTCGTCCAAAAACTTCTGGGGGGCAGCGACTATTCCCTCTCCTTCGATGACAACCCTCGCAACCTGTTTCGAGCTTGCGTGAAAGCCTTGCAAACCTTTTCGGCAGAAACCTTGTCCAAGAATCTGACTTCCGGCTGAAGAGTGGAAAGGTCAGAAAGCGCGGTCACGCTGCGTCCGTCCCGCCGGCGCGCCGGATGGGTTCCAAATGAAATGTTCCTTTTGCTTCCCTCGCAGAGCTTCCCAGATGTCGCATCCGGCACAGACGGCCTTCATCGCCCGGCTCATTTTCCAGACGCGGAAATAGGGCACCTGCTGCGCCCCGTAATTCCGGAAGTGGCGCTCCACGGGCTCGATCATGGAACCTTCAAAGTCAAAGGACTTACCCTGCTCGGAGGCCAACTGGATAGCCCGCCAAAATAACAGGCTGCCCGCGCCGCTGCTTCTCCAGTCAGGATCGCTTCCGGCCAGAATGCTGTAGACACACCGGTCGTCCCAGACGAGGTACAGGGCGGCATGCGTGTTGCCCCGCGCATCCTCCGCAAAGAAGATTCGGCGGGAATC
>Ga0307373_10007266_pt1 | contig 17336 bp, 14 predicted proteins | sample OX2MG_FD_202534 | JGI IMG/M metagenome (GOLD analysis project Ga0307373, IMG submission 202534) | Soil microbial communities from Risofladan, Vaasa, Finland - OX-2 | ecosystem: Environmental > Terrestrial > Soil > Coastal area > Acid sulfate soil | place: Finland: Risofladan, Vaasa | collected... | reverse complement strand
TTGCCACGGTGATCCACGCCTGCCACATCACGTCACTGCGGGTGAGCTTGTCGTAGAGGGCGTGGAATCTCCGTGTCGGGTCCTGCTTGGCACTGCGGTAGAGCACGCGTTGGAGGGCTTGGAGATTACTGATGCCTTCGTTCCTGGCAACATCCCTGACCCGTGTCCGGGCATAGTGGTCGCCTGTTTCGTCGGCATCTGCTGGTTGATCTAGTCGGTCTGACACTGACCTACTCCGTCCCTTCCTTCTCGTGCATCGATGAAGCAGGGGTCCTTCGCTCGGGGCGGGTTATGTTGTCCCGCTCGTCGTCACTACTACGACCCCCTCCGACTCCCTCTCGGCTGCCTGCCCTTTCCCGGGATCGCCGGTTATAGGCAGACGCACTCCTCATCCCCACAGGACGAGGGCCGAGGAGGGCCTCTCCAGTTCCCACGACAGCCTTCGTGACATTCCACGCTCCATACGCCGGGGAGTTCTTCGGCACCCGCTCCAAGATCAGAGGTGCCTTCCATGGCCTTCGCCCACCCCTCGTGGGCTCGGCACTCCCTTGGACCTGCTTTCACAGGTTTTGTGTAACGACGCTGCAAGCTTCACTTCATGTTGCGGACTGCCACCTTGCTCCACCCCGCTTCGACGCCGGCATCTCGACCGACCCCGGGGGCTTCGCTACCGAGGACCTTGGTGTCTCCCCGGACCGGACTTGCACCGGCTGGTTGTCGTGAGCTTGTCGCTCGGTTACGTCATGTCCACTCCTTTCGTGTTCACGGCGCCCGAGCTGCTGGACGCACGAGGGGTTCACAATTCGAGTGATGAACCCTCTGAGCTGCGACGATGGCGCTTTCATCACCATTTCGGAGCCATTGCAGCTTCAGAACGGCTGATCTGATGCCGTCATCATGAACCCCCTCATGATGAAAGTTATGAACCCTCTGAGCAGGGATTATCCGCGCCACTACGACCGGCAACCTCTTGACCAGGGGCTTCGTCGGCCTCCAAAGATTTCTCAGATTTCTTCGAGTCATGAGGCATTTGATGAGGGGTTTGATGAACCCCAATCGTCATCGTGGTCGCCATGAACTCACCTACGACCCACCGACGGCAGCCCGAACGCCGCACCACCCGGACCGAATCACCGCCAATCACGGAAGCCGACGTTGACAGCCCGCACGGCGCCGTCTCCTCCGTGCTCGTGACACGAACCCAGGAGGGTCGTCCGGGTGCGCCCGATCATGCTCCGCCCGGCATCGAGGGTCCCGTGTCACACGGCATCCCTTCAGGTGGATCATGACGATCACCAGTCTCGCCGGAAAGGACCCGACCGCCGCGGCTGACCTCCTATCGATCCCGGAAACGGCCCGGCGCATCGGCCTGCATGCCGACACCCTCTACCGCCTCTGCCGGACAGGGCAGTTCCCTCCGGCAATCCAGATCGGCGGGCGGTGGAGGGTGTCGGTGCCCCGCCTTGCCCGGTACCTCCACGGCGACTCAGCCGACATCGGCGGCGACGGGACCGCACTCGGACCGGCATCCAGGTCCGCTCATGATGAATCTTGAGGAGCACGACCGATCCCGTCTGGATTACGGAGAAGGGCGAACCCGAACTTCTGAGAACGACTCGCAGGATTCGCGCCACCGTCGTCCGATCCCACTTCTGAGAAGAGGTGGGCCTCTACCTTCGTGGGCGACGCCGGCAAGGGATGGCGGGTCGACGCCCTGCGCCGAACACACCGGCTCTGTCAGGAACCTCAAGCTTGCAAATGTTGCCCGGCCACCTCAGACCGAGTGGGTGGAGTCGCCCCGGCCCGGGGCCTGACGAGCCACAGTTACGTGTGTGCTTCGGGTCTCAGTACACATACTTAGCGCCATAGCTGGGTGTAGCATGAGCACATGAACACAGCTAGGAAACCCAAGGGGACACCTGCCGGTGGCCAGCACAAAGCCCGGTCCAACCCCGAGGGCGGACTCAACCTAGCCCCGGCGACATGGCCGGCCATCGAGTACGAGGAGCGCTCCTGGGAGCCCGACTACGAGGACAACATCTGGGGGTCCAAGAGCCAACGCAACAAAGAGCGCGGGACGTATCAGGCCGCCGTGACACCGCTGATCGCGGAGATCCCCGCAGTCGAGCTTCCACCGGAGGTGGAGGTCCTTGCGAACGAAGCGTCGATTGCCATTGCCCGATTCGACGCCGAGGTCGGGACGGAGATCGCCCCATTCTCCGCGATCCTGTTGCGTTCGGAGTCGGCGGCATCCTCGGAGATCGAGAATCTGACCGCTGGCGCAAAGGCGATCGCCATGGCCGAACTTGGCGATCAGAGCCGCCGCAACGCTGTGCAGGTGGTCGCCAATACGACAGCCATGAGATCTGCCATCGCCCTGGCCGACAACCTCGACAAGGACACGATCATAGCGATGCACACTGCCCTGCTACAGGACGAGCATCCCGAATGGACAGGCGACTGGCGGAATGAGCAAGTAAGGATTGGTGGTCAGACCGTGCACACGGCGACCTTCGTTCCACCCCATGACGACCGAGTGCCAGTCGCCATGGACGACCTCATTCGCTTCGTTGCCCGAGACGACCTCGCTCCGTTCGTCCAGGCCGCAGTCGCCCATGCCCAGTTCGAGACCATCCACCCGTTTCCTGACGGAAATGGCCGAGTCGGTCGGGCGCTGATTCACGCCACCCTCAGGAACAAGGGCCTGACCGAGAATGTCACCGTTCCGGTATCTGCAGGCCTCCTGGTAAACGTCGGTGACTACTTCAAGGCGCTCAACGAGTACCGGGCCGGAGACCCGGCTTCCATCGTCAGACACCTGGCAGAAGCATCGTTCGAGGCCATCGACAATGGTCGGCATCTTGTGGCCGACATCCGGAACGTAAGCCAGGGATGGAAAGAGAAGATCACGGCGAGATCGGACGCGAAGGCGTGGCCCCTGTCCGAACTCCTGCTCCGCCAGCCGGCGATCGACTCGACTGTTGTCCAGGAAGAACTGGGGATTCGCCAGCAGGTAGCCGACCGGGCCATCGAGACGCTCGTGGATGCCGGGGTGCTGACGAAGGTGTCAGGGAACCACCGGAGCCGGAAGTGGGCCGCCGTCGAGATCCTCGACGCCCTCGACGAGTTCGCCAAGCGGACTGGGCGCCGAAAGGCTCACTGATCCCTACTGGTGGATACCCAGCTCGGCCGGTTACAGGTCCAGCACTGCCTCCAGCACGCCGGCCGCCTCCCGATCCCGTTCCGGCAGTGCGTGGGCGTACCGGTCAAGCGTCATGGTGGCCCGGGCATGACCATGCCGCTCGGCAACGGTCCGAACGTCCACCCCGGCGGCGATCAGGGTGGTCACGGAGAAGTGTCGCAGGTCGTGAAACCGGAACGGCCAACGCTGCCCCGGGGCGAGGTCTGACCGGGTCGCCTTCGGCTTCGCCTCCCGCAACCGCTGCAGTGCCGGCCTCTCCATCTGCATGCAGAGCCCGGCAAAGCCGTGGGTCAACGTGTCCGGGTTGGCTGCGGTGGCGCCGTTGGCGTTATAGCTGAGGACGTAGGGATCCTCCACCAGCGGGGACTCCGCCTCTGCGGACAGCGCCACCATGTAGTCCCAGCGGCGTCGGAGCACGGTGACGCCCAGTGGTTCCAGCGCGAGGTCCCGGCTCTGATGGGTCTTCGTCAGTCCGGTGTGCTGCTCTCCACCGGCGACCGTCAGTGACCGAGCAATCCGGACCCGGCCTGCGGCAAGATCGAAATCGGACCAACGTAGCGCGACCAGCTCCCCTCGACGGGCTCCGGTCAAAGCCGCCAGAGCGATCGCCGTGGCGAGGACCGGGTCCTCTTCGTCTGCGACCTTCACCAGTGCGGAGAGCTGTTCCGGTGTCGGGACAACCATGTCCTTCCGGACCGGCGACGGTGGTGACGCCCGGTCGGTCGGCGCCCGGTCGATCCATCCCCACTTAACCGCTTGGCGACATGCCGCCGACAGGATCGAGTGGTACTTGTGCACCGTCGATGCCGACAGCCCGTCGGCCAGCCAGCCCCGGTAGGCGGCATCGATGGCGTCAGCCTCCAGTTTGTCGAGGCGGACATCCCCGAGCGCGGGACGGAGTCGTCCCTCGATCTTTCGACGGTTCTCATAGACCGTCCGGGGACGGTGGCTCACCGCCGTCGCCTCCAGCCACTTGTCGAGCAGTTGGCCAACGGTCGCGCTGGTTCGGTTGAACCTGCCCGCCTCGACCTCGGCCACCAGCGTCGAAAGAGCCTTGCCCGCTGCCTTCTCCGTGCCACGGAACGAGCGTGTGGTTTGGCGGGGCTTGCCGCTAACCGGATCGCGTCCGATGAACGCCCGCAGCTCCCAGTGACCCGGGGACCGCTGGCGCATGGTGCCCGGTTGGCTCTTCGTGCTCGCTCGACCGCCCATGCCCGACACCCTACGCCGTTTCCGGCTTCTGTAGGGCATTTGTAGGGCAGTCCGTCTGGCTCCGACCCCGTAAAGTGCCTCTGACCTGGTGGGCGCTAGAGGACTCGAACCTCCGACCTCAGCCGTGTGAAGGCTGCGCTCTAACCAGCTGAGCTAAGCGCCCTTTCGGGGAACACTACCTGCTGAACCACCATTTTCTGGATCCCAGGCCGCGGGCTGCCGTCCACGGCCATGCGCTCGGTGCAGTGGCGGGCCGACTGGTGGCCTGACCCCTTCCGATGCGCCAAGGCCACGAAATCTACCCCAGCCGGCACCGGTGGCGTTGCGCTCGGCCGGCGCGAGGAGCGAACGGAACCTGGGAGGTCCGTGGCCGGCCCATGGGAGGATCGGAGATCCGACGAAAGGCCCAGCCATGAGCAGCTACACCCACGTCCCGCATCCCCACACGCTCGAGCGCCTCCAACACCGCGACAAACCGGTCACGACGGCCGACGTCATCAAGAGCAGGACGACCGTCCGTTTCAACTCGTGGCTGGCGGTGAAGATCACCAACGGGGTCGGCACCATGTGGTGTGCCTACGCCTTTGCGGCCATCGCGCTCGTCGGCCTGCCCGCCGCCCTGAAGCCGGGCGGTGAGGGCATCATCGCCTGGATCGCCCAGACGTTCCTTCAACTCGTCCTGCTGTCGATCATCATCGTGGGCCAGAACATCGCCGCCGCGTCGTCCGACGCTCGCTCGGAGAACACCTTCAAGGACGCCGAGGCCATCTTGAGCGAGGCATTGGAGATACAGAAGCACCTGCGGGTCCAGGACGAGGAATTGATCGCCACGCTGAAGGACGCGCTGTCGAAGGTCCCGTGTCCCGCCGAAGGGCCGGACGGGCAGCGCTCCTGACGGACCCCCGGCACACGATGCACGGCCGGGTGCCCGCCCAAGGTAGAACAGGGCCATGGCTGATCCCACTTCGAGTACCCCGTTCGACCTGGCCGAGACGGACCGGCTCCTGTCGACGACCCGCGCGGTGCGCAAGCGTCTCGACCTCGGCCGGCCGGTGGAGCCCGAAGTGCTCCTCGACTGCATCCGCCTGTCCCAGCAGGCACCCACGGGTTCCAACAACCAGGGCTGGCGGTGGATGATCGTCACCGATCCCGGAAAACGCGCCGCCCTGGCAGAGCTGTACCGGGCGGGAGGAGCCGCCTACCTCGAGCGGCAGCGCCAGACCATCGACGCGGAATCCCAGATCGGGCGGGTCATGGACTCGGCCACCTGGTTGGCCCAGAACATCGAGCACGTGCCGGTGCACGTCATCCCCTGTATCAAGGGCCGGCTCGGCTCCGACGCTCCGGCCATGGCCTGGGCGGCCCAGATGGGATCGATCTTCCCCGCCGTGTGGAGCTTTCAGCTGGCCCTACGGGCCCGGGGCCTGGGCTCGGTCATCACCAGCTTCCACCTCGCCTCCGAGAGGCAGGTGGCCGAGCTACTCGACATTCCCGACGACGTGATGCAGGTGGCCCTGCTCCCTGTGGCCTACACCAAGGGGACGGACTTCCGCCCCGCGCACCGACCGCCGCCCGAGCGCATCACGCACTGGGACAGCTGGGGCAACAAGCGTCAGGGCTGAGGGTCAGGGTCTCGGGATCCGAGCACCACCGCGTCCTCGCCACGCCCGATCGTGCTCAGGCGGGCAGGAACCGGCTTCGCAACGCCCGCTTGTCCGGCTTGCCGCTGCCGAGCAGCGGAACCGCCGTCGCCGGCACGACGTCTATGCGGGCCGGCACCTTGTAGCTCGACAGAAGCTCCCGCGTCCGTGCCCGTAGGTCCTGAGGGCCGAGCCGGCGGCCCGGCTCGGCCACGACGACCGCCACCACCGCCTCGCCCCGTTCGGCGTCATCGATGCCGAACACGTATGCCTCCGCCACTCCGGGAAGGCCCAGGAGCACCCGCTCGACCTCCGCAGGTGCGACGTTCGCCCCGCCGGTCTTGATCATCTCGCTGTACCGCCCGGTGAAGTAGATGTGCCCCGACTCGAGGTACCCGCGATCGCCGGTGTGGTAGAAGCCGTCGGCGTCGAACACCTCCTCCCGCTCCCGCTTGTACAACCCGGCCATGAGGCCGAACCCACGGACGCAGAACTCCCCCTCCTGACCGTCGGGAACAGGGGCCTGGGTCTCGTGGTCGACGACCTTGTACTCAAAGTACTCGGGGTCGGCGTGGGGTCCGAAGGTCTCGGTCATGCCGAGGTTCCTCGTGTCGCCGCGCGACGACACGAACCCGGGAGGTGCCTCCGCCGGGAGGAGCGACGTCGACCCGCCCTCGCCCGCGCCCTCCCCGCTCGCCGCGTCAGCCAGCCGGATCTTCTCGAGAAGGCTCGCCCATCCGGCCAGGGAGGTGCAGCGCTCGCGACGCACCAGATCGACGGCCCCGCTCACCTCGAACCGCTCCTGGCACACCACGGCGGCGCCGCTGTGCAGGGCGCCGAGGATCATCTGCGGACCCCCGACCCAGAAGAACGGCATCGCGCAGAAGCAGCGACCGGGCTGCGACGCCTGCAGCCCCAAGCCGACGCTCGGGGCCACCTTGCGCACGGCCACCCCCTGGGTGTGGACCACCCCCTTCGGGTCGGCGCTGCTCCCGGACGTGTAGATGACCGTCATCGGATCGGCCGCGCTGACCTCGGACTCCATCGCCGCCAACAGCTCGTCACTGACCGATCCCCCGAGGGGCCCGTCCTTCCCGGCAACTGCGATCGGGCCCCCTCCGACCCGTTCGCCGGGCCGGCCAAGGTCCACCGGCGTCGCCCACGGCCGGTCCGATCCGCCCACGATCCAGATCGACCGGAGGTAGGGCAGCTCCTCCACACGGATCCGGTCCCTCTCCTGGGCGGCGAGACCGGGGACCGCCTCCTCGAGCATCAGGTTCATGTCACGGCCGAGCAGGAGGGCCGGAGCGACGAGGAACTGCACGTCGGCGATCCGAAGGGCCCGCCGCAGCTCTGCCGGGCGGTAGGTCGTCGAAAGGACCATCGAGAGCGCGCCGATGCGGGCCGCGGCCAACCACGTCACCGCGAAGGCCACCCCCGAGGGGAGCAGCAGGCCGATCCGGGTCGCCTTTCCGGCTCCAGCCTCCACCATCGCCTTGGCGAGCACCGCCGACAACGATCCCGCCTCGGCGAAGGAGCAACGGTCGTCGGCGGTGACGATGAAGTCTTCCTGATCGAAGGTCTCGACCGCGTGGGCGACGAGGCCCGGCACGGTCGGCGTGAACGCAAGCTCCGGTACCTGCACGTGACCCCCTCACCCTCCAGCGTCGCGCAAAGGTAGTCCCCGCCGGCAGGGTCCGACACAGCCGGTAGCCTGTCCGGACCATGGCAGGCGAACTCCCCGGTCCCCCCGACAACGAGGGCCACGGCAGCGACCGAGCGGAGAGCGGCGGTCCGCCGCCTCCGCGCACCTTCGTGCAGCGGATGTCCCAGACCTTCCTGAACCCGCCCAAGGCGAAGGCGCAGGCGAAGGCGCAGGCGCAAGGCCGCGAAGAGCAGCCCGAGCGGGAGCTCACCGACGCCGAGAAGCGGGCCCGGATCACCCAGATCGACGACACGGAGCGCAAGCTCGGCTACGCCGCGTCCATCCTGGCCGCCGTCATCGCCCTCATCACCTTCGTCCCCTTCATCAACAATCCTGCCCTCACGATCCAGAAGACCACCGCACCCCTGAAGGGCCACACCTGCCCGACCCACTACGAGTACGCCAAGGTCAGCGGGCACTTCACGTGTGTGGCCAACGTGACCCACCCGAGGTCCTACTGGCTCACCGAGCTCGCGATCCTGCTGATCTTCGCCGTGGCCGTCTTCATCACCACGCGGATACGGCGCCGGGCCGCTCTGGCGTTCGCCACCCTCATGACCGGGCTGGCAATGCTCTCGGTCGTTCAGTCGGTGCTGGCGTTCCCCTTCATCTTCCTGGGCGGTTGGCTGCTCATCCGGGCATGGCGGGTCCAGCGCTACGGCTCGCCCACCGCCAAGGGACCCACCCGCACCAAGGATGACGGCGGCACGGGCGGTGCCCGGGGCACGGGCACGAAGCCGGCGGCAGCACGGGGGAACGGCCGATCGGGGCGCGGCCGGCGGGGTGCGAAGAAGCCGGCTGGGCCGACCAGGCCCGCGCCGAGCAAGCGGTACACCCCCAAGGCACCGCCGCGCCGCCGCGTCCCGCCGTCGGACTGACCCGCGTCCCGCCGCCCGACCGACCGCTCCGCCTCGCCCTCCCCTCGCGGTCGTCGGCCTTCGCTCCGCCTACACCGCAGGGTCGACCTGTGGACCGGTGACCAGGGCGGAACGGAGCAGCTCCAGCACGTCGGCGCGCCGGCGGACCAGCGAGCGGGCGGTCGGTTCCTCGCCCAAGGCCCGGAGCACCTCCACCTCGGTCACCATCCCGATGACCGTTGAGTAGATGGCGAGGAGCAGCAGGCGGGGATCGTGGCGCCGCATGCGCCCTGCGTCCATCTCCGCCAGCAGGAAATCCGACGCCCGGTGGACCAGCGGCTCGAGGGCCGCGGTGAACTGGGTGGCCGCCGGCGGGCCCAGCCGGGACGCCTCGCGCACCAGGCCGAGGAGCTCGGGGCGGCGTGCCGCGAGCCGGAAGACCGATCGCACCACCGCCTCGACCCGGCTCCAACCGACCCCGGCGTCGTCGAGCGCGGTCTGCATGGCCTCGGCCAGCTCGGTCGCGCCCCGGCTGATAACCGCCTCCAGAAGCGCCTCCTTGCTCGGGAACCAGTAGAGGATGGTCTGCTTGCGGATCTCGAGCATGGCCGCGACCGCGTCGAGGGAGGTCGCCTCGTACCCCCGGGTCCCGAAGGAGGAGAGGGCTGCCCCGAGGATCCGGTCCGGCGTTCCGCTGGCCACCTACCACATGGTAGACACTCCGGCCTACCAGATGGTAGACAAGGGGACATGGTCATCGCCGACCAGCTGGCCGGGAAGCGGTTCTTCATCACCGGTGCCACCGGGTTTTTGGGAACGGCCCTGGTGGAGCGCATCATCCGGGTCATCCCCGATGCCGAGGTGCACCTCCTCGTCCGGCCGGGTCGCCGCACGACGGCCGATCGCAGGGTCGCCCGGGAGATCCTCAGGAACAACTGTTTCGACCGGCTCCGGTCCGAGCTCGGGGACCGCTTCGACGACGAGATGGCGCGCCGGGTCCGTGCGGTGCCGGGCGACGTCGGTCGAGACGGGCTCGGCCTCGACGACATCGGCCGGACCGCGCTCGCGTCGAGCGACGTCGTCGTCCACTCGGCCGCCGCCGTCAGCTTCGACTCACCGCTCGACCAGGCGGTTGAGGTCAACCTCCTCGGTCCCTCCCGGGTCGCCGCCGCGGTGGCGCAAGCCCGCGCCGACGCGGTCGCCTCGGGCGCCGGGCCCGGCCCCGGGCACCTGATCGCCGTCTCGACCGCCTACGTGGCGGGCACCCACCAGGGCGAGGCGCGCGAAGAGCTGCTGGACGACCAGCGCTTCACCCTCGACGTCGACTGGGAGGCCGAGGTCCGCAGCGCCCGCCGCCTGCGCGAGGACCTGCAGGCGGCGTCCCGGCAGCCCGACCACCTCGCCCGTTTCACCAAGAAGGCGCGCGCCGAGATGGGCGGGGCCGGTGAGCACGTCCTGGCGGCGCGCTCGGAGAAACTGCGCGAGGAGTGGGTGAGCCGCCGGCTCGTCGACGCGGGCTCGGCGCGCGCCCAGGCGCTCGGCTGGCCCGACGCCTACCCCTTCACCAAGGCCCTCGGCGAGCGGGCGCTGGTGGCCGGCCACGGTGTCGGGACCGCCCCCCCCGACCGGGCGGTCCCCCTCACCATCGTGCGGCCCTCCATCATCGAGTCGGCGCTGTCGGAGCCGCGACCCGGCTGGATCCGGGGCTTCCGCATGGCCGAGCCCATCATCGTCTCCTACGCCCGGGGCCTGCTCCGGGAATTTCCCGGCGTGCCCGAGGGCGTGATCGACGTGATCCCCGTCGACCTGGTGGTCGCGGCCATCCTCGCGGTGGCCGCCGCGGGACCCGAGCCGGGCCCCCCGGCCGTCATACAGGTGGCGTCGGGTGTCCGGAACCCGCTGCGCTACGGCCGGCTGGTCGAGCTGTGCCAGGACTGGTTCGGCCGCCACCCCGTGTACGACGAGCAGGGCCAGCCGATCGACGTCCCCGCGTGGTCGTTCCCAGGCCGAGGACGGGTCCAACGCCAGCTCCAGCAGGCCGACCGGCTCATGTCCGCCGCCGAGCGACTGATCACCACCCTGCCGCTGCGGGGCCGTCAGGCCGCCTTTGCGGCCCGGCTCGAGGACCGCCACGCGCTGGCCCGACGGGCACTCGGCTACGTCGAGCTGTACGGCGCCTACACCGAGACCGAGGCCCGTTACCGGGTCGACCGGCTGGTGGAGCTGTGGGAGCGCACCGACGAATCCGACCGCGCCAGGTTCTGCTTCGACCCGGCGGTGATCGACTGGGACCACTACGTGCACGACGTCCACCTCCCCTCGGTGGTGGAGCACGCGCGGCTGCGCACTTCCGCCGGTCGGTCGGTGGTGGACAAGCGCCCCGAGCGGGCCCGGCGGGCCATCCTGTCGCCCGAGCGGCACCTCGCGGTGTTCGACCTCGAGCACACGCTCATCGCCTCCAACGTGGTGGACACCTACGCCTGGTTGGCCAGCCGCCACCTCTCCGCCCTCGAACGGACGTCCTTCGTCGCCGGTCTCCTCGGGGAGGCGCCGTCGTTGCTGGCGTTGGACCGCCGCGACCGCGGGGACTTCCTGCGTTCGTTCTACCGCCGTTACGAGAACGCCCCGGTCGCCCAATTGGAGAAGGACTCGTGGGAGCTGTTCCATCGGCACCTGCTCACCCGGTCCTTTCCCGACGGCCTCGCCCGCGTACGCGAGCATCGCCGGCTCGGGCACCGGACCCTGCTGATCACGGGGGCCCTCAATTTCGTCATCGGGCCGCTCCGGCCGCTCTTCGACGACATCGTCTGCGCAAGCCTCGGCCAACGCGACGGCCGGTACGACGGCCGCCTCGAGGAGCTCCCGCCGATCGGCGAGGCCCGCGCCCTCCTGCTGGCCGACTACGCGGCGGCCCACGACCTCGCGCTCGAGGAGTCGGTGGCCTACGCGGACTCCTCGAGCGACCTGGCGATGCTCGAGGCGGTCGGGTTCCCGGTGGCCGTCAACCCCGAGGCCCGGCTCGCCGCCATCGCCCGCAGGCGGGGGTGGCACGTCGAGTACTGGTCGAAGGCCTCCGGCGGGTCGCACGCCCCGCTCCCGCTGGGCCCGTTGGACCTGCGCCGGCCCGGCACCCGGCGACCATGGGGGCGATCGGAGCACATCTCGACCGGCGACCGGGTCGACCGGTGAGGGCGCTCGTCTTCGAGCGCAACCTGGCGCGCTTCGCCGCGGCACGCCTCGTCTCGTCGCTGGGCTCGGGTCGGGCGGCCGGGATCGGGCCGCTCCGCCTCGCCGACTGCGATCCGCCCGAGCTCCCCGGCCCCGGGTGGCACCCGGTCCGTCCCCTCCTGTCGGGCATCTGCGGTTCGGACCTCACGACCCTGAACGGCCGGAGCTCCCGTTACTTCGAGGACCTCGTGAGCTTTCCGTTCGTCCCCGGCCACGAGGTCGTGGGAACCGTCGAGGCACTCGCCACCTCGGCGGAGGGCGCCGTGCTCGATCCCGGTACCCGGGTGGTGCTCGAACCGGTCCTCGGGTGCGCTGCCCGCGGGATCGACCCGCCGTGCGAGGCCTGCGCCGCCGGGCACACCGGTGACTGCGAGCACGTCGCCCACGGACACCTGCGACCCGGGCTCCAGACCGGGTTCTGCGCGGACACCGGTGGTGGCTGGTCGGCCGCCGGGCTCGTCGCCCACGAGAGCCAGCTCCACGCCGTCCCCCACTCGTTGAGCGACGAGGACGCGGTGACCGTCGAGCCGGTGGCCTGCGCGGTGCACGCGGTCCTGCACGCCGGACTACGCGAAAGCGAGATGGTGGCGGTGATCGGGGCCGGAACGGTGGGCCTCACTCTCACCGGTGCCCTGGCCCACCTGGCCGGCACCGGGCGATGCCCGGAGCCCTCGGCGCTGCTGGTCGCCGCCCGCCACCCCCACCAGCAGCAGGTCGCCACCGAGCTCGGCGCCACCTCGGCCCTGCCGACCCGGCAGCTCGCCCGGCTGGTCCGGCGCCGGAGCCGGTCGCTGGCCGTCGGCTCCCCGAGCCAGGGGTCCCGCCAGTTGACCGGGGGCGCCGATCTCGTCTTCGATTGCGTGGGCAGCGCCGAGTCCCTGCAGGAGGCCCTGGCCATCGTGCGGCCGCGTGGCCGGGTGGTGCTCGTCGGCATGCCCGGCCGGGTCCATCTCGATCTGGCCTCGCTCTGGCACCGCGAGGTGAGCCTGATCGGCGCCTACGCCTACGGGTCCGAGCGGGTCCCCGGCGCACCGGCGCCGGTGCGCACCTTCGACCTGGCCATGGAGGTGGCCGGCGCCCTCCGCACCGGCCGGCTCGTGTCGGCCACCTACCCGCTCGAGCGGTTTGAGGAAGCGCTCGCCCACGCCGGCGCCGCGGGCCGTCGGGGCGCGGTGAAGATCGCCTTCGACCTCCGGAGGGACCGAACCCCCGCGAAAGGAAGCCCTTCATGAGCCCGAGGCCCGGATTCGTGCTGGAGGTGGACCGCTCCACCCCGCCGACCCTCTTCTGGAACGGCGAGCAGTTCGCCCTCGAGCGCCTCCCCGAGGGCAGCCGGGTCGTGTACGCGCCCGAGCCCGTCGACGCCATGGCCGACCCCGTGTCCGCCATCCGTCACGCGCTCACCCACCCCCTGGGCGACAGCGAGCCGCTGCCCGCCCTGCTCCGCCCGGGCATGCGCCTCACCATCTGCTTCGACGACGTCTCCCTCCCCCTCCCCCCGATGCAGGCGCCCGACGTCCGCCAAATGGTGATCGAGGAGGTCCTCGACATGGCCGCCGCCGCCGGGGTGGACGACGTCGTGCTCGTGGCGGCGCTGGCCCTCCACCGGCGCATGACCGAGCCCGAGCTACGCCACGCGCTGGGCAACCGGGTGTACGAGGCTTTCGCTCCGCACGGTCTCCTCACCCAGCACGACGCCGAGGACCCGGCCAACCTCGTGCACCTCGGGCAGACCGAGCAGGGCGAGGACGTCGAGATCAACAAGCGCGCCGCCACCAGCGACCTCGTCGTGTACGTGAACATCAATCTGGTTGCCATGGACGGCGGGCACAAGAGCGTGGCGACCGGCCTGGCCAGCTACCGGAGCCTTCGCCACCACCACAACCCCCAGACCATGCGCCACAGCCGGTCCTTCATGGACGCGCCGGCGTCGGAGCTGCACACGGCCAACTGGCGAATGGGCCGCTTGATCGCCGCCAGCGGGGTGAAGGTGTTTCAGATAGAGACCACGCTGAACAACGACACCTTCCCGGACTCGTTCGCCTTCCTGCAGAAGCGCGAGTGGGAATGGTCCTTGCGGGATCGCGCCACCTACGCGGCGAGCTCGGCGGCCCTGGCGCGCACGCCGTCGCCGATGGCCCGCCGGATCTTCCACTCGATCCGCTCGCCCCATGCCCTGAGCTCGGTGCAGGCGGGAGAGGTCGAGGCGGTGCACGAGGTGACCACCGCCAACGTGTGGGCCCAACAGGGGGTGGAGGTGAACGGGCAGACCGACATCCTCACCATGGGCCTGCCCTATATCTGCCCGTACAACGTCGACTCCATCATGAACCCGATCCTCGTGGCCTGCCTCGGGCTCGGGTACTTCTTCAACCTCTACCGGGGGAAGCCACTCGTGCGCGAGGGCGGCGTCCTCATCCTGCGGCACCCCACGCCCTGGGACTTCCATCCCGGCCATCACCCGAGCTACATCGACTTCTTCGAGCAGGTGCTCGCCGAGACGGTCGACCCGGTGGTCATGCACAAGCAGTTCGAAGAGTCCTTCGCCACCGACCCCTGGTACATCCACCTCTACCGGACGGCGCACGCGTACCACGGCGTCCACCCCTTCTACATGTGGTACTGGTGCGCCCACGCCCTCGAGCACCTGGGACGCGTCATCGTGGTCGGCGGTGACCCGAAGGCCGTGCGGCGCCTCGGGTTCTCCCCCGCCTCGACGATGGCCGACGCGCTCGAGATCGCCGGCGACGTCGTCGGGACCTCGCCGTCGCTGACCCACCTCCACGCCCCTCCGATCCTGATGGCCGACGTCCGTTGAAGACACCCGCGGCCCTGGGCCGCCTCGGACGGGCCCGGTTCCCCCTCGCGCCGCCGACCTGGCCCCAGGGCGTCCCGCGTCCCGCACCCGAGCGCCACGTCGGGCTCGACTACGACCACGGATGGTCGAGGCGGTACCCAGTCCGCTTGGCACGGGCCATGCTGATCGACAACGTCACCCGCCCCCTGGCCCGGGCACTGGCACCGGCCACCATCAGGGGGAGCGAGCATCTCCGCCACGCGGAGGCACCGGTCATCTTCGTCGCCAACCACACCAGCCACGTCGACACCCCTCTCCTGCTGGCAAACCTCCCGATCAGGTTCCGCCACCACACGGTGGTGGCCGCGGCCGCCGACTACTTTTTCGACCGCACATGGAAAGCCGCCCTGTGGTCCTTCGTCCTGCCGGCCATCCCGATCGAGCGGACGAAGGTCAATCGCCGGTCGGCCGACGCCGCAGCCGAGCTGCTGGCCGAGGGGTGGAACCTCGTCATCTTCCCCGAGGGGGGGCGCTCGCCCGACGGCTGGGCCCAACCTTTCCGGGGCGGAGCGGCCTACCTGGCCCGGCGGACCGGTTGCCCGGTGGTGCCCGTCTACCTGCACGGCGCCCGTCACGTCCTCCCGAAGCGCGCGGGTGGTGGCGGCCGGCCGGCCGGGGGATCCGGGACCGAGATGCGGGCCGGGCACGGGCTTCGGCGTGCTCCGGTCACCGTCGTGTTCGGCGCACCCCTCCGGCCCGACGAGGGCGAGGACGCCCGCCGGTTCGGCGTTCGCATCGAACGGGCGGTCGCCGTGCTGGCCGACGAGGTGGCGAGCGACTGGTGGCAGGCCCGGCGACGGATGGCGAACAGCACGACCCCGTCGCACCGGGGACCCGAAGGCTCCCCCTGGGTGCGGTCGTGGGCCCTCGGCGCGGCACCGGGCGACACGCCGGCCACCGAGCCCGTTCGCTGGCCCCCGCGCTGACTTCTCTGCGCCTGCTTGTCTGCGCTGACTTCTCTGCGCCTCAGGGCCACTCGCGCCAGGCGGTGACGAGCACCGAGATCACCGGGCCGGTCAGCGCGACGCTCCCGTACTGCGGGTACTTCTCCCCCAGCATGGCGAGCGCCCGGTCCGTCGCCTCGCCGGGATGGAGCACCTGTGCCCACCCGTCGACGCGGACCCACCAGAGCTCGGACCAGTTCTCGTCGTAGTGGTCGACGAGTAGGGAGACGGCTGGGTTGGCCCGCACGTTGTCGAGACGGCGCAGCAGGGCCGAGGACTTGGGCTTCGCGTCGACGGCGCTGTACACGGTGTCCCCGCTCAGGACGAAGCAGCAGGGGACGATGTGGGGACGACCGGTGGGGGTGGTGGTGGCGAGGCGGCCCACCCGCGCCGCGGCCAACCGGCGCCTCCCCAGCGCGCTGCCGGGGGGAACCCCGGACCGGCCCGATCGCGGGTGGGCCCGCTGTTCGGGCAGAGGTTCGGGCAGAGGTTCGGGCAGCTGCGTCGGTCCGGGCTCTGCCATCGGCTCGAGCGCCTCCGTTCGGTGGGGGGAGATTCCCGGCGGTAGCGTTCCCCGCGTGTGCTTGCTCGTCATGCTCTCCCGGGTGGACCCGGACGCGCCACTCGTCGTCGCGGCCAACCGGGACGAGCGCATGGAGCGGCCGGCGCGGGCAATGACCGTCCTGGCCGAAGGCCCCCCTCGGATCCTCGGCGGATACGACGAGCTCGGCGGAGGAACCTGGCTCGCCGTGAACGAGCGGGGTCTGGTGGCCGGCCTTACCAACCGTCCGTTGGACGGAGGGCGGGACCCCGCCAAGAGGTCGAGAGGGGAGCTCCCCCTCTGGCTCGCCGGCTGGCCTGGCGCCAGGGAGGCGGTGGAACGCTTCGTGGAGGAGTTCTCCCCTTCGGACTACAACCCCTGTTGGATGCTGGTCGGGGACCGCGACTCCCTCTTCTCGCTCGACATGACCGCCGACGGCACGCCGGTCGCCGAGGAGCTGCCACCTGGTTCCTACGTGCTCGAGAACAGCCCCCTCGGAACCTCGAGCCCCAAGGGCGACCGTGTGAACGAGCAGGTCGCCAAGGCGGCCACGATGCGTGGCGACTCCCTCCTTCAGGCCCTGGGTACCATCCTGGGGGACCACACGGCTCCCGACGGGGCGAACGGTGCGAGCGGCGCCGACGGTGCGAACGGTGGCGACGGCGCCGACGGTGCGAACGGTGGCGACGGCCCGGCGCTCTCGAAGGTGACCCCGAACCAGGACCCGGGAGCCCGGTCGGTTCCGGTTGCCCGTTTGCGGGGGCTCTCCGCCAACTGCGTGCACTCGGACGGCTACGGCACCAGGTCCGCTCTGCTGTGCTGCGTGCCACGATCCTTCACCGCCCCGATCCGGGTCCTCGTAGCCGACGGTCCCCCTTGCACAACGCCAATGGTCGACGCCACCGGCCTCTGGCGTTCCTGATCGATTCGGCAGAACGCTCCAACGGGTGTGCCCGACCCCGCGATCGCGTGCGCCGCTCCCTGCCCGTGTCGGTGCTCCGGTCGCACCGGTGAACCGCCCCCCGCCCCGCCCCGTCCCACCCCTCCCCGCCCGGCGGATCGTCGACACACCCCGATGGTTCAATTCCCCCATGGAGCTGAGCGCCCTCGCCGAGACGATCGACGCCCTGATCGCGTCGGGTCCGTCGGC
>Ga0307373_10007265_pt1 | contig 17337 bp, 15 predicted proteins | sample OX2MG_FD_202534 | JGI IMG/M metagenome (GOLD analysis project Ga0307373, IMG submission 202534) | Soil microbial communities from Risofladan, Vaasa, Finland - OX-2 | ecosystem: Environmental > Terrestrial > Soil > Coastal area > Acid sulfate soil | place: Finland: Risofladan, Vaasa | collected... | reverse complement strand
CGAGGCCTCCAGGATGGCCAGGCTGCCCGGGGTCAGCAGTGCACCGCCGATGCCCTGCACGACCCGGAGGACGATGAGCTGGGTGGAGCCGGTGGCCACGGCACACGCCGCCGAGGAGACGGCGAACCAGGCCACGCCGATCACGAAGACCCGCTTGCGCCCGTAGATGTCGCCGAGCGAGCCGCCGAGCAGGAGGAGCGAGGCGAGGGTCAGGGTGTAGCCGGTGACCACCCACTGCAGCGTGCCCAACGAGGCGTGGAAGTCCCTCCCGATGGTCGGCAGGGCGATCCCGATCACGGTGGCGTCGATGGCCGCCATGCCCGAACCCAGCACCGTGGCGGCGATGACCCATCTCCCGGCCACCGATCGGAACCGGACACCGTCGGGGCCCGGCCGGCCGGCCCGCGGGTCTGGCCTGATGGTCATCCCGACACCGTCCCACACCGCTGGGCCCGGGCGGGGGCTCAGCGGTCAGGCCGACCGGACTCAGGGCCTCCGGGCGGCCGGCATCAGGTCACCGGTGCCCCACTGGCCGAGGACGTTGAGCTGGACGTGGTCCCCGGTGGCCTCCACGATCCGGTCCCCGCCCACGTACAGGGCGGTGTGGTAGACGCTGGTCCAATCGGTGGGGCTGGTGCCCCAGAAGACGAGGTCCCCGGTCCGGAGGTCGCTCATCGGGACCGCCGTGCCGGCGGTGTGGTACTGGTCGTTGGCCACGCGGGCGAACGTGATGCCGGCGCCGTGGCTCCACGAGGCGAGGGCCAGTCCCGAGCAGTCGTAGCCGACCGGGCCGTTCCCGCCCCAGATGTACGGCTTACCCAACTGCTGGAAGGCGAACTGAACGGCCTTGTCCCCGGGCGTCACCGGCTGCATGAGCAGGGCCAAGGTGGGCGGGTCGGCCGCCGTGGCGTCGCCGAAGGCGGTGGCCGTCCCGTTCTGCTGCACGACCCCGTAGCCGGGCCCGGTGCGGGTGGGTACCACCCGCTCGACGGGATCCCCAGGGTCCCCGGCGGTCGAGCCGTAGAAGGCGGCGTCCCCGAAGGTGAACACGCCCCCGTCCGAGGCCACCAGCCAGTACCCGTGGCCGTCGGGGGTGGAGGCCATCCCCACGATGGGCTGGTTCAGGGTCATCGCCCCGGTCGAGCCGTAGAAGGCGGCGCCCCCGAAGGTGAACACGCCCCCGTCCGAGGCCACCAGCCAGTACCCGTGACCGCCGGGGATGGGGGCCATCCCCACGATGGGCCGGTTGAGGTGGATGTTGCCGGTCGATCCGTAGAAGGCGGCGTCCCCGTAGGTGAACACCCCCCCGTCCGAGGCCACCATCCAGTAGCCGTTCCCGTCCGGGGTCGGGGTGAGCCCGACGATGGGCCGATTGAGGTGGATGTTGCCCGTCGAGCCGTAGAAGGCGGCGTCCCCGTAGGTGAACACCCCCCCGTCGGAGGCCACCATCCAGTACCCCTGGGCATCGGAGGTCGCGGCCAGGGCCACGACGGGCTGGTTGAGATGGGCCGGCGAGCCGAGGGAGGGGACTCCGAAGCCGTTGAGGGAGCCGTCCGGGGTGGCCAACCAGAAGTTGTCCGACGCCGGGGGACCGGTGGAGTGGCTGGTCACCGCCCCGGCCTGGCTCCCGCCGGTCCATGTCCCGGCGAGGGAGAGGGTGCCCAGGGCGACCAGCCCGGAGGCGCCCAGCGCCAGGCGCCTGACCCACTGTCGATTCATGCCCCTCGCCTCCAACCGGCGCTGAAGTCCCAACGCTCTTCGTAGTCATTCTCTCACTTATAGTGGTAATTGGCAACCGAGCGGAGAGGGGCGGGTCCGGGTACCCGGGGTCAGGACCGCTCGACCACCCGGCCCGGGGTGAGGGTGAACTCCTCGAGGGCGGGCACCTTGGTCCACTCCCAGTAGTCGACCAGGCGCCAGGGAGACAGGATGTAGATGCGGCCCTCGTCGTTCCGGTACCAGCTGTGGCGGATGGACGGATGCGACCACACCATGGTGTCGAGCTCGGTCTGCAGGCGCCGGTTGTAGTCGTCGTGCACATCGGGACGACACTCGATGGCTCCGTGCCCGCTCTCCACCACCGCCCCGATGCACCCCATGACGTAGCGGATCTGGCACTCCGAGTGGAAGATGATGCTCCCCCCGTGGGCCAGGTTGGTGCCCGGCCCGTACATGCAGAAGAAGTTGGGGAAGTTGGGGACGGTGATCCCGAGGTACGCGGTGGGGCGGTCCCCCCACTGTTCGGACAGCACGGCACCGTGGCGGCCCACGATCTCCATCGGCCAGAGATACCGGTTGGCGTGGAAGCCGGTGGCGTAGACGATCACGTCCAACGGGTGCGCCCGACCGTCCGTGGTGACGATCCCTTCGGGGGTGATCACCTCGATCGGCTCGGTGACCAGTTCGACGTTGTCGCGGGTGAGGGCGGCCAGCCAGCTCCCGTTGTCCTGAAGTGTCCGCTTCCCCAGGCAGACATAGTCCGGCACCACCTTGGCCAGCAGTTCGTCGTCCTCACCGATCTGGTCGGCCATCCACTGGGTGAACACCTCGCGGGCGGCGTCGTTGACCGCGCTCACCGAACGGCTCTGGTCGGGCCAGTCGGGGTCCACCCGCATGGCCGGCAGGCCTCCGTCGCAGGCCGGCCAGAAGAGCAGGAACCTGTACCAGCGGGCGTAGTACGGCAGGTGCTCCAGCGCCCAGGTGGCCCCGGGTCCCACCCGGTCGTGGTAGTGGGGGTTGGGGAACATCCAGGGGGCCGAGCGTTGGAAGACGGTCAGGTGCGCGACCTGTTCGGCCACGGTGGGCACGATCTGGAACGCGCTGGCCCCCGAGCCCACCACGGCCACCCGCTTGCCGGCCAGGTCGGTCCCCTCCACCCACTGGGCCGAGTGCATGGACGCCCCCTCGAACCGGTCCCGGCCCGGGAAGTCGGGGACGAAGGGCCGGTTGAGCTGGCCGACGGCGCTGATCACGACGTTGGCCTCCACCCGGTCCTCGGCGCCGTCGGACCGGCGGAGGTCGACCGCCCAGCGCGATGTCTCCTCCTGCCACCGGGCCCCGGTCACCTCGGTGCCGAACCGGACGTGCTCGGCTACCCCGAACCGGTGCATGCACCGGTCGAAGTAGGCCTGGAGCTCGTGCTGGCGGGCGAAGAACTCGGTCCAGCGGTTGTTGGGCGCGAAGGAGTAGCAGTAGAAGTGGTTCCCGACGTCGACCCGGCACCCTGGGTAGCGGTTCTCCCACCAGGTACCTCCGACCCCGGCGTTCTTCTCGACCACGGTGAAGGGGATGCCGGCCCGGGCCAGCCTGATGCCGGCCAACAGCCCGGACATCCCGGCACCGATCACCACCACGTGGAACCCGGTGCGGTCTTCGGCCCCGAGGCCCTCGACCCAGCCCGGCTCCCGGGCGTCGCCGCCGTCCAGCTCCAGCTCCTCGAGCAGCATGGGCACGTACTCGTCGGGGACCTCTTGGGCCACCAGCACGTTCATCATCTCGTGGACGACCTCGGGCGAGGGCGGGTCGGGCAGCTCGCAGCCCCCGTCACGGTAGGCCCCGATCACCTGCACGCCCAGGGCCCGAACGGATGCCTGGTCCTCGGGGCTCATGAACCCCTGGACCTCGTTGAGGTAGATGCCCGCGGGCCGGAGCTGCCCCCGCAGGATGGACGGGTCGCCTGCCATGTGGACCATGGACATCATCAGGGCCGGAACGCTGACGTCCTCGAGGGCCGCGGCAATGGCCTCGTCGTCCTCGGTGATCGCCTCCCACCCCAGGGGATTGACGGTGGACACGGACACTCCTCTCCCCGGACGATGACGGCCGGGTGGACCCCGGCGGCCCCCCTCCGGCAGCGGCCCGGAAGTCCTGCGAAACTCTAGGGCACCGCGTCGGCCGAAATTCCGCTCCGTCGACGCGGTGTCGTGTCGGCCGGGATGCGCGTTCATGGTCCCGGCCCCCCTTCACGATCAGCGCCGTCCGAGCGGGAGAGGAGCGATGTCCCCGTGGGCCATCCCGGTGTCGAGACGATCAGCGCCTTCCTGGCCGAGTCCGGTGTCACCACCGGTTCCGTGGCCGAACGGCGGACGGCCATGGAACGGATGTCCGGGTCGGCCCCCCCTCCCGACGGCGTGCGGATCGAGGCGGTCACCCTGGGGGGGTGCCGGGCCGAACGGATCACCCCGGACGGCGCGGCGACCGACTCCATGGTCCTCTACCTGCACGGCGGGGGGTACTGCACCGGGTCGCCCGGCAGCCATCGCCAGTTGGCCTCCCGGATCGCCCTGGCTGCCGCCAGCCCGGTGACCCTGCTCGACTACAGGCTGGCTCCCGAGCACCCCTTCCCGGCGGCGGTCACCGACGCCACCGAGGCCTACCGGGAGCTGCTGGCCCTCGGCGCCGATCCCCGGCGGACGGCCGTCGCCGGCGACTCGGCCGGGGGCGGGCTGACCGTGGCCACCCTGCTGGCCCTCCGCTCCGGGGGCGATCCGCTCCCGGCCGCCGCCGTGTGCCTGTCGCCGTGGGTGGACCTCACCCAGTCAGCTGGGTCCTACGACGCGCTGGCCGACAGGGACCCGATGGTGACGCGGGCCGGCCTTGACGAGATGGCCCGGTGTTACCTGGGGCCGGCCGACCCGCACACGGAGCTGGCCTCGCCCCTGTTCGCGGCGGACCTCGGCGGCCTCCCTCCGGTGCTGATCGAGGTCGGCGGGCGCGAGGTGCTCCTCGACGACGCCAGCGGGCTGGCCGACCGGATCCGGGCCGCGGGCGGGGACGTCACGCTGACCGTGTGGCCGGAGCTCATCCACGTGTTCCAGGTGTTTCCGGGCAGTGTCATCCCCGAGGCGGACGACAGCATCGCCGCCATCGGCTCGTTCCTGGCCGGGCTCCTCGGGGTGGGGGCCGGATCACCCGGGGGAAGGCCGCCCGGCGAGGGCGTCCGGGGCGCCGCACCGAGACCGTCCGGGGAGGACTGAGCGCATGCATGAGTTTCGAGGCAAGACGGCGGTGGTCACCGGGGCCGGCAGCGGGATCGGCCGGGCGCTGGCCGTGGCCTTCGCCGATGAGGGGATGCACGTGGCGTTGGCCGATCTCGACGAGGAGGCCCTGGCCGGCACGGTGGCGCGGATCGGGGAGCGGAACCCGTCGGCGGAGGCGGTGCCCCACGTGTGCGACGTGAGCTCGGCCGGGGAGGTCGATGCGCTGGCCGAGGCCGTCTTCGCCCGGTGGGGCCGGGTGGAGGTGCTGTGCAACAACGCCGGAGTCTTCGTCGGGGGCCTGATCTGGGACCGACCCGTGGAGGACTTCGAGTTCGTGCTGGGCGCCAACCTCTGGGGCATCCTGCACGGGATCCGGGCCTTCGTGCCCCGGATGCTGGCCCAGGACACCGAAGGCCACATCGTCAACACCTCCTCGGTGGCCGGGCTCCTCGGCGCGCCGTTCGAGGCACCGTACGCCATCTCCAAGTTCGCCGCCTTCGCCGCCACCGAGTCGCTGGCCCACGATCTGGTCGCGGTGGGCTCCAAGCTCAGGGCGTCCGTGTTGTGCCCGGGCATGATCACCACCAACATCGTGGACTCCGACCGCCACCGCCCGGAGCGACTGGCCACCGAGTTCACCGAGGACCAGAAGTTCGTCTCCGACTACCTGGCCCAGGCGGTGGCGTCGGGCATGGACGCCGCCGAGGTGGCCCGGATGGTGATCGAGGCCATACGGGCCGAGCAGTTCCTCATCCTGACCCATGACGCCTATCCGCAGAAGGTGCTGGACCGGGCGGACGCCCTGGTGGCCCGCCGTCTCCCGGACCTTCCCGACTTCGCCTGAGGCGACCGGGGGATGACCCGTCCACCGGTGTGGTGGCCGCCAGGACCAGTGCGGGTCGGCATGCGGTCCGGCCCGGCCGCTCAGGCCGTGGTGGCGATTCCCCCGTCGACCGGGATGACCGCACCGGTCAGATAGGCCCCGGCCGCCGAGGCCAGGAAGATGGCGACCCCGGCCATGTCGTCGGGCCGGCCGATGCGCCTGAGGGGCGCGGCGGCGGCGATCTGCTCACCGAAGGCCTCGAGCGTGGCGGCCATCATCTTGGACTCGAACGGCCCCGGGGCCACGGCGTTGACCGTGATGGTCGGAGCCAGGCGTTTGGCCAGATGGCGGGTCAGCTGATGCACCGCAGCCTTCGACGCCGAATACGAGTATGACTCCAGCACCGGGACGTGGATGCCGTCGATGGATCCGATGTTGATGACACGTGACGGCTCGTCGGCCGTGGCGCCCATCTCCAACAGGGGCAGGAAGAACTTGGTCGTGTGGAAGATGCCCTGGACATTGAGGTTGAGGACCCGGTCCCACGAGGCGGTGTCGTGGTCGGCCAGCGGCGCGCCCCAGGTGGCGCCGGCGTTGTTGACCAGTACGTCGACCCTCGGGTGGGCCGATCCGACCTGCTCGGCGAATCGTCGTGCGCCGTCCTCGGACGAGAGGTCGGCGGCCAGCCCGGTGCAGGAGCCGTAGGGCGAGAGCTCCGACACCGCGGCCTCGACCGCCTCCTGCTTGCGCGACGCCACCACCACGGTGGCGCCCGCCGCCACGAACCCGCCGGCGATCATGCGGCCGATACCCCGGGTCCCCCCGGTGACCACGACGGTCTTCCCCGCCACCGAGAAGAGCCGGTCGGGGGGCGTGGGTGGGGTGGGCGCGGACGCGGTGGGATCGCTCATGGACGCCGACGGTAGTGCAGCCGGTCCCCGGGGACGAGGCCGGCCCGGGGACGCGGCCGGCCCGGACGCCGGATCAGTCGGCCGGGGTCCGCTCGCGCAGGTGGGTGCGCTGGTCGAGTCAGTCCACGACGCCGCCGGCGGAGTCGGCGTAGCTGATGTGGCTGGAACCGTCCTCGGCGAGCAGCATGCGGTGGTGCCCCAGCCGGTAGTCGCCGACGTGCGCTCCGGGGCCGATCTCCGCCCACCACCAGCAGTGGGGAGACCCCCGCCGTTCGGACCCCCCAGGCCGTGGGCCGGGGCCACGAACGGCCCGGCTCCTTCGGCGCGGTGATTGTTAGGGTGCGGGCGGACTCGGGAGGCGCGCTATGCACCTGGCACTCACAGGGGAGCAGCAGGAGCTGAAGGATCGACTGCGGTCCTACTTCGCCGGTCTGGTGGCGGAGGACGAGGGTGTCGACGACCCCGGGTCCTCCTACGCCCGGCTCATCCGGCGGATGGGACACGACGGATGGCTGGGCCTCGGCTGGCCGGTGGAGTTCGGGGGACAGGGCCGCGGGCCCATCGACCAGATGATCTTCGTGGAGGAGTCCCATTGGGCCGGCGTGCCGCTGCCCCTGCTCACGCTCAACAGTGTGGGGCCCACCCTCATGAGCCTCGGAACCGACGAGCAGAAGGAGCGCATCCTCCCGGGGATCCTCCGGGGAGAGGTCCACTTCTCCATCGGCTACACAGAGCCCACGGCCGGTACCGACCTGGCGTCGCTGCGGACGCGTGCGGTCCGGGACGGGGACGAGTATGTGATCACCGGCGAGAAGCTGTACACCAGTGCCATCCAGTACGCCGACTACGTGTGGCTGGCGGCCCGCACCGACCCCGATGCTCCGAAGCACAAGGGACTGTCGGTGCTGATCGTCCCCACCGACGCGCCCGGCTTCCACTGGACGCCGCTGCGCACGGTGGCCGGCGAGTTCACCAGCGCCACGTTCTACGACGCCGTCCGGGTCCCGGCTGCGAATCTGGTGGGAGGGGAGAACGAGGGCTGGCGGCTGATCACCAACCAGCTGAACCACGAGCGGGTGGCCATCTGCCCTGTGTCGGGAATCCTTCGCAGCATCGCCGACGTGGAGGCGTGGGCCCGGGCCCAGACGCTGGCCGACGGCACCCGGGTGATCGACCGGCAGTGGGTCCAGGTCCACCTGGCCCGGCTCCGGGCGCGGGCGGAGTTCCTCAAGCTCATCAACTGGAAGCTGGCCTGGGCCGCCGACAAGGGCCTCAATCCGGCCGATGCCTCGGCGACCAAGGTGTTCGGGACGGAGTTCGCCCTGGAGGCGTACCGGCTCCTGTCGGAGATCGTGGGTCAGGCGGGCTACCTCCCCCAGGGGTCCCCGGGGGCCGTGCTGCGGGGAGGACTCGAGCGGAGCTCGCGGAGCCAGACCATCTTCACCTTCGGAGGCGGGACCAACGAGGTCCAACGGGACATCATCGCCATGATCGGCCTGGGCATGCCCCGGGCTCCCCGGTAGGACCGGACGCCGACCCGCCGCCGACCCCTAGTCTGAGGGCGGCCGGGACGCCGCGCCCGCTGAGCAAGGAGGCATCGGTGGAAGACCACGAGATCATCGCCCGCATCGGGAGCCTGGCCGACGAGGAGCAGCGCCTCGAGGAGCGGCACGTCGGAGAGGGTCTCTCCGACCAGGAGGCGACCCGGCTGAAGTCCATCGAGGTCACCTTGGACCAGATGTGGGACCTGCTCCGCCAGCGGAGGGCCCTGCGCAGCGCGGGCCGGAGCCCCGACGCGGCCACGGTCCGGTCCGAGGGCACCGTCGAGGGCTACCGGCAGTAGCGAGGGCGGCGCGCCCCGGTCCGACCGGGCGACGGTCGGGGCCGGTCTGGCCTACGCTCGCCGTGGAGCCGCCGCCGGGCCGTTGCGGTCGCCGGCGTACCGGGAGGAGCTGCATGGAGAGCGTGTCGGTCGACGGTGTGAGGGTGGCGTACGACGACACCGGCGGGGACGGTCCCCCGATCGTGCTGGCCCACGGGTTCCTGATGGACCGGTCCATGTTCCAGCCCCAGGTGGAGGCGTTGCGCCCGGCCTACCGGGTCATCACCTGGGACAGCCGGGGCTTCGGTGACACGGTCGACGACGGGCGGCCCTTCACCTACTGGGACCTGGCCTCGGACTGCCTCGCCCTGCTGGACCACCTCGACATCGACAGGGCCGTGGTCGGGGGGATGTCCCAGGGAGGCTTCGTCTCGTTGCGGGTCGCTCTCGCCGCGCCCGAGAGGGTCCGGGCCCTGATCCTGCTGGACACCCAGGCCGGGACGGAGGATCCCGAGGTGGTCCCGCTCTACCGGGCGATGCTGGACGAGTGGGTGGCCACAGGTCCGTCCGACGAGATCGCCCGGACGGTGGCCGATCTGATCATCGGGGACCCCGCCCTCGACCGGCCGTGGATCGCCCGCTGGAAGGCCCGGCCCCACGCGGCCATCGCCACGCCCGGCCAGACCCTCATCACCCGTGACGACGTCACCGACCGTTTGGGGGAGATCCGTGCGCCGGCCCTGGTGGTCCACGGCACGGCCGACGTGGCCATCCCCATGGACAGGGCCCGGGCACTGGCCGAGGGCCTGGCGGGCTGCAGCGGCGTGGTGGAGGTGGAGGGGGGGACCCACTCGGCCAACCTGACCCACCCCGGTCCGGTCAACGACGCCGTCATGGCCTTTCTGGAGGGACTGCCCGACTGACCCGGGGCAACGCCCCCGAGGTCAGTACAGCCCGACCACGTCCCCGTTCTCGTCGATGTCGATGTGCTCGGCGGCCGGGTGCCGGCTCAGCCCGGGCATGGTGCGCATGTCGCCGCAGATGGCGTAGATGAATCCGGCCCCGGCCGAGGCCCGCACCTCACGGACGGGGAGTCGCCAGCCCGTTGGTGCTCCCTTGCGGGAGGGGTCCGAGGAGATGGACAGGTGGGTCTTGGCGATGCAGATGGGAAGGTCGCCGAGTCCGTTGGCCTCGAACAGGTCGAGGCTGCGGGACGCCGCCGGGAGGTAGTCGACCCCGTCGGCGCCGTAGACCCGGGTGGCGATGGTCTCGATCTTCTCGCGCAGGGGGGCATCGGACGGATAGAGGAAGCGGAACTGACCGGGCTCCTCGGCGGCGGCCACCACCGCATCGGCCAGGTCGGTGGCTCCGGCCCCGCCGTCGCGGAAGTGGGTGGACACCGCGGACCGGACGCCCACGGAGTCGGCGATCTCCCGGATGGCGGCGTACTCGGACTCGAAGTCCTGGGGGAAGGCGTTGACGGCCACGACCGGGGTCACCCCGTGCAGGAGGACGTTCTCGATCTGCTTGCGGAGGTTGGATCCACCGGCCCGCACTTCCCCGGGGTTCTCGCGGAGCAGGTCGGCCGGCAGCGGCTTCCCGGCCGCGATCCGGTGGGCTCCGGAGTGAGCCTTGAGGGCCCGCACCGTGGTGACGATCACCGCGGCGTCGGGCACCAGGCCCGACACCCGACACTTGATGTTGAAGAACCGCTCCGCGCCCATGTCCGCGCCGAACCCGGCCTCGGTGATGAGGTAGTCGCCGGTGTGGATGCCGATCAGGTCGGCGACCACCGATGAGTTGCCGTGGGCGATGTTCCCGAAGGGGCCGGCATGGACGAGGACCGGAGTGTTCTCGAGGGTCTGCAACAGATTGGGTTGGATGGCATCCCGCATGATCACCGCCATGGCCCCGGCGGCGCGGATCTGCTCGGCGGTGACAGGGGCGCCGTCGCCGGTGAAGCCGACCACGATGCGGCCGAGCCGGCGGCGCATGTCCTGGAGCGACGTCGACAGGGCCAGGATGGCCATGACCTCACTGGCCGCGGTGATGTCGAAACCGGTCTGACGGGGCACCCCGTCCTCCTGCGTGCCCAGCCCGGCGACGATGTTGCGAAGGGCCCTGTCGTTCACGTCGAGCGCCCGCCGCCACGTCACGCTGGAGGGTTCGAGGCCGACCTGGTTTCCCTGGTAGAGATGGTTGTCGACCATCGCCGCCAGGGTGTTGTGCGCCGAGGTGACGGCGTGCATGTCCCCGGTCAGATGCAGGTTGAGCGCCTCGAAGGGCGCTGCCTGGCTGTACCCGCCGCCCGCCGCCCCGCCCTTGATCCCGAAGGTGGGGCCCATCGAGGCCTGACGGATGGCGGCGGTGGCCCTCCGGCCAACGTGGTGCATCCCCTGGGCCAACCCCAGCGTGGTGGTGGTCTTACCCTCGCCGAGGGGGGTCGGCGTCACCGCCGTCACCACCACGTAGCGGGCCTTCGGGCGATCGGCCAGGGCTGCAACCGCACCGAGCCTGATCTTGGCCACATACTCGCCATAGGGCTCCAGGAGGTCCTCGGAGATCCCGATCTCCCTGGCCACCGAGGAGACGGGCAGCAGGGTGGCCTTGCGGGCGATCTCGAGCGCGGTCGGCTGGCTGTCGTCGGTCACAGTCGTGCGTGGTCCCGGCAATCGGTCGGCATGCCACCCCTCGTTCGTCGTCCCCCGGTCCGCAGGCCCGGCCTGAGGGAGCATCGTACAGCGCTGCCACCGCCGACGACGGGGTGGCCACTCCGGTTCGGGGGCCCTCCCGTCAGACCAGGATCTGCTCCCAGCCCCGGTCCACCCGGGAGAGGAAGACCGTGGTGAGCTCCATGCTCCGGTGGAGCCAGACTCCGTCCGCGAGCACGTACTCGTCGTCCTCGAACCCGCACATCCACCACGAGGACCCGTCCTCGCGGCGACACGGGCAGAGGATGTCCCATCGACCCCGGGCCCGGTCGCCGTCCACGACGATGCGGGGCTTCACGAACAGGTGCCTCGAGAAGGTGAGGGTCGGACGGGCCAGGCGGGCGGCGATGGCGCCCCGGCCCACGTGGCGCCCGAGTCCCGGTCCACCGTCCCATACCCCGTCCTCGGTGAACAGCTGGGCAGCGGCCTCGGCCACCCGTCGGAGGCTGTCCTCGCGGACCCGCTCGCCGTGCGAGAACCGCTGGTCCACGAGGTCCCCGTAACGGGCCTTGAGGTCTTGGAGCGCCAGGAGTGATTCGGTGGAGTGGACTCTCCGTCGCAACGAGGCGATCTCGCTCGCCAGGTCTTCGATGGTGGGCATGTCCCCTCCGGGTCGAGCGGTGTCCTGGCGCAGGCGCGGTCGCCCGGGCTCCTGGCGCGAGATTACCGGTACCGCCGGCATCGGTCCGGATGGTGGCCCTCCACCCGGACTCTCAGGGCAATCTCAGCTTGGAGGGGTACGGTGCCGTGGTTGGGTCTGGGGGCGAGGAACCGCCGTCCGAGCTCCGGACCCAACCCTCTGGGCGGGTCCCGGCCCGGAAGGAGCACGGCCGGCGACGGCCGTCCTGTCGACCGGGCATCCCTCCCTCCTCCGTCCGATTCGTGCTGTACTCGCTGGGTCGCCGGCGCGGCGTCGGTGGCAGGGAGGTGTGAGCATGCCAGGATCGGTTGGATCGGTCAGGAGCCCGGTGGCGGTCATCCTGCTGTCGATCATCACCCTCGGGATCTACGGGCTCTACTGGCAGTACGCGACCTTCAAGGAGATGAAGGTCTTCAGCGGGGAGGGGATCGGTGGGGGAGTGGGACTGCTCCTCGCCATTCTGCTCGGGATCGTGAACATCTTCCTCATGCCCTCGGAGGTCGGTCATCTCTACGCCAGGGAGGGTCGTCAGCCTCCGGTGACCGGCATCACCGGGTTCTGGGTGCTCATCCCGTTGGTCGGCTGGATCATCTGGGTCGTGAAGACGCAAGGTCGGCTGAACGAGTTCTGGGGGTCTCACACCGTCGCGTCCTGAGCGCCCGTCCGGGGCCTGTCCAAGGGAGGGCCGAATCAGATCTCGTCGACGGTCCGGGGCGTGCGCAGGATCATCACCGACGCCGCCACCAACAGGACGGCTCCGATCACGGTGAAGACGAAGTGCCACCAGCTCCAACTGAACTGCCGTGTGACCGCCACCGCGGATGCCGCCGAGCATCCCTGGTAGCTGGGGCAGGTCGTGGTCGACGGGATCGAGGTGATCACCGTGCTGGTGAACCGGTTGATGGTCCAGAGTACCCACATGGCCCAGAGACCGACGACGACGACGATTCGCAACGGCTGATTACGAATACCCACGCGGTGATCTTGACAGATCTGAGTGGTACGTGATCCTCGCGCCAGGTGATTCCTGGCTCCGTGGCCCCTCGTCAGGCATTGCAACCGCAGGTAGCTTGCAACTCGTCCTCAGCTCGACGGCGCCCACGTCCCGCCTGGCTGCGGTCTCCGCGACGGGAAGTCGCGGTGGTGACGGGCGAGCGGACACGACCGGGTGGTAATGACGGGCAGCGGAGCCGAGCGGACGGGGTTGCGGACCAGCGGTGCGGTCCGCCGGCGTCGGACTCGCAGTGGCCGCCGGCGGGAATCCGTACGGGTTGTGGGGCCGGGGAGCAGGCGCGTCACCGCGGGCCTCGATCCGGACGGCACCCCCGCGCCTCATCGCGTGTCGGGGAAGAACCTCGGGAGGAAGTGCCGATTGGCCGCGAGCAGGCTGTCGGCCAATCGCTCGGCCAACGGGTACTGCCCGACGAGCGGATTGGCCACCAACGCCCGGATCATCACCTCCCGGCTCCCTGACAGCGCGGCCTCGACGGCCAGACGCTCGTACGCCTTGCAGTGGGCCACCAGTCCTGCCATCTCATGGGGAAGGGCCCGTTGCGGGAGGGGGTGGGCACCGCTGCCGTCGACGGTGCACGGGATCTCCACCACGGCATCGTCGGGCAGACCGGGGAGGCTGCCGTCGTTGCGCACATCGACGACCTGGACGTCGCCGGTCCCGGCATGGAGGGAGGCCATCAGGCGCACGGCCGCCTCGGAGTAGAACGCGCCCCCGCGGTAGGAGAGCTTGTTCGGTTTGGTGTCGAGCGACGGATCGCGGTATTGGGCCAGGAGCTCGGCCTCCAGCGCGGCGACCACCTCGGCCCTCGACCGCCAGCCCGGTGCCGACTGTTCGGCCAGGTCGTGTCGGAGGCAGTAGTAGTAGTGGAGGTAGTACGAGGGCAGTGCTCCGAGCAGTCGGAGCATCCCCACCGGCACACCACTCTCGAGCTCGAGCTCGGGGCCGAAGCGGCCGAGCAGTTCGGGCAGACGGTCGACGCCGTCGACCCGTGCCGATCGGACCCAGGTCAGGTGGTTGAGCCCCACGTGCTCCAGCTCGATGCCGTCGGGGTCCAACTCGAGATAGTGACCGATGCGCCTCTGCACGTGGATGGCGACATTGCACAGGCCCACGGCTCGGTGCCCTTCGTCGACCAGGGCCTGGGTCACGATCCCGACCGGGTTGGTGAAGTCCACCACCCACGCCCCGGCCGCCCCCCGCCTCGCCGTTTCCTCGGCGAGCTCGAGGACCAGGGGCACGGTGCGGAGGGCCTTGGCCAACCCGCCTGGTCCGGTGGTCTCCTGGCCCAGGCATCCGTAGCCGATGGGCAGGGTCTCGTCCGTGTGGCGGGCGGCCTGCCCACCCACCCGGAGCTGGATGATCACGAAGTCGGCGCCGTCGATCGCCCGATGGCGATCGTCTGTCGTGGCCAGCTCCCCGGCCCATCCCCGGCGGCGGAGCATCCGGTCGGCGAGGCCGCCCACCGCCTCCAGCCGATCGCTGTCAGGGTCGAGGAGGACGAGCTCGTCCACCACCATGCGGTCCTCGTGGTCGCACAGGCTGTCGACCAGCTCAGGCGTATAGGTACTCCCGCCACCGACCACGGCTACCTTCGTCCCCACGAGGTGAACGTAACATCACCCCGTGGGCCGGTGCGAGGGTGGACGGTGATCATGCGACGAGCGCTCGGGGAGTTGATCCTGGCCGTCGACGGCGGGGCCTCGAAGACCGACGCCTGGCTGGTCGGGGCGGACGGCAGTCTCCTGGGCTCGGCCCGGGGTCCGGGGTCCAACCACCAGCTGTCGGGGCTGGACGCCGCCATGGAATCGCTGGGCTCCACCGTCGACGCGGCGCTGGGCGACGCCGGTCTCGATGGGGTCAGGCCTCCCGCGGTCGGGACGGGCGTGTACTGCCTGGCCGGCGTGGACCTGCCCGTGGACGAAGTGCGACTCACCGATGCCGTGGTGTCCCGGGGGTGGACCACCGACTCCACCGTGCTCAACGACTCACTGGCGGTGCTCCGGGCCGGGTCGCGATCGGGATGGGGGGTGGGTGTGGTGTGCGGTTCCGGCCTCAATTGCGTCGGACTCGGACCGGACGGATCGGCGGTGCGCTTTCCGTCCCTCGGTGAGCTCTCCGGCGACCTGGCTGCCGGCGGCTCGTGGCTCGGAGTACGGACGCTGGGTCTGGCCCTCCGGTCCCGGGACGGCCGGGGAGGTCCGACTTCGCTGGTGGAGGCAGTGCCCGCCCACTTCGGTCTCCCGGACCCCGAAGCCGTGCTCACCGCGGTCTACACGGGGGAAATCGGCTTCGGCCGTCTCTTCGAACTTGCCCGGGTGTGCGTTCGGGCCGCGGCGCTGGGGGACACCACCGCGTCCGGCGCGGTCGGCATCCTGGTCGAGGAGGTGGTGGCGATGGTGACGGCCACCTCGAGGCGGCTGGGTGTGTCCCGGGAAGTGGTCGAGGTGGTGCTGGGCGGAGGCCTGTTCGACGGCGAGTACTCGGCCTTCGGCGAGCGGGTCGAGGCCGGCGTCCGGGAGGCAACACCGCTGGCCCGGTTCCGACGCCTGGACGCCCCGCCGGTCCTGGGTGCGGCACTGCTGGGCCTCGACGCCGTGGCCGCGGACGACCAGGCGGAGGCGCGGCTGCGGGCCGCGGTGCCACCGACCCGCGGGATCGACCTGGCCTGAACCGGTGGTCCGGCGTCGACGGGTTCCCTCGGCGCCCGCATCGCTGCCGCTTCGGCCCTGGCACCGATCAGCGGTGGCATGATCTGAGGGTGAGTGGCGATCGGCTCTACCGCTACGGCTGGGTCATCCCGATGACGTCATCCTCCTGTTCGCAGGCGTCGCCTGGTGGCTCGGCCGACACGCTCGCCGAGCAGTGGAGCCCCGGTCCGGCATGACCGGCCCCCAGCCCGGCGGGGGTACCGGGCGGACGGCCCGGACGGCACAGCCCTGCCGGTGGTGACGCTCCGTCCCGGTCTTCTGCTCATCACCGTGGAACCCCGAAACGTCCTGTTGAGTTCGCATCCACCCCCGGCCCGGCAGCTCTGGTTACGGTGAGTCGACATGTTCAAGCGAAAGAGCACCTCCGAGACCGAGAACACAGAGCCGGGTGGAATCGCCCGAGCATCGGACGAGCTGTCAGCTGCCCTCAAGGAGTTCGACGAGCGGGCCGAGACGTGGGCGCGCATTCCTGAGGTCGAGCGGGTCGTCCGCACCTGATCCATGTCGGCGGCTCGAGTAACGGGTCGGCCATGCTCGACGGTGCCGACCGTAGCCGAGCCTCGACCCTGGCACGGGTCGGGCTCGCTCAGATTCTCCCGGCAGAGCCCGACCACCGGAAGGCAGTGTCCTGGACTGAGGAGGCCTCCTGCCCACCTTGACCGGAAGTCTGGCTCCGAAGTCGCCGTGTGCCCGTGTGCCCGCGTGGTGCTCAGGGGCTGGTGTAGGACCACGCGCTGAACTGGGTTTGCTCCCCGGCCTGGGGCTTCCTGAGCCAGTCGCCCATCGCGCCGCCGTTGCCGGGTGGCAGCGGTGTCGTGTCGTTGTAGGTGACCAGCCACGTGTTCGGCTCTGGCGTCCCGTCGGCCCAGGCGCGCGCCGCGATGTGCGCGACCCCACCGGTCACTTGGACGACTTCCCGTATCCAGTAGTCGGTGTTCGCGACGACCACGAACGGGGCATCAGCGGCGTGGATCATGGTGCCTGCCCGGCGAATGGTCAGTTCCAAGGTGTTCTTCGTGAAGCCGTACTGGGTGGTGGTCGCGACATCTGCCTGGTACCAGTTGGACGTGTTGCTGCGCTGGACGATGACACCCGCCATGGCGGCGTCGGTCGCGGTCACGCGGAATCGCGCCAGCGTGTCGCCACCCATGACCGGAGGGGTGTTCACATATCCGGCGACCTTGTGACCGGTCACGCCCGCATAGACGATCACCCCGTGCTGGTTGTTGATGAACGCATACGGACTGGAGCCGTCGAGGGTGGTTTGCCACGGGAGATCCGTGATCCCGTCGGTGTTGGTCGTCGTTCCCCATCCGGCGCTGGTGTTGGCGCGCTGGAAGTTGTCCTCCGCCGTCGGGGGCTTCACGGTGAGGGCGGCGGTCCCCGAGGCGGTACCGTCGGTGCCGGTCACCGTGTGAGGACCGGCCGTGGTGGCGGAGCAGGATGCCCCGGCGCAGGAGCCGTCGGGTCCGATCGAGAAGGTGGTGGACGAGGTGACGTCACCGAGCGAGTTGCCGGAATGGTCGAAGCCGGTCGCGGTATACGTCTGGGACATGCCCGCTGCGACGGACGCGGTCGAGGGCGACAGGACGAGATGATCCAGCGGCCCGGTCGCGGTCACATCGAGGGTGGCGGTCCCCGAGGCGGTCCCGTCGGTTCCGGTCACCGTGTGAGGGCCGGTCGTGGTGGCGGAGCAGGATGCCGCGGTGCAGGAACCGTCGGGTCCGA
>Ga0307373_10007264_pt1 | contig 17338 bp, 22 predicted proteins | sample OX2MG_FD_202534 | JGI IMG/M metagenome (GOLD analysis project Ga0307373, IMG submission 202534) | Soil microbial communities from Risofladan, Vaasa, Finland - OX-2 | ecosystem: Environmental > Terrestrial > Soil > Coastal area > Acid sulfate soil | place: Finland: Risofladan, Vaasa | collected... | reverse complement strand
GCGAAACGGTCGACAGCGCCCAGTTCGAGGCACTGCTCGACGGCGACGGCGCAGAGCATGTCTTCGACGCCGACACGTCGGCACACGAATCCCGGCCGCCGGCGCCCGCCGGCGCGGCCCGCCGCCGGCGCAAGCGTCCGCTGACCGTGCCCAGGCCGGGCTTCGTCGGCGGAACCGCCGCGCTCGCGCAAGCCAGCTCCCACACCGGCATGCCAGCGGTCGACCCGAGCGCAGCCCCAGGACCAGCGAGCGGCTGACCGATTGCTGGCGCTCGGCCATGCCGCCTTGGTCGCAGCGATGTTCGTCGACACGGCGGGGGGATCCTGGAACTCGACAAACGCTGCGTCAAGGCATCCTTGACGCAGCCCCGGCGTCAAGTTAGCCTTGACGCCGTGAGCGCGGTTCCTGACATCGATCAGCTGAAATGCGAGATCGCGCCGGGCACACCGCTCGAGCAGCTGACAGACGCCAGAGAGATGGCCGACCGGTTACGCGCCCGGGGCGACGAGCTGCTCGACAACTATGTCGACGCCGCCCGCTCAGGCGGCACCAGCTGGACCGAGATCGGGTGCGCACTCGGGACCAGCAAGCAGGCCGCCCAACAGCGGTTCGCCGCGCTTGCGGTCCCGTCGCCCGGAGCGATGCCGCCAGCCCTGAGCGAGCCCGCCGCCCAAGTGTTCTGCGCCGCAGCCGAGGAAGCGCGTGCATTCGGCCACCACTACATCCGACCCGAACACCTCGTACTCGGGCTGTTCGCTGCGCCCGAGGAACTCGGCGCGCAAGTCCTCGTCGAGCTTGGCGTCACCGCCAATTTGGCTCGCGCGCGGGTCGAGCAGCGGCTCGGCTCGTCGGCCGCCCGGCCGACTGGATCGCTCGGCGCCGCGCCGCAAACCAAGCGGCTGCTCGAGCTCGCGCGCGCGATCGCGAAGTCGCTCGGTCACCGCTGCGCCGGAACCGAGCACATTCTGCTCGCCGCTAGCTCCCCGAAGCTCCACAGCCCGGCCGCATCGCTGCTTGCTGACTGTGGCGCGACGCCGGACAAGGTTCGCGACCAGCTCACGCGGATGCTGCTGGCCGAGGCGCCCGAGCTCGCCGAGCGACTGCGGAGCCGCTCGCTGCTCTCACGGGTGCGAATGCGAAGCCTCTGAGCCCGGCCAGCTGAGCGAATCCTTTAGGGGGCCGAGCGCGTCAGAAGGGCATCATGACGCGAGCATTCGTTCTTTCCGGCGGCGCCGGTCTCGGCGCGATCGAGGTCGGGATGCTGCAGGCGCTGTTTGAGCGCGGGATCGCGCCCGACCTGATCGTCGGCACCTCGGTCGGCGCGATCAACGGCGCGTTCATCGCCTCGCGCGAGCCGACCGTCGACACCGCGCTCGAGCTCGGCGAGATCTGGCGCGGGCTGCGGCGCGGGAAAGTGTTCCCGGCCAACCCGCTGACGGGGTTCATAGGGTTCGTCGGCGCCAGCGATCATCTCGTGCCCGAGGGCAACCTCCGGCGTCTGATCGCCGGCCATGTCCAGGTGCAGCGGCTCGAGCAGCTGCGCACGCCGCTGCACGTGATCGTCACCGACGTGCTGACCGGTCAGGAGCTCCGGCTGTCGGAGGGCCCGGCGGTCGACGCGGTGCTCGCGAGCGCGGCGATCCCTGGCGTGTTCGCGCCCGTCGAGGTCGACGGCCGGCGGTTGATGGACGGCGGTGTCGCCAACAACACCCCGATCTCGCATGCGGTCGAGCTGGGGGCCGATGAGATCTACGTGCTGCCGACGGGTTTTGCGTGTGCGCTCACCAAGCACCCGCGCGGCGCGCTCGCGATGCTGCTGCACGCGGAGAGCCTGCTGATCCAGCAGCGCCTCCACGTCGAGATCGAGCTTTACCGCGACCACGCGAACCTGGTGGTGCTACCGCCACCCTGCCCGCAGCCGATCCAGCCGATCGACTTCGCGCACGCCGGCGAGCTGATCGAACGCTCGCTCACCGAGAGCCGCGCCTACCTCGACTTCCTCGATGTGACCGACTCGGCCGCCGCGGCCACAGCACCCGCCGAACGCCTCATCGCGCACACGCACACGCAACCGGCTGAATCCTTCGCCACACCGGCGAGGTCATAAGAGAACAATCGCCGACCCGAAGGAGGCGCACACAATGTCAACCCACGCGGAACATCACCCACACGTCCACCAGCACGCTCGGGAGGGCGGGCTCGAGCTCTCGACCCTGATCCCAGCCGGCGCGATCGCCGGCATGGCCGGCGGCATGATGATGGCGATGTGGCAGATGATCGTCGGCGCGATCGCCCGCGACCCGACGGCGCTCCCGGGCGTGCACCAGAGCTTCTGGACCCCCGTCGAGGGCATCTGGAGCGTGATCTTCGGCTCCCAGCACTTCCACTCGAGCTTCCACCTCGTTCCAGTGCTCGGCGGAATCGCCGGCCACATGATGAACTCGATGATGCTCGGGATCGTCGGCGTCTACCTCGCGAGCAAGCTGTTCGGCGGCCGCCCCACGATCTATCAGGCGATGGCGTTCGGAATGATGTTCGGGCTCGTGCTCGAGGTCGTGATCATGAACCTGCTGGTCAACACCATCCTCCAGACCACGGTCCATTCGCTCTACACCTCCACCCCTGAGTGGAGCTGGTGGGTCGCGCACGCGATGTTCGGCGCCACCGTCGGGCTGACCGGCGTGGCGCTGACGCGCGCCCTCAGGCACTGAGATCACTCGCTGGTGCGTCGCATTTGCGACAGATCAGAAGGAATTGCGGGAAACCCGCCTCGGATCGCGCCGCGGACTACGGATGCCTGCCGGAAGCGCACGCGGGACGCTGGCTACATATTGGAATCCGGAGTCCGAGGAGGTCCGCGGTGAGTAGTGCGCCGGCAAGCGAGGCCCGAGCGACATCGGACCCCGATTCGGGTTTGCAATCGGCGAGCCGCGCATCCTCGACCCTGGCGGCCGAGGAGCAGCGGCTCGTCGCTCGCGCCCGCGCCGGCGACCAGGCCGCGTTCGCGATCCTGGCGGAGCCCTACCGCGTGCGTCTGCGGCGGGTCCTCTTTCGGATCACGCGGGACTGCGACGCCGCCCAGGACGCCGTGCAGGAGGCGATGACCCGCGCATGGCTGAACATCGATCGCTTCGAGGGCCGCTCGCAGTTCTACACCTGGCTGACCCGGATCGGGATCAACGAGGCGTACAACGGCATGCGCCGCCAACCGGCCGAGACGCTCGAGCTCGACGACCAGGTCGGCGAACGGGTCGCTGACTGGGGCGGCCGGCCCGACGAGGTGTTCGAGTCGCGCGAGTTCCTGCGCGCGACCGACGAGGCGCTTGGCCGGCTACCGCTCGATTACCGAGCGGCGGTCACGCTGCGCGATATCGAAGGCCTCTCGACCACCGAGGCGGCCGAGATCCTCGGGATCAACGAGCGCGCGCTCAAGAGCCGCCTGCACCGCGGGCGGATGGCGCTCCGGGCTCAGCTCGACTCGTATTTCGCCGCTGGCTACGTGCGCTAGCCAGCGCACCAGCTTCGCGCGCTGAGCGCTTGCAAGGGCAGCGTCAGCCGCGCGGTCGCTGCTCGTCGGCTGGCGTCGGCTGATCGCGCAGCGAACGCAGTCCGGCGACCGTGCGGCGCAGGTTCTCGAGCATCCGGTTGCAGTTCGGACACCAGCGAACGTGGTGCTCCAGGCGCGCCGCCGCGTCGTCCTCGAGCTCGCCGTCGAGGTAGTCCGACATGTCGGCGCGGGTCTCGCGGCAGCGTTCGCGATGTCGTTTGATCGGGTTCAGGGTCGGTGGCATGTGATCCCCATCGTCGGTCGTCGGCGCGACTGAAGACGCGGCCTTTACCACGCGTCTCCGTGCTTCTCCCGATTTGACTCCGCGTGCGATCAAAAGGATTCGCGAATCCTCAAAGCCGGCGACACCGTCTCATGGACGAACCCTTACACGGACCTGAGACCGGAAATGCTGCCCGCTGATGAACCCGAACGAGATGCCGACCCGCGCCTTCAGATCGGCGCATACATCACCGACGGCACAGTGCCGCTTGAGGTCGTCGGCGGGCGCTTCACGTACGGTCCGTTCGGACCATCGCACGCGGTGTGCGTCGAGGACTGCGTGACGCTTCAGACCAGTGAGTACAGCGCCGACATGATCCCTAGAGGCTTCCGGTTGGTGCGCGTCGCTCCAGCGCGCGCCACGGAGCTGTCGGTCGCCGCCTGATGGGATCGTGACCGATGAACGTCACGAGCAATCCGACACCACCGGCACGACGCGATGCGGTCGGTGCAGACCCTTCCGCGCGGGCCGGCGTGCCACCGCCGGTATTCGACGAGCACCGCTTGCGCCGGCGGCTGATCGGCGCCGCGCTCCTCGCAGCCGTGATGGTCTCGCTGCTGGTCGCGGTCCCCCCCTTGCGAAGCGTCGCCACCGCGATCGAGCACATGAGCCCGGGGTGGCTTGCGTTGGCGCTCCTGCTCGAGCTCGCGTCAGGCCTCAGCTTCGTGGTCATCTTCCGTCGCTTCTTCGACCGCGTCCCGGCCTCGGCCGCACGGGAGCTGGCGTGGACCGAGATGGGGACCGGTGCTCTGCTCCCCGGCGGCGGCGTCGGGGCGTACGCCGCGGGCGGCTGGCTGCTGCACCGGGCGGGGATGTCCTCGCGGCAGATCGTGGAGCGCTCGAGCGGCCTGTTCTTCCTGACCAGCGCGATCAACGTCGCTGCGATGGCCGGCGCCGGCGTCCTGCTCACCTTCGGCGTCGGCCACGCCCCCAACGATCTCCCCCACGCTGTGGTCCCGATCATCGGCGCCGTCCTCGCGACTGCCGTCGTGCTCGTCCTTCCCGGATTGTGCGCAGGACGACGCATCCGTAAGCAATGGTTGCGTGACCTGCTCGCCGGAATCAGCACCGCCGAGCGGGTCCTGGCTCGACCGAACTGGCGGCTGCTCGGGGCGATCGGCTACCTCGGCTTCGACATCGCCGTGCTGTGGGTGACGTTCGCCGCCACCGGCCACCAGCTGCCGGTCGCCGCGCTCACGCTCGCCTACCTGATCGGCTACCTCGCGAACCTGATTCCGATCCCCGGAGGCGTCGGCGTGCTCGAGGGCGGGCTGGCCGGAATGCTGATCATCTACGGGGCGCCGGCCACCCAGGCGGCTGCGGCCGTGCTCGTCTACCACGCGATCGCGTTCTGGATCCCCAGCCTCGGCGGCCTGTTTGCTTACTCGCGGCTGCGCTGCCGGCTGCGCGACGCGAGCGCGGCCGAGGCCCGGACGATGCCGGAGCCGACCTCACCTCAGACCGCAGCCCTCACATTGTCCGAGCCGTGCACGCTGCGCCGGCGACTGTCGGCAGGCAGCCGCGCGGCCTCGCGTCGGACGGCCGTGAGCCGGTAAACCTCGGTGGCGCCGCCGTAGCCGAACTCGGCGATGCCGGCGCCGTGCGAATCGTCGGGGAAGATCTCGAATCCTTTCGGCCATGTGCCGCGTCAAAGGCGCACATGACCGCGTCACTCAGACCTATGAAGCGACGTGACGAGCGCTGCCGTCACACCCGCGAGCTCATGTCGGACTACCTCGACGCCGAGCTCGACGCGCGGACCGCTGCGCAGGTCGAGCACCACGTGCGGTGGTGCCCGAACTGCCACCGGATGCTCGCGAACCTCACGCGCACGATCGCGGGGCTGCGGCGGCTGCACGACGAGCCGGCCCCCGTCGGCTCCGAGCCGGAGGGTTGATGGCCCACGGGCACCCGCACCGCCGGCAGGCGACAAGCGCCGACTGCGCTGCCGGGTACCCGCCGATTGACGCCTACGCGTTCCTGTCGGACGGGCAGACAGCGGCGCTGGTCGGTCCCGACAGCGCCGTCGAGTGGCTCTGCGCGCCGCGGTTCGATGGAGCAAGCGTGTTCGCGAAGCTCCTTGACCGTGAGCGCGGCGGCGCGTTCGAGCTCACGGTCGATGGGGCGCCCGCGCCACAGCGTCGCTACGTGGACGGCACGCTCGTGCTCGAGTCTCGCTTCGACAGCGCCGAGGCGGGGGTCGAGCTGTTCGACTTCATGGTGCTCGAGGCGGACGGGAGGCACGGTCCGGGTGAGGTGGATCCGCACGGCGCGCTCGTGCGGCTGGTGCACTGCCACCGAGGCCAAGCCTCCGTCCGTGCCAGGATCTTCGCGCGTCCGGACTATGGCCGCCGCTCCGCGGAGTGGAGTGCGCAGGACAGCTTCCTCACAGCTGCGGTTCCGGGTTCGCGCCTGTGGGTTTCGAGCGATCCGCAGCTGACGCCCGGTGACGCGGGTCTGGGGGCGGCGTTCCTCCTGGGCGAAGGGGAGTCCGCGGCGTTTGCGTTGCGATACGCGGGCGAGCCCACCTCGCCGATCACCTCCGCACGCGCACAGGATCTGCTTGAGACCACGCTGTGCGCGTGGCGAGCGTGGTCCTCCCGCTGCGAGTACGACGGGGTCGCGCGCGAGCTGGTCCTGCGCAGCGCGCTCGTGCTCAAGGGCCTCGTCTACCACAGGTCCGGCGCCATGATCGCGGCGCCGACGACGTCGCTACCCGAGCAGCTCGGCGGCGAGCGCAACTGGGATTACCGCTACACGTGGCTGCGCGATGCGGCGCTGACGCTGCTGGCGCTGATGCAGCTCGGGTACGAGCACGAGGCGTGCGACTACATGGACTTCCTGCTGCAGGAGTGCGCCCGCTGCGGCGATGAGCCACATCTGATGCTCGGGATCGACTCAGAGCACGAGATCGGCGAGTCGAGCCTCGAGCATTTGGAGGGCTACGGCTGTTCGCGCCCGGTCCGCGTCGGCAACGGCGCCCACGACCAGCTGCAGCTCGACACCTACGGCGGCGTGCTCGGCGCGGCGCTGATCTATCAGCAGCGCACCGGCGCGCTGTCGAGCGCTCACTGGGCGCTACTGCGCTCGCTGGTCCAGTTCACCGTCCGGCACTGGCGCGAGCCGGACAACGGCATCTGGGAGGTCCGCTCCGAGCGACGCCACTTCACCCATTCCAAGGTGATGGCGTGGGTGTGCGTCGACCGCGGGATCCAGCTCGCCGAGCTGCTCGGAGCATCAGACGCCCCGGCATCCGATTGGCTCAGCGCACGTGATGCGATCGCCGCGGACGTGCTCGAGCACGGCTACGACGCCGAGCGCGGCGCGTTCGTGCAGTCCTACGGCGACCCCGCGCTCGACGCCTCGGCGCTGCGCTTCCCGCTCGTCGGGTTCATCGCCGGCGATGATCCACGGATGACCTCGACGATCGATCGGCTCATCGACGAGCTCGAGAGCGCCGACGGACTCGTTCATCGCTACGACCAGGGACACGTCGACGACGGCCTGCCCGGCGGCGAGGGCGCGTTTGCGATCTGCTCGTTCTGGCTCGTCTCGGCGCTTGTGCGCGCGGGCCGGCAAGCCGAGGCCGAGCAGCGCTTCGCCGCGCTGTGCGACCGCGCCAGCGACCTCGGCCTGTACGCCGAGGAGCTCGCCCCGGCGGGGATGCTCGGCAACTTCCCGCAGGCGTTCACGCACCTCGCGCTGATCCAGGCGGCCGCCGACATCGAAGCCGGCCGCGCGCAAGCAACCGGGGCCGAGTCCGATCAGGAGCTCTTGGTCCAGACAGGCACCGCCAGCATACCTGCCGAGGCCCAACTCCTGCGCACCACGTGATCGGCTCGGCCCAGTCCAACACACAAGGAGAGTCCCGATGAAGCTCACCGAAGTGATGACGTCCGATCTTCCCACGCTCGCCCCCGAGGACTCCGTCCGCGAGGCCGCGCGTCGCATGACCACGCGGCACGTGGCGGCGCTGCCCGTCTGCCGCGACGAGCAGCTGGTCGGGATCGTGACCGACTGGGACATCACGCTCGCGGCGGCGGGCAGGGAGAACCTCGCCGAGGTTCCAGTGGCCGAGGTGATGTCACCCGACGTGGTCTGCGCGGGCCCGACCGCGTCCCTGCACGACGCCGCCGAGATCATGGGCGATTGTCGCTGTCACCACCTATGCGTCACCGAAGATGGACGATTCCGCGGGATGGTCCACCTCGAGGTCGACTGGATGCGTCTGGGCGCAGACGCGCCCGCGCCGATGGCCACCTTCAGCGCAGCGCTCTGAACGCCCGCCTCCGCGCGACGTCGCGCTCGACGCCCCCGGGCGGTGACCCGCGTACGCGATGCCGCTCAGAAGGTGATCACCTGATAGCCGTCGGCCACGAACGTGTGAAGGCTCGGATGGCCACGGTAATCGCTCAGGAGCATCACCTGGCTGGCCTCGATCTTGTCCTTGACCCCGAACGCCGTGGCGCAGTACGAGCAGGCTCCGGCGATGTGATCGAGCAGGTCGGCGTAAAGCCGGTGGTAGCGATGGTCCTCGGATTCGAGCTCCGGCACCCACCTCGTCCCGGCGCCGTCGAACACGATCACCGCCTCGTCACCCGCGTCGACGAACTCCTTCGCGCTCGTGAGCGCGTTCACCATCCGTCCCATCGCCTCGTGGGTGTCGGTGTCAGCCAGAAGCACGAAGCACGCCTTCGCCATCCTGGTCCTCCCTTCCACTCGGTGTGTCTATCCGTCGGGCTTCGACAGGTCGCCCGGCGCGGTCGAGCTTCACCTGGATCCGCCGGACCGGTGAGACGTCGCGGCGGCCTCGGGACCGGGCGGCGATCCAACGGGCCAGCGACCCGGCAGAGACGCGTCGGAGCTCGTGCGTGATCGGAAACGGCTCACGCGCGGCGATCGCCGCCAGAACCCCGAGGCGATCTAGCTTCGCGAGCCGATCCGCGCCGCCGATCGGCGTGCCGTCGATCACGATCTGAGGCACCGTGAACCCGCCGGTCAGGTCCATCAGCACTCGCCGGAAGTCCCGCGTGCCGCTGCCGTCCACCTCGCGGAACCCAAGGCCTCGTCTACCGAGCAGCGCCTTGGCGCGAGCGCAGTGGACACACGACGGCAGGGTGTAGACGGTGATCTCGGCGGGCGCGGCGGATGCGCTCATCGGTCGTTGGACCCGCGCACGCGTGCAAACGATTCTCACCCGCCGCAGCTCGCGTGCCGCGCGCCAACTCATGCCCGCCGCACATCACCGCCTCAGTCCTTCACGAAGAACGCGTCGAGGTCTCGACGCAGCGCCATCCGCCCGCGGTGCAGCCGGCTCTTGAGCGCGCCCTCCTCGATCCCGAGCACCTCGGCCGCCTCGATCGTGCTCAGCGCGTCGACGTCGCGCAGCACCACGGCCTCGCGATAGTCGATCGGGAGCCGCGCAAGCGCAGCCTCGACCGCCGCTAGGAACTCTCGAGACTCGAACACCTGGTCGGGCCGATTGCTCCAGCCGGGGATCCGCTCGCCGAGCGCGTCGTCGAGTGGCAGCGTCGCCGCCGTCTGGCTTCGGTTGACCGTGCGGTACGCCTCGTTGATCCCGATCCGGGTAAGCCAGGTGAAGAAGCTCGAACGCCCTTCGAAGCGGCCGATGTTCTTCCAGGCGCGGAGCAAAGCGTCCTGAAGCGCGTCGTTTGCCGCCTCCGGGTCGTGGGTGATCCGCACCAGCACCCGTCGCAACCGCGGGGAGTGGCGCCTGACCAGCTCGTCGAACGCCTGACTGTCCCCTGACTGCGCGGACGCGACCAGCGCCGCGTCCTCCGCAGCGTCGTCGGCGGTCCGCCCGCCGTCGCGCGAGACCGAGACCGCGCGCCGAAGCTCAGCCGGCCGGCGCCGACGGGTCACGCCGCCACCGCGGCCGCCGCGCGCCGCGCCGTCGCGGACGGTCGCGAACGCGGATCGGCGAACCGTTGGTCGTTGCTGTCGGTCAAAGTTCCAACATCCACGCTTCAGATCATCATGGCTAAAGCGACAGCCTCGCGCCCGGCGGTGATCGCGCTCGACGTCAACGAGACGCTGTCCGACATGCGGCCCCTGACCACGAGGTTCGAGGCGGTCGGAGCGCCCGGACACCTGCTCGCGACGTGGTTCGCGAGCACGCTGCGCGACGGCTTCGCGCTCACGGCCGCAGGCGCCTACGCGGACTTCGGCCCCATCGCGCACGCCGCACTGAGCACGATCCTCTCACACCAGCCGGGACTCGACCGCGAGCCGGATGACGCCGCGAGGTTCATCCTCGCGGGCATGCCGGAGCTCTCGCTGCACCCCGACGTGCGCCCAGGCCTCGAGCGGATTCACGCCCACGGAATCCGGCTGGTGGCGCTCACGAACGGACCGGCGGGCAACGCCCGGCGGCTTCTGGCGCACAGCGGAATCGACGCGCTCCTAGAGGACTGCCTGTCCGTCGAGGACGTGCGACGCTGGAAGCCGGCGCCCGAGCCGTACCTGCACGCCGCCAGACGCTGCGGCGTCGCGCCGGCGGAGGTGATGCTCGCGGCCGTGCACCCGTGGGATGTCGACGGCGCCAAGCGCGCCGGCCTGGCATCGGCCTGGATCAACCGCGACGACGCTCCCTATCCGGAGCCGCTGGAACCGCCTGATCTGACCCGCCGCGACTTCGTCGCGCTCGCCGCCGCCCTCTCCCGTTGAGCGGCATGGCGCGCCGGTGTAATGCCAACGCCGTGGCTCTCCGTCGCAGGTGGGGCCACGACCACCTGCCAGCTGCCGGCGCGGCGTAGAGGCTCTTCGCGGTCTCGCACGAAGATCCGCCGGTTACGGCCAGGTCGCCGCGACGCCACGACGATCAGATCAGCGCCGCATCGGATGGCGGCGTCTGCGACGGCCCTTGTCCAGGCACCACGAGCGATGTCATACCCGACCGCGGTGGACTCATCCAGGAGGCCGGCGGCCTCGGACAGCTCCTCGTTCGCGATCTCACCGAGCTCGTGGTTCCAGATCACCGCGCTCTGGCGACACCGCGCGCAGCCGACGTCCACACGCTCGTGGGGCACCGCTGCGACCACGGTGAGCGGCGCGCCCGCGGCGCTCGCGACCCCCTCGGCGTATGACAGCGCAGCCCGACCATCGACGGAGGACTCGTATACGACGAGCACCTGCCTAGGTGGCAGCGCGCCCGACGCCGACGCCGGATCTGCATCGGGTGAGTTCATTGCCTAACTCATACCGAGTTGAAGAAGTCGATGCCGAGCGAGTTCAAGGCCTGCTGGGCCTGGATGTTGAGCTGGAACAGCTCGCCCGACCAGACGAGCACTCCCATCGCGATCAGGACGATGCCGCCGGCTCCGATCACGAGGCGGAAGTGCCGCTTGATCACCGCGAACACCGAGGTCATCCGCTCGAACGCGAACGCGGTCGCGAGGAACGGGATCGCCAGCCCGGCCGAGTAGAACGCCAGCAGCATCCCTCCGTGCACCGCCGAGCTCGACAGCGCCGCGGCGGACAGGATCGCACCCAGCGTCGGTCCGACGCACGGCGTCCACGCCAGCGCGAATGCTGCGCCGGTGACCACCGGACCACCCCGGCCGGCACGCTGCATCAGCGCGTCAACATGCCAGGTGCGGTTCAGCCTGCTCACGAGCGTGCTGGCGACGAAGAACGTGCCGAGCGCGATGATCGCGCCGGCGGCGAGCTTGTCGAGCAGTTGGCGGTGGGTCGCGAAGCTCGAGCCGAACAGGGTCACGCCGACGCCGAGCAGGATGAAGATCAGCGAGAAGCTCGCCACGAACAGCAGGCTCGGGATCAGCACTCGGCGCTTGCTCGCGCGCTCGAGATCCGCCGGCGCGACGCCGACGACCGCCGACAGGTACCCCGGCACCAATGGCAGCACGCACGGGGACAGGAACGACACCGCGCCGGCGGCGACCGCCGCCAGCACGGTGACGCCGCCCGCTGGATCGGTCGAGATCGCTGCGATCACCGACCCCGCGCCTACGTGTAGCGGGCGACGTCCTGCTGGAGCGCCTGCAGGGTCGGATAGGCGCCGACGTGGACGTTGGTGATCTCGTGCTTGGCGTTCATGAAGATCGTCGTCGGCCATCCCTGACCGCCGCCCAGCGACTGCGCCTGGCTCGCGCTCGCGTCGAACACGCTCGGGTAGTCGACCGGGAACTGCGTCAGGAAAGCTTGCGCGTTCGATTGCGAGTCCTGTGAGTCGAGACCGACGAATGCGACCCGGTTCGCGTCGGCGCGCCCTGCCTGCTGGAAGAACGGGAACTCGAACTTGCAGTTCGTGCACCACGACGCCCACTGGTTGATCACCACCGGTACGCCTGGCAGTTGGGCCAGCTTCGCCTGGATCGTCGTGTCGAGAATCTGGTTCGCCTGCTGGACGTTGGCGCTCAGCACCGAGCGTGCCGCGGTCCCTGCGGGAGCGCTCGACGCCAGGGCCACGGCCTGCGAGGACGGGGCAGCCGGCGGTAGGCTCGTGCTGCTCCTGCTGCTGCTCGAGCTGACGATCACCACCGTCGCGACCGCCAGCACAAGCAGCCCGCCTCCGAGGCCGACGTAGATTCGCCGCTCGCGCCGCTTCGCCCGCTCCTCGCTGGCCTGCTTGTCGAGCCGCAGCTGCCGGCGGCGCTCCTTCTCGCTCTTGCTGTTGGCCATCAGCCTCGCGCCGCTCGTGGGCCGTCGTCGTGCATGGGTGGGCCCTCCTTGTGTAGGGACGATCCGGGCCTGCGCCCGCTGATGTCGATTGGACCCGCGCCCGCGCGAAAGGGTTCACGCCTTCACGTGAACCGGCGCGAGAGCTCCCTCACAGCCGCCGACGCGCCGGCGCTCGCACGATCAGCAGCAGGGCGGCGTTCACCGCGAAGAAGGGCACGAGGAAATCCGACCCGCACATCACGCACATGCTGAGGTCGATCCGGCCGTCGAGCAGCATCCCGCCCTGGTTGGCGAAGCTCAGTGCGATCCCCACCAGCACCGCGATCGGAAGCGTCACCCGGAGCTGGGCGGGCTTGCAGCACCATCTGAGCGCTGCGCGCGCTCGATCCGGCCACCGATCGCGAGCGGCCGGCCGCATTGCCGCGCTCGCGATCGCGAGCGCAGGCTGAGTCACGCGCGCGCTCTCCCCCGCCCCGGGTGCGGGCTCGGCGCGGACCGCGGCGATCACGGAGCCGGCGAGACCCGCCGGAGCCTCCGAGCCGAGCGAGCCGAGTGCGGCTACCGTCGTGGTCAGTGAGTCGAGCAGGTGCCGGCACCGCGGGCAGCCCGCCAGGTGCGCCTCCAGCTTCACGCGATCATCGCTGGGCAGCTCGTCGTCGATGTAGTCCGACAGGAGTCGCGAGCGTGGATGCCTCCGGATCAGCGAGAACCTGTGCTTTCGTCTGGTCATCTTCGTGCCGATGGTAAGACCCGCGTGGGTCCGAAACGGTTCGTTGCCACCCCTCGTGGCCTGGTCAGTCCGGGCGGCGGGCGCTGAGCATGCCGGCGTTCGATACCAGGAACGGCACCACGAAGTTCAGCAGGCACCGCAGCCAGGTCGCGGTCACGGTCCCCTGGTTGATCAGCGTCAGCACCACCCCGACGACCAGGGCGATCCGGATCGTGCGGCGCAGATTGCGCCGCTGACAGCAGAAGCTGACCGCGTCGCGGGCGGCGGCACTGCGGCTCAACGTGACGGATCGCTCCGGCACGGACGGGGTCGATCGACGGTCGCTGGCGGGTTGGCTCGACATGCTCGGCGCTACACGCGCTACGCGATGTATACGGGAGTCCCGACGCTCACCTGGCCGTACAGCGAGATCACGTCCGGAATCGTCATCCGGATACATCCGTGGGACGCGTCGTGGCCGATCGTCGAGTACTCGCTCGGGTCGATCCCGTGGATGCCGGCGCCGCCGTCGAACCCCATCCACCGCGCCTTGAGCGGATCTTGCGGCCCGGGCGGGATCAGCTTGCCGTCGAGCGAGCCGGCCCACGCGTCGTGCGGGACGGCCCACCACGGATCGACCTGCTTGTCCTGGACGTGGTAAAGCCCCGCCGGCGTCTGTAGCCCGATCATGCCCACGGCGATCGGGTAACTGCGTGCTAGGCGGAGGTTCTCGTAGAGGCGCGGGGTGAAACTCTCGCGGTCGACAACGATGATGCGCGGGTACCGCGCGCTCAGCTGACGCGCCGTCACCCTCGGTGCTAGGGACCGAATCGGTGCTGCAAGCTCGCGCGGTATCCGCGGATCCGACAACGCCATGGCGAGCTCGTGGAGCAGAGCCGCTGATTCGACCTCGCGGCCCGGCCTCGCCGGAGTCGTTCGGATCCCCGAGGCTTCGTAACCGAGGCCGGCATCGACGGGCACGGTGTCGACGGCGCCGGCGATGCGCGCGACGAACTGCGCCAGTGCCGTACGCGAGTAACGGACCTGGATCGGCACATTTACCGACCCGCCTGCGCCCGTAATGTCGTCGATGGCCCGAGATAGGAAGAACCCCTGGCGACTGCGCCTGACGGCCTCGGCCGCCATCGCGCCGAGATCCGCGCTCACGCCAGCCCTTCGAGCCGTTAGCCAGAACGTGCGGGCACCGGCACGAACGGCCACCGTCCGCTCGATCCGCGGCAGCAGCTCGCTGCGGAGTCGCTGCACGGCGGCCTCCCTGCTGAGCCCGCCGACCGGCACGCCCGCGATCCGGGACCCCGGAGCGATCTGATCGCGGTCGAGCTGATCGACGACGGCCGCGCCGGCAAGCCCGAGGCCGATGACGGCTGTCACGGCAGCGAGAACTGAGGCTGGGCGAGCCATCCGGAGCGTTCGACCCCGATAAGAACAAAACGACTCAGCTGCACGTGTCGCTGCGCTTCACTTGGCCACGGCCGCTCTACTCGAGCACCCCAGCTCCGAGACCGCGGGGCGATAAGCTCGGACGACGGATCCGAGATGAGGTGTAGATGGGACGCACGTTGAACCCGATGAAGCGCCACCGCGAGCGGTGCCGCGAGGTCCGAGCGCAGATGTCCGATTACCTCGATGGCGAACTCGAGGCCGACGCGGCCGCGTCGGTCGAGCGGCACGTTCGGTGGTGCCCGAACTGCCGGCGGATGCTCGAGAACCTCCGGCGCACCGTCGGCGGTCTGCGTGGGTTGGGCGACATGCCGACTCCGGCGGACGACCCGCAGGTCTGACGGGGGCGGTGCGACCGGCGGTCGCGCCGGATCAGCCGCTCGCGAGCGCAGCGATCCGCTGCGCCACCGCAGGCGCCTGGTCCTCCTGGAGGAAGTGCTTGGCGGGCACCGTGTGGATCTGATCGAGCCCGGCGGCACGACGCGCCTGCTCACCGTGGACCGCGAGTTTGAGCGCGGGATCGTCGGCGCCCCACACGATCTGGACCGGGTAGCGCCCGTCCCGCAGCACCCCCTCGTAGAGTCGCTGCTTCTCCGCGGTACGTTCGAAGCCCCGCATGACCTTCAGGAACGCGCGGCCGCCGTCGTCCCCACGGAGGAGGTCGACATACGAGTCGAGCTCCGCCGCCGTGACGGCGGTCATGTCCGCTATCCCCTGGAGCCGCATCAGGACTCGGAACGCCGGTTTGGTGAGCGTCCTCAGGTACGCCTCGCCGACGCCGCGTCTCGCGAACGGCTCCATCGACCAGGGACGCTTGAAGTGCTCGACCTCGACGAGCGTGTTCAGCACGGTCAACGTCATGACGCGGTCGGGCAGCGCGGCGGCCAGCTCGAAGCCGACCGGGCCGCCGATGTCGTGCACGACGAGGTGGAAGCGGTCGAGCCCGAGCGCGTCGACCGCGGCGACGCAGAACCGGCCAAGCCCGGTCCACGTGTAGTCGAACCCGGCGGGGCGATCAGCAAGGCCAAGGCCGGGCAGGTCGAACGCGACCCCGCGCAGGCCACGCCCGGCCAGCTCGGCAAGACACCTTGCGGTACAGGAAGCAGGAGGCGGGCACGCCGTGGATGCAGAGCACCGGCTCGCCGTCGCCCTGCTCGCGGACAAAGCTCGAAGCGCCGGCGGCCTCGAACCGCCGGCCCGCGTCGCAGTGCTGGGCGATCACGTCGCGGCTGCTCACGGCCCGGACCCTACCCGAGCAGTCGTGCGTGGGGCAGGAATGCGGCGACGGCGAACCAGAAGGCGTTCAGGTCGTGAAGGCGCCGCAGTTGCATGCCGCGCATGGGCCCGGCGATCGCGCGTCCGGTGATGTCCCAGCTCGAGCCCGTCTGGAGGTCGCGCATCGTGCCGACGCCCGCTGGTTGGAAGTCGAGCGTTCGGCCTCCGAGCCGCCTGTCGAAGGCCGCGGCGCTGCCCACCGAACGCGAAGCCGCGATCGTGCTCGCGTCGAGCGGTGAGAGGACCCGCGGGTCGAACAGCACGACCGCTGGCACGTGCCCGATTGTGGCCTCGGTGACCGGCTGTCTTCGCAGGGCGTCGAATGGCGCCACGGTGGTGTCGCTACCGACGGTGATCGACTCCACCCGCTCCACCGGCGGCAGCCTCGGGTCGAGTCGCCCGCCGTAGTCGAACGGGCGCGACGTCGGCACCGTGTCGTAGCCGGCGTACGGGTTCTGGCCGTATGGGCGCTGGAAGCCGGTGTTGCGCGAGAGCACGTCACCGGACGGGAAGCGGGCCCGGAAAGCGGCGAAGCTGAGCGTCTGCGAATCCACAGCGGACAGCCGCGTCCCTGTGAGCGAGCCGACGATCGCCTCGCCTGAGAACTGCTGCCACCAGCTCTCGGTCTGGCGGTCCCACATCACCAGGTCGGAGTTGCGCAGGTTTCCGGTCGTGCCGAACGTCAGCGTCCGGCCAGCCGCGCGACGGTCGAACACGACCGCGCTGTTGCACAACGGGCAGTAGGTGACCGCGATCGGCGTCCCAGCGAGCGTGTCGTTGACGATCTCGTGCCACACGAGGATCTGCAGCGGATACGCGCGCGCTCGGCCGCCGATCGACACCGCGATCACCGGCTCCCGCGACGCGAGGAACCGTCCTGCGGCGGCGACGGACACGAACCGGGGATGATCGATCGGCGGGATCCCGTCCCGCCCCGGCCCGCCGGGGAGGATCGAGCTCAGCGAGACGCTGTGGGGGGAGAAGTCGGTGTGCCAGTTCGACGTGTCGAAGGTGGCTTTCGCGAGCTGGGGCCGTTGCTGGGCCGCGTTGGGTTGGGCGGTCCTGGTGCGCGTCGCACCGCAGCCGGCGAGTAGGACGAGCGCCGCCGCCAGCGACCATCGCGGGTGTATGCGCATGGTCGTTCAGACCCTCGTCGCGGTCGGATGGTTCGCGGCTCGAGCTGTTTTGAACCGTCGGCCACGGTCCGGGGTCTAAGCGCGCCGTAGGTCTCGAACCGGACCTGCCGGCGTGCTCGATCGAGCGCAGGCCGGCCCCAACCGAGGAGGAAACGCATGATCGCGAAGAGTTACCTCGCAGTGCCGGTCGCCGGCGTGGCGCTCGCTGTCGCCGGCTGTGGCTCGAGCAGCTCGTCAACGAGCGCCGCCAAGCCCAGCGCGCCCGC
>Ga0307373_10007262_pt1 | contig 17340 bp, 10 predicted proteins | sample OX2MG_FD_202534 | JGI IMG/M metagenome (GOLD analysis project Ga0307373, IMG submission 202534) | Soil microbial communities from Risofladan, Vaasa, Finland - OX-2 | ecosystem: Environmental > Terrestrial > Soil > Coastal area > Acid sulfate soil | place: Finland: Risofladan, Vaasa | collected... | reverse complement strand
CGAGTCGCGGTCGCCGTAGTTCTCGGCCCCCGATGCGATCAGTGCCTCGAGTGCGTCCTCGAAGTTCTCCAACTCCATGGGTCGATGCAAGCACGGGGTTGTGTCACGTCACATGGCGCCGCGCCAGACTTCCCGCGAATTGCAATGGCATTCGGCCGAAACGGGCGACCGTTCTGCAAGCGGACGCTGTGTCGAGTGCGCTCAGAGTGAAGCAGGGTCCGCGGATGACGAAATGCGGTAGGTGAGGATGAGGATGAGGATGAGGATGAGGACATGCCGCAACACGAAATCGAAGCAAGCCTGCCAGCCCATCGCGTCGTCAATACGGACGTGACCAGCATCGTCAGGAGCGACGGAAAGCGTCTTGGTGAGCTCCTCATCAGCAAAGGGACCATCGACTGGCGACCGACGAGAAAGTGGCGGGATACCTCCACCTGCAGGTTGAGCTGGGAGCGCTTCGATCAGGTGATGCGGGAAGAGTGTGGCTAAGAAGAGTGTGGCTAAGAGGAATCGACGGGTGCCGACCGGCGCGGCTGAAGCCCGTTGTTACTTGGCTTTGGCCAGCACCGGCTTGAGCACCTCACCCGTGTAGCTGCCCGCTGTCTTGGCGACCTGCTCCGGCGTGCCCTCCGCGATGACGGTGCCGCCCTTGTCGCCGCCCTCGGGACCCAAGTCGATGATCCAGTCGGCCGTCTTGATCACGTCGAGGTTGTGCTCGATGACGACGACCGTGTTGCCCTGCTCGACCAGGCGCCCCAGGACCTCGAGCAGCCGCCGGGTGTCCTCGAAGTGCAGCCCCGTCGTCGGCTCGTCGAGGATGTAGAAGGTGTGGCCGGTCGGCCGCCGGCTGAGCTCGGAGGCCAGTTTCACCCGCTGCGCCTCGCCGCCGGACAACGTCGGTGCCGGCTGGCCCAGCCGGACGTAGCCCAGCCCCACGTCGACCAGCGTCTGCATGTGGCGGGCGATCGGCGGCTGCTTGGCGAAGAAGCTCAGTGCCTCCTCGCACGACAGGTCGAGCACGTCGGCGATGGTCTTGCCCCGGAAGGTGATCTCGAGCGTGTCGCGGTTGTAGCGGGCGCCATGGCAGATCTCGCAGGGGACGTAGACGTCGGGGAGGAAGTGCATCTCGATCTTGATCGTCCCGTCGCCCGCACAGGCCTCGCAGCGCCCGCCGCGCACGTTGAACGAGAACCGCCCCGGCTGGTAGCCGCGCACCTTTGCCTCGGCCGTCTGGGCGAACAGCTTGCGGATGTGGTCGAAGACACCGGTGTAGGTCGCCGGGTTGGAGCGCGGGGTGCGTCCGATGGGCGCCTGGTCCACGTCGACCACCTTGTCGAGGAGCTTGGCGATCCCCTCGACCTTGCGGTGCCGGCCCGGGATGGTCTTGGCCCGGTGCAGCGTCTGGGCCAGCGAGCGCAGCAGGATGTCGTTGACCAGCGTCGACTTCCCCGAGCCCGACACGCCGGTGACGGCGATGAGGCACCCGAGCGGGAAGGACACGTCGATGTCCTTCAGGTTGTGCTCCTTGGCACCGCGCACGGTCACCACGTCGCCCGTCCCCGGGCGGCGCCGGGCCGGCACGGGGATCGACTTCTTGCCGGACAGGTACTGGCCGGTGATGGACGCCTTGTTGGTCAGGAGGCCGCCACGCCCCGAGACCGGACCGGCGTGCACGACGTTGCCCCCGTGCTCCCCCGCCCCGGGGCCGATGTCGACGACGTAGTCGGCGGTGCGGATCGTCTCCTCGTCGTGCTCCACCACAATCACGGTGTTGCCCAGATTGCGCAGACGCTCGAGCGTCGCGATCAGGCGCTGGTTGTCCCGCTGGTGCAGGCCGATGGAGGGCTCGTCCAGGACGTACAACACGCCGACGAGGCCGCTGCCGATCTGGCTGGCCAGGCGGATGCGCTGCGCCTCGCCGCCGGACAACGTGCCGGCGGACCGCGCCAACGACAGATAGTCCAGGCCGACGTCGAGCAGGAACTGCATGCGTTCGCGCACTTCTTTGAAGACGCGGTCGGCGATCATGTGCTCGCGGTCGCTCAGCTCCAGCGTGGACATGGCCTCGACGGCGTTGGCGATCGACAGGCTGCACAGCTCGTAGATGTTGCGGCCCCCCACCGTGACGGCCAGCGACTCGGGCTTGAGCCGGGCGCCCCCGCACTCCGGGCACGCCACCTCGCGCATGTAGTTCTCGATCTGCTCCCGCGACCAGTCGGACTCGGACTCGCCGTGCCGCCGCTGCAGCCACGGGATGATGCCCTCGTAGACCGCCTCATAGGACCGCTTGCGGTTGAAGCGGTTCTTGTAGGTGACGTGCACCGAGCGGCTGCCCGTCCCGTAGAGCACGAGCTTCTTGTCCTTGGCCTTGAGCGACTTCCAGGGGGTGTCGAACTCGAAGCCGCCGAGCTCGGCCACCCCGATCTGCAGGCCGGTGAAGTACTCGCTGCGGGCGCCCGCCCACGGCGCCAGCGCGCCCTCCTCCAAGGAGAGCGAGTCGTCGGGCACCACGAGCTCGGGGTCGACCTCGAACTTGGTGCCGAGGCCGAGGCAGACCGGGCAGGCCCCGTAGGGGGAGTTGAAGGAGAAGCTGCGGGGGGCCGGCTCCTCGAAGCTGATCCCACAGTGGGTGCAGGAGAGGTGCTGGGAGAAGGTGATGGCCTCGTCTTCCTCTTCCCCCTCGGCGCCCTCACCACCGGCGCCCTCACCACCGGCACCCTTGCCGTTCATCACGAGCACCTCGGCCGTGCCGCCGGTCAGGCCCAGGGCCGTCTCGATGGACTCCGTCAGGCGCTGGCGCATGTTGGCCCGGCTGACGAGGCGGTCCACCACGACCTCGATGGTGTGCATTTCGTACCGGGCCAGGTTGACGTCGGCCCGCTCGGACAGCTCCAGCGGCACGCCGTCGACCCGGACCCGGGCGAAGCCCTGCTTGGCCAGGTCGTCGAGCAGGGAGCTGTACTCGCCCTTGCGGCCTCGGACCACGGGGGCCATGACCTGGAAACGGGTGCCCTCGGGCAGCTCGAGGACCCGGTCGACGATCTGCTGGGGGGTCTGGCGCGCCACGGGCCGCCCGCAGACAGGGCAGTGGGGATGGCCGATGCGGGCATACAGGAGGCGCAGGTAGTCGTAGACCTCGGTGATGGTGCCGACGGTCGAGCGCGGGTTGCGGGAGGCGGACTTCTGGTCGATGGAGATCGCCGGGGACAGGCCCTCGATGAAGTCGACGTCGGGCTTGTCCATCTGGCCCAGGAATTGGCGGGCGTAGGCCGAGAGGGACTCGACGTAGCGGCGCTGGCCCTCGGCATAGATGGTGTCGAAGGCCAGGGAGGACTTTCCCGAGCCCGACAGACCGGTGAAGACGATCAGCTTGTCTCGGGGCAAGTCGAGCGAGACATCACGCAGGTTGTGCTCACGAGCGCCGCGAACGACGAGACGGTCGGCCATCTGTGGAGGATACCGGTGGGGTGTGTCACGTCAGGTCGGGGCCAGGTCGCCCGGGTGGGCCCGCCGGGACGCGACCGCCGGACCCGGATCGGCGGGGTCGCTGCCCCACCGCCGGGTCCGGTCGATGCGGGTCAGGCCGGCGAGGCCGCGGACGCCATGCCCACGATGGGCTTGTTGAGCGGGGTGCCGCCGGCGGAGCCGGCGAAGCCGGCATCGCCGTAGTTGAAGATGCCACCATCGGACGCGGCCAGCCAGTAGCCGCCACCGTCAGCGCTGGCGCCCATGCCCACGATGGGCTTGTTGAGCGGGACCGCGCCGGCGGAGCCGTAGAAGCCGGCATCGCCGTAGTTGAAGATCCCGCCGTCGGTGGCCACCAACCAGTACCCCGCCCCGTCATGGGTCGAGGCCATGCCCACGATGGGCTTGTTGAGCGGGACCGCGCCGGCGGAGCCGTAGAAGCCGGCATCGCCGTAGTTGAAGATCCCGCCGTCGGAGGCCACCAGCCAGTAGCCCTGGCCATCGGAGGTGGCCGCCATGCCCACGATGGGCTTGTTGAGGTGGACGGAGCCGGCGGAGCCGTAGAAACCGGCGTCGCCGTAGTTGAAGATGCCCCCGTCGGAGGCCACCAGCCAGTAGCCCTTGCCGTCAGGGGTGGCCGCCATGCCCACGATGGGCTTGTTCAGGTGGATGGCGCCGGACGAGCCATAGAAACCGGCAGTCCCGTAGTTGAAGATGCCCCCGTCGGAGGCCACCAGCCAGTAGCCCTGGGTCGCCGTCGTCGGCGAGGTGACCGGAGTCGGGGCGGCGTTTACTGTGAAGGTCTGCGGGGAGCCACTCGCCGCCAGGTACTCGGAGGACGCCGCGACCTGGGCCGTGAGCGAACACGTGCCGGCTGCGTGGAAGCTGACGGTGAGACCGCTGGCGGTGCAGACACTCGCCGAGTTCGAGACCACGGAGGTCGTTCCGTTGCTCGTGGTGCTCACGGCCGCGACGTAGCTGCCCGCCACATTCGCGCTGGAAGGGATGTTGGTGATTTGGGGCGTGGTCGGAGTCACCGTCGCCAGCGTTACCTCGTCCACCACGTTGTCACCGAAGTCGTTGATCAGCATCTGACCACTCGGGGTGAAGGCCAGGTTCGAACCGCCGCCCTGCGGCGAATCGATCGATTTCTGACCGAAGAGAACCGACGACACGGGGATTCCGCCAGTCGTCACGTTGTAGCCCACTTGACCACACGTCCCGGCGAACGTCGAGATCGTGCCATTGATGATCTCGCGCACACAGAGGCCCTGATAGTCCGCGATGTACACGTTGCCGCTGCTGTCCTCGAGGACGCCGAAGGGCTTGTCGAGCTGGGCCGAGGTCGCCGGCCCGCCGTCGCCGGTTCCCCCCGATGTGCTCTGTGTTCCGGTTCCCGCGATGGTGATGATGTGGCCGTTCGACGCCGTGACCTCGCGGATCGCGGCGTTCTTCGAGTCAGCGATGAAGACGTTGCCCGAACCGTCGACGTAGAGGCCGGTCGGGTCGTACAGCTCGGCGCTCGTGGCCGCCCCGCCGTTCCCGGTGTACCCCTGACTTCCGTCGCCGGCCACTGTCGGCGCATTCCCGCTCGAAGGAGTGAACGAGGTGCTGACCTGGTCGACCACGTCGTCGACCACGTCACTGAAGTAGACCTGGCCACCGGCGACGCGGACCCCCCAGGGCGCGGCCACGCCACCATTGCCGGCGCCACCGTTCCCGATACTGGCCCAGGGGGCCCCGATCTGTTGCGGCTGCACCATCTGGGAGATCTGGCCTCCCGACACCTTGAGGATGTACCCCTGGAGGCACCCCGGTCCCGTCCCGGTGTAGTCGGTGCAGTCGGCGATGTACACGGTGCCGGAGGAGTCGACCGCGACGCCGGTCGGCATACCGATGGCTGTGGTCGTGGCCGTCCCGGGCATGGTGCCGAGCGGAATGCTGCCCGACTGCGCCGAGCAGGTCCCGGTTCCTGCGAACGCACTTATCACGCCGCCAGAGACCTGCCGCACCTGACAGTCCTTCATGTCTGCGATGTAGACGGTGCCCGACGGCGCGGCCGCCACGTCGGAGGTGTCAAAGAATTCCGCCGATGTGGCTGGGCCACCGTTCCCAAACGCAACACCGTTCGCCTGGGTGGAGTTTCCTGCGAATAGGCGTATCGTTCCTGTTGACGTGGCCCCTGCTGGTGCGACGAATGCAAATCCGCTGACCGCCAGCACTACAGCGGCGAGGGCAATACCCCGAGTTCGCATGAATTTTCTTCCTCCCGTTCGATCCGCCCGACCCGAGGGTGTCCGACTCACCCCTGCGTGCGGCGCCAATGTGGTGCTTCCAACTGACTGGAACGGCTCCCCCGGACCGAACACTTCTTGCTGCTCCTGCTTTCCTGCGATTCGTGGCAGTGACGCGCGCCGCCGCCCCTTACCCGCCTCTTACCCCGATGCAGCCTCGAAAGTCACGTCGTCTTCGCCCCAATACGCCTCCACGGCGCTGATGAGGCCGTCGTCGGTCACGGTGAAGACCTCGACACCCCGGATGTGCATGGTGCCGCCGCCCGCCAGGGTCAGGTTGATCTGGAAGCGGATGGCGGCCTTGTCGGCCACCGGGTGGACCTCCTCCACCACGAAGGTCATCGTCTCGCAGCCGTCGAAGCCGGACTGGATGAAAGCCTTGATCTCGTCCCGGCCCGCGTGAAGGCCCGTCGGGTAGGGGTCCATCTGCACGGCATCGGCCGTGAAGAGAGCGGCGTACGCCTCGGCGTCCTTCGACGACACGACCGCGGCGTAGCGATCCATGGTTGCGCGGAGCTGGTCTGTCGTGGGCACTGCGGCGAAGGCTAGTGCCAAGCGTCCGGGACCCGTCGAGTAGGTCTGAAAGGGTCATTCTCCCTGCTCGGAGCAGGATTGTGCGAGAATTAAACCTGTGGATAGCTTGGGAATTGCTCGGGAATTGCGCGTGAGTTGCGGTGGCGTTGTTACCAATTCCCGACCGATCTGCCGAAGAGGGCAATCAGCTGGGGACGGAGGCGCGCAGGTCGGCGATCTCGTCGCGTAGCAGCGCCGCCTCCTCGTAGCGCAGCTCGGCGGCAGCCGCCTTCATTTCCGCCTCGAGCTGGCTCATGAGCTCGACCGCCTCTGCGGGTGTCGAGGCGTCGCCGTCCGCCAGCAGGGCCGGCCGCTGGTTGCCCCGCACCGCTGCGTTCTTGCGTACCTCGGCCCGGCTCCGACCCGCCTTGGCCACGCCCCCGCCACCGCTGCCCCGCAGGCGTTCCAGGATGTCGGTGACCGACTTGCGGATCGTCTGGGGGTTGATCCCGTGCTCCTTGTTGTAGGCGATCTGCACCTCGCGCCGGCGCTGGGTGACCGAGACGGCCTCCCGCATGGAGTCGGTCACGGTGTCGGCGTAGAGGACGACCAGGCCGTCGACGTTGCGGGCGGCGCGGCCCATGGTCTGGATCAGCGAGGAGGCCGAGCGGAGGAAGCCCTCCTTGTCCGCATCGAGGATGGCCACCAGGGCCACCTCGGGCAGGTCGAGGCCCTCACGCAGGAGGTTGATGCCGACCAGCACGTCGATGGACCCCAGGCGCAGCTCGCGCAGGATCTCGATGCGGGTGATGGTGTCGATGTCCGAGTGCAGGTACTGCACCCGGACGCCGGCGTCGGCCAGGTAGTCGGTGAGGTCCTCGGCCATCTTCTTGGTCAACGTCGTCACCAGCACGCGCCCGCCCGCCTTCACCGTGGTGTGGATGCGGGCCAGGAGGTCGTCGACCTGTCCCTTGGTGGGCATGATCGTGACTTCGGGGTCGATCAGGCCCGTCGGGCGGATCACCTGCTCCACCACCTGGTTGGAGTGCTCGAGCTCGAACGCCCCCGGCGTTGCCGACACGAAGACGGTCTGGGGCACCCGCTCCACGAACTCCTCGAAGCGGAGGGGCCGGTTGTCCCGGGCCGAGGGCAGGCGGAAGCCGTGCTCGACGAGCACGTCCTTGCGGGACTTGTCACCGGCGTACTGCCCGTGCAGCTGCGGGACGGCGACATGGCTCTCGTCGATGACGCAGAGGTAGTCCTTGGGGAAGAAGTCCAACAGGGTGTACGGCGTCTCGCCCGGCGCCCGGCCGTCGAGGTGGCGGCTGTAGTTCTCGACGCCCGAGCACACGCCCGTCTCGGCCAGCATTTCGAGGTCGTGCTCCGTGCGCACCCGGAGGCGTTGCGCCTCGAGCAGCTTGCCCTCTTTCTCGAACTCCTGCAGGCGCTCCCGCAGCTCGACCTCGATGGAGCCGACGGCGCGTTGGATGATGTCGTCGCCGGTGACGTAGTGGGTGGCGGCGTAGACGGCCACGTCCTCCATCTCGTCGCCCATCTCCCCGGTCAGCACGTCGAAGGGCACGATGCGGTCGACGGTGTCCCCGAACAGCTCGACGCGCAGCGCCTGCTCTTCGTAGGCCGGGTGTATCTCCACCGTGTCACCCCGGGCGCGGAAGGTGCCCCGGACGAGGTTGACGTCGTTGCGGGCGTACTGCAGGTCGACGAGCCGGCGCAGCATGTCGCGCTGGTCCACCTGCTCGCCGACCTTGATGCCGAGGATGCGGTCGCGGTACTCGTCGGGCGAGCCCAGCCCGTAGATGCAGGAGACCGAGGCCACCACGATCACGTCCCGCCGCATCAGGAGCGAGGAGGTGGTGGCGTGGCGCAACCGGTCGATCTCGTCGTTGATGGACGAGTCCTTCTCTATGTAGGTGTCCGTCGTCGGCAGGTAGGCCTCGGGCTGGTAGTAGTCGTAATAGGACACGAAGAACTCGACCCGGTTCTTGGGGAACAGCTCCCGTAGCTCCGACGACAGCTGGGCGGCCAGCGACTTGTTCGGCTCGATGATGAGGGTGGGCCGCTGGACCTGCTCGATCATCCAGGCGATGGTCGCCGTCTTGCCGGACCCGGTGATGCCCTGGAGCGTCTGGTAGGCGTCGCCCCGGCGTACCCCGTTGGCCAGCTCGACGATGGCCGTGGGCTGGTCACCCGACGGCTGAAAAGGAGAAACGACCTCGAATTCGGGCATGACACAGTGAGGCTACCCGTGGGGTGTGACAGCACGGACGCCCGCGCCGAGCGCCGCCTTCAGCATGGCCGAGGCGAAGCGGAACGCACCCGAGGAGTAGACGTCACACACCTCGAGGCCGCGGTCCGGCGTGGTCCGGCCGTCGGGGCAGAAGTGCACACCGTCAGGAGAGCGGACGATGTTCGTGCCGTGCGGTCCGGTGCAGGGCTCGCCCGCCAGACAGGGCAGCGACCATGTGAAACGCCCCTTCGACAGGACGGCCTGCCCCGCGTCGGCGTAGCGGACGCCGCCCGTGCTCGCCCTGGCGATCGACCGGTAGACCTGATTGAGGACCGATCCGTTCCTGGTCAGTCGAGCCGTGCTGTCGGCCGGCTGTCCGATCAGGACGACGTCGGCACCGGCGGAGCGGAAGATCCGGATGGCGGCGCGGGTCTCGACTCTGTACTTCGCGTAGTACTGCTTCGTCCCGACCTGGACCCCCCCGTTGCAGGCAGTGAAGACGTCTCCGGAGAACACCAGCACGGCGACAGTGGGATGCCAGTCATGGGCTGCGGTCGCCATCGATGTGAAGAAGTCACACGGCGACGTGCCGGGAAAGGCGTGCACCTGTACCGAAGCACCGGCGCGTGAGGCCAAGGACGCGAAGTCCTGGGCCGCCTCGGAAATCAACGAATCGCCGTACAGGGAGATCCGAGGCGCGCTGCGGTGTGGCGACCGCGTCGCCGCCTCGTGGATTCGTGTCGTCCCGATCAGCCCATGGTCGGGCTCGAGCCCGCGAGCCGGGAGGCCGGGCATGAGGGCCACCACGAGCACGGCCCCGAACCACACGCTCACCAGACCCGCGGCAACACGCTGGCTCACAGGGTGAGTATTGCCGATCGACACCGGCCTTCCGCTTCGCCGACCACACCAGGCCGACCACATCATGCCGACCAGACGATCGGGAACCGCAGACCTGCTCCCGGGCTACCCGGGCCGTGGGGCACGCCCGGCGTCGGCGCTCGTACGGGCCTGTTTCCGGGCGGCTTGCGCCTGCAACCAGTCCCAGAGCCCGGCTACCTTCAGCTCGAGCGCGGCCCGGTCGCCCGAATTGTCGAGGATGAAATCGGCCTCCTCGCACCGCTCCTCCCGCGAGATCTGCGAGCGGATGCGCGCTTCGGCGTCGGAGCGGTCGAAGCCGCGCTGCCCCAGCAGCCGTTCGAGCGCGATATCGGTCGGGCAGTCGACCACCACCACGACGTCGAGCCGCACCGTCTCGCGATGCAGGGCCTTCAACAGCGGGATGGCCAGCACCACGACGTCGTCGGTCCCCTCGTGGGCATCACGCGCCTCGATCATGGCGATACCGATGGCCGGGTGTGTGATGGCATTGAGCTCCAGCCGACGCTCCTCGTCGGCGAAGGCCAGGGCGGCCAGCGCCGGGCGGTCGATGGTGCCGTCGGCGGCGACGATCCCGGGGCCGAACCGGTCGATCAGCGGCTGGTAGGCCGGTCCACCGGGAGCCACGACGTCCCGCGCCACCTGGTCGGCGTCGATGAGGACCGCCCCTCGCGCCACGAGGAGGTCTGCCACGGCGGACTTCCCCGAGCCGATGCCGCCCGTCAGCCCGACCGCCAGCATCAGGTCGTCGCCGGTGCGGACTCTTTGGCAGCGACGGCCCGTACCGGCTCGACCCGGAGCGGCTTGCGCGCCACGGCGAAGAGCAGCGGGGTGGTGTCGTCGACATCGTCCGTCACGAACCAGTCGTCGGCCGTGATGCCCGTCACGCCGCCGACCTCCTCCTTGGCCAGCATTTTGTACGCGAGCGGCAGGAGCCGGGTGTACAACCACACGTACCAGGAGTGCGGCATGCGGTGCCGGAGGTCGAGCACGTCGAGCCGCAAGAGCCGGGCCGCCTTCTTCCGGCGCGCCTCGAAGTGGGCCTTGACTTCGGGGACGGTGTCGAGCCCCTGCAGGTGGACGTCGCCGAAATGGCGCCCGAGCATGGACTGCAGGTCGTCGAAGTCGAAGAGATGGAGATGGAAGGGATTCTCGAAGTCGGCCGTCTTGTTCGGGGTGAGGATGCACACCACGCCGTCGTCGGCGACCACACGAGCAAGCTCGGCCACATGCGGTTCCGGGTCGGTGAAGTGCTCGATGAGATGGGACGAGCACACCCCGTCGAAGCTGCCGGTGCGGACGCCGAGCGCCAACGCATCCATCTGCGCCACGTTCAAGCCCTGCGAACCGTAGCTGGCCAACGCGGCGGCAACCGCCTCGGACGAATAGTCGACACCGACGACCTGGCGCCCCGGCGCCAGGAAGCGGACGGACTCGAAGCCGTGTCCGCACCCCACGTCGAGAAGACGACCACGGCCGATGCGTTCCCGGACAATCCGGTATCCGGCCTCGTGCAGCGCAAGCAAAGAGTCAGGCGTGATGCCCTGGAGGGGCCGCTCACCCGTCAACTTGCCTTTGGTGCTGCTGGGCATGTGCAGATCCCTTCCTGACACGCCCGGATGGCGCTGGCTGCTTACACTACCGGGCGGACCTTTGAGCCCACGACTTCCTGCATGAGCACAATCACCATTTCCACCGCCTCTCGGGGGCGGCACGCCATCAGGAAGAATCCCCGTGGGACCCGGCCCGAACGACGCGGTTGGATCTGGGGCGGCACCGCCGTGCTCGCGGCACTGGCCTATGCGCCGCTGCTGGTGGTGCGGCCGGGCGTCGTCACGCCGGACACGAAGACCTACCTGTATCTGGACCCGCTCCGCTTCCTGAGTCAGGTCCCCTTCATGTGGAACCCGACAGTGGCACTGGGTACGGTGACGCACGAGTACATCGGCTACCTGCTGCCGATGGGCCCTTTCTTCGCCGTCCTCCATCTGCTGGACGTGCCGGTATGGGTGGCCCAGCGGCTGTGGATGGGGTCCATCCTCTTCGCCGCGGGCGCGGGCATCCTGTATCTCTCGCGCGTGATGGGGCTGCGTGGGCCGGGCCCGGTTGCGGCAGCGACCGCGTACATGCTGTCGCCCTACTTCCTGCAGTACGCGGCACGCATTTCCGTCATCCTCCTGCCGTGGGCGGGACTGCCCTTCATGCTCGCCCTCGCGATCGTCGCGCTGCGCCGGGGCGGCTGGCGCGAGCCCGCCCTCTTCGCCATCGTGGTGGCGCTGATCAGCGGCATCAACGCGAGCTCCATCATTTACGTCGGCGTGGCGCCCGTCCTGTGGCTCCTCTACGCCGTGGTGGTGCTGCGCGAGTCCACCTGGCGCAACGCCCTGGCGACCGGATTGCGTATCGCGGTGCTGACGCTGGGAGCATGCCTGTGGTGGATGGCGGGGCTCGAGGTGGAGGCGGCCTACGGCGTCAACGTCCTCAAGTACACGGAGACCGTTTCCTCGACGTCGCAAACCTCCAACGCATCCGAGATCCTGCGGGGCCTGGGGTACTGGTACTTCTACGGCTCCGATCACCTCGGGGCGTGGACCAACGCGGCCGTCCGCTTCACCCAGCGGATCGGCTTGCTGGTCACGTCCTACGCCATACCCGTGCTGGCGCTCGTCGCCGCCGCGTTCGTCCGCTGGCGGGAGCGCGCCTTCTTCCTGGTGCTTCTCTTCCTCGGCATGGTGCTCTCGGTGGGGCCCTTCCCGTACAACGACCCCACGCGGATCGGGGGCGCCCTTAAAGACTTCATGACGAACACCACCGCCGGGCTCGCTCTGCGCTCGACCGATCGGGCGACGCCGGTCGTGCTCCTCGCGCTGGCCATGCTGCTGGGCAGCGCCCTCACCGCGCTGTGGCGTCGGCTCTCCATCGTCGGGATCATCACTGCTCTCCTCGTCGCCGGCCTGGTTGTCGCCAACAACCCCTCCATCTTCAACGGCGAGGCCGTCTCCGCCGGAACCCTGACCCAACCGGCGACGCTGCCGTCCTACCAATTGGCGGCGATCAGACATCTGAACGCGACCCACCCGGGGACGCGGGTGTTCGCCATTCCGGGCAACGACTTCGCCAGTTACCGGTGGGGAAACACCGTCGACACACCCCAGTCCGCACTGTTGAATCGCAGCTTCGTGACCCGGGAACAGCAGATCATGGGCTCCATCGCCACGGCCGACACGCTCTACGCGGTGGACGGCCCCTATCAAGACGGGACGGCCAACACGAACGCACTGGCGCCGATGGCGCGGCTCATGGGTGCCGCCGACGTCCTGGTGGAGTACGACCAGCGCTACGAGCACTACGGCGTGCCGCATCCGCAGTTGTTGGCCGAGCTGCTCAGCCAGACCCCACTGGGCCTCTCGAACCCCACCTCGTTCGGGACCCCCCGGCCCAACGTCTCCACCTATTCGACCCTCAACGAGGCCGACCTGGCCGCCCCGGCCAACCTCGCCTGGCCGAGCCCGCTCGTGGACTACACGGTGTCGAACCCGCGCCCTCTGCTGCGGGCCGAATCTGACACAGGTGCCGTCGTCATGGAGGGCGACGCCTCCGGGCTGAACAATCTGGCCGGCCTCGGGCTGGTCAACAACGACAACTCCATCTACTACGCGGGGACGCTGGCGGGTGATCCCGCGCAGCTGCGCCAGTTGGCGGCTCAGGGCGCGCAGCTCGTGCTCACCGACACCAACCGCAAGCAGGCCTTCCAGTGGGCCTCCATGACGGCGAACGCGGGCTTCACCGAGACCCCAGCCGACAATCCCGCCAAGACCGACCCGAGGGACAGCCCGATCGACCTCTTCCCCGATGCAGGGCTCAGCAGCAGGACGGTGGCGTCGTACGTCGGGGCGGTCAACATCACGGCCAGCAGCTACGGCAACGGCATCACCTACAACCCCGAGTACGCCCCCAGCAGCGCCATCGACAACAACTTCGACACGGCCTGGATCACCGGCACCTTCGTTCCCAACCCGGCGGGCCAATGGTGGCAGGCCCAATTCGCCAATACCGTCACGACGGATCACGTCACGCTGGTCCAGCCCCAGCGGGGCGATCGGTCGCGCTTCATCTCCCACGTCACCTTGACCTTCGACGGGAAAGATCCGGAGAAGTTCCAACTCACGAACGCCTCGCACGCGACGACCGGGCAGACGCTCACGTTCCCCACCCGTTCCTTCCACACGCTGCGCGTGACCATCGACAGCACGACCGACGACCACCAGGACTTTCACTCTGCCTCCGCTGTCGGCTTCTCCGAGGTCGAGATCCCCGGGCAGACCGTTCGCCAGGTGATCGACATGCCGACCCAGATGCTCGGTAGCCTCGGGGCGACCTCGCAGTCCGACCGTCTCACGGTCGTCATGACACGCCAGCGGGAGTCGCAGTACCCGCCCCGCGACGATCCCGAGACGACCATTTCCCGACAGTTCACGTTGCCGACGGCCCGCACCTTCACGCTCGCCGGCAGCGCCAGCCTGTCGGCGCTCATCCCCGACGACGAGGTCGACAAGCTGGTCGGGCGTTCCGCCGCAGGGCCGGGCGGCGACATCACGGCGTACTCCTCGGGACGGCTTCCGGGCGACCTCAACGCGACCGCATCGACCACGCTCGACGGCAAATCGAGCACGGCATGGCAACCGGGTCTGGGCATCGCCGCCCAAAAGGGAGCGAGCCTCACGTACGACCTCAAGGGCAACCACACGTTCGGCCAGCTCGACCTGCAGGTGATCGCCGACGGCCGGCATTCGGTGCCCACCTCGATGACGATCACCTCAGGCACCCAGGTGCGCACGATCACCCTTCCGGCCATCGCCGACTCGAAGGTCCCTGGGGCGACGACCTCGGTGCCGGTGTCGTTCGCACCGATCAGCGGCTCGCACTTCGTGGTCACCTTCAACACGGTGCGCGCCGAGTCCGCCGGCAACTACTACTCGGCGGGAGCCCTGGCCTTGCCGCTCGGGATCGCCGAGATCGGCATCCCGGGCGTGACCTCGGCTCCGACACCCGCGGCGCTCCCGGGCAACTGTGTCGGGAATCTGCTCACCATTGACGGGAATCCGATCGACGTGAAGGTCGTCGGAGCCACGCAGCAGGCGCTGAGTGGCTCCGAGGTGCAGGTGGTCCCCTGCGGCGCTGACGCCGGCGGCATCACCTTGAGCGCCGGCACCCACGTCGTCGAGACGGTGGCGGGGCACACCACAACCTGCTCGTCGGAGCCGCAGACCTGTACCGGATGGAATCTCGACCAGCTCACATTGGATTCGGCCGCCGCCGGCGGCGCCGGTTCCGCCGGGTTCCCCACAGCGCAGGGAACCCCGGTGTTGTCGGCGACCCAGCCCGGCTCCGCCCCGACGGTCACCCAGACCTCCAGCCACATCGACACAATGACGGCACGGGTCACCGGTGCGACCCAGCCGTTCGAGTTCGTGCTCGGACAGAGCGTCAACAACGGGTGGAAGGCGGTCGCGCAGCCCGCGGCCGATGCAGGGGCGGGGGCGCACGCCGTCGACCTCGGTCGTTCGCAGCTCACCGACGGCTTCGCGAACGGATGGCAGATCACTGCGGCCGACCTGCAGGCGCTCGGCGGGTCCGGCTTCACCGTCACGCTGACATGGACGCCCCAGAAGGAGGTGTGGGGCGCCCTCGCGCTGTCCGCTGCCACGTTGGTCCTGTGCCTCCTCCTGGCCTTCCTGCCGACACGGTCCCGCCGTTGGCTGCGGGCCCGCCTGCCGCGCCGCCTGCGCGGGCCGGCCGGGCCGGACGCGCCCGCATGGCCGGCAGCACCCTTCGACTCCCCCGCGCTGACGCTTCCCTTCCTACGCGACCCCGCGGTACGCCTCTCCGCCCACCCTCTGACCATCCTGCGCTCGCTCGTCATCGGCGCGGTGACCGCAGGGGTGGCGTCGCTCGTCCTCCCCGGCGCGCTCGCACTCGCAGTCGGTGGCGTCGTGGTCGCAGGTCTCCTGCTGCCCTGGGCCCGCGTCATCGCCACGGTCGGTGCGGTCGGTTTCATCGTCGCCGGCGCGCTCAATGTCATCCGGGGCCAGCAGATCCATCACTACGCATCCGGGTCCGACTGGGCCGGTGCGTTCGTGCACGCCGGCAACCTGGTCTGGATCGGGATGTCACTGCTCCTGGCCGACGGCGTGATCACCGCCTTCGGCCTACGGACGAAGAGACTGCGCGGTCGGCGCGCCTTACGAGCCGGAGCAGGCGGTCAGGCCGGTGCGGCCGGTGCGACCGGTCCCGACGGTACGGGAGACGCCGGCGGTCCGGACGGTGGAGGCGGTCCGGACGGTGGAGGCGGTCCCGACGGTGGAGGGGCTCCGGAAGGCCCGGGCGGGCCCGCCGGCGGGGGCACTGCAGCCGGCGCGGTCGATGGGACCCCTGCCGCCGACACAACCGACACAACCGACACAACCGACACAACCGACACAACCGATACAGAGACGCCGGACGAGGCGCCCGGGGACCGGGTCCCCGAGCCGGTCACACAGAGCCTGAGCCCGTCACCCAGCCTCTGAGCCGCCGCGATGCGGGGGCGGTGCGCTGCGGGGCGGACGGTCCCCACCCATCCTGCAGACCCTCAGCCTTCGGGCGTCCGGGTCGCTTCCTCCGCCAATGCCTCGAGCGCCCGCCGCGCGGTGGCGTCCCAGGTGAACCAGCGGGCACGGCTGAGCGCACCCCGGGCCAGGCGGCTTCGCAGGACGTCGTCCCCCAAAATCCGTCCGATGGCGCCCGCCAGATCGTCCGTGTCCTCGACGAGGAGCCCCGACTCGCCGTCGAGCACCGCATCGACGTGGCCGGGGATCGCCGTGGCCACGGCCGGGATGCCACAGGCCGCGGCCTCGGTCAGGGTCATGCCCCATCCCTCGCGCTGTGAGCTGCTGGCCACGACCCAGGACCGTCGGTACCAGGCCACGAGCTCGTCGTCGTCCACGCGCCCGGGCAGGCTGACCCAGTCGGTGGCGCCCAGTTCCTCCCGCAGCGCCTCCAGAGCGGGACGCTCGTAGCCTTCGCCGATGATGACCGCCCGCATGTCGGGGTGGTCCTTCTTGGCCTCCGCCAGGGAGCGCAACAGGACGTCGAACCGCTTCACCGGCACCAGCCGGCCGACGGCGACGACCAGCGGCGTGGCCTCCCGCGGGCCTCCGGGTGTGAAGCGCCCATCCACCCCGGGGGGCGCCACCGTCACCTGCCCGGCTCCGATCCCCAAGAGGTCCACGATCTCGTCACGGGAGGAGTCGGACAGCGTCACAATGCGGCTCGAGCGGTAGAAACGGGGGGCGAACCGCTGCTCGGCCAGATTGCCGAGGCGAGCCAGCATCGGGGGCAGGACCATTCCCCACATCTCGGCGTGGACATGGTGGAGGAGCACAATGCGTGGGCCCCGGTACCAGAAGGGCGACATGAAGGGCATGCCGTTCCAGATCTCCACCAGCGCATCGCCCGGCCGGTGCCCCATACGGATGCCTTCCCATGCCGCGCTCGGGAAGACTGCGTAGCGGCCGGCCTGGCGCACGACCCGGTAGCCGTCCCGGGTGAGCGCCGTCGGGCCCCCGGGCACGGCCGAGGTGCGGAAGGTGACGTCGAGGCCGGCGCCGGCCCAGCGGGAGGCGATCTTGTGGGCGTGCAACTCGGAGCCCCCGGCCTCCGGGTCGTCGAGGTCGCGCCAGGCGACGAAGTGGATCCGGCGCAGGCCCGCCTGGGACGCGATGGCCGCCAGCCCGTCGGACTCCGAGCCCGCCGCCTCGTGGTGCGGCTCTCGGGGCGCGGCCGGTACCGGCCCCAGGTCGTCACCCATCGGGGTCACGATAGCGGCCTGACCTGCTCCAATTGGCGGACCCTGTGCACAATGACGAATCCGCACAGGATCACCAGCAGCACCACCGCCTG
>Ga0307373_10007257_pt1 | contig 17346 bp, 16 predicted proteins | sample OX2MG_FD_202534 | JGI IMG/M metagenome (GOLD analysis project Ga0307373, IMG submission 202534) | Soil microbial communities from Risofladan, Vaasa, Finland - OX-2 | ecosystem: Environmental > Terrestrial > Soil > Coastal area > Acid sulfate soil | place: Finland: Risofladan, Vaasa | collected... | reverse complement strand
GGTGGGCACTCCGGGGGCCAGGTGTTCGACCTCTTCCAGGGCCTGCAGGGACCGGGCCTGGTGCAGCGGAGCCAGGGGGCTCAACTCCCAGAGTCGGGCCAGGACGCCGGCATCTATCCGTACGGCCTGCCGGTATTCGGTGCCGCCGTGCACGATCCGGTGCCCGACGGCATCAACCGGTCCGGCTTGGGCGAGCGCCTCCCGGAGCAGGCCGACATCGATGCTTCCCTCCGATATGGGAACGTCTTCGGCCATCACCTGGCGGTCGCCGGCATCGATGACCGAGATCTTCAGGCTGCTGGAACCGGCGTTGACGGTGAGAACCCTCAAGGTTGGGCCGCTTTCAGTGGGGCCAGGCCCAGTCCCGGATCTCGGGCGGGTCTTCACCCTCGGCCCGGGTGTAGTCACGGCAGCGGACCCGCTGATCGGCCATCTCCTGGCGCAGGGAGGCGGCATGGGATCCCAGGCGGGGTACCCGGTCGATCACGTCCATGACCAGATGGAAGCGATCGAGGTCGTTGAGCATCACCATGTCGAACGGGGTGGTAGTGGTCCCCTCCTCCTTATAGCCCCGCACATGGATATTGGTGTGGTTGATTCGCCGATAGGTGAGCCGGTGGATGAGCCACGGGTAGCCGTGGTAAGCAAAGATTACGGGACGATCGGTCGTGAAAAGGGCGCTGAACTCGTCTTCCGACAGGCCGTGCGGATGTTCGGTGTCCGGTTGGAGCCGCATCAGGTCGACCACGTTCACCAAGCGGACCCTCAGGTCAGGCAATTCCTGCCGGAGGATGTCCACCGCGGCCAGCGTCTCCAGGGTGGGAACGTCCCCACAGCAGGCCATAACCACTTCGGGGTCACCGTGATCGTTGGAGGCCCAGTCCCAGATTCCGACCCCACGAGTGCAGTGCAACACGGCGTCGTCGATGGACAGGTAGTCGAGGGAGGGCTGCTTGCCGGCCACGATGACATTCACGTAGTGACGGCTGCGCAGGCAGTGGTCGGCCACCGACAGTAGGCAGTTGGTGTCCGGGGGCAGATAGACGCGGATTATCTCTGCCTTCTTGTTGACCACGTGGTCTATGAATCCGGGATCCTGATGGGAGAATCCGTTGTGATCCTGTCGCCATACATGCGATGACAGCAGGTAGTTGAGAGAACCGACGGGCCTCCGCCAGGGGATCGTCCGAGTGGTCTTGAGCCACTTGGCGTGCTGGTTGAACATGGAGTCGATGATGTGGATAAAGGCCTCGTAGCAGTTGAAGAGTCCGTGCCTACCGGTGAGGAGGTAGCCCTCCAACCATCCCTGACATTGGTGCTCGGAGAGGACCTCCATGACCCGCCCGGCCGTCGCCAGGTGGTCATCAGTGGAGAGGACCTCCGCCTCCCACTGGCGGTCGGTGGCCTCGAAGACGGCTGAGAGCCGGTTGGAGGCGGTCTCGTCCGGCCCGAAGATGCGGAAATTGACCGGGTTGGACCTAATGACGTCACGGAGGTAGGTGCCCAGTACCCGCGTGGCTTCGGATGAGCCTGTGGCCGGTTTGGCCACCCCGACGGCGTATTGACGGAAGTCGGGCAGCTCGAGGTCGTTCAGGAGCAGTCCACCGTTGGCGTGGGGGTTGGCGCTCATCCGACGTTCGCCGACGGGAGCCAGGCCCGCCAGATCGACCGCGGGGGCGCCGTCAGAATCGAACAGCTCGTCTGGCCGGTAGCTGCGCATCCAGGCCTCGAGGGCGAGGCGGTGGGCGTCATTGGTGCGGACCTCGGTCAGCGGGACCTGATGCGAGCGCCAGGTCCCCTCGGTGGCCAGCCCGTCGACCTCCTTGGGGCCCGTCCATCCCTTCGGGGTCCGCAGGACGATCATGGGCCAGTGCGGCCGGGTCCGGTCGCCCTCGCCCCGGGCTCGGCGCTGAATGGCGGCTATCTCATCCAGCACCCGGTCCAGTGTGGCGGCCATGAGGGCGTGCATCTCGACGGGGTCTTGGCCCGACACCCAGTGCACGGAGTGGCCGTAGCCCTCCAGCAGGGAGGTGAGCTCCCGGTCCCCGATCCTGGCCAAGACGGTGGGGTTGGCGATCTTGTAGCCGTTGAGGTGGAGGATGGGCAGCACGGCGCCGTCGGCAACGGGATTGAGGAACTTGTTGGAATGCCAGCCTGTGGCCAGCGGGCCGGTTTCGGCCTCCCCGTCCCCGACTATGCAGCAGACCAGCAGATCGGGGTTATCGAAGGCGGCGCCGTAGGCATGAGCGAGGGCATAGCCGAGCTCTCCTCCCTCGTGGAGGGAGCCAGGTGTCTCCGGAGCCACGTGGGACGGAATGCCGCCGGGAAAGGAGAACTGTCGGAACAGTCGGCGCATCCCTTCCTCGTTAAGGGCCATCTGTGGGTAGACCTCGGAGTAGGTGCCCTCCAGATAGGCGTTGGCCACCGCGGCCGGGCCACCGTGCCCGGGGCCCATTACGTAGACGCAGTTCAGGTCCCGGCTGCGGATCACCCGGTTGAAATGGGCGTAGATGAAGTTGATCCCCGGGGTGGTCCCCCAATGCCCGAGGAGTCGAGGCTTCACGTGCTCGGGCAACAGGGGCTGACGGAGCAGAGGGTTGTCCAGGAGGTAGATCTGGCCCACCGACAGGTAGTTGGCGGCCCTCCACCACCGATCGATCAATGCCAGCTGCGGGCGTGCCCCCCCGTCGCTGTCTTCGGTTCCGGTTGGATTCTGGCCGGGTGACACTCGGCCATCGGGCACCGCCCGAGCCTACCCACCGCGGTGGACTTTCGGCCCTGTCGCTAGGGTCGATCGAGCGGGACAATCGTCAAAGAGCGCCGGACCGGACCGGCCCACCGGAGGAGAAGCAGACATGGCCAAGGTTCTGATCGGCACGGATGGTTCGGATGCGTCGACGGCCGCCGCCGAGAAGGCGCTCCAGCTGCTGGGCAAGTCCCACCAGTTCTTGATCCTCGAGGCCGTCCATGTTCCGGTGCCCCTGGCGGTGGGATCGCTAGGCGGCGGCGTCCCTTACGCCCTGCCCCCCTCCCCTGAGCTCCTCCTCGAGGCTTCCAAAGCGGTGATGGTCGAGGCCGAGGCTGACATTGCCGCCCTCTCCCACCGACTCGGGGTCAACGCCCGCCTGGTGGCCGAGCCCGGAGGCGCCGCCGACGTCATCCGCCGGCTGGTCGAGGAGAACGCCATCGACCTGGTGGTGGTCGGCTCCCATGGCAAGGGCCTGGCCAGCCGGGTCATGCTGGGCTCGGTGAGCCATGACGTGTTGAAGGACCTGCCCTGTCCCGTCCTGGTGGTACCGGTAGGGTCCTGACCGTCCGGCGTTGGGGCCGGACCCGAATGGCGATGATCCAGGCATGATTCTCTTCGGCTCGTTGTCGGGGATGGACCGCCATTCGAACTGGCCCGGCCATCCCGAGGGCCCTGGGCGGCTCCCCGCCGTCGAGGCCGGGATCCGGACCGCCGGCCTGGGCGACCTCCTCGCATCCCTGACCGGGCGCCCGGCCCGCCGAGACGAGCTGGCCCGGGTCCACTCCGAGGTCTACCTCGACGCCCTGGCCGGTCTCGACCGGGCCGGCGGCGGTGAATTGGACCCGGACACGGCCATGTCGGCCGGGTCCTGGGAAACAGCTGTGGCCGCGGCGGGGATGGGTCTGGCCGCCGTCGAGGCACTGGAGCGAGGTGAGGCCGACTCGGCCTTCGTGGCCGTCCGGCCCCCGGGCCACCATGCCACTGCCTCCCAGGCGATGGGCTTCTGCTTGCTCAACAACGTGGCGGTGGCGGCCGCGGCCTTGGCGGCCAAGGGCCAGCGGGTGATGGTCCTGGACTGGGATGTCCACCATGGCAACGGCACCCAGGACATCTTCTGGGATGACCCCCTGGTCCTCTACGTTTCGATCCATCAGTGGCCGGCCTATCCCGGCACCGGTCGGGCGGCCGAGGTGGGAGGCGGCGCGGCCCGGGGCCTGACCGTCAACGTGCCCATGCCGCCGGGTAGCACGGGAGACGCGGCTCGGTTGGCCATGGAGAAGGTGGTGGCTCCGGCCGCCGAGTCCTTCGTGCCCGACTGGCTGCTCATATCCGCCGGATTCGACGCTCACCGTGACGACCCCATGGCCGACCTGGCCTGGACGGCGGGGGACTTCGCCGATCTGACTCGGGACGCCGTTGCCCTCGTGCCTCGAGCCGGGCGCACGGTCGCCTTCCTCGAGGGGGGCTATGACCTGGGAGCCCTTGCCCTCTCTTCGGCTGCCACCGTGGCCGCCCTGGTGGGAGTGGATTACCGTCCGGAGGCGCCCAGTTCGGGAGGTCCGGGCTGGGAGGCGGTCCTGGCGGCCGGCCGGATCCGGGAACGCCAGCTGAGCGGAGCTGAGCAGTGAAGGAAGGCCCCATCCTGGTCGGCGTGGATGGTTCGCCCGAGAGCAGAGAAGCCCTGGTCTGGGCAGCCGACCTGGCCCGGGCTACGGGAGCCAGTGTCCTTGCGGTGCACGCCGTCGGACTCCTGGAGAAGCTCGGTCCAGCGGGGTCTTCAGTCCCTTCGGCCGGCCACCTGGAGGAGATCCGCACCATGTTCGAGACCTCCTGGTGCGAGCCGGTTCGGAACAACGGGGTCAGCGTCGAGATGCAGATGCGCTACGGAACTCCAGCGGACGTGGTCATGTCGGCCGCCGAACAGGAGGGGGCCGGTGTGGTCGTGGTCGGCAGCCGGGGGAGCGGAAGAGCAGCCCGGGGGGGCCTGGGCAGCACGAGCAGCCGCCTGGCCATGTCCTGTCCCGTCCCGGTGGTGATCGTGCCGGGCGCCCAAGTCGAGCGGGAGAGCGATCCGGCCGCTCAGCCTGGGTAGCGGGGGTCCATCCGGGTCAAGGTGTCGATGAGGATGCGGCTCACCACCCAGTTCCGGTACCACTTGTGATTGGCCGGCACCACGTACCAGGGGGCGGTCGGAGTCGAGGTCCGGGTGAGGGCGTCCTGATAGGCCACCTGGAACTCGTCCCAGTGCTTGCGGTCATCCCAGTCGGCCGGCCTGAGCTTCCAACGCTTGTCGGGGATGTCCCGTCTCTCATCCAGACGGCGCAGCTGCTCCTCCGGAGAGAGGTGTAGGTAGATCTTGACCGTGGTGGTCCCACCGTGGGCCAGGATGGATTCGAAGGCATTGATCAGCCCGTAGCGCTCCTTCCATACCTCCGGCTCGGCCAGCCGGTGGACCCTTACGGCCACGACGTCCTCGTAGTGCGAGCGGTTGAAGATGCCGATCTGGCCCGCTGCCGGACAGTGGGCGTGCACCCGCCACAGGAAATCGTGGGCGGCTTCCTCGGGGTGGGCTCCTTGAAGGCCACGGCCCGGGTGGCGAGAGGGTTGACGCCGAGGAACATGTGCTTGATAGTCCCGTCCTTGCCGGCCGCGTCCAGCCCCTGAAGCACGACCAGGAGGCTGCGTCGGGCCTCGGCCCACAGCCGGGCCTGAAGCTCGGAGAGCTCGGAATGCAGACCGGGCAGGACGGCCTCGGTGGCGATGCGGTCCCCGGGGGCGCCCGGAGTGGATGCGGCATCGATCTGGCCCAGTTGCAGGTCCTTGCCTGAGTGGACACGCCAGCGATCCGATCCGCTCATCAGCCGCCTCGCTCACCCGAGCCAAGTGATCGCAACTCAGGCCGTCCGCCGGGGAAGGGTCAGCGCGCCGAGGAAGAGAGCAACCAGGGCGGTCAGGGTCATGGCCACCAGATCCGTACGCATCCCGGACCCCAGTCGAGTGGATCGAGCAGCCCGACCCAGGGCGTCGAAGGCGTAGGTCAGGGGGAGGTACCGGGCCACCACCTGGAGCGCGCCCGCCATCTGCGCTCGCGGGACGACCAGGCCGCAGAGAAGCAGTTGGGGGAAGACGAATGCCGGCATGAACTGCACAGCCTGGAACTCGGTCCGGGCGAAAGCGCTGACGAACAGACCGAGGGAGGTCCCCACCACGGCGTTGGCCACGGCCAGGCCGATGACCAGCGCCGTGCCATGGTCGCTGTGGAGCCCGAGGAGCCCAAAGCCGACGGCCGCCACGACCGAGCCCTGGGCGGCGGCCACGATGGCGAAGGCGATCCCGTAGCCGGTCATCAGGTCCAATTTGGAGAGGGGCAGGGTCATCAGCCGTTCCAGTGTCCCGCTCGTTCTCTCCCGGAGCATGGTGATGCTGGTCACCAGGAACATCATCACCAGGGGAAACAGTCCGACCAGTGGAGCGCCGACCGACTGAAACGTCCCCAGTCGGCCGGACAGCGAGTAGCGGAGGAGCGCCAGAAAGCCGGACGGGACGACGATGATCAGTCCGACGGTACGAGGGTCGTGGCGGAGCTGACCGAGGACCCGCACGGCCGTGGCCGGGGCCGCCCTACTCATGCCGCCCCGGAGCCGGACCGAACGCCCTCGATGATCTGGAGGAAGGCAGCTCCCATGGTGGTCGCCCCCGATTGGCCCAGCAGCTGGTCGGGGCTTCCGTGGAAGATCAGCCGGCCATCGCGAAGCAGTAGCAGGTCATCGCAGGACTCGGCGTCCTCCATGACGTGGCTGGAGACGAGCAAGGTGGCGCCGCCCCGGGCCAGCTCCCCGAAAAAGGCCCAAAGGTCCCGGCGCAGCACCGGGTCGAGACCGACCGTGGGCTCGTCCAGGACGACCAGGGGCGGACTGCCCAGCAGGGCAGTGGCCAGGGACAGACGGGTCTGTTCTCCTCCTGACAACCGCCCGGCCAGGTGATGCCGGTGAGGTCCGAGGCCCACCCGTTCGAGTACCTGCGCAATATCGTCGTGTCCCACGCCGAGAAGGCGGGCGAAGTAGGCCAGGTTCTCCCCGACGGTCAGGTCCCGGTAGACCGACGGAGCCTGGGTCAGGTATCCGATCTTCCCTCTCAAGGCCGCCGCTCCCGCTGGCTGGCCGAGCACTACCACCCGGCCGCTGACCCGTCTCTGCACCCCGAGCAGAGCCCTCATCAAGGTGGTCTTCCCGGAACCGCTCGGTCCGAGGAGGCCGGTCACCGCCCCCCGGGTGATCCCGGCGGTGACGTCTTGTAACACCTCGATGTCACCCCGTCTCACTCTCACGCCGTCCAACTGGATCGCCGTATCGACGCCAGGCAGGTCCGCCCGGTGGGGCCGGGGCTGCCCGGCGACCGTCCCGCGAATCCTCCGCTGCGGCCGAGCCGAGACGGCCTCCGGGGCCTCAGTTGGCAAAGTCCCACCCCCCGGCCCGATGGTGCTGAGCGAAGACGTTCTTGGCGATCAGGATGCGATGGACCTCATCGGGTCCGTCGGCCAGCCTCAGCGTCCGGGCCGTCTGGTACATCCGGGCCAGGGGAAGGTCCCCGGACACGCCGGCCGCGCCCCAGACCTGGATGGCCCGGTCCACGACGCGGTGGTAGGCGGCGGGCACGAAGACCTTGATGGCGGAGATTTCGGTTCGGGCCGGTTCGCCACTGTCGATCTTTTCGGCGCAGTGGAGAGTCATCATCCGCGAGGACTGGACGTCCATGTAGGAATCGGCCACGAAGGCCTGGATCATCTGCTTGGTCTCCAGCCGGCCCCCGTGCACCTCCCGGGTAGCCGCTCTTTCGACCATGAGGTCGAAGGCCCTCCACATCTGACCTATGGAGTTCATGCAGTGATAGACGCGGCCGGCCCCCAACCGGTCCTGAGCGGCCTGATGCCCGGAGCCGGTCTCCCCCAGCTGATTCTGCAAGGGGACCCTGACGTCGTCGTAGATGATCTCACAATGGTCGCTCTCGACTCCCCAGACCTCGATGGCCCGGACCACGATGACTCCGGGAGTATCCCGGGGCACGATGATCTGGGTCATCCGTCCGGTCGTGGCGCCCGCTTCCTCGGTGCGGCACATGACAATGAAGAAGTCAGCTCTGGTCCCGTTGGACGTGAACCACTTGTGGCCGTTGATGACCCACTGGTCGCCCTCCCGGCGGGCCGTCGTCTGCAGGGAGCGGGGATCGGAGCCGGGCTGATCGGGCTCGGTCATCGAAAACCCAGATTCGAGCCGACCATCGACCAGGGGGATGAGCCACTTCTCCTTCTGCTCCTGCGTCCCGTACCGGGCCAGCAGCGACTCGTTCCCAGAGTTGGGTGCCACCACCCCGAAGAGAGATGCCGCCCCGGTGGCGTAGGCCAGCACCTCGTACATGTAGGCCAGCTCGAGGAAAGACAAGCCGGCGCCCCCGTACTCCTCGGGGAGGTGCGGTGCCCAGAGACCTGCCTGCCTGACCCGGTCCCGGACGTGCTCCCGCAGCCGGGCGCTCTCCTTGACATCGGTATCGCTGTACGGGCCGCGCTGCTCGTGGATCCAGAGCCGGTTCTCGTAGGGGAGGATGTCTTCGGTCACGATACGGGCGGTCAGCGAGCGCAGTTCGTTGATCCGATCATTCAGGCCAGGGACGGGTCGCGTGTTCATGGGCACCCGGTGAACCTATGAGACCGTGAGGGAAAGAAATAGGGCCGATGGTCCCTACCAAAATGCGACCGCGACAACCGATAATGGGGGGTGAGCAACAAGAACAGGGCAAGGAGAAGCTGTTGAGCGTCCGCGAGTCGTCTCCTGAGGTTCTGATAGCCGACATGGTGCGGAGTTGGGCGGTATCGCGCCTCAAGGCGTCCAGGTTGATGGCCGACCGGGCCGCCAACCTGGCCGTGCGTGCCTACGAGGATGGCGCCTCGGTGGCCGAGGCCTGTGAGTTGGCCCGACGCTACGTCGAATCCTGGCTCCGGCACCCGGCCAGCGCCACTCGGCGCCGCTTGGACCTGGCCCAGTCCGCCTGAGTCGCCGCCGCGGACGTGGACAGCCCGATCCGCCTGAACGCCGGTACGGACGGACCCGATGTCGGAGTGGCCGCCGTCCAGTTCTACCGGGCTGTTGCCACCGACTTCGACGGAACGCTGAGTTCGGGGGGAGCCCCGGAGGCCCGGGTGCTGGCTGCGCTGACAGCAGCCCGTCAGGCTGGAATCAGGATCGTCCTGGTAACCGGGCGCATATATGCCGAGTTGCTGTCGGTCTGGTCGGAGGTGTTCGAGTACGTGGACTGCGTGGTGGCCGAGAACGGCGCCGTTCTGGTCACCCCGTCCGGGGTCACAATGCTGGGCGGTGGGATCGATGCCCGATTGGGCGATCTCCTGGGGGAGCGGGGGGTCGCACTCCGCCGCGGTGAGGTCCTCTTGGCGGGCAAGACCTCAGATGAAAACGAGGTGATCGGCGCTATCCGGGACCTGGAGTTGGACTGCCAGACCGTGGCCAACCGGGGTGAACTGATGATCCTGCCCGCCGGTATCAGCAAGGGCACGGGCGTCCGAGCCGCCTTGGAGGAACTCGGTCTGTCGCACCACAACACCATCGGAATAGGCGATGCCGAGAATGACCTGGCCCTCTTGGAGGGATGCGAGTTGGGCGTGGCGGTGGCCAATGCCGTCGGTTCGCTCAAGGGGGCCGCCGACATCGTCATGGATGCCGCCGGTGGGGAAGGGGTGGTCCGCTTGCTGGAAGGGGAGCTCCTGTCAGGAAGAAGACTCGTCCACAGCCGGCGTCACCGGCTGACTCTGGGGGCGACCGAGAGTGGCGAGTCCGTGGAGCTCCCGACCTCCCAGTTCAACTTGCTGGTGGCCGGCGGGACGGGCAGCGGCAAGTCTTTCCTGACCGGTCTGGTGGCCGAGCAACTGATCCAACAGGGCTATTCGGTTCTGGTCTGCGACCCGGAAGGCGACCATGCTGACCTCGCCCGCCTACATGGCGCCATGGTCGAGGGAGGCGAGCTCCATTTGCCTCAGCCGGATGAGCTGCTGCGCTTTCTGCACAACGGCTACGCCTCCATGGTGCTCGATCTGAGCGGGCTCGACCCCGCCGACGCCAATGACTATCTGGCCGATCTGCTGCCCCGGGTCGAGGCCCACCGGAGGGCGACGGGGCTGCCCCACTGGGTGTTCCTCGATGAGGCCCACGGCGCCGCTGGCCGGTTCGGCCGCGCCTTCGGCGCCTTTGACGCCTCGCAAAAGGGCTATTGCTTGTCCACGTGGCGACCGGACGATCTGGCCGCCGATGTGGTGGCTGCCCTCGACGCGGTGGTGGCCCTGGGCTCGATTCACCCCGACCCGGACACGGTCGAGCTGGCCGCTTCGATGGCCGCCCTGCCGGCCGCGGTCGTGGCCGGATACCTGGTCTCTGATTCCCGCCGGGCTGTCCTCGTGAGGCGGGACCGACCCCGCTCGGCGGTCGCCTTCTCGCCCGGAACCCGGTCCACTCTCCACCTACGACACGAGCACAAATACGGGCTCCGTCCCCTCGAAGTCGGCCGCCAGTTCCACTTCCGGCGCAGTCCGGCCGAGGCCACCGGAGCCCAGGCCGCCAATCTGGTCGACCTGGAAGAGGAGTTGTCGCGCTGTGATCGCTCCGTGATCTGCCACCACTGCACGCACCGTGACTTCTCTAGGTGGGTCAGGGATGTGTTCCACGACGCAGACCTGGCCCGGGAACTGGCCGAGGTGGAGAAGACGGCCCACGTCGGCAGCCCGGAAGCCATCGTGGAGTGGGCCAGGATCGGCCTGATCGGTGCCATCCAGTTCCGCCTAGTCGGGCGGGGTTGGAGCCGGCCCAAGGTCTGAGTGCGGCCTAACCGGCGGCAGGTCCTCCGCGGAGCCTCGAAGGCGGAAGCTCAGCCGGCCCGGAGGACGGATACGACGTTCCCCTCCACCAGAGCCCGGACGGCGGCGCCGTCCACGGTCTCCTGTTCGAGGAGGAGCTGCACGAGGTTGCTGAGTAGTGGGCGGTGGGCTTGCAAGAGGGTGATGGCCCGAGCCTCGGCCTCCCGGACGAGACGAGCGACCTCTTGATCGATCACGGCCTGGGTGGCCTCGGCAAAGGGTCGGCTGGCCAACTCGGCCCCGCCCCGGCCGAGGAAGACCGACCCGGCCACGGGGTAGCTGACCGGCCCCACCGCCTCGGACAGTCCGAACTCCCGGACCATGCGCAGGGCCAGGTCAGTGGCCTGGGTCAGGTCATTGGCCGCGCCGGTGGAGCCCTGGCCCAACTCGATCAACTCGGCGGCCCGGCCTCCGAGGCGCACGGCCAGGGCATCCTGGAGGTAATCCTCCCCGAACAGATGCCGCTCGACCAGGGGAAGCTGCTGGGTGACCCCGAGGGCCTGGCCGGCGGGCAAGATGGTGACCTTCTCCACCGGGTCAGCGTGCTCGGAAAGGGCGGCCACCAGTGCGTGACCGGCCTCATGGACCGCCACGGCGTGCTTTTCCTCGGCCAGCAGCACATTGGATCCATCCCGGCGCCCGATGAGGATGCGGTCCCGGGCCGTGCTGAAGTCGTCCGGGCTGATCAGACGGCGCCCACCCCGCACCGAGTTGATGGCTGCCTCGTTGGCCAGGTTGGCCAGGTCCGCACCGGAGAAGCCGGGGGTGGCTCGGGCCACCAGGTCCAGGTCCACGTCGGGCTCGAGGCTCTTATCGAGGCAGTGCACCCTCAGGATGGCCAGGCGCTCGGTCTGGGTTGGCAAGGGTATGACGACCTGCCGGTCGAAACGTCCGGGCCGCAGCAGGGCCGGGTCCAGGATCTCGGGGCGGTTGGTGGCGGCCAGGACGACTATGCCGGCCGCCGGGTCGAAACCGTCCAATTCGGACAGCAGCTGGTTGAGGGTCTGCTCCCTCTCATCGTTGCTGATCCCCGCTCCCGACACGGACCGGTGCCCACCGATGGCGTCGATCTCATCCACGAAGATGATGGCCGGGGCCCGCTTCCTAGCCTCGGCGAAGAGGTCTCGTACCCGCGAGGCCCCCACCCCCACGAACATCTCCACGAAGCTCGAACCGACCACCGACAGGAAGGGCACCTCGGCCTCCCCGGCGACCGCTCGGGCCAGGAGGGTCTTGCCCGTCCCGGGGGGACCGACCATCAGGATCCCCTTGGGCGCCACCGCTCCGGCCTGGCGGTAGCGGTCCGGGTTGCGGAGCACGTCAACGACCTCGGCTATCTCGGACTTGGCCCCCTCGTAGCCGGCTACGTCGGCGAACTTGGTAGCCGGTCGCTCGGCGTCGATGACCTGAGCCCGGGCCTTGCCAACCGTACCCAGGCCGCCCATGGCGCCCCCGGCCTTGCGCAGGCTGCGGGATGACCACCAGAGGAGGAGGCCGAGGGGGACTAGGAGGACGAGCCAGCCGAAGAGGCTGGCCCAGCCCGATCCGCTGGAGGGAGCTGTGGCCTGGATGGAGACCCCGTGGGACTGCAGGTCGCTCAACAGGGCCGAGCCGGCCTGTGCGGGGATCACCGTCGTGTACTGACTGCCTCCCTTTAGGGTTCCGGTGGCGGTGCCGCCCGAGGCCAGATCAACGGTCGTGATCTTGTGGCCGGCGACGTCGGACAGGAACTGGGAGTAGGTCAGGGTCGTGGTGGACGGCGTGGTCGATGTTCGAGCACTGAGCACCACCATCAGGCCGGCCAGAGCCAGGATCATGGCGACCGCGGCCCAGCGCAGCTGGCTCATCCACCCGGGTAGAGGAGGTATGCCGCCCGGACCGGACGGTCCGGCGTCGGGCGCATCACCGGGGTTCCCGGCTGGCGGCGGAGCTTCCCTCACCGGGACACCGACACCTCGTCAAGCCGCTGGCGCACCTCGACCAAAGCGGAGGCGATCTGGTGACGCCCCGAGCCGTGGTGGCTCAGCAGCTCGCACAGCAGGTCCTCCAGCGGCCCTGCGACCTCGGGCCCGAGCTCGACGGCCAAATCCCATATGTCCAGGAGTGACTCGGACAGCTGACCGAACGGCAGGTCGGTGGGAGCCGCGGTCAGGTCGGCTTCCAGCAGCTCGACCGCCTCCATGAGCCGGTCGCGACAGGAGGCGGTGGCGTCCGCCCTCAGGGGGTGGAAGCCAGCCGGCGCATCGACATCGACGGTGTCCGATTCGGACAGGAGCCAGTTGAGATTCCCCGGAAGACCGTCCTCGTCCAACTCGGCATGGCACCAGATGCCGGGATCGCTCACGCGGGTCAGGCTCATGGGATTCAACCCTTCTTCCTTGTCTGTGACCAGCCTCATTCGGCCAGGGGCGTCGGAGAAGGGCCATAAGTCACCAGTCGTATCTCTGTGGCCCAACTGGGAGACCAAAGGGGCCGTTAGGCCCTATTGGGCTGAGTTCGAATTGGCCCAAGCTGGACTCGATCGACAGTGCGTGGGAGGTACCGGTCATGGTTGTAGACGCAAGCCATCCGATTGTGGTCGGGATCGACGGCTCCGATGGGTCCTATGAGGCGCTGGAGTGGGCGGCCACCTACGCCGAGGAGACGGGCCGGGTCGTCCTGGCCATCTGCGCCTGGGAGTACCCGGCCTCGTATGGCTTCTATGTGGGGGCGGACGTCTGGGACCTAGGCGCCACCTCCCGGGTCATGGCTGAGGAGCAGGTGGCCAAGGTGCAGGAGCAGCATCCGGCGGCCCGGATAGATCTACAGGTGGTGGAAGGCCATCCGGGTCAGATTCTGGTCGAAGCGTCAGAAGATGCCGCCCTGTTGGTAGTGGGCTGCCGGGGGCGAGGTGGCTTCATCGGGATGCTCGTGGGTTCCACCAGTACTCACTGCGTCCACGCCGCGGCCTGTCCGGTCCTGGTCTATCGGTGAGCTCGGCGGGCCCCGGCGGGCCCGGCGGCCAGACTGTGGCTTGATGAGCACCGCTCTCTCCCCGGAACTGCCGGCCCGTCCGGACCAGTGGGAGTCCGATGTGGTCCTAAGCGACGGCGGCACCCTACATCTGCGCCCGATCCGCCCCGAGGATGGCGATCGGTTGGTCGAACTCCACTCCCGCCTGTCGCCCGCCACGATCTACTACCGCTTCTTCAGCTACCACCCTCGCCTGGCGGATAAAGAGGTCGCCCGCTTCACGCAGGTGGACTACACCGACCGAATGGCCTTCGTGGCTGTGGCCGGGCCGGGTCAGCTGGTTGCTGTGGCCCGATACGACCGGGTACCGGGGTCGGACTCGGCCGAGGCCGCTTTCGTAGTCGATGACCCCTACCAGGGCAAAGGCCTCGGCACCTTGCTTCTCGAGTATCTGGCCGCTTATGCCCGAGCCCAGGGCCTGCGCCGATTCGTGGCCGATACCTTGGCCGACAACCGCGCTATGCGCGACGTCTTCCGCCATGCCGGTTATGCCGAGACCTCCAAGTTCGACGGTGGTGTCGTGCGGATCACGCTCGATCTGCAGCCGACCCCTGAAGCCGTGGCCGCCGCCGAAGAGCGCGACCGGCTGGCCGTGGTGCGCTCCCTGGATCGACTCCTCAGGCCCCGCTCGGTGGCGGTTATAGGCGCCGGGCAGAGACCTGGCACCATCGGTCACGAGATACTGGCGACTCTGCTGCGGGATGGATTCACCGGCCCCGTCTACCCGGTGAATTCCAATGCGACACAAGTGGCCGGGCTCAGCGCCTACGCCGACCTGGGCAGCATCCCGGGCCCCGTTGACTTGGCCGTGGTGGTGGTGCCGGCTGAGGGGGTCGCTGAGGTGGTCCTCGACTGTGGACGAAAGGGAGTCCGGGGTCTGGTGGTCATATCCGCCGGGTTCGCGGAGACGGGAATGGAAGGGGCTGCGTCGCAGCATGCGTTGGTTGCTCTCGCCCATGCCTGGGGGATGAGGGTGATCGGGCCCAACTGCATGGGCGTGATCAACACCGACGCCGCCATCTCGATGAATGCCACCTTCGCCCGCACGCCGCCGGTGCCGGGAGGCGTCGGCTTCTGCTCCCAGTCCGGTGGGCTGGGCATCTCGATTCTGGAGGAATGCGCCGTCCGGGGCCTCGGCTTGTCAACGTTCGTCTCTATGGGCAACAAGGCCGACGTGAGTGGGAATGACCTCCTGCGCTACTGGGAACAGGATCCGGCCACTCGGGTGGGGCTGCTATATCTCGAGTCGATCGGCAACGCCCGGGCCTTCCGTCGGATCGCCGAGCGCTTCTCGCGGATCAAGCCTCTCTTAGCGGTGAAGGCGGGGCGGACGGCGGCGGGACGGCGGTCGGCCTCGTCCCACACCGCCGCCATGGCCAGCTCCGACGCCGCCGTCGATGCCCTGTTCCGGGCAGCTGGGGTGATCCGGCTCGATCGTCTCGAGCAACTCTTTGACACCGCCTCCTATCTCTCGACCCAGCCGCCACCGGCCGGTCCCCGGGTGGCCATCGTGGGCAACAGCGGCGGCCCGGGCACTCTGGCCGCTGATGCCTGTGAGGGCCGGGGTCTGGAGATTCCAACCCTCTCGGAGGCCACTCAGTCCGAGTTACGCAGCTTCCTGGCCGCCGGGGCGGCGGTCGGAAACCCGGTCGACATGGTTGCCTCAGCCGGTCCGGATGAGTACGAACGGGCGATAGATGTGCTGGCCGCCGACCCGGACGTGGACGCCGTGCTGGCCATCTTCACTCCCCCCATCGTGACCCGCGCCGATGACGTGGCTCGGGCCGTGGCTCGGGCCGCCGCCCGGACGGACAAGCCGATTCTGGCCAACTTCCTCAGTACCCCGGGGGTGATCGACGCCCTCCGGACGGCACCCCGTCCGGTGCCGCAGTTCTCCTACCCGGAGTCGGCGGCCGACGCCCTGGCTGCGGCCCTGGCCTACGGGAAGTGGCGCCGCCGGCCGCCCGGTGTGGTCCCGGAGCTCGACGGCATCGACCGGGACGCGGCCCGTCGGCTGGTAAGCGATGAGCTGACCCGTTCGCCAGGGGGAGTCTGGCTCGACGCGGCCGGGACCACCGACCTCATGGCCTGCTACGGGATCGCCACCTTGGCCGTCCGTCGGGTGGACAGAGCGGCCGAAGCCGCCCTGGCTGGTGCTGGCATGGGCTTTCCAGTCGCCCTCAAGGCGGCCTCTGCGGTCATAGTCCACAAGACGGAGGAGATGGCGGTGGTGATCGGCCTCCGGGATGCCGCCGCCCTGGAAGCCGCCTACATGGAAATGGAGGACCGGCTGGGAACTCGAATGGGGGGCGGCCTGGTTCAGGCGATGGCTCCGCCGGAGGGCATTGAGACAATTGTCGGAGCAGTCCAGGATCCGGCCTTCGGGCCTTTGGTCCTTTTCGGTCCCGGCGGCACCCTGGCCGAGCTCAGCGAAGATCATCGCCTGCTCAGCGCGCCGCTGACCGACACCGATGCCTCGGAGGCTGTGCTCCAGAGCCGGGTCCACCGGTTGCTCTCCGGTTACCGCGGCCAGCCGGCCGTCGATATCGACTCAGTCATCGGAGTCGTGCAGCGGGTGAGTCAGCTGATCGTGGACCTACCGGAGGTGGCGGAGCTCGACATCAACCCGCTCACCGCCGGCGTGGGGGGCGCGGTGGCGGTCGACGTGAAGGTGAGGGTCGCCCCGGTTTCCGCTCACCCGGAGCTGGAAGTGCGCCGGCTCCGCTGAGCCCGGAACTAGGGACTTTTGACCCTAGCCGGGCCGCCTGGATTCATACAGGCTGTCCGTTGTGGTGGAGACACTCAGTTATTCCCTGGCTGTCCCTGCCCCTGCCCCTGTCCCCATTTCCGGGTCCTACGGGCCGATCGGACGCGTCCTGGTGGTGGGCACTCGGCTGTGGGCGGAGCACAGGACCATAGGGGCACTGGAGGCGGCCGGGTACGAGATCTATACGGCCGAACAGCTGGAATCGGCGGCTGGCGGTGGGGATGACAGGGTCTTCCCTGCCCTTGAACTGGCCTGCGTAGTGCGGACGGACAACTCGCCGGCCGCCGGCCCAAGGGTGACGATGGCCCTGCGGCGGCTTGCCCCGCAAGTGGGCCTGGTGGTGGTGGGCAACGTCGCATTTCACCCCTTTGAGGAGCGCGCATTGGGGCAGATCCGTATGGCCCGGCTGACCCGCTCGGCCCTGGCCGCCTTGCCCATGGAGCTCTGCCGGTTCCTTCCAGAGCGCCTCTCTCGCCTTCAACTCCGTGTGTCCTAGGTCGGCTCCAGAGCCTGACCTTTGGCCCTGTTGCCCGTTCCCACCCGTCCGTATGGTCGTAGCAGGAGTCGGATCGGAGTGGAGATGAGCGAATCAACCGTGCAGGGCTCCCACATCGAGTGCTCGGTGGCGGTGGCGGTGGTGCGGTGACAGGTGCCACCTCTTGGCCCTACGCCCTAATGGGTGTCGAACCCCGAGAGAGAATGGAGAACACCATGCAGGCAGTCAAAGGAGACCGGCTGGTCATCAAAGGCCATCACATCTCCGAACCGGACAGCGATGGCGAGATTCTCGAGGTGCGGGGTCCTGACGGCTCACCGCCCTACCTCGTGCGGTGGTCGGAGGACGGACGCGTAGGCCTGGTCTTCCCCGGTCCCGACGCCCACATCCAGCACTTCGCTCACCAT
>Ga0307373_10007256_pt1 | contig 17348 bp, 13 predicted proteins | sample OX2MG_FD_202534 | JGI IMG/M metagenome (GOLD analysis project Ga0307373, IMG submission 202534) | Soil microbial communities from Risofladan, Vaasa, Finland - OX-2 | ecosystem: Environmental > Terrestrial > Soil > Coastal area > Acid sulfate soil | place: Finland: Risofladan, Vaasa | collected... | reverse complement strand
AACGCGACCTCGCTGTGCCCGATCATCGACCCGGCCGGCTCGATCAGCGCGGTGATGCCGTACCTGGCCCACACCGGGCGGAGCTGGGCTGGGCTGCCGGTCAGGTACAGCCAGTTCGCAGTGGCGCGCAAGTGCTCCTGCCGGTCGAACGCCCGGGTGTAAGCGGCCTGGTAGTCGACCGGATTGGCGTTGATCGCGACCAGCTCGACATGGCGGGCCTGCGCGCCGAGGAGCTGGCCGGCCAGGCGGAACTCCTGGGCTTCCAGCGGACAGTCGCTCGTGCACACCGGGTCAAGGAAGGTCAGCAGCACCACCTTGCCGCGCAGGCTGGCCGGGGTGACGGTCCGGCCGTGCTGGTCGGTAAGGCTGAACGCGGGCACCGGGTAGTTCACCGGAGCGCTCGAGCCGTCGACGGCCTCCGCCAGGATGGGGTCGGCCACGGAACTGGCCTGGGCCGCGGCCATCGGAGCCGCGCCCAGGATGATGATACCGATCGCGCCGACGGACGCGACCGTCCGAATACTCGCCGATGCCAGCGCCCGGGGAGCAGCCGCCACCCGGAGCCGGTCCGGCCAGCTCACGGCAGGCACGGCGGCCCGGGCCGGCGCTGCCGCTGGCGCGGGTACCCGGGCCAGGGCGAGGTAGCCGGCGGCAGCGAGCAGCGCCATCGGGATCATGCTGTTGGGGTCAGTGCCGAGCCCGCCGAACAACCCGATGTCCTCGATCAGCACCCAGTCCGCCACGCACAGCACCGTGAAGGCGACCATCGCGGGCTGGATGAGCCGCGGCTGCCCGGTCAGGAATACCGCGCCGATCACGGCGAGCGCCGTGACGGCGAACAGGTTGACCGCGAATCCGTGCGCCTCATCGAACGCGGTGAACGCATTAATCCACGCGGACAGGACATGCGGCTGCGGGGTGGGAGCCATCGACTGGGTCATCCCGGCCAGCGTGCCCGGCTGACCGTGCGCGGTTCCCTGCCAGAACCCCCGCCCTGGCCACGCCTGCAGGACCGCCATGCCGACCAGGAACAGCCCGGTGCCTCCCAGGGTCAGCCGCCCCGGCCACCGCGAGCCCCAGGCCGAAACGGGCAGCGCGATCAGGCCGCCAGCCACCGCATAGATCAGCACGGCACCGGGAGCGCCGAACAGCCACGTCAGCCCGGGGGCGAAGATCCCGCCGAACGACTCGCCGAACACCCACACCACCAGCCCCCACCCGGCGCTGGCCAGCCCGGCAAGCCGCGACAGCGGGCCGCGCGCGGCCGCGAGCAGCCAGATGCCGATCCCGACCTGGATCCACACCGCGGCCGCCCCGGCCTGCAGCGGATGATACGACCACGACGTCCCGCCCCAGTTCACCACGTGCTGCACCCAGGGCGGCGAGCTCGCCGCGGCGGGCTCGATCACCTGCGACGGCAGCCCGATCGCCATCCGCGGCTGGGCCTGCAAGATCCCGTCGAGCAGCCACAAGATGCCGAACCCGGTCCGCAGCAGCTGCCGCCAGCCGGGCTCCGCCAGAACGGCACCGGGCGTTTCCGCCGCCGCTCCGGCACCCTCCCCGGCGACAGCGGGCAGCCAGGCCCGGACGCTGACCCAGGCCAGCCCCAGCGCCCCGAAGATCAGCAGCGCGATCACGCCCTGATGCAGCAGCACAGCCCGGAACGCCGCGATCACCGCCGGGGCATTGACATCGAGCCCCGAGTTCATCCCGGGCATCACGCCACCCCCACCGCTGCCTCAGACTGCCCCTCGGCTGCCACCCTCCGCGCGGGAGGCGCGGGCAGCTGGTCGCGGGGCGCCGGGCCGGTGCCGGCGAAACGCCGCAGCCGTACGCTGCTCGCCACCACGAACACCGACGACGCGGCCATCGCCGCCCCGGCGATCAGCGGATTGAGGTACCCGGCGGCCGCGAGCGGGATCGCGGCGACGTTATAGCCGAACGCCCACGCCAGATTGCGGCGGATCACCGCCAGGGTGGCCCGGGCCAGCCGGATCGCGTCGGGCACCACGCTCAGGTCGTCCCGCAGCAGCAGCAGGTCGGCGGCGCTGATTGCCACATCGGTGCCCGAGCCCAGGGCCAGCCCGAGGTCGGCCGCGGCCAGCGCGGGCCCGTCGTTGACGCCATCCCCGGCCATGGCGACGCGCCTGCCTCGCGCCTGCAGGTCCCTGATCACGGCGACTTTCTGGTCGGGCAGCGCCCCGGCGATTACCTCATCCACGCCGATCTCATCAGCGATCGCCGCCGCCGCGGCCGGGCTGTCCCCGGTCAGCAGCACCGTGCGCAGGCCAAGTCCGCGCAGGCCGGCGACAGCCGCCGCTGCCGACGGCTTGACTGTATCGGCGACCGCCACCACGCCGCGGGCCTGGCCGTCCCAGCCGGCCAGCACGACGGTGCGGCCGGCCTGCTCCCACCGCGCACAGCAGCCCGCGAGGTCCTCGGGGATCGTGATTCCCCGGTCGCGGAACAGCTTCTCCCGCCCGACGGTCACCTCGCCGCCGTCGACGATGCCGCAGGCCCCCAGGCCTGGCAGTGCCCGGAAGCCGCCGGCCTGCGGCAGGGTCCCGGCTTCGGCTTGCGCGAACGAGCTGATCGCCGCGGCGACCGGGTGCCCGGAGGCGTGCTCCACCGCGCCCGCCCGGCGCAGCAGCACCTCACGCCCCGTTCCAGCCGTGAGCTGCACCCCGGCGACTGCCATGACGCCGGTAGTGACGGTGCCGGTCTTGTCCAGCAGGACGGTGTCCACGCTGCGGGAGGCCTCCAGCGCCTGGTAGCCCTTGATGAAGATCCCCAGCTGCGCGCCGCGGCCGCAGGCGACCACCAGGGCGGCCGGGGTCGCCAGACCGAGCGTGCACGGGCAGGCGATGATCAGCACGGCCAGGGCAGCGCTGAATGCGTGCTCGGCGGGGCCGCCGGCCAGCAGCCAGCCGGCCAGCGTCAGGGCCGCGGCGGCCAGCACCGCCGGGACGAATACCCCGCAGATGCGGTCCGCCAGCCGCTGCACGGCTGACTTCTCCGCCTGCGCTCTCTCGACCAGGGCGATCAGGTGCGCCAGCTGGGTGTCATCGCCGGTCCTGGCCGCCCGGACGACCAGCCGGCCGGCCACCACGACGGTGCCTGCGGTCACCATCGCGCCCTCGGCGACGTCAGCGGGCACCGGTTCCCCGGTCATCATGGCCGTATCCACCGCGGACTCGCCGAATTCCACGACGCCGTCGGCGGCGATCGTCTCGCCGGGCCGGACCACGAACCGGTCGCCCGGTCTGAGCTGCGATACGGGGACGCGCCGCTCGGTCCCGTCCGGAGCCAGGACGCAGGCGTCCGCTGCCCCGGCCGCGGCCAGCTCCCGCATCGCGTCGCCCGCCTTCCGGCGGGCTCTGGCCTCGTACCACCGGCCGGCCAGCAGGAACGTGGTTACCGACGCGGCGACCTCCAGGTAGATCCCGCCCCCGGAGCCGTGGATGAGGAGCTGCAAGGCGCTTACCCTGGCCTGCCCGCGGTCCAGGACGAACATCGCGTACACCGACCAGCCGCACGCCGCCGTGATGCCCAGCGACACCAGCGTGTCCATCGACGTCGACCCGTGCCGGGCGTTCTTCAGCGCCGCCTGGTGGAACGGCCACGCCGCCCACCCCGCGACCGGCGCCGCCAGGACAACCAGGACCCACTGCCAGCCCGGGAACCGGAACGCCGGGAACAGCGACAGCAGTACCGACACGTCGCTGAGCGGCACGAAGAACACCAGCGCCACGAGCAGCCGGCGCCGCAGGTAAGCAACCCGGGCAGCATCGGCCCCAGCCGCAGGGCTATCGCCGCCGGCGCCCTCGCCGAGCAGGGCCAGCTCAGCCTCATATCCGGCCTGCTCAACCGCCTCGATGAGCTGCGCCACGGAAACCGACGGCGGGACCGTGACGGTGGCTTTCTCGGTCGCGAAATTCACGCTGGCCGCCACGCCATCGATCGCGCTGAGCTTCTTCTCCACCCGCGCCGCGCACGCCGCGCATGTCATCCCGTACCGACAGCTCAACTTCCGTGAGACCGGGCAACAGAGCGCTGCCCGCGACTGCAGCCGATGACATTCAGCCCTGCCTCCCAGCTCCGCCCACCCCGCGCCAGATCGCGCAAACTCAGACCGGGCGCTGGCTAGCGGGAGCGGCGGATGCCGCCGCACGGGAAATCTATATACCGCTGAACGCATACCGCAACACAAACTGCGTGACAAAGCCGTCATCATTCGATGCGCCGATACCGGCCGGGGATTCCTGGATACCCTGACCTGGTATTTGGGACGCGCGAAAATACCCCGGAGTGGTACCCGAAATACCCCGGCGGGGTTCCGCGGAAATACCCCGGAGGGATTCGGGAACGCCGCAGGAATCGCACTCCGGGGTCGGGGAATACCGGCCAGGCCCATTCCCACGGGTTTCAGCTTGCGGTAAGCAGGCGAGCCGAATTAGCCTTAAACAGTCATGCACAGCCGCGGATCCTGCCAGCCATCCCGGGCAGCCAGCCGTCCGGGTGGCCTCTTGCGCGCCCAGGAATCGTTTCTGCTGCGGGCGGCTCGAAAGGCCCAGGCGTGACCGGTCCGGCCTGGCTGGCCAGTCTGTTCGCGGCGCTCATGATGCTCATCGCCGCGTGCTGCGCGGGCCGGCTGGTCATCGGGCGCCTGCGGGGCCGGGACACCGAGCTCGATGCTGACGGTCTGCATGTCCTGATGGGCGTCGCGATGGCCGGGATGTTCGAGCCGCAGCTGAGCCCGGTCCCTGGCACGGTCTGGCGGGCCGTCTTCGTGGCCGCGGCGGCGTGGTTCTCCTGGCAGGCGGTTCGTGCCCGCAGCCATGGCCAGCCAGGGGCCTCGCGTTGCGCGCACCCGGCACCGCATGCCGTCGAGTGCGCCGCGATGGTCTACATGCTCCTGCCGGCCGGCGCCCGGGCAATCGGCCGCGCGCCAGGAATGACCATGGCTGGCATGAGCCGGGCTGGCGGTGCCGCGGCGGGCAACCCGGCGCTCGCCCTGATCCTGGCGCTCTTCATGGTGGGCTACATCCTGTGGACCACCGACCGGCTCGCATCCCTGTCGCGAGCCAGAGCCGCAAAGCACCAGGAGGCGGGACAAAGCCGCCAGGCCGCCGCCACCCCTTCGCCAGCCGTCAGCAGCCAGCGCCCGCCCGGGCCCGGCGCTACAGCGGACGGCCGCCCGGCAGGCCGTCCTTCGCTCGCACCCCGGCTCGCCGCCGGTTACAAGATCGCCATGAGCATCACCATGGGCTACATGCTCATCACGATGCTCTGAGCCAGCTAGCGGACTGCTCCTTGCCTCGCGCGGCAGCTCCCGGCGACCGCGGCGGCGCGGTACCCGCACCAGCGCAGTGACTCAGGGGTCGAACTGCTCGGCGTGCCACACCGCGTGGTCGGTACCTAGTGCGGCAAGTTCCCTCGCCGGAGCGGAACCCGGCGAGCGGGCCACCGTTGCCGGGGGTGAAAGGAAAGGGCCGCCCAGCGATTCCCAGTCATTCCATGAAGCCCCCACCAGCTGCCGACGCCATATCGCGCTGTCGGTGCCCAGGGCGTGGACATGAATCAGATCCCCCTCCGGGAAGCCGTTTGCCGTCGGAGCAGACATGAGGATGCCGCCCAGCGATTCCCAGCTACTCCACGAGCTGCCATCCCAGCTGCAGTGGCTCAGCGCGCTTTGCGTGTCCGCGGCAAAGACATGGATATGTCCTGAGGTGCTGACCGCATACGGCGCCGAGGAGAACGCGCCGCCGAGCGAGATCCAGTCGCTGCCCATGGTGTACCAGATCGCGGAGTCTGTACCCCGAGCGAAGACGGCAAAGGTTTCGCGCTGCCACGTCACGGCGCAGGGCGGCGAGCTCAGAGTGTGGCCCAGCGTGGCCCAGTCCCTCCACGAGCCGTTCGCATATGCCTTAACCCACAAAGCATGATCCGTGCCCACGGCGAATACCAGGATTTCATCACCGAGCTCGCCGAACATGACCGCGTGCGGGGCCGACAGGATGATGCCGCCCAGCGATTCCCACTTCTGGCCCGGCCCGCCCCACACGACGGGCTGCGCTAGGGCCGGCTGCCGATTCACGATGCTGACCGGCCATTCGGTCCAGGCGTTATCACGGAACTGCCAGTGCAGCAACTCGCTGTGTGCGCCCGCAGCGAAGACGTCGACGGACGACTCCCCTGAGCGCACGGCGCGCGGGGCGGACATGACCGTGCCTCCCAGCGACTGCCAGGGACCCCACGTACCGCCGGTGGCCGCGTAACCGTCCAGGCGCGCGTACCACAGGGCCTGGTCAGTGCCCACGGCGAGGACGAAGAGAGACCCGTCGAGCTGCCCCCACATGACAATCTCAGGCGGCAAGCTGGATTCACCGCCAAGCGAGTTGAACAAGCCCATGCGCCCCCCTTTCACTCTTCGACACGGGAGCGGCTGGCCGTATCCGCTGCAGGAAGATTGCCAGGTTGCGGCAGAGGCCTGCCGCTGCCCAGGCTACTGCCGGCAGGATCGGAAGGGCATCCCTTACTGCCGCCGTTTCTTAATCGCTTGCCGTGCACCAAGCGCTACGACCAGCGATAGCCCGTGGCGCCCCGGAGACGTGCATTGGCCAGTGGCTCCTTGCCCGTGGTGGCGAAGCTGGCCAAAGCGCTTTCGTTAGATTCGCACGGATACAGTCGCCGATCTGCGACGAGGCCCAGAAGCGAGGAAAAGCCATAATTGACGACCTGGCCAAGCCGCGTATCTCGACCGATGGCTCAAAGTCGCCTCTCGCTCTCGCCAATTGGATCTCACCGGCGCCAAGCACCGAACGGGATCCGCCCCGCAGCGGCAGCTGACGATTGCAACCATGTCCGCGCCGACGCTCATGCAGAGCTGCGCGATCCGCTCCGCATCACCTGGTGGCCAGATATCGCCAGAAGTCGCCGCGGCGCACCACGTCAGCGCCGATGGCACCGGGTCCCGGCCTACTCAGCGCAGGCCAGGCAAGTCAAGCCGCGCTCATGGCTCATCCGCTGGCGCGCACGCCTCAGCGGACGGACTGCCCTTGACCCGTTGTCCGGGCGGCAAGAGTCAGCCCCTCACTGACCACCGCGCGCACGTCAGCGCCCAGTGGTCACACGAACCAGGGACGAGGGATCGTGCCTGGTCAGCGAGCCGCAAGCCGGCTGGCCGCCCCCAAAGCCGACGCTCCTGCCAGCAGCCGCCGCCTGACATCAGGACCAGTAAGCACCTGAAAGCGGACATCCGCGCACTCACTGCTGCGGTACTTTCCTGCTGTACCCGAAGTTCAGGTTTTCGAATTATTAGCCTGACCTGTGGAGCTATGGGGATTCGAACCCCAGACCTCTTGCATGCCATCAGCAGGCAGGTCATCCACCGGAGTCCACCGCCGCAGGTCAGCGTCCTCGCCGGTGCACAGGAGTGCGCTCTCGTCCGCCCCGGTTGCGGTACTTCCGTGCTGTACCAGCTGCGAACGGCTGGTCGTGGCCACATCCGACATGGCCGGGACGGTACTTACTTGGCTAGTCACTTGCCGTCCGGCAGGAGATGGAACGCGGGCAGGTGTCTGGGCCGTACTACCGAGAAGTGACGCCTGTCCAGCGTGGCGCCGGCATCAGTCCGTTGCCTTGGGGTGGCCGGTGCCGGCGTAGGTGATCCATGCGGTCCGGCGAGCGTCGTCGATGAGGTACCAGATCCGGCCACCGCCGGTGACCTCGTATTGCCAGCGCTCGAATGCCTCGCCTTTCCAGGTACCGGTTCCCAGACTTCCCTTGAGGCGGTGCTGCCGCTCCGGCACCACCCGGGACCTGGGATCGGCGCGGATCGAGTCAAAGGCCCGGCGCAGGTTTCCGGCAGCCTGAGCGGCCAGCTGATCCCAACCGACGGCAGCGTCGTTGCCCGCGAACCGCAGGTCATACTCCCCCGCTAACGGCGGCGGCGCGGCCCTGTCACCTCGCCGAGGGCTCATCGCCCGGGCTCCGGGATCGGGACGGGACCCAGGTCGCCCTCGGGCTCACGGCTAATGAGCTCACGCAGGGCGGGGTCGGCATGGACCTCGGCCGTGTGCCGCCACTGGGCCAGCAGGACTGCGACCGGGGCTAGGTTGTCCAGGTCCGCAGCGCCGCGGCCAACGGATACCAGCTCGGTCAGGAACACGCTCACGTCATCCGCGGGCAGGAACACTACCCACGGCAGCGCCTCCGGTAGTACCTCACGAACCGCCGCCGCGTTCCCCGACCGCAGCAGCCCGGCCAGCAACCGGGACGTGAAATCGACCACCGTGTCGTCGCGCTCCAGCTGCTCGATCCGCATCAGGGCCAGGTCACCGGCATCACGGCGGCGCAGCCGCAGTGCCCGCACCCGGCTCAGCCTGCCCGTCGTTGCAGCCGGGTGATGCAGCAGCTCGCTGAACGGAACATCCTCATATGCAGCGGTCACGATATCCACACTACTGTAGAACTCCCTCTTGCGCAGTGTTCCGGTGCGAACTGGACGAGCCCGCAGATGGCGAGTTCGCCGGATTAGACCAAGGCGCCAGGAAAGCCCTCGCGGACTTCATGGACGCCGCGTCATCGTCGACCCGGCCGAGTACCAGCGCCGCCCCGGCGAGCCAAGCCGCAGCCTGCCGTTCGGCCCGCACAGCCATGTCAACGGTGAGCACGTCGGCTTCCTGCCCCGCGATATAGCCCGGCGGGCTCATTCAGCCATTGCCGCATACAGCGATGCGCACGCCGGTCGCCTCGTGTCATGTCCCGCGGAGATCCGGTGGCATGACATCGGGCCGCAAGTCGTGCTCCTGCTGGATCCGGCGCCGCTGGGGCTGCGAGCCGAAGCCTTCGAAACTGTTCCGAGCATGGCTGCGGAGATCATGCGGCTCCTTCCCAGGCTCGATGAGCCGTCACCGCAACCAGCGGGCGGTGATGCCCTGGCCAGAGCGGCGACGGACGCGTTGCGAACGGATGCAGGCGCCCCTGCGGCCGTCCCCGGAAGTCACGGCCGCGCATCGCGAGCTTGAAACGCTGGCCTGCAGCGAATGCGGGCAGACTTTCCAGCGATGCCGGAGCCGGGGAAGGAAGCCTCTGCGCTGCCCAGACTGCGCCGCCGGACATCTGGCCGTTCAGTGAGAAGAATGTCCTCTCACCTATAGCATTTACCGGATACCGGGTCGCCCGGATCAGGCCGAACTGCTGCTCCGAACGTTTGACTTCATGTGGCTCAGGGCGGATCTGCGGATCGTCAGCTTCCCCGATAAGGGCGGGTGCTTCACCCGAGCCGCTTCACTATCGACAATGCACACCGTCCGCGTCACAGCCTCCGCGAACCGTGGAGCTTCGTCGAAAATGGCAGCACTCAAAGACCACGCTGCAGCCAAGCGTCGCGCCCATCAGATCCAGACGCCCGCGTACCCGCGCTCCCCGCACACGCACCGCAGGCACGCAGGCAGGTTCTGGCTCAGCCGCGCCGAGCAGCACGGACACGATGACCCGAGCGCGAAGTTCCCTACCCTCCGGCCAGGACTCAACCTGGCCAAGCGCCACGGTCCGGTCAGCGCGCATCTGTGCGTATCCCGAGGTGGTGACCTGGAAGTCGCACCCAAACGGCGAAGACATAGCCGGTTCCCGCGCGCCTCGAACAGGGGGCAGCTCATCGAACGGCGGACTTGCTCGCAGCGCAACACGCCAGACGGCCACTCGTAACGGTCCGCCAATCACGCCGCTGACCAGCAGAACCGATCGACCATCCGGCACTGGTGCACGCGGTCTGCCTGGAGGACCTCCTCGGCTGGATCCAGGTCGAATTGACCCCTCTCCTGGGGCCCCTATCGCGCGAGTTCGGCGCTTGATTCAGTCAGCGGGCGACCTTGCCCGCCGACTGCCAGCTGAGAGCTGCGGCGGGCCATTGGTCATGCCCAGGTTCGTTCAGCATCGACGGCCGCGCGCCACGGGCCCGTCCCTGTTGTCGGGGCGCCAAGGTTTCGCCAACGTGCCGCCAAGGGCTCCGGGCTAGAACAGGACCAGGAGCAGTCCACGACGGCAGGGATAGACCGATGAAGACCGCTTCACAGACGACCGCGCCGAAGAAGGCCCCGGCTAAGGACGGTGACGTGCTGGTCAGCCCGGCCTGGCTAGCGGTGCACCTGTCCGATCCCGCCGTCCGCATCGTCGAGGTCGACGTCAGCCCGACCTGCTACGACGAGTGGCACATCGACGGTTCAGTGCTGTGGAACATCTACCGGGACCTGAAGGACGCCGAGTATTGCCTGATCGACGCCGACGGACTGGAGCGGCTCATCGCCGGCTCCGGGATCAGCCCTGACTCTGCGGTCGTGTTCTACGGGTACGGGCCCGCCATGGGCTGTTGGCTGATGAAGCTCTACGGCCGTGCGGATGCGCGCATCCTGGACGCCTCACGCGGCGCATGGCAGGCAAGCGACCTTCCGCGAAGCACCTCGGCGACCAGGCCAGCGACCGCTGGCTACCGCCTCGGCGTCGCAGACGCCGGAATCCGGGCTGACCTTCCGGCGATGCGCGACGCCGCCGGCCGATCCCGCGCCACCATCGCGGACGTACGGTCAGCCGAGGAGTACCGCGGCGAGAGGTTCTGGCCCCCTGGCGGCCTCAAGCCGAATGGCCGCGCGGGGCAGGTCCCGTCAGCAGTTCATCTGCCCATTGACGGCCTCTACGACGAGCACGGGTTATTCCGCCCGCTCGCCGATCTCAGCGGCATCTTTTCAGCGATCGATCTCAATGGTGACGACGACGACGTAATCACCTATTGCACGATCGGCGGGCGCGCCTGCACGGCCTGGTTCGTCCTCATCTATCTCCTCGGACGCGAGCGCGTTCGCGTCTACGACGGCTCGTGGGCTGAGTGGGGCCGCCACGCCGGCGCGCCCGTCCAGCAGTCGTGAACAGCGTCGATAGCGGACGGAGGTGAAGCCGAGGCGACCGGGAAATCAGCAGTGACGGGCAGGACGACAACTAGATCTGAATTGAACGGAGATGCAGACATGCTGGGACTCATTCGCAAGAGCTTCGACTTTCCAGAGGAAGTGCGTCAATTCGCGGGCAACAGCGGCCACCTTGAGCTCGTGAACCTGGACGCGGGACTGGTGGGCCGGGCAATCTTCCAGCCCGGATGGAAGTGGTCAGATCACGTGAAGCCGATCGCAGGGACCGACAGCTGCCAGGCTGCGCACACCTGCTACTTCATCGCCGGCCGGATGAAGGTGGTCATGGACGACGGCGAGCAGATCGAATACGGGCCCGGCGACTTCGCGATCATGGCGCCCGGCCATGACGCTTGGATCGTCGGCGATGAGCCATGCGTCGTGGTGGACTGGCAGGGCTTCGCCGACTACGCCAAGGCTGCCTCGTAAGGGGAAACTGAGATGACAACTTTCGGGCTGGTTCACGGCGCCTATCACGGCTCGTGGTGCTGGCAGCAGCTGACAAGCCTGCTGGAAGGCAGAGGTCACCGAGTGCTGACCGTTGATCTGCCCAGCGAGGACCCAGATGCTGGCGCGTCGGAGTACGCCGAGGCGGTAATCGAGGCGTTCTCCGGCGCCCCCGAAGATCTGGTGCTGGTCGGTCATTCGCTGGCCGGCCTGACGATTCCCGTGGTCGCTACGTGCCGGCCGGTGAGCCGGATGGTCTTCGTCTGCGCCATGCTGCCCCGCCCCGGGCGCGCTCAGGACGATGTCATGCGAGACGAGACCGACATGACCGTGCCCACTGCCAGCGGTGGATCCTACGAGGCTGCCGACGGATCGACGCGCTGGCATCCCGACGCAGCAGCCGCCCTCTTCTTCGCTGACTGCCCGCCCGCTCTCGCCACCTCGGCGGCAGCACAGCTTCGCGGTCAGTTCTGGAAGATCACCAGGGAGGTCACGCCCCTCCGGACCTGGCCCGATGTGCCCTGCTCGGCCATCCCCGCCGCGATCAGGACCGTCCTGGCCGCCAGCGCCGACGCAGAAGTGCTACGACAATGACCTCGACGGCGCGTTCGAGCTGAGCCGCACCGGCGGTGACCTGACCCCGCTGCTCGCCAGCGTGCGCTGCTGGTGGTTCGAGGCAGACACCTGCCGCGATACCGCTGGCCACCGCGAGTTGCAGGACCGCCTAGCCAGCTATCTCGCGCTAGCGCCGCCAGCAGTTTTGCCTTCCGCTTCATGGGTCGGTCTCACAACGAACTCCTCCTGCGTCGTGCGCCTAGGTTCGTTCCTCTTACTTGAAATGAAAACGGTTTTCATGTAGCTTCCCGAGCAGCAGCCCGGTTCGCCGCAGATGCAAGGAGCCAGCACCGATGAGACGCTCTCAACTGCCACGCCTGCCGCTCGTCCTCCTGGCCGCCGGCTGCGCGCTCCTCGCCGCCTGCAGCACGGCAGCCAGCGGCGCCGCCGGGCCCGGCGGAGGCGGCGCGGTCATCCAGGTCGTCGCGGCGGAGAACTTCTGGGGCAGCATCGCCACCCAGATCGGCGGCCGCCACGTCCACGTGGTCAGCATCATCACCAACCCGAACACCGACCCGCACAGCTACGAGCCGACCGCCACCGATGCCAGGACCATTGCCAGCGCCCAGTTCGTGATCGAGAACGGCATCGGCTACGACCCCTGGGCAGCCCAGCTGCTGGCATCGGACAAGAGCAGCGCGACCGTGCTGGACGTGGGCCACCTGCTCGGCGTACCCGACGGCGGGAACCCCCATCGCTGGTACAACCCTTCCGACGTACACGCCGTCGTCCGGCAGATCACCGCCGACCTCAGCACGCTCGACCCGGCGGCCAGGACGTACTTCGCGAGCCAGCAGACCCGCTTCGACACCGTCGCCCTGGCGCGGTACCACGCGCTGATCGCCGCCATCAAGGCCAGGTACAGCGGCACCCCGGTCGGCGCGTCGGAGTCGATCTTCGCGATGCTCGCCCCCGCCCTCGGGCTGAAGCTGATCACCCCCTACTCCTTCCTCAAGGCCATCAGCGAGGGAACCGAGGTGACCGCCGCCGACAAGCAGACCATCGACAGCCAGATCAAGCGCCACCTGATCAAGGTCTACATCTACAACAGCCAGAACGTCACGCCTGACGTGCAGGCCCAGCTGGCCGAGGTGAAAGCCGCGCACATCCCGACGGCCACGATCACCGAGACGCTGGTGCCGGCCTCCGCCACCTACCAGGCCTGGCAGGTCAGGGAACTGCACGGCATCGAGGCCGCCTTGGCGAATGCCACCGGGCACTAGCCGCCTTCCGGCTCTGCGTTGTAACCCTGGCAGGCGGCCCATCCCGCTGACCGCCGAAACAATGAATCAGCTGACCGCGCGCCTGCAAGCCTGTTTCAGGACCGGACTAGCCTGGCGATAGCGTCGGAGGCTTCCCGTACCTTGTCGGTCGCGGTGTCGCCGCCTTCGGCGACGGCCTGGACGACGCAGTGGCCGAGGTGTTCCTCGAGCAGGCCGAGCGCGACTGACTGGAGCGCTTTGGTCGCGGCGGCGACCTGGGTGAGGATGTCGATGCAGTACTTGTCGTCCTCGACCATGCGCTGCAGGCCGCGTACCTGTCCTTCGATCCGGCGGAGCCGCCTGATGTAGCTGTCCTTATCGTGCGTGTACCCGTACATGCCGCCCTCCGGCCCGAGCAGGCTCCCGGTCGCGATGCCCGCGTTCCAGGCTGCCAGGTTACGGCCTGCGCGCAACAAACCAAGCCGGCCGCCAGCGATGGTGCTCTTCGTACTGCGGTTCAGCCTGATGACCCGAACTGGATGGGGACGCTGATCGTCTGCACCGTCCTCCAGGTGGCGGCGCCGGGTGATGCCTGCCAGACCGTCAGAGTGGCGCGGTGGACGGCGAGCGCAGTGATCGCGCCGCCGGGTCCTGGGGCAAGCGTGGCGGTGCCTGGCGGGAGCGCGGGCAGCGGAATCCACTGGTTGCCGGCGCTGGTGATGGTCTGGCCGCGGTTGCCGGTCAGGATGACCGCGGCTGTTCCGCCGGGTCCGAACGACGCTGAGGTCAGGGCCGCTCCGTGGAGCGGGAGCGGTGGTGAGAGAGCCCAGTGGCCGCCGTTGCCGGCGGACCATGCGGTGAGCAGGCTGGCGGCCGGGCCGCTGCCTGCCGCCAGCAGCGCCACTGTCTGCTTCGCCGTCTGGGTGAGCCTGAGGACCGCGATGTCCTGCTGGGCGAGGGCGCCGGGCACGGCAGGTCCTGCGGCCTGCCAGGTCCCGTTCGCGTCCGCGAAGATGCCCGCCGTACCCGGTCGGGCGCAGGTGCCGCCGACCAGGGGAATCCCGGACGGCGTGAATGAGGCGGCGGTCAGTTCCTGCAGCGCGCAGTGCCGCCCGGCGGGCGTGGCGGCGAGGGCCCGCTGGCTGGTGAGGGTCGTCCAGGTGGTGTCGCCGGGTGCGGATTGCGTCGCGGCGCCGCTCGCGAGCAGCGCGAGCAGGCGCCCGCTCGCGGGTTCTGCGGCCAGCGCGTCCGGTGCGCTGGCGAGCGCGGCACCGACCGGGCTGAGGGAGGACCATGCCTGCCCGCCGGTACGAGTTTCGGTGAGCGGGGTGAATCGGAGGTACTGGCTCGGCCGGAAGGCGGCGATCAGCGCTGGCCCGGCCCCGGCCAGGACCAGGCCGCCGTTGTCAGCGGTGCCCGGCGGGGTGACCAGCTTCCACCGGGTACTCCCGGCCGGGCGGATGAATAGCTGCCAGAAGTTGTTGTGCTGGGAGGCCGACCCGCCCATTACCGCCACTGCCCACGTCCCGGCTGTAGTGACCACGGCCGTATTCAGTGACAGCGCCGGCGACACGGCCCGCGCAGCTTGCCGAGGTGTCGCGGGTGCCGCGGTCCCGCATCCCGCGGCGAGCATCGCGCCTGCCACGGCGGCTGTCAGGGCGAGGGGGCGGCGGCGCGCTGACCGGTTCATGGGTGCTCCAGCAGGTGCCGTGCGGCGCCGGCGAGTTCCGCGGCAAAGGAGGATTTGGTGGCCGCGGTTCCCGGCCCGGGGCTGAAGTTCATCTCCTGCCGGACGTGGCCGTTCTGGTCGATGACGAAGGCGACCTCGCTATGCCCGATCATCGACCCGGCGGGCTCGATCAGCGCGGTGATGCCGTACCTGGCCCACACCGGGCGGAGCTGGGCCAGGCTGCCGGTCAGGTACAGCCAGTTCGGGATGGCGGTGAGGCGCTCCTGCCGGTCGAACGCCCGGGTGTAGGCCGCCTGGTAGTCGACGGGATTGGCGTTGATCGCGACCAGCTCGACGTGGCGGGCCTGCGCGCCGAGGAGCTGGCCGGCCAGGCGGAACTCCTGTGCCTCCAGGGGGCAGTCGCTCGTGCACACCGGGTCCAGGAAGGTCAGCAGCACCACCTTGCCGCGCAGGCTGGCCGGGGTGACGGTCCGGCCGTGCTGGTCGGTGAGGCTGAACGCGGGCGCCGGGTAGTTCACCGGAGCGCTGGAGCCGTCGATGGCCTGAGCCAGGATGGGGTCGGCGACGGGACTGGCCTGGGCTGCGGCCATCGGAGCGGCGCCCAGGATGATGAGGCCGATCGCGCCGGCGGACGCGACCGAGCGGATGCTCGTCGATGCCAGCGACCGGGGAGTAGCCGCCGCCCGGAGCCGGTCCGGCCAGCTCACGGCAGGCACGGCGGCCCGGGTCGGCTCTCCCGCTGGCGCGGGTGCCCGGGCCAGGGCGAGGTATCCGCCGGCGGCGAGCACCGCCATCGGGATCATGCTGTTGGGGTCGGTACCCAGCCCGCCGAACAAGCCGATGTCCTCGATCAGCACCCAGTCCGCCAGGCACAGCACGCCGAAGGCGGTGACCGCGGGCCGGATCAGCCGCAGCTGCCCGGTCAGGAATACCGCGCCGATCACGGCGAGCGCCGCGACGGCGAACAGGTTGACGGCGAATCCGTGCGCCTCGTCGAACGCGGTGAACGCGCTGATCCAGGCGGACAGGACGTGCGGCTGCGGGGTGGGAGCCATCGACTGGGTCATCCCGGCCAGGGTGCCCGGCTGACCGTGCGCGGTTCCCTGCCAGAACCCGCGCCCCGGCCACGCCTGCAGGACCGCCATGCCCGCCAGGAACAGCCCGGTGCCGGCCAGGGTCAGCCGGCCCAGCCGCCGGGAGCGCCAGGCCCGCTCAGGCAGCGCGATCAGGGCGCCCGCCACCGCATAGATGAGCACGGCGCCGGGTGCGCCGAACAGCCAGGTCAGCCCGGGGGCGAAGATCCCGCCGAACGACTCGCCGAATACCCACACCACCAGCCCCCACCCGGCGCTGGCCAGCCCGGCTAGCCGCGACAGGGGGCCGCGCGCGGCAGCAAGAAGCCAGATGCCGATCCCGACCTGGATCCACACCGCGGCGGCGCCGGCCTGAAGCGGGTGATACGACCAGGACGTCCCGGCCCAGTTCACCACCTGCTGCACCCACGTCGGCGAGCTCGCCGCGGCGGGCTCGATCACCTGCGACGGGAGCCCGATGGCCATCCGCGGCTGGGCCTGCAAGATGCCGTCCAGCAGCCACAGGATGCCGAATCCGGTCCGCAGCAGCTGGCGCCACCCGGGCTCGGCCAGGACGGGACCGGGCGTTCCCGCTGCCGCCCCGGCGCCCTCCCCAGCGATAGCGGGCAGCCAGGCCCGGACGCTGACCCAGGCCAGCCCCAGCGTCCCGAAGATCAGCAGCGCGATCACGCCCTGATGCAGGAGCACGGCCTTGAACGCCGCGATCACTGCCGGGTCGTTGACATTGAGCCCCGAGTTCATCCCGGGCATCACGCCACCCCCACCGCTGCCTCGGACTGCCCCTCGGATGCCGCACTCCGCGCGGAGGGCGCGGGCAGCTGGTCGCGGGGGGCCGGGGCGGTGCCGGCGAAACGCCGCAGCCGGACGCTGCTCGCCACCACGAACACCGACGACGCGGCCATCGCCGCCCCGGCGATCAGCGGGTTGAGGTACCCGGCGGCCGCGAGCGGGATAGCGGCGATGTTGTAGCCGAACGCCCACGCGAGGTTGCGGCGGATCACCGCCAGGGTGGCCCGGGCCAGCCGGATCGCGTCGGGCAGCACGCTGAGGTCGTCCCGCAGCAGCAGCAGGTCGGCGGCGCTGATCGCCACATCGGTGGCCGAACCCAGGGCCAACCCGAGATCGGCCGCGGCCAGCGCGGGCCCGTCGTTGACGCCGTCGCCGGCCATGGCGACGCGCCGGCCTCGTGCCTGCAGGTCCCTGATCACGGCGACCTTCTGGTCGGGCAGTGCCCCGGCGATCACCTCATCGACGCCGATCTCGTCCGCGATCGCCGCCGCTGCGGCCGGGCTGTCCCCGGTCAGCAGCACAGTGCGCAGGCCAAGCCCGCGCAGGC
>Ga0307373_10007255_pt1 | contig 17348 bp, 14 predicted proteins | sample OX2MG_FD_202534 | JGI IMG/M metagenome (GOLD analysis project Ga0307373, IMG submission 202534) | Soil microbial communities from Risofladan, Vaasa, Finland - OX-2 | ecosystem: Environmental > Terrestrial > Soil > Coastal area > Acid sulfate soil | place: Finland: Risofladan, Vaasa | collected... | reverse complement strand
GGCCAGGTCGGGCATGGCCGAAAGATAGTGTCCGCCGATGTCTGACTTCCGGGTCCTGCCCAGGATCGATGAGGACAACGAGTTTTTCTGGACCTCCGGCCGGGAGGGAGTGCTCCGCTTCCTCGGCTGTGACCACTGTGGTTATCTCATCCATCCACCGGGCCCGGTCTGTCCGAAGTGCTGGTCCCGCCAGGTCTCCCCCCAGCCGGTCAGCGGTCGGGCCACCCTCTACTCCTTCACCATCAACCATCAGAACTGGGCGCCGGGGACCGAGGAGCCCTATGTCATCGGGATCGTGGTGCCGGTGGAGCAGGACGACATCCGCCTCACCACCAACGTGATCGGCATCGACCCCGGGGCGGTGGAGATAGGCATGGAGCTGGAGGTGGTCTTCGAGGACCGCGATCCGGTCTTCCTCCCGCTGTTCCGGCCGGTGGCCGCCTCCGCCACCGCTGCGCCCCGGGACGGCACGCCGTGAGCAGAGCCGAACTTCTCGAGCACCGGGCTGTCATATCCGGCATCGGCCAGTCCCAAGTCGGCCGCCGCCTCAACCGCAGCGGCATCGATCTGACCGTGGAGGCCGCCCTGGAGGCCATCTCCGACGCCGGCCTGGAGGTGGCCGACATCGACGGGATCGCCACCTACCCGGGCGCTGGAGGCGGCCCGGGCGGCTTTGCCGGGCCGGGGACCCCCGAGGTCCAGGACGCCATGCGCCTCCGCCTCAACTGGCACACGGGCGGGATCGAAGGCCCGGCCCAGATGGCGGCGGTCATCAACGCGGCCATGGCCGTGGCCACCGGCCTGGCCCGCCATGTCCTGTGCTACCGCACCGTCACCGAGGCCACCGCCCAGGGCGGGGGCGGCCGGGGCGGCATCGGCGCCGGCGTCCCCCAGATGGGAGGGACCCTGCAGTGGTCGATCCCCTTCAAGGCCTACTCAGCCGCCTGCTGGCTGGCGATGAACGCCCAGCGCCACTTCCATGAGTTCGGCACCACCCGGGAGCAACTGGGGGCCATCCCGGTCAACCAGCGGGCCAACGCCGCCCTCAACCCCAAGGCCGTCTACCGGGATCCGATGAGCCTGGAGGACTATCTGTCCGCCCGCATCATCACCACGCCCTTCGGCCTGTACGACTGCGACGCCCCTGTAGACGGCTCCACCGCCGTCATCGTCTCCAGCGCCGATTACGCCCCCGACGCCCCCCGCCCGGCCACCCGCTTCGAGGCGGTCGGAACCGCCCTGCGGGGCCGGCCGTCCTGGGACCAGTTCGATGACCTCACCACCATGTCGGCCCGGGACGCGGCGGCGTCGATGTGGGAACGCACCGACCTCACCCCGGCCGACGTGGATATAGCCGAGCTGTACGACGGCTTCAGCTTCCTGACCCTGTGCTGGCTGGAGGCTCTGGGCTTCTGCGGCCGGGGCGAGGGAGGACCGTTCGTGGAGGGCGGCCGGCGCATCGCCCTTGACGGCGCACTGCCCTTGAACACCCACGGGGGCCAGCTGTCGGCCGGGCGTCTGCACGGGTTCGGCCACATCCATGAGGCCGTCCTCCAGTTGCGCGGGGACGCCGGCGCCCGCCAGGTGACGGGCGAGCCCGAACTGGCCGCGGTGGCCAACGGCGGCGGCCCGATAGCCGGCTGCATGCTCCTCAGCCGCTGGCGGTAGCCCGCCGCCAGAGTTACAGGATGGCGCCTTTCACTTTGAGGTCGAGGATCTCCTCCATGGGCAGGCCCAGCTCCGTGAGGACCTCATCAGTGTGCTCCCCGTGCTCGGGGGCGGGGGTCAGCTGGGCATGCTCCTCGTTGAACTGCAGGGGGGAGGGCACCATCCGGAAGGTGGTGCCGCCCGAATGGGTGAGCTCGGTGATGTAACCGTTCTCCAGCGCCTGGGGCTCGGTCAACAGCTCGGCCGGGGTCTGCACCGGCGCCCAGACCCCGTCGATAGTGGAGAGGGCCCGGCGCCACTCCTCGTAGGGGCGGGAGGCGAAGATCTCATCGATCAGCTCCACGCACTCGCGCCGGTTCTGATAGCGGGCGGCCCCTTCAGCGAAGCGCGGGTCCTGGGCCAACTCGGGCCGGCCGATGGCTTCGGTGAACTCGGGCCAGTGCCGGTCGGCCTGCAGCATCATGAGGGAGATGTAGCGGTTGTCGCTGGTGCGGTAGGTGTTGACCAGGGGGTTGAAGGTGTTACGCCGGTCACCGCGGGGCAGCTTGTAGGCACCGAAGAGACCGGCGGACAGGATGCTGGCCGATGTCGCCCACATGGCGGTGCCGAGGAGCGAGTTGTCCACGACGAGCGCTTCGCCGGTCTTCTGGCGGTGGAAGAGGGCGGCGCTGATGCCTCCGGCGATGGTCATGCCGCCCAACAGGTCACCGAAGGCGGGCCCGGGCGGGGGGGCCGGATAGTCCTCGTCACCCGTGACGATGTCTGACACGGCCCGGTGCCAGAAGCTGCAGCCGTCAAAACCGCCCCGGTCGGCCTCCGGGCCGCGCACTCCCTGGGCCGAGCCGCGCACGTAGATGATGTCGGGGTTGGCCGCTCGGATGTCCTCCACGTCGATGCGCAGCTTGCGCCGGGCGGGGGGCAGGAAGTTGGTGAGGAAGACGTCGGAGGTGGCGGCCAGGCGGAGGAGCAGGTCCCGGCCCTCCTCGGTGGAGAGATCCAGAGCCACCGACCGCTTGCCCCGGTTGGGCAGTTCGATCATGTGGTTGACCCCGCCGGGGCCGGTGGGCACCAGACCCATATTCACCAAGCCGCGCTGGGGATCCCCGGTGTCGGGGTGCTCGATCTTGATCACATCCGCGCCCCACTCGGCCAGTACAGCGCCGGCGGCCGGGACGTAGGTCCAAGCCGCCACTTCCAGGACGCGGATGCCTTCCATGATGCGTACCACTGCTGCTCCTCGGTGTTCGAAATCCCCGGTGTTGGGGCGGTCAGACGGGCAGGGCAGGCTGGCAGATCCGACAGACCGGGCGCCCCTTGGCGTCGGCGGCGGACACCGGGCGGACCCCGGCCCGGTGGCGGGCGATGATCGGACAGTCGGCCCGGTGCAGGTTGGCGCCCGTGGCCGTGGTCACCAGCCCGCTGGCCCCGGCCGCAGAGGCGGGCGCCGAGGAGGCGGCGCCACGAGCCCCTCGGGCCCGGACCACCCCCTCGGGGTCCCGGGCCAGCACCGCCTCGAGCAGGTCGAAGAGCTGGCGGTCGCGCTGGAGCTGCTCCATGTGGTGCAGGTCGGCCTGGTCATAGATGCGGTATAGCCAGTGGGCCCAATAGAGGAGCCCGCCGACCACCATCAGGCCGAGGCCGATGAACGATCCGCTGACCAGATAGGGGATCTGGCCCTGGATGTAGGGGGTGTGGGCCGACCCGTACCAGGCCAGGATGATGATGACGATCCCGAGAGGGACCAGCACCGAGCCCGCCGCCACCTGCCAGGTGTTACGCAGGTCGAAGCGACGGAAGCGGTCGGCCGCCGCCGCCAGGAGGTCCGAGCGGCGGGCATCGGCTCGCTTGACGTCCTCGGCCGTGACCGTTCCGGCCAACTCGGTGGTCATGGGTCAGATCCTTCCTTCCAGCAGCTGCCAGCGGGCGTAACCAAGGAGCGGGGCGGCCGCCATGATGGCCACCAGAACCCCGATGATGACCCAGCCGGCCGGCACCGGGCTCGATCCGGGCGATCCTGAGTCCGAGGCCAGGCCGGATCCCGGTCCCGACACCCCGCTCGGTGACCCGGGCGAGGGCGAGGCGGAAAGGGTCGTGCCCCCCGATGTGGACCCGATGGGGGCGCCGGGCGAACTGGACGAAGCGGACGCCGCCGAGGATGAACTCGGCCCACCCGTCGAGCCGGTGGGAGAGGCCGAAGCCAAAGAGCCCGGCGCCGGAGCGGTGGTGGCGAACACGGAGGCCTGAGCCTCACCCAGGGTCACCTGGTAGCGAACGGGAGCACCCGGTGTGCCAAGTGGGATGGGCGCCTGCCCGGGGACGGTGATGGCCGGAACCCCGGGCACTCCGATGGCAGGCAGGGTGCGCTGCACCACGATGTCGAGCCCGCCGGAGGTGACGGTGGCATCGGCGCCGGTGACCAAGGTCTGGGGATTGAGCACCTTGATGGTGATGCCGTCGTTCTTGAGGGCTGCGTCCAGGGCGGCCTGGACCCCGGCCACCACGCCATAGCCCACCGGCTGCTGGCCGGCCAGGTGGACGCCGTTCTGGTCGATGTAGGCAGCCAGACCGGCCACGGTCACGTTCCCGACGTGCAGGGCGGCGGCGGGCACCGCTTTGATCCCGTCGCTCATGGCCTGGGCCGACCCGGACACGCTGGCGATGTGGATGATGCCCGCCACCACGATGCCGCTGGCCACCGCGTCGGAGACGCTGTCCACGCACGCCGCCCCCAGGTGCACGGCGGCGTCGGACTGAGCCGGCCCACCGCCGGCCTCCTGGGTGGCACCGGAAGCCAGGGAGTAGGAGGACACCGATGCCTCGGATGTTCCGCCGTTCTGGTCGGCGGCGGCCCGGGCGGCGCCGGCGTTGACCGTCGAAGGCTCGGAACTGGTGGGATAGCTAGACGAGGCCGGGCTGCTCGGCGATGGCGGGTAGGCGGCCGAGGCCAGCACCGGGTCGTTGGGAACGCCCTTGAAACCGAACTCGCCCAGGGCGCTGCCCACCCCGGCGGCGGTGTCCCCCGGGTAAGCGGCTGATCCCAGGGAGGCCACCAGCGGCCCGGAGGAGACGTTCTCCCGGGCGTAGGGGACGTCCAGTTCGGTGATGTTGCCCTGCTGCGGGTCACCGACCGGCAGCAGACCGGGGCTGTCCAGCTCGTAGCGGTAGCCGGCGGCCGAACCGCCCAGGGTGTAACCGGCTATGTCATGGCCGGAGGCGTTGGCGGTAGCCGCCAGCTGGGCGGACGAGCAGGTCGGACCCGGCGGGGACGTGGCGGCCCGGGCGGCCTGGCCGAGACCCAACCCCGGGGCGGTGATGATCCAGCCCAGGCTGAGTAGGGTCCCGCCGGCCAGTCCGGTGCGCAGCTGCCGGCGCCGGCTCCGGGCTCCCGGGCGGTTCTGGTTATTGGCCGAGCCGGTCCCGCTCATCACGCCCCCAGGTACGACGCCAGTACGCCGTCGGAACGCAGATCGGCCGGTTCGCCCACGTCCACCACTGTGCCCTTGTCCAGCACGTAGGCATAGTCGGCCATGTCCAGGGCCGCACTGACGTACTGCTCGACCAGCAGGATGCTGGTGCCGGACGCAGCCATGGCCCGCACCTCCTCGAAGAGCTTGGCCACGATCAGGGGGGCGAGACCCATGGAGATCTCATCGAGGAGCAGGAGCCGGGGCTTGGACAGCAGGGCCCGGGCCAGGGCCAGCATCTGCTGCTCGCCTCCGGAGAGGGTGCCGGCCATCTGGTCGAGGCGGCTCCCGAGAGCTGGGAAGCGGGCCACCGCCTCGTCCTCGATGTCTGCCCGCCGGCCGGTCACGTAACCGGCCATGCTCAGATTGGCCCGCACGGTGAGGCTGGGGAAGATGCCCCGACCTTCGGGGACCTGGAGCAGGCCGAGTCGGGCGATGTGGCTGGCCTTGCGCCCGTCGATGCGTTGACCGGCCAGCTCGATGCTGCCCCCCGACGGCTTGACCAGTCCGGAGATCGCCCGCAGGGTGGTGGTCTTGCCCGCGCCGTTGGCCCCGAGCAGGGCGACCACCGCTCCCTCGGGGACGAGCAGGGACACCCCCGACAGGGCCCGCAGTCCGCCGTAGGAGACGCTCAGCTGATCGACGACCAGGAGGGCCTCAGGCGGCATCGCTGTCCCCCAGGTAGGCAGCCACCACTCGCGGATCGTTGCGAACCTCGGAAGGAAGCCCCTCGGCTATGCGCTCACCGAAGTCCAGGACCGTGATCCGGTCACAGATCTCCATGACCAGGGCGACGTCGTGCTCGACCAGAAGGACGGCCGGCTCCCCGGTCTCGCGCCCCACGGCCCCCAGCAGCAGGTCACGGAAGTGCTCTGTCTCGGCCTGGTCCAGACCCGAGCTGGGCTCGTCCAGGAGAAGGATGCGGGGCCGGGCGGCCAGGGCCCGGCCCAACTCGACCAGCCGACCCTGCCCGGTCGAGAGCTGCCCGGCCACCCGGCCGGCCAGGTCGCCCAGACCGAGCCTCTCGATGATCTCATCGACGACCCGCCGTCCCTCCCGCCGCTTCAGGCCCAATACGGCTCCGGGCACCGAGGCCTCCCAGGCGGCCAGGAGATTGTCATGCACCGTCAGGCCCCCGAACAGTTCGAGACGCTGGAAGGTCCGGGCGATGCCGGCCCGGCCCCGGCGGTGCCGCGGCCAGTCGGTGATGTCGATGCCATCGAAGCGGACCCGGCCCGAGTGCGGGGCGACCAGGCCGGTGACGACGTTGAACAGCGTCGTCTTACCGGCCCCGTTGGGACCGATCAGGCCGGTGATGGTGCCCCGGCTCACATCCAGATCGACGCTGGACAGGGCCGTCACGCCCCCGAAGCGGACCGTGACCCCCCCGACCGACAGGAGCGGGTCCTCAGCGGGCATCGGCCACCTCGGCGGGGTCGGACGTGACCCGGCGGCGGGACGCGAAGGTGATCGGAACCAGCCGGCCCCCGCTCAACTCCCGCAGCGGCCGGCGGCGGAACAGAGCGGAGAAATGCCGCATGTACACGGCGCTGCGGGTGGTCGGGCCCTCGGGGTACTGGGCCAGGGCCACCGCCCCCACCGCCACCCCCAGGGGGATGTAGCTCTCCACCGTGCTGGACAGGGGCAGCAGCTGGAGCAGGTAGATGCCCCCGGCCAGCATGCCGCCGGGCACCAAGGCCCGGCCCCCCAGCACCACCAGGAGGAGAAGCTCGAGGGAGGCGCCGAAAGCGAAGTCGTTGGGGTCCACCGCCAGTCGCATGGCGCCGTAGAAGGCGCCGGCAAAGGCGGCCGCCGCCCCGCAGCCCGCAAAGACGGCCAGCTTGGTCAGGGTCAGGTTGACCCCGAAGGTCGATGCGCCGAGCGGGGCGTCGCGCATCATCTGCAGGCGCCGGCCCACCGGGCCGCGGTTGAGCAGGGATGCCCCCAGCGCGTACAAGCCGAGGAGAATGGCGGAGAGCCAATAGAACGACAACGTCCCGTTGAAGCGGATCCCGAAGATGTCCGGACGGGCGACGGTGGTGCCGGTGTAGCCGCCGCTGACCCAGTTGCGCGGGAAGACCAGCGTGTCCATGATCAGGGCGAAGGCCATGGTGGCCAGGGCCAGGAAGAGACCGGACAAGCGCAGGGACGGCAGCCCGACGGCGATGCCGAACGGCACGGCTATGAGGGCCCCCACCACCGCCGCCCACAAAAAGCCCTTGCCGCCGGCGCCGGCCAGGTGTCCGGCAGTGAAGGCGCCGATGCCCACGAAACTGAACTGGGCCAGTGAGATCTGGCCGGCCCAGCCGGTCAGCACCACCAGCGTCAGAGCGATGGCGGCGTAGATGAGGGCAGTGCTGACATCACCGAGGGCCGAGCCGTGGATGAGCAGGGGGATCACGGCGAGCCCGACCACCACCGCGGCCACCGAGCCTGCGAAGCGCCGGGGGTCGCGGTTGGGGGCCGAGACGGTGATGGTGCGGAAGGAGGAGCGGATCTCCTTGAGGGCGTTGCCGTAAAAGACCAGGGCGCCGAAGAGGGCGAGGTAGGGCAGGGCGGCTTCGAAGTTCGCGACGTTGCCCGAACTCCCGTACTTCTGCAGGACGCTCTGCAGGACTCCGAGGCCGAGCGCCCACCCGAAGGCGGCGGGAAGATTCACCAGCTTGGCCAACACGGCCGGAGCGAAGGCGTAGATGAAGAACAGGACCAGCGAGTAGGTGTCGAGGCCGACCGTGGAGCTGAGCAGGACGCCGGCCAGGGCGGCGAAGACGGTGGAGATGACCCAGGCCAGCCGGGAGACGCTGTCGCTGCTCACGCCGTTGAGCTCGGCCAGGTCCCGGTTGTCCACCACCGCCCGGGTGGCCAGGCCCAGCCGGGTGCGCGACAGCAGCCCGGACAGGAGCAGAGCGGCCACTACGGCCAAAAGGAGGGTGAAGAGCTGGGTCCAGCTCACGTGCAGGCTCGAGCCCAGCCGGAAGGTGGAGGTGGGAAAGATGCTGTTGAGGGACCGTTCGCTGCCCCCGTAGAAGATGGGGACGAGAGCCTGTAGGAAGGCCAGCGCGGCCAGAGCGATGACGATCTGGATCTCGGCCGAGAGGGTGATGACGCTACGGAACAGGTATTCGGCCAAAAGCCCCATCACGGGTGCGACCACCACCAGGAGGATGGGTAGGGACAGCCAGGAGCTGATGTGCCAGCCGTCGCGCAGCTGCCAGAAGGTGAAGCCGCAAAACATGGCGATGCCGCCGTAGGCGAAGTTGAACACGCCCGACGTCTTGTAGGTGAGCACTATGCCCATGGAGGCCAGGGCGTAGATGCTGCCGCTGAACAGCCCGATGACCAGGAACGGCCACAGGGCGCTCATGGCCGGATCACCGCCGCACCAGTGGCGCGGATCGCTCCGGGGATCTCAACTGGTCCCGAGCTCAACCGGCTCGGACCAGCTGACCGTTGCAGTAGAAGCCGCTGGCCGGCCAGACCCGGTGGAAGTCATTGCCCTTGACGGCCACGGCCATGGTGCAGGGGCCGGCGGGGCGGCGGGCCCTGGGCACTATCGGTACGGTGGCGCCTCCGGTGTCCCAGGTCCCAATGGCATTGAGGGCGGCGGTGAGGCTGGCCCGGGTCGGGTTGCGGCCCGCCTTGATGAGGGCGTAGAGGAACATCTGGGACGAGGCCCAGGCCTCGACCCCGAAGCCGCTGGGCGCCTGGCCCGGCTCGTAGGTGGACAGCTGGGATTCATAGAGGTTGATGATGGGGTTGTTGTCGTTGAACGGCAGGAAGGGCAGGTTCATCTCGAAGCCCTGGGCGTTGGACTCCCCTGCCACCGAGATGAGGGCCGGGGTGTAGCCGTCGAAGGTCGTGCCCGCGAACGCAGGCCTCCAGGCCTGTCGGGACATGGACTCGAGGAGCTTGGCGTTACCGGTCACGTCCAGGGTCGTGTAGACCCCGGTGCAGCCCTTGCTCTTCATCTCCAGCACATCCTGGTCAAGCGACGCCGAGGCCGGGGAGATGCTGTAGTCGGTGAAGCAGATCGACGCTCCCGACTGGGAGAAGAGGTTCTGGAATTCCTGGGCCGCCGAGGCGCTGATGGGCACGCTGTAGGCCAGGAGGGCTACCCGGGACGGGAAGTTGCCTGCCTGCTTCAAGCCGTTGGGCAGGGTGTTGTACAGGTAGGGGTGGCCGTTCTGGGTGTAGACGGTGGCCCCGTTGGTGGACCAGTACACGGGTGAAACGCCGCGGTTGGGGTTGATGGCCGCCCCGAAGTCCGGCGTGCCGGCATTGACCATCTCCTGGACACCGCCATTATCGGCATCCGAGGTCGAGCCCGCGAAGGCGAAGACCTTGGGGATCTCATCGGCGATGTCGGCGGCGTTCTTACCGGCGTCCTGGCCGTCGTCCTCCACCAGCAGCTTGAGCTGGCGGCCACAGATGCCCCCAGCGGCGTTAACGGCGCTGAAGAGAGCCTGCACCCCCTGGGGTCCCTGGCCGAAGTTGTTGGCCAGCACGCCCGTGATGCCGCTCACGTTGCCCATGGTGATGGTGGTGGGGGTGATGCCCGGCGCCGAGGCGGTGTTACCGGCGCTGCCCTGACAGAAGGCGGCCTGCTGGGCCGGCTGGTACGGGAAGTTGTCGGGGGTGAGGGCGGTCACGCTGCTCGAAGCCCCGGCCGCCGAGGAGCCCGCTCCGCCCGCCGCCCCGGCCGAGGATGCGCCCGAAGAGGCGGATCCGGCACCCGAGCCCGACCCGGAAGCGGACGAAGAACCACCGCCCGGCGTGGAGCCGGCCGCGCCGGGAGAGCCCCCGGAGAGGGCCGAGGACGATCCGTTGGCTGAGCCCGAGCCGTCGGAAGCCCCGACGCCGCCCGCACCGGCCTGGACGCCCTGGCCCGCTCCCAGATAGGGAGCCACCCGCGCCCCGCAGGCCGAAGCCACCAACCCGAGGACGACCACGATCGATCCCGCCATTGCGGATCGGCTGACTCCCAACCACCCGGCTCCGCTAGTGCGGCTGACCAATTTTCCGTACTCCCCTTTGGGCGCCCGCCGTGAAACGGGTGGAGAAGCGTACCGTCGCGACCCACTTAGAGTGAAGTCGCCCCCGGACGAAGCGGAACGGAGGCGCCCAGTTTGCGGGCCGGGCGCGCCCCTGTAAGCCTGCCGCCCGAGGAGGTCCGGTGGGTCACTTGGACGGGAAGGTCGCCATCGTCACCGGGGCCGGTCGGGGCATAGGCCGGGGCGAGGCTCTGTTGCTGGCCGCCGAGGGAGCCCGGGTGGTGGTCAACGACCTGGGTACCACCGCCGAAGGCGGAGGAACGGACCTGTCCGTGGCCCAGGCCGTAGTCGATGAGATCGAAGCGGCCGGGGGCAAGGCGGTGGCCAACGGGGACGACGTGGCCAGCTGGGAAGGGGCCAGGAACCTCATCGACACCGCCGTGGAGGCCTTCGGAGGCCTGGACGTCCTGGTCAACAACGCCGGCTTCCTGCGCGACGCCATGTCCTTCAACATGGACGAGGAAGCCTTCGACGCCGTCATCCGCGTCCATCTGAAGGGCCACTTCGCCCCGGCCAGGTGGGCTGCCGCCCACTGGCGCAGCCGGTCCAAGGCCGGGGAGGACGTCTACGGTCGGATCATCAACACCACCAGCGAGGCCGGTTTGTGGGGCACCGTGGGCCAGTCCAACTACGCCTCGGCCAAGGGCGGCATCGTCTCACTGACCCTCACCATGGCCCGGGAGATGGAACGGCTCGGGGTCACGGTCAACGCCGTGGCCCCCCGGGCCCGCACGCGCATGACCGAGGCCGTGCTGGGTGGCCTGGTCACCGGCCAAGACGACTTCGATGACTGGCATCCAGACAACGTGGCCCCGGCGGTCGGCTGGTTGGCCAGCCCAGCCGCGGCCGGCATCAGCGGCCAGGTCTTCGTAGTAGCCGGCGGGAACGTGCACTGGGTGGCCGGCTTCAGCGAGGCCGGCTCCCTCCGGGGCACCCAGCGCTGGACGGTGGAGGGCCTCATCCAGCATCAGGACCACCTCTTCGGGGGCCGGCGTACGGGTATCCCCGGCTTCGGGATCGTCTGAGGCCGGGCCGGATCGATGGAACGCCTCAGTGGTATGGACGCCAGCTTCCTTTACATAGAGACCCCCAGCAATCAGTTCCACATGAGCGGAGTGCTCGTCTTCGACCCCGCCACCATGAAGGGCGGGTACTCCTTCGAGGCGATGCGCGACTTCATGAAGACGCGCCTGCCCCTCAACCCCGCCTTCACCCGCAAGCTGGTGGATGTGCCTCTTCGCATCGCCCATCCGGTCTGGGTGGAGGACGACGGTTTCGACCTCGACGCTCATATTCACCGGATCGGGATCCCGGCTCCGGGAGGCCCGGACGAGTTGGCCGAGTTGGCCGGGCAGATCGCCGGTTGGCCGCTGGACCGGCGCCGGCCGCTGTGGGAAATGTGGTTTGTCGAAGGGCTGGAGCACGGCTACGTCGGGCTGGTGGCCAAGATGCACCACGCCACCATCGACGGGGTGTCGGGAGCCAACCTGATGATGCACCTCTTCGACCTGGAGCCGGACCCGCCGCCAGTGGAGATCCCCGAGCGTCCGGCCGAGAAGGCACCGACCGACCTCGAGCTCCTCGCCTACGGGCTGTGGTCCCGGGTGCAGCGGCCGCGGCTCCTACCCAAGGCCCTGGTTGGCACGGCCCGGGCGGCGGTGGAGATGGTCGGGAGACGACTGTCGACGGAACGCCAGTCGATGGCCACCCCCTTCACCGCCCCGGCCACACCGTTCAACGCCTCCATCACCCCTCATCGGCGGGTCGCCCTCACCTCGGTGAGCCTGGCCGAGGTCCGCGCCGTCAAGGACGCCTTCGGCACCACCGTCAACGACGTCATCCTGGCCGTGTGCGGCGGGGCTGTCCGACGCTGGCTGATCGACCATGACGCCCTGCCCGACCGGCCCCTCGTGGCCGGCGTCCCCGTCTCGGTCCGGGGGGAGGACGATGTGGCCGGCTTCGGCAACTTGATATCGGCCATGTTCGTCGCCCTGGCCACCGAGGTCGATGATCCCGTGGAGCGCCTCATGAGCATCCACGGAGCGACCAAGAACGCCAAAGAGGAGTTCAAGGCGGTAGGTGCCGACAGCCTGACCAATTGGACGGAGTTTTCCGGGCCCAGGCTGTTCGGGCTGGCCATGCGGCTGTACTCGGACATGTCCCTGGCCGACCGCCTGCCGCCGGCGCTCAACTTCCTCGTATCCAACGTGCCTGGCCCGCCCATCCCGCTCTACCTGGCCGGGGGACGGCTGGTCTCGCTGTTCCCGCTGGGCCCGATCCTCGACGGAATGGGCCTCAACGTCACCGTCTTGAGCTACATGGACTCGGTCGGCTTCGGCTTCGTGTCCTGCCGCGAGCTCATCCCCGACCTGTCGGCCATGACCGGCTACGTGGCCGACGCCCTGGCCGAGCTCAGCGCGGCGGTACCGAAGGCGCCCAGTGCGGCGGTGCCGAAGGCGCCGGCGGCCAAGGCCGTCCCGCCGAAGGCGCCGGCGGCCAAGGCCGCTACAAAGAAGGCACCTCTGGCGAAGGCAGGTCGGCCTCCAAAGGCGCCGGCGGCTCGGAAGTCAGCCCGGAGTCATAAGCGGCCTGGTCCAGAAAGCGGCTGACCCGCCCCGTCCAGAAAAAGCCGATGTGGCCACCCGGGTACCAGGCTATGGGTCCCCGGCCCCAGTGCTCCCAGAGCCGGCGGGCCTGATCCGAACTGGACAATCGGTCCCCTATCCCGGCAAAGACGTAACGCCGGCCCTCCTTCACCTTCGGCGCCAGGGCGAGCGGGCTGACCACGGACATCACCTCATCAGTGGCCGGCCCGAGCGCGCCCGTGGCCAGAGCCCGGCGCTTGACGTAGGGAGGGCTGTGGCGGCGGAACAGGTCGGGCATGTCCACCGCCGGTATGCCGGCAATGGCGCAGGAGAGGTCCGCCTCGAGCGAGGCGGTCAGGGCGGTCACGTAACCGCCCAGGGAGATGCCGTAGATGCCGATGGGCGCTCCCGGTTGCACCTGCTGGATCCACCGGATGGTGGCCCGCACGTCGGAGGCGGCCTGAGCCATGCCGTGGAGGCTGTCGATGAGGTTGATGCTCATGAGCCCTTCGCCCCGGTCGGCCCCCGGCTCCTGGCGGGGTCCGTGCAGCGGGAGCACGGGCAGCAGCAGGTTCATCCCCAGCTGGTGGTGCAGGTGATGGACCCGAAAAGCCCGCAGGTCCATCGGCGCCCGGCCCATGCCGAAGCCGTGGATGCAGACCAGCCAGGGGCGGGGGGCTCCGGGGTGCCGCTTGACGTAGGCGTGGGCGGTGCGGTTGAGCCGGTGGGCCAGCCAACGCTCTCGCCCCGGTTCACCCTCCCTGGGCGAATACCGGCTCTGGAAGCACAGCCGCTCGTAACGCTGGCCCATCACCCGCTCGGAATAGACGCTGGCATCGCTCGGGAGCCCCGGGTCGGTGTGGTAGCTCTCGGGATCGGCCAACCAACCTTCGGCCTCCCACATGGCCCTCGCCGCGGCGATATCGGCCCCGGCCTTCTCGTAATCATCCCCGTGGGGGTAGAGCTTGGGGTTGCGCATGGCCGATATGACGACCTCGTCCAGCAGCACCTGGGCGGCCAGTCCCAGCGTCTCGCCCACCCCGCCACCGGCGTCACCCGCCTCCTCCCTCAGGTCCCGGTGGCGCCAGCGGCCGACCAGGAAGGCGGCGGTGCGCGGCAAGGCCTGGGCCACCCCGACCGTCCGTGGATCGGCCAGGGCCCGACGGGTGGAGCGCAGCACTGAGGCCGGGGTCGGCCGGCTCGGTCCGCGCCCGTCCCGGCGGGGGGCGGGGGCGCCGGCCTTGCTGTCGGCGGCCTTGCTGTCGGCGGCGTTGCTGTCGGGGAGGTCGGCCATCAGGCCGGCAGGTCCTTGAACGGAACGTCCCGGTCCACCTGGGGCTCCCGGGGCAGCCCCAGGATGCGCTCACCGATGATGTTGCGCTGGATCTGCTCGGCCCCGCCCTGGATGCCGTGAGCCAGGCTGGACAGAGCCATGTTCACCGGCTCCCCGCCCTCGGGGGCGCCGGGCCCGTCCAGGGCGCCGGCCGGGCCCAGCACATCGAAGACCAGGTCGCGCGAGAGGCGGGCCCGGGCCACCCCGGCCAGGTAGCCCACCGAGCTGTCCGGCCCGGGCGTGCGGCCCAACTCGGCGGCGGCGCGGGAGCGCAGTGCTGTGAGGCGGCTGCATTGGCCGAGGGACCAGAGCCGGACCAGGTCCTGGCGCAGCACCGGGTCGGCACCGCGGCCCCGCCCTTTGGCCAGGCCGATCAGCTCGGCGGCCGATCCGATCGGGAAGGGCGGCTCGATGCTGACCAGCTCCGACAGGCGGTCGAGCACCTCGCCCGTCGGGGTGTCGAGATGGCCGGCCTTGGACCCGGCGTCGGGGCCGGGTCGCATGGTCCCGGCCGCGGCCATCACACGCTCGTGGCCGAGCACGGCCAGGGCCACGGCCCAGCCGTTGCCCTCCCCCCCGATGAGATCGGCCTCGTCCACCCGGGCTGCGTCCAGGAAGACCTCGTTGAAGTGGGACTCCCCGTTGAGCTGGCGGATGGGCCGGACCTCCACCCCGGGCTGATCCATGGGAAGGACGAAAAAGGACAGGCCCCGGTGTTTGGGCACGTCCCAGTCGGTGCGGGCCAGCAAGATGCCCCGCTCGGCCACCGTGGCCGTCGAGGTCCAGATCTTCTGGCCGTCGATGACCCAGCCGCCGCTGTTCCCGGCGGTCTCCCGGGTCGCCCGGGTCCTGACCCCGGCCAGGTCCGAGCCTGCCGCCGGCTCGCTGAAGAGCTGACACCACAGCTCTTCACCCCGGGCCACGGGCGGAACCAGCCGGCGACGCTGCTGGTCGTCCCCGAACTCCAGCACCACCGGGGCGCCCATCCACGCCGCCACCCCGGCCGGCGGCCCCAGGGCGCCGGCTCGGTCCAGCTCCTCCCGGACGACGCCGGCGGCGGCCGGACCGAGGCCCCGACCGCCGAAACCGGCCGGCCAGGTGGGAAAGGCCCAGCCCGCCCCGGCCAGATCCGACCACCACCGGCGCAGGGTCATGGCCGGGGCCCAATGGGCCGCCAGCCAGTCCCGGACCTCAGCGGCGGCCGCCGCCGTGTCCTGCCCTGCCCCGGCCGACCCGGTCGCCCCGGGCGGCGCCGCCTCAGCCGACACGCTGGATCACGTCCTGGCTGAACCGGCCGGCCCAGTCCTGTACCGACGCCGCCGACATCCGGCCGTCGGCGCCGACCGGGGGGCCGACGATGATCCGGGTCGCCCCCGCCTCCTGGGCCCTCAGGTAGTCGTCGCGGCCCCATCCACCCCGGCCCTGGAGGCTGACCTCGAAGGCCGCCTCCTGTCGGTCCGCCTCTCTCCTTGCCTCGTCCACAACCGACAGCTTGGCCCGGAAGTCGGCCAGGTCGGTACAGCCGATCTCGATCCAGCCGTCGCCCAGCCGCCCGGCCCGTCGCAGCGCCGCCGGGGCCGAGCCGCCCACCTCGATGGGTATGCCGGCCGGGCGCACGGGCCGGGGCCGGAAGCGGACGGGACCGAATGAGAAGTGCTCGTTGTCCACCTCGACCACATCCTCGCTCCACAGCCGGCGCAGAACGGCGATGGTGGCATCAGCCCGCCTTCCCCTGTCCTTGAACGGGGCCCCGACGTAGTCGAACTCCTCCTCCAGCCACCCGACCCCTACGCCGAGCACGACCCGACCCTGGGACAATCGGTCCACCGTCACCACCGTGCGGGCCGTCTGGAGCGGATGGCGGAGAGGCAGGATGTAGACGTTGGTGCCGAGCCGGATGCGGCTGGTGGCGGAGGCCAGGTGAGCCAATACGGCCCAGGCGTCATAGACCGGGGTCTCCGGGGTGACCGGCGGCTGGCCGTCATCGCTGTAGGGATAGGTCGGGGGCATGTCGGCCGGAAAGACCAGGTGCTCCTGGACCCAGATGGACTCGAACCCGCCGGCCTCGAAGGCGGCCGCCACCGTGGTCAGGTCCCTCAAAGGCACGCCCATGATGCGGACGCCGAACTTGAGGGCCGTCTCGGACATGGCGGGGGCCACTATCACCCCTGCTCATGCCGGCGGGCAACCCCCGGCCCGGGGCCGGTTTGCGGCCCCTACCCCCAGGGGCGAGAATCGGGGCCACGTAGTGGCATTTTGCGCCCCATGGCGCGGAAGGGATCCCATGCCTCGCAAACTCGGTTTTCCGGTCTTCGACGCCGATAACCACATGTACGAGACCCAGGACGCCTTCACCCGCTTCCTGCCCGAGGAGTACTCCAACCTCATCAAGTACGTGCAGGTCAACGGGCGGACCAAGATCGCCGTCAAGAACAAGATCAGCGATTACATCCCGAATCCCACCTTCAACGTGGTGGCTCCCCCGGGAGCCCAGGAGCTGGAGTTCAAGCTCAAGAACCCCTCCTCCAAGACCAAGCCGGGGGACAAGAAGCCCGAACCCCCGCCCCGCTACGTGGAGTCGATCCCGGCCTATTTCGAGCCCGGACCCCGCCTCGAGCTGTTGAACGAGCTCGGCATCGACCGGGCCATGATGTGGCCGACGCTGGCCAGCCTGCTGGAGGAGCGCCTGGCCGATGACCCCCGGGCCACCCACGTCGTGGTGCACGCCTTCAACCGCTGGATGCTGGACCAGTGGTCGTACAACCACGAGGACCGGATATTCGCCACGCCGGTGATCACCCTGCCCATCGTGGACGAGGCTCTCAAGGAACTTGACTTCGTGATGGAGAACGGGGCCCGGGCCATCCTCATCCGTCCCGCCCCCGTGCCCGACTTCAACGGCCGGCGGCGCTCCTTCGCCCTACCCGAATACGACCGTTTCTGGGCCGCGGTCCAGGAGGCGGACGTCCTGGTCGGCATGCACGCCTCCGACAGCGGCGGCCAGCGCTACCTCAACGAGTGGGAGGGCTACGAGGGCGAGTTCCTCCCCTTCAACACGAAGCGCTCCGCCTTCACCGCCCTGGTCGAGGCCGACTACCGGAACATCACCGACGTCGTCTCCTCCATCATCGGCCACGGCTTGGCCACCCGCTTCCCCGACCTGCGCTTCATGCCGGTCGAGAACGGCAGCGCCTGGGTCCGCCCGCTCGTCTACAAGCTGGAGAAGCTCCACGCCCGGACCCCGGAC
>Ga0307373_10007252_pt1 | contig 17350 bp, 11 predicted proteins | sample OX2MG_FD_202534 | JGI IMG/M metagenome (GOLD analysis project Ga0307373, IMG submission 202534) | Soil microbial communities from Risofladan, Vaasa, Finland - OX-2 | ecosystem: Environmental > Terrestrial > Soil > Coastal area > Acid sulfate soil | place: Finland: Risofladan, Vaasa | collected... | reverse complement strand
TCGAGATCTTGTTTCTGCCCTCCTACTCGCCCAACCTGAACCTGATTGAACGCCTTTGGAAATTCGTGAAGAAAGCGGTTCTCAACTCGCGACATCAAGCATCGTTTGCGCACTTCCAATCCACAATCGACCAATGCTTGGACCAGCTTTCAACGACCCACAAGCCCGAACTGGAGACCTTGATCACCCTCAAATTTCAGTCTTTCAAAAATGTTTCAATCCTGGCAGCGTGAAGTATAGCCCGCTTCCTTTCCAACTTCCGCCCTCCGACCTTTTATTCCACGGCCCCCTGCACGCCGCCGGCGAACAACTCGTTTTCTTCCTCTTGGCTGATCAGAATCTCGGCCTTGTAGCCGCCGAGAGCCTTGTCGCGCAGGGCGATCAAGCCGAATACGACGACCAACACGACCGGCAAGGCGCTCACGTAGCGAAAGGCCATTGCGGCGCCTTGGGCCAAGGCGCGATCGACTTGCTTCTGCTCTTCCTCGGGCAATTGCTTGACCTGGTCGGAGTTGATCTTCTTCGTCGTCTTGATGCCGCCCATCTGCAAGACCCAGTTCGATGGTTCCTCGATCACGGCTTGCGACTGGAGCGCCGCGGGGACGGCCACGACCGACTCGCGGTCGTAAATGTATCCCATCACGGGCAATACGGCGGCGATCGACAAATTGCCGACGCAGCCCATCAGCCCCAACAGCCAGGCGCCCCCCTTGGGAAAGCGCTCGGCCGTCACGCCCAGCATGGTCGGCCAGAAATAGGCGATGCCGACGCCGAAGATGGTGGCGAAGGCGAACACGGTTCCGGGCGTTTTGGCAGTGCTGAGCAAATACAGCCCCGATCCCGCCAGGGCCGCCGAGATGGTCAGCATTCCCACCGGCGACAACTTATGGGCCAGCGGCCCGGCGAAGTGCCGCATCACGAACATCAGCATGCTCGTGTAGATCAAGACCATGGTGCCCGAAAACTTGCCGTCGGTAATGCGCGTAATCACCGACTCTTGCCACTGTTGGGGCGCTATTTCGGCGGCGGCCGTCAGCAGCATGCAAAAGGCCCAGAGCAGAAACATCGGGCGGAACGTCTCGCGGAACATCGCGCCGGTCGATACGCCCGAGGCCACGCGTTCCGTTTGCGGGAATTTCTGCACCATGCAGAGCACGAAATAGATCACACCCGGTAGGGCGATCAGCCCCATCAGCACCTGCCAGTTGTAGCCCAGCCCGTGGATGCTCACGAACCCAAGATCGAGCCCTTTGCCCAGGTAGCGGGCGATCAGGCCGCCCAACACCAGCCCGCCGGGCCACCAGGCGTGCAGCACGTTGAGATAATGCGTTTTCTTGTCGGGAAACAGCGTGGCCGCCAAGGGGTTGATGGCGATTTCGACCAGCCCGTTCCCGCAACCGGCCAAAAACGTCGAGGCGAACAAGGTCGTAAAAGCCCAGTCGCCGTGCGGCGCAAAGATCGTGCCGAAGACCCCGACCATGTGGCTCGAGAACGCCAGGAACAAGATCCGCTTCATCCCCAGCAAATCGCACAACGGCGCCCCCAACAACATCGAAGCCGCCATCCCGAAGAAGGCGCCGCTGGCAATCCAGCCCAGGCCTTCCTGCGACAAGCCGAACGCCTTGCCCAAATCGGGGAGAATATCGCCGCGAATGCTGAACGTAAACGCTGAGGTAATCAAGGCAATACAGCTCGCCACAAACAACGTGCGGGGGTTCATTCGGCGATTCCTCGTGGGCTAAAAGGAAGTAAGGCTGGCGGGCGCAGGCGGTTACGGTCGCCTCGGATCGTGGCAAACCACCGAGTATATCGAAGCGAGGCGCGAAGTAAACGCGTTTCTGGTCAAAGGATGCAGCGAGGGTTTGGGGTTGTTACGGGGCGCCGCGAGGCAGGATGCCGGCTGTAATTGGCTCGATACGCGGCAGGATGCCGCGTCTACTGTGCGCTCGATACGCGGCAGGATGCCGCGTCTACGAATCAGCCTTGACCCTGTTCGCGTAAACTTCGTAGCATACGCCACTTTCGTTGATCTTTAGCCTCGGGGAAATAGGCGCTGGCGCACACTTTGAACGCGGTGCTCGGAAATCACTATGCACGTCTGGCGTGCGTGTTGATCGCGGCGCTCGCGCTGCGCCTGGCGGCCGGCTATGCGTGGCAAGAGCGGCTGGGGCCCGAGCGGCGGTTCGCCTTTGGCGATAGCGACGCCTATTGGACGCTCGCCGGGCAACTCGCTCGCGGCGAGCCGTATCAATACGGCTCGCCCGACGCCCGCGTCGTGCGGATGCCCGGTTATCCGTTCGTGCTGGCCGGCTTGTTCAAGCTTGCCGGCGACGATCCGCCGGTGCTCGCGGGCCGAGCGCTGAGCGCCATCCTGGGAACCTTGGCCGTGGCGGGAGTCTATGGTCTCGGCCGGCAGTTGTTCGATCCGACGACGGGTCTCTTCGCCGCGGCGCTAGCGACCGTCTATCCCGGCGCCATCGCCACGAGCGTATTCGTGCTCAGCGAAGCCCCGTTCTGCCCGCTGTTACTCGCACAGCTCATGGCGTCCGTCGCCAGTTGGCAAGCGGCGACGCGGCGTCGCGCCGCCTGGCTGGCCGCCCTTAGCGGGCTGTTGGCCGGACTGGCGACCATGATGCGGCCGAGTTGGCTGCTGTTCGTCCCCTTTGCTGCGGTGGTGGGGATCGCGTCGAGCTGGTGCTGCGGGCGGTTTGCCGGCGGCGAGCGTGGCAAGCATGTGCGGCTGGGGGCGATTGCGCTGGTCGCGCTGGCGCTGACGATGACGCCCTGGTGGCTCCGCAACGGGCAAGTCACCGGGCATTTCGTGCCGACGACATTGCAGGTCGGCGCCAGCCTGTACGACGGCTTGAACCCGCAGGCGGACGGTTCGAGCGAAATGTCGTTCGTCGCCCGTTTCGAGCGTGCAGAACGCAAGGCGGAACCGGCGGGCGGCGGCCAGGCGGAACCATTCGAATACCGGCTCGATCGCCGCCTGCGCGATGCGGCGCTCGACTGGGCGGCGGCGCATCCTGGCCGGGTTTTGCGGTTGGCGGCCGTCAAAGTGTTGCGGCTGTGGAACGTCTGGCCGAACGACCCGCAGTTCCGCTTCTGGTTCGTGAGGTTGGCGGTTCTGCTGACGTATGCCCCCGCGCTGGCCTTGGCGGCCTGGCAAACCTGGCAAGACCGGCGCCGCGGCTGGCCGCTGGCGCTCGTTTGGCTGCCGGCGGCGTATTTGACGTTGTTGCACACGATTTTCGTCAGTTCGATTCGCTATCGCGAGCCGGCCATGCTCTGTCTGTTGACGCTGGCCGCCGCCGCGATTGCGAGAGGGATTCTCGCATCATCCGAAGGTTGATCTGCATCTGCTGGTCGAGCTGCAAGTGGGGGTCGCTCATCCTGCTGGTGGGAGCGGCCGCCGCGGTGTTGTTTTTTTATCACCGCATCGACGACGAAATCCGCCGCCGCGTTGAAGCCAAGATCGCCGAGCAGTACCCCGAGTTGACCGTCAGCGTGCGCTCGGCGCGGATCGTCTCGGGCCAAGGCATCGAGATTCGCGGGCTATCGATCGTCGAGCCGGGCGTGAGCGGACCGACGGCCGAGCTGGCGTATCTGGAAGAAGTGCTGCTCGAAGGCGCCACCGATTGGAAGGAACTCGCGCAGGGCGAGCTGTCGATCACGAAGATCGTCATCCGCCGGCCGACGATCCGCGTCACGCATCGCGCCGACGGCTCCTGGAGCGCGGCCAAGCTGTTTCCCTTGCCGAAACTCGGCAAGCTGCCGCCCCGCGGCGCGATCGAAAACGGCGCCATCGAAATCGCCGATCCGCTGAAGAACCAGAGCGGCGTTTATACGCTTCGCGATGCGCAGCTCGAATTCGAGCCGGACGAGCGCGTGCGCCCCGCCGCCGACGGCCGCATCGCGATGCGAATTCACGGGCATCTCTCGGGCGATTATCTGCGGCGGGCCGATATCGCGGCCAGCTTCGCGCCCAGCGGCGAGCACTGGTTGCTCGAGGGCACGGTCGCGGAACTCGATTTTTCGCCGGAGCTGGCGCGATCGTTGCCGGGCGTTGCTTCGCGGCGGTTGGCCGAGCTGGGATCGTTGCGGGCCCAGGTCAAGGGCCGCTTTGCGGTGCATCGCGATCCGGCTGCACATCCCGCGTTTGGTTTCGAACTCGCCGGCCAAATCCTGCGCGGGCGCATCGACGATCCGCGGCTGCCCTACCCGCTGACCGATCTGCGAGCGGAATTCGAGTGCGACCAGCAAGGCTTGAGCGTAACGAAGGCCGCCGCGGTCAGCGGGCAGACGACGTTGCGGGTGCTAGAGTTCAAGCGGTTGGGATACGGGCCGGCGAGCCCTTGCACGCTCAAGGCCGAAGGGCGCCGCTTGGCGTTCAGTTCGCAATTGAAATCGGCCTTGCCGCAGGCCTGGCAGGAGGAATGGCAAAAATTCATGCCCAGCGGCGAATTCGACGTGCAGCAATTGGAACTGAGCTACGACGGCATGCGCTGGACGCCGCGTATGACGCTGCACTTCACAGACATCGGCTTCAGCTATCACAAGTTCCCCTATCGCCTGGAACGAGGCGTCGGCCACGCCGAGCTCAAGGGCGCCGAGTTGTCGGTCCACGTGAAGGCCTACAACGAAGGCGAAGTCGTCCGGCTTGACGGCGAATTCCTCAATCCCGGTCCGCAAGCCGCGGGCTACTTCGAAGCCAGCTCGGAAAACGTTCGCTTCGACGAAAAGCTGTTTTTGGCGCTGGCCGAACCCTCGCGGCGAATCGTGCGCTCGCTCAACCCGCGGGGCTCGATGAACGTCTACTTCCGCAGCGAGACCGGCAACGAACCGCGCCCGGTCTGGCACACTTCGCTGCGGCTGACGCTGAATCGCTGCGCGCTGCGCTACGACGTCTTCCCTTATCCGCTGGACGGGATCCGCGGCGTGATCTCCATGGACGACGGCGTGTGGGAATTCGTCAACGGCAAGGGCCTGGAGGGGGTCAACGACACGGCGCGGGTCTCATGCCGCGGCCGGCTGACTCCCTCGGCGTCGGGCTACGAGGTTTCGCTCAGTTTCCAAGCCTGGAACGTGCCGCTGGAAGAAGAGCTGCGCGAGGCGCTCGCGGTGCGCAGCCCCGGCGTCGCCCGGCTTTGGCACGACATGAAGCCGCGAGGCGCCGTCGACTTGGAAAACATCCTGATTCACTTTTCGCCGGGGCGCCCCAAGCCGCTGGTGACCGTGACTGCGTCTCCCGCCAAGGAAGCCGAGCAGCCGTTATCGATCGAACCGAGCTACTTTCCTTATCGCCTCGACGTATTGCAAGGAACGTTCGCCTACCAGGACGGCCGCGTCGCGTTCGACCGGATCCGAGCGCAGCACCGCAACACGACGCTGGTCGGGCACGGCACGTGCGACATCGATGAGCGGGGCGGATGGCGGTTGGCGCTGGACCGCATCGAAGTCGACCGCTTACGCGCCGACCGCGAGCTGGTCCAGGCCCTGGGCAACGGCCGGCTGAAGAAGCTGATCGCCGATCTGCAGCCGACCGGCCCGGTCAATCTGCGCGGCGGCAACGTGCAGGGCGGCAACCTGGTGCTGGCCAAAAGCGGCGATCCCGACGCCCCGATCATGTCGAGCTGGGATTTGAAGATCTATCTGGCCGGCAACAAGCTCGATTGCGGCGTGACGCTCGAACGGCTCTCGGGCGCCGTCGCGATCAAGGGCGACTTCGACGGCGAGCGCCTGCATTGCGCCGGCGAACTCGATCTCGATTCGGTCAATTACAAAGACTTTCAGTTCACGCAAATCCTCGGGCCGTTCTGGATCGACGACACGATCGTGCTTTGCGGCCGCATGGCCGATCGCCGCCGCGGCGCCGGGCGCGAGCGCCCGCTGACCGGGCTGCTCTACGGCGGCATCGTGCGCGGCGACGTGACGGTGCGACTCGAAGCCGCTCCGGAGTATTTCGTCCACGCCGAACTGACCGGCGGCGACCTGGCCCGCTGCGCCCAGGAAGCCCTCGCCGGGCGGCATCAATTGAGCGGGCGCATTTCGGCCAACGTCGACCTCTGGGGAAGGGGACGCGGCATGTACAACTTCCGCGGCAACGGCGGCATCGAGGTGGACAACGCCGTACTCTACGAACTGCCCGTGATGCTCGCGCTGTTGAAAACGCTGCGCGGCAGGGCGCCCGATACGAACGCCTTCAACGCCGCGAAGCTGGATTTCCGCATCGAGGGCGAGCACGTCTATCTGAACAACATCGTGTGCCTGGGCGACGCGATCAATCTGCGCGGCGCCGGAGAATTGAACTGGGATCGCAGCGTCAAGCTGACGTTTTATCCAATCGTCGGTCGCGACGAGTCGCGTTTGCCGGTCGTCGACCGGCTGCTCGGCCGGGCCAGCCAGCAGATCGTGTTGATCCACCTGGACGGCACGCTCGACGCTCCCGAGACTCGCACCGAGCCGTTTCCCGCCCTGGCTCAGGCCTTGCAGGCGTTTCCCCAATTGCAGCCGGCCCCGCTGGCGGCCGGAGCGGCTCGCCAGCCAGCCGCCGGCGCCGGCGCCCCACAGCCGCCCCGCGCGGCATTCCCCTACGAACGACAACCCCGCAGGTGAGCGAGCGTGACGTAATGTTTCCAGGTAGGTCAGGCTTTCCAGCCTGGTGCAGTAGGTCAGGCATTCCTGCCTGACGCAGCCTGACTCTCCGTCAGGCAGGAATGCCTGACCTACTAAAAGCCTGACCTACTTGTCGTCCTCCAACCCCCTTCTTCCCATGAGCATCGGACCGTTGGGGCCAATCATCAGCGCGGCGGGTTCGTCTTTGGCGCAGAGCAAGGGCTCGGAGCTGGAGCGAACTCAAAACGAGGTGGCGGGGCAACAGCGTCAAACCGAGGTCGGCCGTCAGGCGGAAAGCGCGGCCGGCATCGGCGCCGCCGACGGCGAGAATCACGAAACCAGCGAGCGCGACGCCGACGGCCGGCGGCTCTGGGAAGCCCCGCTCGATCCTAAGAATGCGGGCGACGCCAACGCCGCTGGCGGCCCCGAGCCCCCCCGAGCCAAGGACCCCACCGGTCAAAGCGGCGGGCATCTCGATCTGAGCGTTTGAGGCTTCCGACTCGTAGACGCGGCATCTTGCCGCGTGAACTATACCGTGCGCGGTTGAGAATGAGACATCCGTCGGTCGTGGGGCGGCCTTCCAGGCCGTCGAGCGCCGACGGCCTGGAAGGCCGCCCCACGAGACGCCCAACGTCTCGCGGGCGCCAGCGTGCAGTATAAAAAAGCGGCAAGCTGCCGCTTCTATGGGCGAGGCGCCGCTGGCCCGCCGCGGAAAAAAATCAGCCTCGCCAGGGCGCTGCTCGCGGCGTGGGCTGCGAACCGTCCCTGGCGAGGCTGAAGCAAATCGGCTCGAGCTTCGCTACTTTTGACCGCCTGGCTGTGCGCCCGGCGGGCCGCCGCCCGGCTTCGGCAGGGCCGGCATCATCACTTTCGTCGGGTCGGTGGTATCGACGAAATCAGGTCGCTGCCGTGGGTCAGGCTTTTTTTCTCCGCCGCACCCGGTCAGGCAGGCAAGGGCCAACAAGCCCCCAAGCAAATATCGCATCTTCGTCTCTTTCGATTGAATGGTTTTACTAAAAATTCGGCGTCGCCACGCCGTCCTGGCGAGCGTTGATTTGCACCCAGACGGGCCAATCGATGGAATCGGAGGCAGGACGCACCGAACCGTCGGCCGCCAAGACCATCGTGATCGCCGGATGGACGCCGCCGGCGCCGGGCCACTCGACCTTGGGGCCCCAAGCGGTCAGGTAGCTGGGCGAGTAGTTCGCGACGTTGCTGGGAAAAAATCCGCCAGTCCTGGCACCCGAGTTGTCCGGCTTGGAATAGAGCCCGGATTCGCAGCACTCGCCGTTCGTGCCCGTGCCCACGAACGCCATCCGGAAGACACGCTCGTTTGGGGCCCGTTTCCAGCCCGTGCCGCTGGTGTGGAACCCGCCCCACTTATAGCCCGTCGAATTGCACTCGGCGACCATCACCACGTTCGACGTGCCGTCGGGAATGGTGGCAATCTTGTTCCATTGGTCTTCGGAAAACACGCCGCTGTATTCGCGTTGGACGCTGTCGCCTAGAACACTGAAGGCGCTGGTCCACCAGTGGTACCCTTCGCTGCCGCCGTAGTTGGTGACTGCAAATGCGGTTGGATATCCTGAAACCGAGATACCGGCGTCCGGGATAATCGCTGTCGCTCGGGCAGCGGAGCACGGGCAACACCGTGCCCACGATCGGCTGGCCCCAGGCCCAGGTCATGCGATTGGTGCGTTCATACAGCGGCGCTTGTTCAAGATACGGCAACGACGCGGTCAACCAGGTGTGGTTGTAAGCGATCTGCGGCGGTCCTCCGCCGCCTCCGAAAACCGTCATCGTCGGAAACGATTTGTTGACGTCGTGATAATTCTGCAACGCCAGGCCGAGTTGCTTCATATTGTCGGTGCACGTACTGCGGCGCGCGGCCTCGCGCGCCGCTTGCACGGCCGGCAACAACAGTGCGATCAGAATGCCAATGATGGCGATCACCACGAGCAATTCCACCAACGTGAACGCTCGCCGAAACGGTCTTGCCCCCGTACTTGTCCACGCGTAGCCATCGCCTGAGCTCATGAGGGAACCCTTTGAAAAAAGTCCAGAAGAGGTTGAGAAAAACAAAAGTCGGCCATAGAAAAGACCGCCGCGCCGAGATTCTCGCACGCGCGGCAATGGGCAAAATTCTATTTGGAAATGAAGCGTTGCACCACCTCCTCGCGGGGTAAAAGCCGACAATTTTTATATAAAATATGGACATAAAAATATCGACCACGCTCCAATTTAGGAGCAGCCTTGTAGTCGCCGCCTCTCAGACAGCCATGATCCGAAGAGCCGCCAACCGACCGTGCGAATTGGTCTGAGATGAGCTCGCAGGGCTGGTCAGACCACCGCGAACTTCGTGTATTATGGATTTTTCCGTCGGAATGGCAAGCAGCAAATAAGGTTTTTGCTCCAATGTTGAACCGCACATGATGACAGTGCATGGGGCGTTGGATCGAGGCTCTGTTTCGCCCCGTTTTTTTCCCTGTGGATTTAAGAGTCAATGGCGACAATGCGACCGAACTGGCGGCTGTTCATTTTTCTCGGAGCGGCGTTGTCGACGGTTATCGGGGGAGCGGCGGGGCTGCTGTGGTTGCCCGAACACGCCCCCCCCGAAGAGTTGCTCGCCCGCGCCCGGCAGGCCGCCGCGGCTGAGAACTATGCCGAGGCCGAGTCTCTTTGCGGCCGCGCCCTGGCCAAACGCCCCGGCTTGGCGTCCGCGCTGCTGTTGGCGGGCCAGCTTGCGGCACGGCGGCAGGATTGGCCGAACGCCCTGAAGTACTTCGAACAGATTTCGCCCGATGCCCGCCGAGAGGTGCTGGCGGCGCATCGCGAAGCGGGCGAGATTTACTTCCGCTTGGGTCAGGCCTCGGCGGCCGAAGCCCAGGCCCGCGACGTGCTGGCGATCGAACGGCACGACGTCGAGGCCCACAAGCGGTTGGCCTTTCTATTGACCTTGGAAGGGCGCCGCTTTGAGTCTCGGCCGCACTTATTCGAGCTGCTGCGGCAAAATCGCTTTTCGATCGAGATGTTGCTGCTGATGGGCGATTTGAGCAGCACCGTCTCGACGGCCAAGGAACTGGAGCAATTCCGCCAGGCGGTGCCGGACGATCTGGCGCCGCTTGCGGGCCTGGCGCGAATCGCCTGGAACAAGCACGATCCGGCCCAGGCGGCCAAGTTGCTCGAGCGGGTGCTGGCGGCCGATCCCGATCAGCTCGAAGCCCTGGCCCTGCGAGGGCAAATCCTGCTCGATTCGGCCGACGCCAACGCCTTGGCCGCCTGGGCCGCCGGTTTGCCTGCCGAGGCTGACGGCCATCCCGATATTTGGCGAATCCGCGGTTTACAGGCCAAGCGATTGGGCCAATCGCGCGCGGCGGGCCGCTGTTTTTGGGAAGCCTTGCGGCTCGACCCGACTCAACAAGCCAGCACGTATCAGTTGGCCCAATTGCTCGAAACGCTCGGCCAAGCTGGCGCGGCCGAACGTCTCAGCCGCCGGGCTAGCGAACTCGAAGAGCTGGCGCTCGTGCTGCGGGCCATTTACGCCCGGCGACGCGATTTGCCGCAGATCCAAAAAGCGGCTCGGCTGACCGAATCGCTGGGCCGAATCTGGGAAGCGTGGGGCTGGCATTGCTGGGCTCGCTCGATTGCTCCTGAGGCAAGTTGGGCCGCCGCAGGCGCCGCACGCCTGCACGCCCAACTGCGCGACGATCTGCCTCTGACCTTGGCGGACCATGATCCGGGCCAGTGGCTCGACTTATCGGACTGGCCGCTGCCCGACGTGCGAAGCGGCGGCGCGACCGAATCGTCGCCGACGCCCCAGCCGCCGGAAGCCGCACGGGTGGCGTTCGAGGACGCGGCGGCACAGGCCGGCGTCCGTTTCAGCTATTTCAATGGCAGCGAATCGCTCGAAGAAGCCCATCGCATGCAGCAGTTCACCGGCGGCGGCGTGGCCGTGCTCGACTACGACGCCGACGGCTGGCCCGATTTGTATTTCGCCCAAGGCTGCCGCTGGCCGCCGGCGCCCGAGCAAACCGAGCATCTCGACCGGCTGTTCCGCAATCTCGGCGACGGCCGGTTCGAAGACGTCACCGAAGCCAGCGGCCTGGCCGAAAACCGTTTCAGCCAAGGGGCGGCCGCCGGCGACTGGAATAACGACGGCTTCGCCGATTTGTACGTGGCCAACGTCGGCCTCAACCGGCTGTACCTTAATCAAGGCGACGGCACGTTTCGCGACGCGACCGCCGCGGCCGGCATCACGGGGGAAAGCTGGACGATCAGTTGCCTAGCGGCCGATCTCGACGGCGACGGCATGCCCGATCTTTACGACGCGAACTACGTGCAGGGGCCCGACGTTTACGACAAAGTCTGCCGCGAAAACGGGCTCGATCGCGTCTGCCTGCCCGGCCTGTTCGAACCGCAGCCCGACCGGTTTTGGCTGAACCTGGGCGACGGCCGCTTTGTAGACCGCACCCAAGCCGCCGGCCTGGCGGCGTCCGGTGGGAATGGCATGGGGCTCGTTGCGGCCGATTTCGACGGTTCCGGGCGGCTCGGCTTGTTCGTCGCCAACGACCAGGATGCGAACTTCTATTTTCTCAACCGGAGCGCCGGCGGCGGAGCTCCGCAGTTCGAAGAACGGGGCATCGTCTCCGGATTGGCCTTCGACGGCGAAGGCCGCGTGCAAGCCTGCATGGGCGTGGCCGCCGGCGACGCCAACGGCGACGGCAAGCTCGATCTGTACGTCACGAATTTCCACGGCGAGCCCAACACGCTCTACCAGCAAGAGACCGGCGAATTGTTCAGCGATGCGACGGCCCAGGCGGGCCTGCGCGAGCCCAGCCTGCCGATGCTTGGCTTCGGCACGCAGTTCATCGACGGCGAACTCGACGGCTGGCCCGACCTAGTCGTAGCCAACGGCCATATCGGCGATTTTACGTTCCGCAAAGCGCCCTACCGTATGCCGCCGCAATACTTTCGCAATCTCGGCGGCCGCTTCGCCGAGCTGCCGGCCCACCAACTCGGCGATTATTTCGGCGCCAAGCATTTAGGCCGCGCATTGGCCCGGCTCGACTTCAACCGCGACGGCCGCGAAGATTTCGCCGTCTCGCACTTGGGCGAGCCCGCGGCGCTGCTCGCGAATCGCACCGAGCAAGCCGGGCACTTTCTGGCACTCAAACTGCGAGGCGTGCAGTCATCGCGCGACGCCCTTGGCGCCGTCGTTACGCTCACGGCCGGCGGGCGCCAACGGCGGCAGTGGCTGGCGGCGGGCGACGGTTACGAAGCCAGCAACGAGCGGCGACTCGTGTTTGGCCTGGGCGGCGAGACGCGGATCGAAAAGCTGCACGTGCATTGGCCTTCCGGCCTGACGCAGGAGTTCAACGAGCTGGCCGCCGATCAGGAATTGATTTTCGTCGAGGGCTCGCCGCGGGTGGTTGCGGCGCCGCGTTGAGTACCGTTTCTTCAAATCCAGACGGCGGGCTGGCAATGAAAGTATTCACAGAGCCGGCGGACGTCGGCGCGGCTGAAATCGCGGCGGCCGGCGCGGACGTTGGAAATCGTCGTCGCGGAAATACCCGTCCCTCGCGAGATCTCCGCCTGACAGACGCCTTTCGCCTCCAGGTAAAAGGCGAGCATGTCGGCCTGAGAAACGTCGCGCGGCGGGTCCAACGCCGCTTCGTATTTGACGACGAGCATGCCGAGCACTTCCAGATAGTCCGCTTCGTCCCTGGAAAGCTTCGGCTTATCCATCAGCCCTTCGATCGTCTTGTGCGCCTTGGCAAGTTCGCGATCGTTGCGGATCGGCCGCGTAGGACAGGCCGTCACGAGTTCGCTAAACGTGCGCGATTGTTTAGCCTCGAACATGGGGTTGGGAGCCTTGTATCAGCAGAAGCCAAGCAGGCAGTGATACCGTTTGAAAAGATTGCCCGAGTATGACGGCAATCCGGCAATCAGGTCGATTTGTCGCGTTGATCCGGCGGGACTGCCGAGCGATTAGTCCTGATGCTCAGCGCGCTTCCCTGGATAACGCCTACCAAGCCTGCCACGATAAAGCACCACTTGACAACGCTGCTTGGAAATGCGCTGCCTGCGCTAATGGCGGCTCCGCCTATAACCACTTCGATCGCGGCTTGGGTGCCATTGGCGGTTGCACTTCTAACGGCCTCTTTAAGGGCACGATACTGCGACCCGATTTCAGCAAGCTCGCTGCGAAGTTCATTATTGACGCGATGAAGCGCGTCGATTTGGCCGTGCAACCGCTCGCGGTCTTCTTTCAATTCCGCCATGTGCCTCTCCACGCTATCGTGGTAGAGTGCCTTTGGCGTAAGGCGTCCTCTTTCTTGGGCCCTCTTGAGTTCCACATCCTCCGGAACAAGCGGAGGGGATCGTTTCTTAACTTTGGGCGGCTGCGGCTCCCCAGGACTCGATAAGGGAGCCGGTTGCGGGTGCGCTGGGGCATCTCCCGCAGTCGTCATTTCAGCCAAGATCCAGGTTGTTCAAGCGATTTCCCATCGCGCTGTGGGAAACCTGAAAAACAGATGCAAGGCGGGGCAAGTCGTTAGTCGCCTGCAATTGCTGCCGTACCAATTCTTCTGGCATCAGAAGCGCTGCGGCAAACATGTTTGCCTGAATTTCTCGCACCCTTTCGGCTGGCGTTTTCTGATCTGGCGGCTTGCTCCGGAATAAATTCAGTTCCGGATCGACAAACGATTCGACCTGATCCCTGTGCAGCACATAGTGTCCAAGCTCATGGGCAATCGTATACCGTTTGCGAGCCGGCGGGTGCGAGTGATTGACAAGTATTTCGTACCTCCCCTCGGATTTCCGGAGCATTCCAGAAATCGAGTCGCCATCAAAAGAGGCGTTGAATACTTCTATGCCGAGTACGCTCGCCACAGCGACCGGATTTATCGGCGTGCAAAACAGGCCATGCTGCTGGAGGAGCAATCGCGCGCGATCCTCAATCTCGGAAGATCGCAAATACGGTGGCTGCGTGGTGGAGAGCATTTCAGCGTGCATGTGTTCACGAAGACTGTTTCTTATTGTACAAGTGAACAAAGATTCAATCAACGCAGTTTGCCAAGCCAAGCCACGGGCTCAACAGCTTCGCCTTTCGCCGGTCGCCGACTTGCGGCCCCTTGACCCCCTCGCCATGCCAGTCGAAAATCAAAGGTTTACAAAGCCTTTCGGCCGTCGGTCTGGTCGGAAACGTCCCAAAAAGCGCGAATCGATTTACCATGCCCGCCACGAGTCATGTGCCTGATGCCGCCGGCCGTTTCGGCCTGTTCGGCGGGCGATACGTTCCCGAAACGCTGACGCGAGCCTTGGATGAACTGGCCGCCGAATACGAGAAGGCGAAAAACGACCCGGCGTTTCGGGCCGAATTGGCCGAGCTGTTCAAAAACTACGTCGGCCGCCCTTCGCCCTTGTACTTCGCCCAGCGGCTGACCGAGCGGGCCGGCGGGGCGAAGATCTATCTCAAACGCGAGGACCTGAACCACACCGGCGCCCACAAGATCAACAACACGCTGGGCCAGGCCCTGTTGACCTTGCGGATGAAAAAGCCCCGCGTGATCGCCGAGACCGGCGCCGGCCAGCACGGCGTGGCTACGGCCACGGCCTGCGCACACTTCGGGCTGGAGTGCGTGGTCTACATGGGCGAGGAAGACATCCGGCGGCAGAAGCTGAACGTGTTCAACATGCGGATGATGGGCGCCGAGGTGCGGCCGGTCACCAGCGGTTCGCGCACGCTCCGCGACGCCATCAACGAGGCCCTGCGCGACTGGATGAGCTCGGTCGAAAATACGCACTACATCCTCGGCTCGGTCGTCGGCCCGCACCCGTTTCCGATGATCGTCCGCGATTTCCAATCGGTCATCGGCCGCGAGACGATCGAACAGTCGCGAGCTTTGCTGGGCCGGCTGCCCGACGCGGTCGTAGCCTGCGTCGGCGGCGGCAGCAACGCGGCCGGCATGTTCTATCCGTTTGTCGAGGAGCAGGGCGTCGAACTGTTCGGCATCGAGGCTGGCGGGCGATCGGAGCGACCGGGCGACCACGCTTCGCCGCTCTCGTTCGGCCAGCCCGGCGTGTTGCACGGCAGCTATAGTTACGTGATGCAGGACGAAGACGGGCAAACTTGCGACGTGCATTCGGTCTCGGCCGGGCTCGATTATCCGGGCGTCGGCCCCGAGCACAGCTATTGGAAAGACACGGGCCGGGTGAAGTATCTCTACTGCCGCGACGACGAGGCGCTGGCCGCCTTCGACACGCTCGCTCGCAGCGAAGGCATTCTGCCGGCTCTGGAAAGCTCGCACGCCGTCGCCAAGGCGCTCGAACTGGCCGCCTCGCGGCCGAAAAACCAGGCCATCGTCGTTTGCCTTTCAGGCCGTGGAGATAAGGACGCCTTCGAGGTCGCCCGGCTGCGAGGTGAGACGATCTGAGAGGCGATGCGGGGATGAATGGGAGATGAGGGGTCAGCAGGGAGATTCGCCACAGAGAACACGGAGAAGAAAACTGATCGAGCCACAGATTTGCACGGATCAAACACGGATTTATTTTTGATTCTTCATCCGCGAAAATCCGTGAGAATCCGTGGCTCCAAACCCTCTGCGTTCTCTGTGCACTCTGTGGCAAACATTCTTCTGTCTCCGCGCTGGGTGGAATGCCAGGAATAGTAAAAAACCCTTTTTCTTCATCCCCCTTATCTCCTCCTCATCCCCACATCCCCTTTTTAAAACGATTACTTCGCCACGGCGCCCTCCATCACGCCAAACCTGAAACTTCGAACCTGGAACCCCTCCCCGCATGTCGGCCATCGACCAACTTTTCAGCCGCCTGAGAGCCTCGGGCAAGAAAGCGCTGATGCCGTTCGTGACGGCCGGCGATCCGGATCTCGATTTCACGGCCGCGGCCGTGGCCGAGATGGTCAAACGCGGCGCGCACCTGTGCGAAATCGGCGTGCCTTATAGCGACCCGATCGCCGACGGGCCGGTGATTCAGGCCTCGTACACGCGGGCCTTGAACCACAAGCTCAAGCTCGCACGAATTTTCGAGATGCTCGGCCGCGCGAGCCCGCAGGTTGCCGCGCCGCTGGTCACGATGGTCAGTTACGCCATCGTGCTGCGGCACGGGTTGGAACGATATGTCGAAGAAGCCAAGGCGGCCGGCGTGTCGGGCGCGATCGTGCCCGACTTGCTCGTCGAAGAGTCGGCCGAACTGGCCGCGATCTGCCGCAAGGCCGATTTCAGCCTGATTCAATTGGTCACGCCCACCACCCCGCGCGAGCGGGCGCTGCGGATCGCCGAAGCCTCGACGGGCTTTTTGTATTACGTCTCGGTGACCGGCATCACCGGCGAACGCACGGCTTTGCCCCAATCGCTCGTCGACAACGTCGGCTGGCTGCGCGAACAGACGACGACGCCGATCTGCATCGGCTTCGGCATCAGCCAGCCCGAACACGTGCGGCGACTGGCCCCTGTGGCCGATGGTCTTATCGTCGGTTCGGCGATCGTGCGCCGCATCGCCGAAGCGGGTTCGCGGCCCCGTGGCGAAGTGCTGGCCGAGTTGGGCGACTACGTCTCAAGCCTGCTGGCGGCGTTCGAAACGAAGTAGCGTCTTTTCAATACTAAGTTGACGGGAGGGTGGCAGTAGTCATCCGCAACCGATCGCGAACCGGCCGTGCCTGAACTGCCCGAAGTCGAAACGATGAAGCGCGGCATCGCGGCGGTCGTCGGCTGCCGCATTCGCGACGTGATTCGCCCGAAGTGCCGCTTGAAGCCGATTCAGATTTCGCCCGATTTCGCCCGGCTGCGGCGGCGAACGACCGGCCGCACCATCGTCGGGCTGGGCCGGATCGGCAAGCGGCTCGTGATTCGCTTGGATCATCCGCGCGGCGCCGAGGGCGATTCGATCGTGATCGAGCCGCGAATGACCGGGCTGGTGCTCTTGGCCGAACCGCCCGGTCGCGAGCATTTACGGCTGATTTTTCAATTGGAAGGCGGATTGGCGAGCGAGCTCAAGTTTTGGGACCGCCGGGGGCTGGGCACGGTGACGCTGGCGCCGGCCGCCGATTTCGAGCGGCGCTACGGACTGGAGGCGATCGGCCCCGATGCACTGGAGGCGACGGCCGAAATGTTGCGCGAGCGGCTTGGTAAGAGCCGGCGCGAGATCAAGGTGGCGCTGTTGGACCAACGGGCGGTCGCCGGCATCGGCAACTTGTACGCCTCGGAGATTCTGCACCGGACCGGCATTCATCCGCGTCGGCGCTGCGATCGGTTGCAGGCCGGCGACTGGCAAGCGCTCGAAGAGGCGATTCGCGACGTGCTCGAAACAGCGATCCGCCATGAAGGCTCGACGCTCTCCGACGGCACGTACCGCAACGCGCTCAATCAGGCCGGCGCCTTTCAGAACCACCATCGAGTCTATGATTGCGCGGGCGAGACGTGCCGCGGCTGTGCTTCAGGCTCGATCGTGCGGATCGTGCAAGCGCAGCGATCGACGTTTTTCTGCCCTGTTTGCCAGCCAGCCAAGCCGCGGGCCGCCAAGCGTTCAGCGCACGGGGTGTAACCCTCGTTGTGCTACACAAGAATTCTTCTCGCGCCGTTCAAGGCTTCAAGACGGCGCGGCGGCTGTTTTTTTATGTAGCCCAGGCATTTATGCCTGGGATCCGTGCATCGCGCACACCCCTTTTTCAGATTGGCGGGGGGGGGGGCGGCCCCGGGGGGGCCCCGCGCGGCGCCAC
>Ga0307373_10007251_pt1 | contig 17350 bp, 10 predicted proteins | sample OX2MG_FD_202534 | JGI IMG/M metagenome (GOLD analysis project Ga0307373, IMG submission 202534) | Soil microbial communities from Risofladan, Vaasa, Finland - OX-2 | ecosystem: Environmental > Terrestrial > Soil > Coastal area > Acid sulfate soil | place: Finland: Risofladan, Vaasa | collected... | reverse complement strand
CTACTACTTTGACCAGGTGTGGCGTGAGTTCTTTCCCTCACCGCCGCCGCGCACCACCGTCCAGGTCAGCGGGCTCCTCGTCCCCGGCTGCCGCGTCGAAATCGACCTCACTGCGGTCAAGCGCTAAGTCGATTTGTCTGTTATGGGACACCACCTCTTTTCCGATTCTCGGGTTCAGCCTTCCATAATCGACGTTATGCGAGGCCTGACCCAACAGGAACTCGCCAGAGGCTAAAACGACCCCAGTCGTTTGTAGCCAAATACGAGGGCGGCGAACGACGGATCGACGTCATCGAGTTCGTAAAAATTGTGCGCGCGATGAAAGCCGATCCGGCCTCCGTGTTTCGGGCCTTGATGCGGCGCCTTGGCACATCCGGTTAGCGCACCTTTAGGCTGCATGGCCGGCACCGATGCAGCCACTGTGGACAGGCAATCGACACACTTTCGAGCATGCATGGTGGCGCAGGGGGCGCTGGCCATGGATGTTGATACGACCGAAAAACGATCACAACGTTCGTCCAACAGGTACGTGCTCGGCTGGATGAAGCGGCGGCGACCGCGAGGGCGGCACAAGCGTGTGCAGATGCAGGCAATGTCAAAAAGGCAGTCGAGATCACTCTCGACCTCGAGCAGCTACTCTATGAGTCCAATACGCTTTTGAATGCCATGAGCCTAATTCACCGCCTCGGCGAAACTTAGATCGCAAAGGCTTTGCCTTGCCGCCCCGCCAGAGCCCGTTTGGCCTCGGCGGCGTTGCGTCGGTGCAAGCGTCATTCCGACACTTGCTTCGAAAGGAGAGCCGATATGCCCGCCACAAAGCAAAGCCGTACACTAAAAGTCGAGCTTCAGAAGATTGGGCAAACTGCCCGGCGCGCTGCTCTTGTCGCGGGCTCAATTCTCCGAATGACTCCGTATGGACAATATGATGGCAAGGATTGTTACGTCTGCCTGCAGGCTGACAGGAGAGAGAACACGAGCGGTACCGGCATAGAGCAGCTAATGAATGTCATAAAAGCCGGTCCACCGGCATTCGCCGTCATCAATACTTCGGCCTGCGTCAACAAGCTCGAAGCGGCCTTTGGCAAGGTGAACACCCGTCGCTAAAAAATTTTAGCCATAAAATGCCAAACTTGACGTTTAAGGAGATCGAATGAAGCGTATAGAAAAACAACGCAAGCACGCGGCCGAAGCAACGGAAGGCTTGCAAAAAGCGCGCGAGTTCAATTCTTATGACTGTCCCTTAAATGGCCTTTTTATGCACAGTTTTTAGAACCCGCCATTTGTTTGATCGTGATCTTGATTAATGGGTCGTTCCGTTGTCGTATCGCCCGGAGGGGACCCAGCTATTCGGCTTCTGGAACTGCCAGACGCAGCTTTCGACCGCCGTCTGGGAGGCCTATCCGGATGCGCGATTACTCCACCACCTTTGACTAAAGTTGTCTGCAACCCACGCCGCGACCCCCCCCAGCTGCGTCGCCCCGCTTTTTGTCTTTTTGCGTGGCGCATGCGCTTCCTGGCCGCCATGAGGCAGACCCGGAGGATTAGAAACGGTGACCCGCCTGCATCGAGTTACGGGGTCGAAATGCTGAGCCGCGGGGTCGCGCGAAAACGGCCTGTGCCTCTATGCATACCCACTCTCCGGAAAAAGCTAAAAAGAATTCTGGAAAACGAAACGCGAAAAACGAAAAAGCAAAACGTAGTCCAAAAAAAGAAAAACCATTTTTCGAAAATTAATTTTTTCAAAAAGGCACCCGCCTGCTAGGGCTTTAGCGCCGATCGGAGTCATTGGCGTAGCCTCTCGCCCGGCGAGCGCCGTGAGCTGACATACCCCCCTGCGCCAAAGCCGGACGTTTCGGCTGCTCTCTTGACCGACAGCCTCTGATTTATTTGATTCAAATTGTCTGAAAGCTGCGGTGCGGCCAAGCACCGGTAAGCGCGCAGCGGTTGTACGATGCGGAGATTCAAGAAAAGCCGCGCACAACTGGTTTTGACACGCATCGACATCCCAGCTCAATTCCTGGCCACGTCCATTTGCCATCCAGAATCATTCCCTTGCTGACATCGAATGACTTTCCGTTTGCAGCCTTGTGGGCCGCGTCCTGGCCTGTTGGTTCTTTTGGATTTATTTCACAGGGAGCGCCGGAGTAAAGCCAGACCGCCTGCTTTATACCGAGTGACTTTTGGTGCTCCCTATTCATAATGGCGGTGGCTTTGTTGTTCAGAAGGAGCGCGATCTCCGCCGCTCTCCGTTTCGTCATGCCTTTGATGTTTAATTGCTTGAGCACATTACAAAGCGCGCTCAAGTCCCGGCCTGCGGATATTGAGCGCAGAGCCCCGTCATAGACCTGATCAAAGTAATTTTTGTCTATCTCCTCAAGAAGCATTATATTTTTCCTAATATCGGCTTTGACTGTATCAGTTACCCTCGAAGCATCAAACTTGACAGTAGGAATGCCATAAGCAGGCTTTACGATGCTTGTGCTATTGCGGCTGAGGCGTTTAATGGTCTCGAGGAATTTTGAAGCTATTGACATAAAGCCTCTGGCCTTGAATGCCGACGATCTACTTGCAAAACACCGGTCGCCCGAGCTTCACGACGGTGACTGTCTATTGGCCGTCACCGATTCGGAATCCCGCAACCTTCTCGTCGTCCAGCCACGACCAAAGTAGGCCCGCTCGTGGCAAGTAAGCACGATGATTTGAAGTCTCTGGGCTGCGCGGTCCAAAATTCGCTGCATCTCATCGAACCGTCGATCGTCTGAGAACACTAGGGCGTCGTCAAGAATGATCGGCGATTGCTTGCCATGTTCGTCCAACAAATCTGCGAACGCTAGCCTAGCCAGTACTGCGAGTTGCTCCCGCGTGCCAATGCTGAGGCGCTCGTAGGGTTCATCCTGGCCTTCACGACGGAGGTGCGTGATCTTGAGAGTCTGATCATCGAGCATGAGCTCGGAGCCGGGAAAAAGGCGCTTCAAATAAGGGTCAATGCGTTCGCGGACCGGGGCAAGGAATGTTTCGCGCGCGATCTGTTCCTCACCCACGAGGGTGTCGTGGAGAAGTGTGAGCGCAGCCGCCTCGTGACTGAGTCTTGCCTCCTGAGCCTCAGCGCGCGCCAACTCACCATCGGCGACCTCGATCTCAGCCGCCGTGTCATCCTTCCCAAGGGTTCGAAGTTCGACCTCCAGATCCCGAACCTTTTGCTGCCTACTTCGGAGGTTTGCCTCGACTTTGCCGCGGGCTTCGGTTGCAGCCTGCAGCTCTCTACGAGCTCCCGTGGGATCGCTCTCGGTCACCGCTTTCTCTAGGCGACGTACTTCGTCGGACGCAGCCTGCTGCGCCGTAGTCGCATCATCGAGCGCCTTTTCAAGTTCTTCGTCGTTATCTTCTTTGGCAGAATGATCGAGCGCGTCGCGAAGAGATTTAGCCTTATCCTCCGTTGCTTTGCGCTGATCGGCGGCGGCAGAAAAAGAATTCTTTGCTGTCTCGAGAGCCGCCTTAGCGTCTTTGAGATCGTCCGAAGCCTTGCGTTCCTGGATCTCCGCAATCTTGAGTTCCCGCGCCAGTTTGTCAGCGCGACCGGCAGCCTTTTCTGCCGTGATAACCGGCGCCTCAGTATCCCCGATGTTCTCCTGGATGCGCCGGACATCCGCCTCTAGCCTTGCAACATGGTTGCGCAGTGTATCGAGACCTTCAGGCGCATGGGCTTTAGCCGTTGTGCGATGAATGGCTGCCTCGTTGCGCCAAGCCTCGCGGTCTCTACCTAATCCCACGGCATCCTGAAGATTGGCTACGCCATGCTTATTTAGTTCGAACTTAAGCTCGGCTGCAGCCGCGTCGGCCACCTCTCGGCGGCTTGCTAGATCCTCGCCGCCCGGCGTTACCCGTATTGAACCGTAGGCATCAAGCTTGATCTGGGTAGGCTCGATAAGAGTGAGGGCAATCAACTCGACCACTTTGTCGTCGATAATCGCGCGACGGCCTTCATTGGGGGTGAGCTCAAGTCGCGTAGCGACAGCCTTGAGTCGGGCCGCTTCTTCACGGGCGCGGCTTTCCAGGCGCCGCAACTCCTCGATTACCTCCGACGTGAAGGAGCTGGCCTTAGCTTTCGCCGTCAGGCGAGTAGCCTCCTGTTCAGCTGCCTCCGCTTTCTTGAGGCGTCCGTCGGCCGCAACCAGCTCCTCACTCTTGCGAAGCAGGTCCGCCAACCTGCCGGCGGCCGTTGCGTCCTTCTGAGCGGCGTTGAGCGCTGCCTTTTCCGTACTGTGGGCGCCCTCTGCATCGTTGACAGTTTTCTGATTGCCGTTCGCAGCCTCTTGGGCATACAGTTCCTTAGCCTTGAAGCCCGCCAACTCCTGATCTACCTCTTCGGCCTCCTTACGACTCTCCTTTCGCCGGTCTAGTCGCGATTTTGCAAGTTTGTGCTCAGATTGAGCCGTCTTGAAGTTCGCTTCGGCCGTCTTCAGACTGTTTTCTAAGCCTTCGACATTACGGATGGCATCCTTTGCCTTATTGAGGCGCATGTCGGCGACGCCGATTGGATCATCAACTTCAAGTTTGGCCAGCAACATTCGCTCGCGCGTCAGTGCGTCGACCTTACCCTCGAAGTCTTTGAGTTTTGTGGCGAGTTCGTCACGGCGGCCGCGGGCTTCAGTGGCCTGTGTGACTGCATCCTTATAGGCGCCCGCCGGTTTTCTGGTCTTCGATGTGAAAATCTCGTTTACGCGACTTTCGATGCGTTTGATAAACATCCGGCCACGCTCGCCACCGGTGACCGTACCTACTTCGGTCTCAAGCGCGCTGGCGAGGCTGGTCTGGGCAGTTTCGTTGATGTGCGGCTGCCCGGAAGCCAAGCCTTGTTCAATCCAGAAGAGGGCCTGCAGGCCGCGATGCTCGGGCTTGGCACCGCCTTTGCTGGGCGGAGTAAACTCAAGCATCTCTCTGAGCCGCTCTTCCGCAGCATCGTCGCTCCAACGGCTCCCGGATTCTGATTCCAGGTCCGCCGCTGGTTTTTGGCAGAACGCTTTGTAAAGCCGGTAGCGTTCGCCGTTGTGATCGAATTCGAGCTTGATCTCGGGCCGCACCTTCGAGCCGTAGGGAAGCATGGCGTCAGCGGCGGTGCCGCCAACACTATGCTTTTCGAATAGCACTGTCTGGAGGGCAGCGAGCACAGTCGACTTTCCCTCCTCGTTGTCGCCAACGATAAGGGTGACGCCGTCACCAATGTCTTCGATCACGAGACTGTTCTTAAAGCACCGAAATGCTGATATCTCGATTCGGCGGATCCGCATGTCTCAGCGCCCCGCCTCTACGTGCTCAATATAAAGAATACGGAGCGCGGTTCGTGCGATCTCATGCTCTGGATCGGCTGGGTCGTCAGCCTTCGCCTTGAGCCGATTGACTGCGGCGCGGATGAAGCCACTCTTGTCGATCGCGTCCAGATCATCCACGCTGGGCTCGTTGACAAGCGATTTGAGATCGCGATGGAGGTACTTGAGGCGCGCCTGCCAAGCGTCCAGGCAGCTATCGATGCGCCGACGGCCTGCAAGGTCCACGGTACCCGAGACCGTGAGATGCAGCAGCGTAGCGTTCGGGATCTCAGCGACAACCTCGATCGCTGCCTCAATTGCCGAGGCGGGATCTTCATCACCACCAACTCCGCTGGCGACCTCGCTGCGCCGCCAGTGGAAGTGACCGACAGCAACTTTCTCAACACTTGGGATAGCGCCGGGGTGCTCGATTGTAACTACGAGAACGTTTCCCGGATCGTTCCGTGGAAACCGGTCGGGCTCGGGCGTGCCGCTATACCAAGTCTTGGGTGCGATTTCCGTCGTGCCGTGCCAATCACCGAGAGCAAGGTAATCTAGATTGGCCGTTACGGCGCGGTCGTTGGCGATCTCATTCTTCGCATCACCTTCGGGCAGTCGGTCAGAGATCGAACCATGAGCCAGACCAACGCGGACCGAGCCAATTGGCGTCTCAGCTGTATCCATCCATCGAGTGACGTCATCGGGCTCGTTCTTGCGTGTTAGGGGTGCCGGGAGAACAGCAAGCCGTCCGTTCGCAAGTAGGATCGTCTCGGATGCAATGGCCAGGATGACGTTTGCTGGCTGCCCGATGCGCTCAATGCGTGTCCAGGGGCTCTCGGAGAGAGCGGGGTCATGATTGCCGGGAAGCAGCACCCATGAACCATTAAAGGCCTTCATAGCCTCCAGTGCGCGCCGGATGACTTGGTCCGGGGTGGTGACGCTGTCGAACACGTCTCCGGCAACGATGACGGCATCGACATTGCGCTCATTCGCAAGCGCCGCAATGCGCTTGACGACCTCGAACCGCTCCTCGCGAAGGAGAGCTGCGGTGTCGCCTTCGATCGAGCCGAAAGGCTTTCCGAGCTGCCAGTCAGCTGAATGGACGAATTTGATAGACAATTATCTAGCCCTCTTGTCTGGCAAGACCCCAAATACGCTGTTGGGCTGTGATGGTCACCATCACGACAAGCATAATCCAAAAAAAACAGCCCTCCGGTAGTCTGTCAGTCAACTCGGATATTGGGCATCGTTTGATCTCAGTTCAGACTAAGCTTCGATGCTGTTGAGCGAGGCTGAGCGCCTTTTCAAACCGTGCGCGCGCTCCTTCGCGGAGGCGTCCCAACTGGAAATGGTCGGCCAGCCGTCTGATCACCTCTTCGTCGTTCATCCGAAGCCGAACAAACGGCAGGGCGAGACTGGCCAATTCTGCGATTGGAACATCTAAATGCGAGCGGATGCCTGTGCTCTCTCGATATGGATATGGCCTACTCGGCGAGGCGCCATTGGACCAGATCACTAAGCGTTCATCTTCGTTTGATCGCGCGTGCTCTCGGCCGATCATTTTGGAGACGATTTGGTAAATATTGCTTCCGGAACGTTGAAAGCCGTGCGCTCTGGCGATCCGATCAACCAGGAGATCCTCGTAGAGCGGTGCTTCCGTCGCGACCACGCGCGCGACCATTTCGCGAAGGGTCACTTGATAACTGCCGTCGTAGAATCTCGTGGCATCCGGTTGAAGACCATTCGATGACAAATCGGTTACCACATACTGCGTGGTAGCCGGAATCAGCTTGGCTGGGGCGCTAGAGTTGGAGCCGACGCCGAGCGGCAGCTTCGCTTGAATCCGTAATGTAGTTTGCTCCGGCGATGTCAGCTTGAAATCTTCGGGAGAGTTTGGTCGTCTTTCCGACTCTCCCGCACCGATACGGCTTACGATCTCGCAAATTCGGCCTAGATATCTGTTCTTCTCGATGGGATTGGTGCCCTGACGTAGGAACGTAGGTACTTTGCGGAACCAGTCATCCGGATCGGACACGTTTTGGGATATGAATGTCTCAACCATCGAGTCGCGAAGGATCGAGCGGTGAACCTCCCAGTCCTGCACTTCCGTGCGGATCACCGTAGCGCGGAATTCGACTAATGCTTGCACTCCCTGCTCCCGGGTCAACGCATTCGTGTCGTTCAGCAAGGAGGGCGTCGATTGTCCAGTAGTCGGTCTCGCCTCGGGAGGTTCAATCCCCTCGATCGATCCCGGCTCCTGTGCAGAAATTTCGGACGCGGTCCTCTCGGTATCCCCTTTCTGCTCTTCAGTGGTGATTGGCCGCGCCGCGGTTGGCACCGGTTGGCCGGACAACAATATTTCCGTTAGATCAGAATGTCCGTCATGGCTGGCACGCGGACGTGCACTCAATTCCTGGAGCTTCTTTGCGAGCTTGTCCGTCTCGCGGGCAGGATCCTCGAACCAATCGGTCGACCAGACCCGAACGATATCCCAGCCCAGACCACGCAGCACCTCTTCGCGAAGGCGGTCGCGGTCTCGGGCACTCTTACTGGAATGGTAACGCGCGCCGTCGCACTCGACGCCGGCTAGAAACCGCTCCGGATGGTCGGGATCCCGGACGCCGATGTCGATCTTGAATCCCGACACGCCGACTTGACGCACCACGTCGTAACTCCTGGCGCGCAAGCGTTCGGCCACCTCAATCTCGAAGTCGCTATCGGCATCACCGCCTATCGCGTCGATCGACAACCGTCCCATGCCTTCTGCATATTCGAGATATCGCTTCAGCACATGGACGCCTTCGGCGCTCACTTCCGTCGGCTTGACGTCGGCGGAACCGAACGAGGTGAACAAACCGATACGAATACGGGCGCGCGTGAACAAGACATTTAGGCGCCGGTGACCTTGTTTGCCGTTTATCGGGCCGAAGCGCTGCTTCATCGCGGTCGCTCCGGGCTCGCGCCCATACGTCAGCGATATGAGAATGACGTCGCGCTCGTCGCCTTGCACGTTCTCCAAATTCTTCACGAAAACCGGCTCGCCCTTTTTGGCGACTTTCTCTTGGTACTCCTCGACCAGGGCGTCTCCCGCCGATACGCGGTTGAACTCCTCTTGAAGCAAGTCGCGTTGAGCGATGTTCACGGCCACAATACCAAGGCTCGGAATGTTCTCGGTGTCCGAATGGGCGTAGCGCCGCATGATTTCGACGGCCTTCTGGGCAACCAGACTTGCCTCCGCCACGTTTCGGCGGAACTGATAGACGCCGGCCACCCGGATCAGGTCGATGGAAAACGAGCCTGGCTTGGCGGCCGGAAACGTAATCAGCGGGCTGTCGCGATAGAAATTCTCATTCGAAAACCGGATCAGGCTTTCGCATCGGCTGCGATAGTGCCATTTGAGGCGGCGAACATTCCGAAAGCTCTTCTGGCAGCATTCGAGGATCGACTCGTCGTCGACGTCCTCGAAATCTTCGTCATCCGCCGTTTCGCCGGAACGGTTGAAGAAATCGGTCGGCGGCAGCTGCTTCTGGTCGCCGACAACGACAATCTGTCCCACCCGGAGCAAGCTTCCCAGCGCTTCTTCGGGCTTCATTTGGGATGCTTCGTCAATGACGAGGATGTCGAAGTTGAGACTGCCCGCTGGAACGAATTTCGCCAACGAAAGGGGAGACATCATAAAACACGGTTTGAACGCCTGGATTGAATGTCCGGCACGCATCAGCAGCGCGCGCACGGGCGTGAAGCGCTTCTGCTTGGAGAATTCGTTCTGGAGCAACGCCATTTCAGTCCACGATTTTCTTGGGCCGGAGTTCGATCCCGGCTCCGGTCTCTTCTGCAGAAGAACTTTCCGGATGTAGGCGCGATCGTTTTCGATCTTCTTGCGGTCGCGATCCGCAAATTGTCGGCGGTGAGCGTCGAGCATGGCGCCTGAATTCTTCGAGAGACCTGTCGCCGCAAATATCCGCATAGCACGGCGGGCAGCAATGACGGTTTTCAAAAGGTTTGGGAGCTGCACCGGAGAAAGCCGCAATTCTTCAGCCCGGCTGACGAACTGGCCAAGATCGGCCTCGACCAATGCCGATCGGTACCGCCGGATCGAAAGATAATCCGATAGTTCGCGGCGTCCACCAACGAACGTTTCCGCCTTCTTCGCCACCTCTTTCGGATTCATCAGGTCGAGACCTTCAATGCCGAAATCCGCGCGGAGCCGTGACAACAGATTGACGTATCGGTCGCAGATCGGACCCCCGCGTTCGGCAAACGCACGCAAATGAGCCCGTTCTTCACGAGCATTCCCGGAGAGCAGCTTGTCGCGGAGTTCTAGCGGCATGTCCGCGCTGCTTACTGCGCGGACCCACATGAGCGTGGAGGCCGCCTGAGCCGCCTTAGCGGCATTCTCGCCGAGGCGCTTTGCGGGTTCGCTGACAGGAGATGCATCGACCTCGCGCCTAAGAGCATCTCTCTTGGCGGTGATCTCGGCGATTTCCGCGATTTGGATTATGGGCAACTCAACGTCCGAAAGCGATCGCGACCGGTCGACGCCCGACGCCTTCTCCATGACTGCGAGTTCGTTTCGACAGGTCTCGACAAGCAAAGCCAGAGGCCGCACGTCGAATTGTTCGCGCACATCCATTGGGCATTTGCTGAATGCCACAGCCGCTTCAACATGCGACGTATCGTTTAGGCGGTCGAATATGTCGGGCGCCAAATCGACGAACCGTTCCGCGACCTCCTCTCCGTAGGGAGGTCCGCCGATTTTGTCCTGGAAAAGGTGCCGAAGTTTAAAGCCTGCACCGATCTCGTCGAACGCCGTCGCCAGTCCATGCCAATCGCTTTTCAAAACACGCGCCACCGCCTCGTTTCCCTCGAACGATCGTACATGGCGGGCGTGCTTCCCGAGTCTGTCCAGCAACTCGGGAACCTCGGCGGACGCCACAAACCCGAATTGTGCGGCGAACTCCCTGGCGGCCCGCAAAGAGCCGTGCATGAGCGCCCATGCCTTCTTCATTCCCGATTTCCGGAGCGCGGCGGCGTGTATCTCGAACTCTTCAGGATTGGGCCACGGCGCTCCGCCGTACGTCGCGCAATAGCGGCGCCATTTCGATTCATTGGTCGAAATCGCCGTCCAACGTTCTTTGAGCTTCCAAAACTGTGCCGGATCAACCTGGCGCAGGGCATTCACCCAGCGTCGGTGCTCCGGTCTGACTTTTGCTCCGGCCAGCACCGCCAGTGATAGCGGCTTTAAAGCTCCTGACGGGACATTTTCGTCGAATCCGAAGACGGCGAGGATCGGCAGGAATCGCTGGACAACGTCAAGGACGGCGCGGTCGCACGGTATTGCCTTGTCCGCAGCATCGTAGAGTTCGGCCGGGGTCATGCCGGCCAGCTCCGCTGGAAGTCCGAAGCGCATCAGTGCGGATGCGATGGAAAGCTTGGACAGGCTCGCGCGGGAGAGGTCGGGCCTCTCCGCCAGCAACCGGCTCTGGTTGTGCCATTCGATCATCAACTCGAGCGCCCGTTCCAACTCGCCGAGGTCCAGGGCGGCGATGATGGGGACGACTTCCGGCGCGGCGGGTTCCTCGATCGCCCTGTCGGCGGCGATTATCTTCCCAACATCTGCGGCGGAGGAAATTTCAAGATCCGATATGGATTCCATGAATGCCTCCAGCTCGCCGGCCGCTGACTTGACATCCCCAAGCGCGTCAAGAAGGGGCGAAATTTGGTGCCCGCCCAGATCGTCCAAGTCGATTTCCCGCCACGGCGACTCGGCCGGAGCGTGGCCATGAGCGTCGGAAAAGGACCTGCTTGTCTCCACGAAAATCGAAAACTTGCCTTCGACGGTCGCGCGGGCGGTCGGATCGTCGAGGAACCGGTCGGGCAACGACACGCCCTTAAACATGTCGATGACTTTTGCGTTTTGGCTGCGACCGCGAACGGCGGCCCAGATCAAATCGAACGGCGTCGCCCCGTCTGGCTGTTCCGCGTGAAGCGCACGGATGTACGATCCGATTTCTCTTCGGCTTTCATGCCAAGATATGTCGCTCGGCTGCATGGCGGGCTTCGGCTTACCGGATCCACACTCGGCGCGCTGCTTAAGGTCCTCGATGATCAGTTTCGGGGACGACTTATCCGAGTGGAGTTCGAGGCAGAAATCGCCGAGTCCGGCGCTTGTGAGCCTACGTTTGACGACTTCGAGGGCCGCCTGCTTTTCCGAAAGGAAAAGTATCCGTTTGCCGGCTTCCATCGCATTCGCGATGATATTGGTGATCGTTTGCGACTTCCCCGTCCCCGGCGGACCTTGAATGACCAGGTTTTTGCCGCGCATGACGTCGACGAGCGCGCTGTGTTGGGATGCATCCGCATCCTGGATGAGCCAAGGCGCGACTTTTTCGATCTCGGGATCATCGATTTGATAATCCTCGGGAATGGAGGGAAGTGCTGCGCCCTCTCCTTCGGAGTTCTCGGCGCCGCGCAGGATCGAGGAAACAAGACTGTGCTGAACGGGATCGACTTTCCAGTTTTCTGGATTCAGGTCCGCATACATAGCGGAGCGCCCGAACGCGAAATGCCCGAGCACAAGCCAGCGGCGCACATTCCAACGTTGCCGGCCTTCGATCACGGTCTTCACCTGGCGCAAGTAGTTGTCGATCGATGCGGCCCTCTCGTCTTCGCCCGAATCGAAGTCGGGAAGCTCGCACGGAAATTGGTCCAGGCGCTTTCGGAGGCTGAGATTGGTTTCGGCGGATCCTTCGCGTGCCGAGAGGTAAAAGATCTTTCGGCCTCGGCTCTTTGCCGCCTCGAGCCTTACGGGCAGCAACAGCAACGGCGCAAACGTCTTCTTGTCGGACGAATCGGACTCGTACCATTCAAGAAAACCGAATGCGAGAAACAGGGTCGAAAGTCCCATTTCCTGTTCCGCGAGCCGAGCGGTATCGGCGATCTTTTCCATGACGCTTTCTAGCTCGTCAGGAAACTTGAGCGTCTGGAGGGCTTGGTTGCTGTGGGACTTTTTTGACGCCTTGGCGGGGAGTTCGTAGTTCGGTTCGATGCCGAGCGAGCGTGCGTGCTCGGCGCGGTTGATCTCGTCTTTCTTGGGCCTTGGCGGCAAGCCGAGTTCTGCGCGAACTGAATCCCGAAGTTCACGATCCAATTTCGCGAGCGCGATGTCGTCATCGCGACCTTGGCTTTCAAGCACTTCGAGCTTCGTCAGATACTCAATGTTGGAAGCCTTGGCCTGTTGCAATGCGGCGATGAAGTCTTCGCTCTTTTCCTCAGGCGGGACGTTGGCCGGCTCGTCAAGCGGAAGAATTCGGAGGGATACTTCCTCCTCGACCAACTTTTTGTAGACCTCATCCAATACTTCGTCGACCACCTGAAGGTGTCGTTTGGATCGCGCCCCCAAACTGTAGTTCAACATCCGGTTCTTCAGCGACAAGTCGAGAAGCTTGAGTCGGAGTTGCTCGTACAGCGTTGAGAGCCTTAGCGATTCCGACGCATCGAGCATCGACGCGGATCCCCATGGCCCTACGTGCGCAGATGATAACTGAGCTGTAACTGTCCACCAACCCCCAGTTGACATGGCCACTGACTTGCAATGGGCTGGTGATGGGCAAGGGGTCGGTCATTTCTCCCTCGGGGGCCCAGATGATATCGCCCATGTAGGGTAATGCATATACGCGGGCATGAGGCACGCTGCAGGCACCCGGCCGAGATATGGGGTATGCTTCGCCGATTGCGGCAATTTGCAAAACGTGATGGGCCCCTATTGCTCATGCTGGTGCGGGTCGCGCGCGCGAGGCTTCGTAACCCACGCACGGGGTCGATTAATCCTTCCAGAACCCCTTGAAACGGTCCGACATCAACGCTGTGTAGCCAACCGGTAGTCAGTTAATAAAATATCGCCTTGGCCAGCATCGAAATCTACCGATAAAGAGTCGTGGGAGAATCCTTGACATTCGGGCCGACTGAAATGGCGGGCTATTGTTCCGCCATGCAACATTTCAATTCTGGCCTGGTACAGAAATCATGAAGCCGGTCCTTGGCTGGACGATGCTGTCGTGGGAGGAAATGCGCCAGGTTGAGCGCGCATTGGCCGGCGGCGAGCAAGACACGCGTGACGAGATCGGCTTTCTACTCCTACATCAAGGTTTCGCTGACCGCTTTTTTCCGGGAACGTCCGTGCTTCACACGCGCGTCCGGTACGCACTTTTTGTTCCATGGCTTTATCGGCGCGCTGCTTACAACAGACGGCGCGGCGTCGATCTCGACACCATGATCCGTCGCCTGCTCATTGAGCTTGCCATTCGGCTGAAACAGCTGGGCGGCGAACCTTACGATGTCATCGGCGGCGACAAACTGGGACAGCTGACCTCGCAGCCACCGGACCGCGTCTATTGGACAGCGCTCCGCACGTGGGGCCTCTTACTTCCGGGTGCCGATACACGATCGGAGGCCCTGCGCCGCCTGTATGCAGCGACGCGCTCCCAGGCGGTTGATGACGATGGCGGCAACCTCATCGAAGAGACCACCGATGTGTTCACTGGGCTGCCGGACTTACCCGACGATTGGGATGATCCGCAATCGCCTTTGCACTTCCGGATGCCGCGACGCGAGCAAGAGTTTTTGCGACTCAAGCTAGGTCAGGTCGCTCGCCCGAACGAGGAAGTGCCGTCTCTCCTCGCTCGGCTAGTTGCAGCCGGTGATTCGTTTGGAGATGTTTCGGGACTTCCCAAGGAGCTGGATGCCCTAGCCGACGATGCCGATAGACTCGCACTGGGCGTTGCACGCGACGCTGCCGCGCTGGCGGCGATCGGCCGAGCCGTCTATGGGGCGCTTGTCGAGCAATTGCTCGCCCGAGATGGAGGCCCGGACGACCAGCTGTTTCGCGAACAGCTCACTACGCATTTCGCGAAATACGGTGCAGCGGCAAGTCACTGCAATCTCGACGCCGCGGAGGTTTTGCTTCCAGGACTTCCTCCCCATGTGAGGAAGGTCCTCCGGGAAACGCAGGCGTATGTGCGGGCGGGAAATCCCGCGAAATTCCCGGTACTGCGTGAGTGTTACAAGGATTCAGAGGTCACGCGAAAAACAGCCCAGCGCGCGCGGCTTCTCGACACGCCGCGGGCCGCCCAGCGTCGAGCGGAGTGGGACCCTGGCCGGCATAATACCACCCCGCTGCACTATCGGTGGCACGTTGTTCGCACGATGCTCAACGATTTAGGCCGATCGCGATGAAGAACGACGCGTGGCCCACGTTTTCATTTACGGATCTGCTGAAACCACCCGAAGGATGGCGGACCGACTGCGCGCTACTGAGCACGTATTCGGCAGACCTTATTGTAGTTGTCACGTCGCTGCTCGCGCTTACCGGATGCGATCTCGATAATCGGCGTGGCAGCCGGGTGGAATTGGTGAAGGCGATTGAAGCGCTTCGCGGAAGAGTACGCGTCCTGGCGCAGTGCGGTCGCGTTGTAATTCCTAGTGCCCCCCGTCCGATCCTGAAGCTGCTTGATCATTTCGTGAAAACGCTTGAGCTGGATGAGAATATTAGCTCGTGGCATCCCAAAGCAGCGCTGATCCGGTACCAGAATGTAGAAGAAGCGTCGGAGACCCAGTGGCGGATATGGCTCGGCAGCCTGAATCTTACCCGAAGTTTGAATTGGGAAGCGGGGTTAGTACTCGCGAGCCGGACCGACGGAAAGGGGTTGCGCGTCGATGGCCTTGCCGCTGCAGGTGAAGCGTTCGCCAGGCGGGCAAAGCTCCCAATGCTCACGCCGAATGATCTTGGCGCCGAGCTTGCCGACTTGTCGTGGGAGTGTCCGGCAGGCAGCGAGGTACGCTCGGTAAACCTTTTAGGTCCCGGTCTCGTCAAGGGCTTCCCCACACCGGCCGCCGATACAGAGCGTATATTCGTTGTCAGCCCTTTTCTCGACGGGCCCACCGTTCACAGAGCCGCGCAATGGGGTGGAGCCAAGACGCGCCGTACCATCGTTTCCACCACTATGGAGCTTCAGCGGCTCCTGCATAAGGATGAAGCGGTTTTCGCGGGCTTCGGCGAGCGCCTGACCCAGCCGCTGCCCGACTTACCTGCTGAAGGCGCTGACCCCCGAGACGAAGATGGCACGTCCGGCAGCGAAGCGGTTGATGGCGAAGTGCCGCCCCCAGCTGGGCTCCATGCGAAATTGCTGTTTGCAGCGAAAGGCGCGCGCCGTCAGCTCTGGCTTGGAAGTGCGAACGCCACAGATCGCGGATGGCAAGGGCGCAACTTCGAGATTGTCGCCGAGCTAGCCCTCACACGCGGTGTTGCGAATGCCATTGAGGCGTTTGTTGCCGGTTGCGAAAGATTCCAACCAAGTGCGAGCCCTCCTGAGGTGGACGTGAATGAGGAGGCACTTGAGAAAGCGCGAAAGTCGCTCAGCGGGAAATGGCCTCTCCGCCAGCGGATCGCTGATGCCGAAGTTGAGATCATTGCGCGTGAGCTACCGCCCCTGGCCGACCCCGAAATCGAGCTTGAGGTGGCTGTGCTCGGAGGGCCATGGTCTGGTTGGCCGCACGATGCCACTCGTATTCTGCTCTCGGCACAGCCTCGATGGCAGAGATCGGAATTCGTGCAGATTCGGGTGTCGCGGGGGGACAAGAAATGTGCGTGGCTGCAAATGGCGCCCTGCGAACCTCCGCCCGACGAGGAACGGGATCATGCGCTAATCGCTCAATATCTCGATCCGCGCACGTTTCTTCTTTGGCTTCGCAGCATGCTCGCGGATGAACCGGCCGGAGCAGGCGGCGGCGATTGGGACGGGGAGGTCGCTCCATCAGGCGGCGCGAGCACCGGCGATCCCCACGCTTCCGATGAGGGCGTCGGACCGAGCGTTGAAGAAATACTGCGTTCATGGTCGCGCGACCCTTCCTCCTTCGTCGCGGCCGATGACAAAGTGAGAGCCTATTTGAGCGAACTCCTGCGCCGAGCCGACGAAACCGGGGCCGCGGCTGATGCCGCGTTGCTCAAGGCGTTTCGTCACACCTGGGACACACTCGCTTCGGAACTTCGATGACCGGGCGCCACGTCAGTGAACCGAAAGGATTTCAGAGGGCGACAGCGGATGCTGCTCTTGAGACGCTTACGAAAGCGGACGGACCGCGTCGTTTCCTCGTCGCGGATGAGGTCGGGCTGGGAAAGACGATTGTCGCACGGACTATCATCAACGAAATGATGAGGCACCGCCGACGGCCCGTGGTTGTCTTCTACGTCACGAGCAATCTCAATATTGCCCACCAAAACCGCGGGAAGCTTCTCGAATTCCTCACCGAGAAGGAACAGCAGCAAGCCTCGGCGCCCGCCGACCGGCTCACGCTCGCGGCAAATCCGGCCAACCGTCCGAAACACGCGAAGCTTCATCTCTATACGCTGACGCCGGATACATCCGTCCCGATGTACCGGCGACGCGGCGGGTTCGGGCGTTTGGAGGAACGGGCGCTGATTTTTCGCCTGCTGAGGGGGCGCTTTCCGTCCCTCGATACGGATGCGTTCTATGCGAAATGCAAGGGTAATCAGGCCGGTGAGGCTAGCTGGAGATGGGCCTTGCAACGCCACGAATACATTGAAGGCGTCAGAGAAATTCAGAATCGTTTCATCGAATCGCTGAGCAACGATCAGCACCTTAAACTTGAGGATATCGACGCGGCGGCGATCCTCGATGCCGCCGACAATCAACGGCCCTCGCGATTGATGGGAGCCTTTCGGACAGCGCTCGCGATGGCGGTGTTACAAGATATTCAGCCAGACCTTGTGATCTTTGACGAATTCCAAAAATTTCGCGAAATCCTGATCGATCCGCCGCACGTCGTGCCCGACCCAGTTGCCCAGGCTCTACGGGGTGGCAGAGGGTCGGGCCGTCCTGCGGTGCTGCTTCTATCCGCAACCATAGTACTCGACGCGGTTGGATAAGGCGTTGAGTTGATTCATAAAAGCGATTCTTTGCCTGGCAGCGAAGGATCGCGCTCATGCAATCGATATTCTCGATCGCCTTATCCAGGGCGGTAGCAAA